>Ga0194130_10000236_pt1 | contig 110360 bp, 121 predicted proteins | sample TA2KigsurfametaG_FD_160084 | JGI IMG/M metagenome (GOLD analysis project Ga0194130, IMG submission 160084) | Freshwater microbial communities from Lake Tanganyika, Tanzania - TA2015050 Kigoma 12 surface | ecosystem: Environmental > Aquatic > Freshwater > Lake | place: Tanzania: Lake... | reverse complement strand
TACGCCGCTGACAACAATTTCCAGCCGTCGGGCGCACCAATCGTTGATGCAGGAAATACGACAGTCTCAACCAGCAGCAACACGAATTACTTTACCCAGTTTTCGCCCGTGACACTCCAGCCAGGCGTTTATTTAGCGACAATCAACACATCGGTTGCGTTCACGGTGCAGGCTTACCCTGGCGGATACATGGCTTTTACACCCACAGCGAACGATTACATCACGACGTTGCGCGTGTCGCAGACGCAGGGTGCGTTGCCGACCCCAGGTACTAAATGGAATTCAATAAATGCGGGTGCAAGCCCGAATTTCAACCTACTGCTCTTGCGTTTCGAGGCTGCATGATGAAACACATCTTCACCGACCCCGCTGGTGTAGCACACACCTGGGAAACGCCTGACGTACACAGATCACTTGACACTAACGGTGTCATGGCGACACTTAACGCCGTACTTGGACTTTGGTCACTACAAGACGCGGCAAACGCGGTCGGACTTACACCACAAGACCTCATCAACGAAGCCCAAGCATGGGCGGCGGCACAGTTGAATGTATAATATTAAACAGAGAGAGAACGGGTTACGCTAAAATGACTTCAGGAAATAAAGCTGGCACAAGAAAAAAACCTGCTCCAAATGTAGTTGGAGTTAGCTCTGATACTGCAAATACAACGATAACTACTGCTGGCTTCACGATTCGGAACCATAACAAATTCTGATACTAGCGTTGAAGCCGAACTTAATACAGTAACTGTTCAAAATCCAGTATCTGGAGAATTAAGTTTAATGGGTTCACAAATAAACTACACAAGAAAAAGCCCTTTCTTCCCACCATACTTCCCACCGTACTTCCCGCCATTCTTCCCGCCATTCTTTCCACCCTTTTTCCCACCATTCTTCCCGCCATTCTTCCCGCCATTCTTTCCACCCTTTTTCCCACCCTTTTTCCCACCATTCTTCCCACCATTCTTCCCACCATTCTTCCCGCCAGCATTTCCGCCACATTGTTCATCCTGTAATGGATCTCTAAACTGGTATTATGATACGTATCAATGTATTCCGGGTAGTCGCAGTGTCGGAAAATATAGAACCTATATTTGGAACGCACCTTTGTGCCTACCCGATCCTTGTACGAACTGCGGGTGTCCGCCGTATGAGACGCATCTAATTCAAGTAATGTACTGCGACCCCAATTCATGTGGGATGCCGAATGATCCATGCTTCTAAACGAGAGTTGAAATGAATAGCATTTATAATGTATTATAGATATACTGTATAAACAGAAAAAGGAAAATATGAGCACTTTAAGTAATTCACAAGATATAGTTTGTTTTGCTGTGGTGGTTGAGCAAGATGTAGCTTATGTATCAAAATTTAATGCAGATATCGAAAACGTAATTGCTGCGCTTCGTTCATCTCCGCAATGTATTGAAATACCAAAAGAGTTAGAAGATTTCGTTGAGGCTGGCTGGACATACGATGGTTCTTTTCATGCTCCATTAGAAGAATCAGCCACTCCATCATCTTTGAATTGGAAACCACCATCAGGGTTTATTAGCTTTGCAATTGTAGTAGAGCAGGATGTAGCTTACATAGAAAGATTTCCATCAAGGACTGAAAACGCAATAGCTGCTTTACGTTCATCTCCACAATTTGTTGAAATACCAGTAAATCTACAACACCATGTTGGCCCTGGATGGAAATATGATGGAATAAATTGGATTTTTAACTAGAAACACAATGAGCGCCTGGAGTGAGTTTAAAAAAAAACAAGGATCTACACGTCCGTGGCATCTTTTAAATAAAAATAACCATATAGAAGATCCAGAAATTTTTATCAAAAGAATAAAAACCTGTCACGAGTGCCCAAGTTTTATTGAACTTACAGGTCAATGTAAAGAGTGCGGTTGCATAATGGCACTTAAAGCCAAATTAAAAGATGCAATGTGTCCGCTAAATAAATGGTAAATGTATTCTTTAAATAGTTTTACTTGCAACGCAACTTAGATATCTGATATAATCAATGATGAAAATAAATTTATAAAAAATATTGAAAAAAGTTTAGATATATTGTATAATATACTACTGGAAAAAATAATGATTTCTTCAACTCAAATTGAAATTCCAAAAGAAAAAATAGCATCTTGGAATATTTTTATAGCCCTACCGTGTTATGGTAGAATGATATCTTCTGCTACATTTATCTCAATGCTTCAAGCAAGTTTATATTTTCATTCAATAGGTTTAAAACATACGATATGTGAATTGTCCGATTCTTTAATAACTAGAGCTAGAAATAACTTAGCTGCAAAGTTTTTAGCATTAGAAGAATGCACCCATCTTATGTTCATTGACTCGGATATACAGTTTGATAGAGAATCTATTTTAAAAATGCTGTGGCACGATAAAGATGTAATAACAGGATCTTATCCAATAAAAGAAATAGATTGGGAAAAAGTACAAAAAGCAGTTATAAATAAATCTAATATATCGGATCTAGCTAAACTATCCACAAGACACGTTGTTCACATAGGCGCTCCAAATCAAGCTATCGCAAAAGTAGAAAACGGTGCTATAGAGGTTTACGAGGCCGGCACTGGTTTTATGTTAATTAAACGTCAAGTATTTGAAAAAATGATGAAAAAATATAAAAAATATAAATATCAAGATGATACAGGGGCAATGCAAGGCAAAGAAAACGAATATACATATAATTTTTTTAATAGTTTTATTGATGACGACGCTCGATTATTATCGGAAGATTATGGGTTTTGTAGGCTTTATCAAAAAGTTGGTGGTTCAATATGGGTTGAGCCAACCATAAATTTAAATCATATTGGAACACACGTATATCAAGGAAATATGATAAATAGTTTAAATGAAATAATTGAAAAAAATAGTCATGATAACTAATATTCTTTAAAAAAGAAGTATTACTATTTCTATGGAATTTCAAAAAATTTACACATTGAGGTGACATGTCTCGTTTAAAAATTGAGTCTGCTCCAGAATTCGCAATTAAAGATGAATCAGCACTTTTTAAAGCTGCACCGAACGCTAGTGCAAACCTAGTTGAATTTGTCAATAGTTCGAATACAGTAGTTGCATCATTTTCTCAAAATGGCAACGTTGTTGTTGCTGGCAATATGTCGGTAACCGGCAATATAACGGTGACAGGCTCCACTGTAGCGTCAGCAAATGCTGGCACACTAGTTGGTTCAACTCTTAGTGGAAATGTATTGTTTTCTAGTTTAACATCCTTAGGAAATTTGACCTCTCTTACAGTTACTGGTAATACAACTTCTAATAATGTAACTGTAAATAATAATTTAATTGTTTCTCGGAAATTTGACAGTTTCTGGAACAACCACCTCTATTAACACCGAAACGTTAACGCTTGACGATAACATCATTATTTTAAACAATAATGCAACTGGCGACCCATCGGAAAACGCGGGAATCGAAGTTGAGCGCGGTTCGTCCACCAATGTCGCTTTACGCTGGAATGAGTCTAGCGATAAATGGGAATTTACAAATGACGGAACGACATATGCTGATATACAAGCCTCAATAACGGCTGGATCCGGATTAAATAAAGCTGCAAATACAATAAGTATTGCTTCGGCAAACTCAAATAGAATAGTCATAAATGCAAACGACATAGATCTTGCCACGGTTGCCCAAAGTAACACTGTAGGGTCTCCTGGTATATCTTTTGTTCAATCTCAATTAATTGACTCTTACGGAAGAATATCTGGAACAACTTCTGCAGACATTAGAACAGCGTCAACATCAGTTACGGGAATCGCATCGTTTAATCCTAGTACATTCCAAATAACATCTGGACAAGTATCAATAGCTGCCAGTGGAATAACAAATAGCCAACTTGCAAACAGCAACGTTATTATAAATGGAACTACGATACAGCTAGGCGCAAGTGAAACAATAACTGCAAATGCTCAAACATTAAGTGGAACTACGCTTGCACCAAATGTGCTAAATTCAATTCTTACTTCTGTTGCAACAATTACTTCTGGAACATGGCAAGGATCAGCTGTGGGGGTAGCATATGGTGGAACTGGATCAACTACTGCATCTGGGGCAATAAACACACTTCTTCCGTCTCAAACTAATAACGAAGGTAAATTTTTAACATCTGCTAGCGGACTGGCAACATGGTCTATAATTATATTTGAAAATATAAACGATGTTGTTTTTACTTCTAAAATAAACGGTGATTTTTTAAGATATGATTCAACACTCTCAAAATGGAAAAACGCCACTGCAACAATTGATGACCTAAGTGATGTTACGATAACTTCGGCTGCTAGTAGTCAATTTCTTAAATGGAATGGCACCGCATGGGTAAATGATGCCATTGATCTGGGAACAGATACAACGGGCAATTATATGTCCGACCTTACTGCTGGTACTGGAATCACAATTACGCACACACCTGCAGAAGGTTCAAATGCAACTATTGCAGTTACGCCAAACACATATCAGCCGCTTGATTCGGAACTCACGGCAATTGCTGGTCTCACTAGCGAAAACAACAAGCTTCCTTACTTTACCGGTTCCGGAACCGCTGCTGTTACTGACATAACAAGCACCGCAAGAAGTCTGATCGACGACGCTTCAATTTCGGAAATGCGAGCAACACTTGATCTTGAGATAGGAATAGATGTACAGGCATATGATCCAGACCTTGCAGCACTTGCTGGCCTGACTGATGTAATCACTTTCACAGAGGGAGTAGGTGAGCTGCCATACTTTACCGCAGCAGGAACTGCGGCACTAACCGATATTACTACTGCTGCGCGAAGTATTCTTGACGACACATCAACAAGTGCAATTCGCACGACTTTGGGCGTTGGAACATCTGACAGTCCGACGTTTGCTGGAGCGACGCTCGATGCCGTTCAGGTTGGAATCACCGCCGCTGGAGAAATAGACACCACGTCGGGCAACCTCACGATTGACTCCGCTGGTGGCACGGTGACCGTCGACGACAACCTTACGGTCACCGGCAACTTGACCGTTTCGGGGACCACAACCACCGTCAACACCGAGACTGTTACAATTAACGACAACATCATTGTTCTTAACAATAACTCGGCTAGCGAACCAACCGAAAACGCAGGCATTGAAGTTGAGCGTGGCGATGTTACAAACGTCGCACTTCGCTGGAATGAAAGCACGGACAAGTGGCAGTTCACAAACGACGGAAGCACATATCAAAACATTTCTGGGGGCAACTACGTTTCTGATGTAACCGCTGGAACTGGCGTGACCGTCACGCACACCCCAAGCGAAGGTTCTAGCGCAACAATCGCAATCGGTCAATCCGTCGCCACGAATGCCAATCCGACGTTCGCTGGCGCGACGCTTGATGCCGTCCAGGTCGGAATTACCGCCGCTGGGGAAATAGACACCACATCGGGCAACCTGACGATTGACTCGGCTGGCGGCACGGTGACCGTCGATGACGTCCTGACCGTCAATGGCAACATCAACACGAGCAACCAAATACGAATCACTGGCACGACCGCAACGTCAATTCCAAACGTGGATGGGCAACCGGAAGCATTCTTGACCGTCAGGGGGTCAGCGACCTCTTACGACAACGGCAACGGACCAAGTCTTGCGATTATCCGCGGCAGCAACAATACTGGATTGACGATAAGTCAATACGGCAGTTTCGCGCTGACTAATGGGGGTTTCATCTCTGGATACACGGGCGATGGCGGTGGCGGCACCGTTGAAATCCGTAGCACGAGTGGCGCAACCCATAAAGGACTCATGGTTACCGCTGGTAATTCTCCCGCCTCTGGCAACAAGATACAAACCTGGCAGTCCCATGACCAAACGATAAATTCATTCGTAAAGCCAGACGGTTCGTTCAGCATCAGGAACGTCCAGGTCGGTCTCACCGCCGCTGGCGAGATTGACACATCTTCAGGCAACCTCACGATTGACTCGGCTGGCGGAACCGTCACCGTCGACGACAACCTGACGGTCACGGGCAACCTGACCGTCTCGGGGACCACGACCACCGTCAACACCGAGACTGTTACAATTAATGACAACATCATTGTTCTTAACAATAACTCGGCTAGCGAACCAACCGAAAACGCAGGCATTGAAGTTGAGCGTGGCGATGTTACAAACGTCGCACTTCGCTGGAATGAGTCTAGCGATAGATGGGAATTAACTAACGATGGCACAACCTACGCTAACATAGTTACAAGTTCCTCAACGGATACGCTTACAAGTAAGACTCTTACGTCTCCAGTTATAAATACATCCATAACTACAGGATCTTCTTCTGTTGATTTATTTACCTCAACAGCAACTACCGTTAACTTCGCAAACGCAGCTACAACATTTCACATAGCTGGCGCAGCTACGGCTATTAATATCGCGAATACTGCAACAGGAGCTCAAGTTCTTAACCTGGGGTCAGCTTCCACAGGCGAATCTACTTACAATATTGGCACTGGAGCAACAGGAGCCTCTACTACAAAAATTCTTAACCTTGGAACTAATGGAGCTGTTTCGTCAACGACCAATATTAACATTGGATCAGCAAACGGCGGAACTATAACATTAAATAGTCCAACTGTTACCATATCAGGCAACCTAACTGTTTCTGGGACAACCACAACTATCAACACTGCGACTTTAAATATTGCAGATAATCAAATTGTACTAAACAGCGACGTTACTGGTGCGCCAACAGAAAACGCCGGAGTCACTGTTGAACGAGGCACAAGTACCGATGTTGACATTCGTTGGAATGAAACATCAGATCTTTGGGAGATCACAGAGGACGGTACTAATTACGATTTACTTAGCAGTCGCACGCTATTTAATCAGCAGACAGCTAGTTATACGTTGATTAGATCGGACAAAAATAAAATAGTAGAAATGAGTGCTACTAGCGGACTAACACTAACAGTCCCTGCTGATAATACAGTAGATTATCCAGTTGGATCAGAAGTAAGAATCTTACAAACAAATACAGGCCAAGTAACTTTGGCAGGAGCTGTTGGGGTAACTGTAAATGCAACACCAGGATTAAAACTTCGCGCTCAGTGGTCTTCTGCCACTCTTGTTAAAAGAGCGGCAAATACCTGGGTAGCACTAGGAGACTTGGCAGCATAAATGAGTAACATAACAGGTGATGAATCAGGAGTAAGAAAAAACTCAATCCCAAATGTAGTTCGGGTCTAAATCTTCAACAGCAAACACCACAATAACTACAGCAGGTTTTGCTGTAGGTACTGTTACCGATGTAAGTACTGCAGTTCCGGCAGAAGAAAATGATGTTACCGCACAAAACCTTACAGCAGGCACGGTACTACCATTGGGAACAAGTTTGGATTATACTAGAAAAAGTCCTTTTTTCCCACCATATTTTCCACCGTTCTTTCCACCATTCTTTCCTCCGTTTTTTCCACCATTTTTCCCACCGTACTTCCCGCCATTCTTCCCGCCATTCTTTCCACCATTCTTTCCACCATTCTTTCCACCATACTTTCCGCCATGGTTTCCACCATTCTTCCCGCCATTCTTTCCACCCTTTTTCCCACCATTCTTCCCGCCATTCTTCCCGCCATTCTTCCCGCCGTTCTTCCCACCAATTTTTAAATAATAAGATTGAAACCTATGTCTAATAATTGGCTATCAGATATAAACTATCAAAAAAGCATAGCTAAGAACATTAGTGAAGCCGCTAAAAAGGGATCCTCAAAATCCATGCCGTGCTGCGACGTATCGGATATGGACAGGGTTAGAATGTCCGCCGCCGAGAGAGAATTTGCTAACAGTTTATTGTCGATTGCCCAAAAGTATGGAAAGCTTTCTGATATGGACAACAACGGAATATGGGTTGGATATGTTTCTAAAGCGGAGAACGACGACTACGACATAGGCGTGCGCTGCGAGAACTGTGTACTTCATGAGTCGGAATCGGTATGTAAAATTATTAAACAAAAGATAGAACCAGGCGGACGCTGTCGTCTAGCGGCCATACCAGATGGGTTGGTCGATGTCGGTATGGACGAAGAAGATATGGATGATGAAGACTAATCTTCATGAAAGTATGGATTGATCAAGACTTATGTACTGGCGATGGCCTGTGCACGGAACTCGCTCCGGCTGTATTCATGATGCATTCGGATGGACTTGCCTACGTGAAAGATCCCAGCTGGCCAAATTTGCTTGGCCCAGATGGGAAAGGAAGCGAGCCAAAATTAAAAATGATAGCAACGACCGAGTTTCCCGACACGATGCTTGACGAAGTTATTCAATCAGCTGAGGATTGTCCTGGCGAATGTATTTTCATAGAGGAGTAATACAAGTTTAGTCAAAAATTTTTCTAAAACTAATACTTTATTGCCCAAAAACTTGAACACGCATATCTCATCCCAGATGTGACTATTTCAACTTTATGAGTATAAAGCTCTGAAGAAGGAAATGTAATAAACATATTTTCTTCTGGTTCTATCACCAAATCAAGGTTTTTAAAGCATAAACGACCACCAGAAAATGAAGAACCAGGATAAAAAATACTGCTTATGTCGCGGCGCGGATGTCCAGTTGGCGTTTTCAAATCAAGAGTTGAGCCGTCCCAGTGATAAGGAAGTCCTTCTCCCGGAAAAAAAACAGTAATACCAACACCTTCCTCACGATACACATCAACGCTATAAGACTCCCTTATTGCAGCCACCGCCCTGGGAATAAATATATCGGCAAAGTTGAATGAGCTGGAATAAGTTGTTAGAACTTCTCCACTTGGGTAATATATTTCTTCTTTTTCGTTGTATATAGGTTCTTTTCTTAAAAGCGGAGACTGTTTTATATAAGCACTCAACTGCGTAAATTCATCGTCATTCAAGAATGAACTAATCTTGTACAGTTCATTTTTAATTTTATGAATCACAATAATTCACTTATTGTATAAAAAGATGGAGTTGTATATCTTTCTCCTTTAATTATTTTTTTCACACCATGCAAGTAATGAATATCGCCTGGATGAGCAACAGCCAATCCAGGTTGCGGCCTTATAGTCAAATCATGCTGAGGATAATACAATTCGCCACCTTCAAAATTATCATTGTAATAAAGCAAGGAGTTAATATCGTAGGTGGGAAAGGGATTTGGAGACCCATCGTTCAATTGCTTATCAGCATGAGGCTGCTGTTCAGTTCCTGGAAACCATCTAATTATAACTGGTGGACGAGTAGTTAATTTTACCTTAAATTCATCTTCTAAAAACCACTGCATTTTTATAATATATTTATCAATTAAATTATAAATATCAAGATTTATCCTTGATAAAATGTCATAACTACATTGGCGATTTGCCCAGTAGGATGCGTCATAAGTGCAAGTTCCGTCTTCTGCGTATTGATTTTCTCCTGGATCCATCCATTCATTTATGGTTGGAAGAAAATTTTGTATTGTTTTTAAGTCTTCTAATTCAACAAAATTTTTAAGTATTTTAATATTATTAATAGATCTACCAAAATGACCAGGAAAAACTAAAGATTCTTCAGCATTTTCTAGACTTTTAATGTCTTGATTTTTCATCTATTTTCTCATCCTAACTATGCGTATCTAGTCAGAATAGTATATCATTTAATATGCGAATAGCACAAACTAACTTTAGGAGTTTAAAATGGAATATTATCATGTTGGTGATCCAAAACTTGGAATAAATCTTTATAGGAATGCAATTCCAGAAAATCTAAACATTCCAGAAAGATTAGAAAAAACAATAGGAAATAGTAATCATGAATTTTTTAAATGGTCCGAAGCGATGGTGGGCTACAACACGAAAATGCCAGATTATAGGGACTGCGTCGACTTGAAAGTCAGTCCTGTGCATTGGCCTCATTTGGGCGAAGAATTCAAAGAAATAGAAAATATATACAACGATACAAATACTGTCTTAAATGAATGTCTACAGCACTATCAAAGCAGATATAACTTTACTATGGAATTTCAGGAAGCTATTAATTTTGTAAGATATAAAAATGGACAACATTTTTCTGTTCATTCTGACCATGGGTTTTCCTACACATGCACAGTGTCTTCTATAGGCTATTTTAATGACGATTACCAAGGGGGAGAGTTATGGTTTCCTTTTCTCGATATTAAAATAAAAGCTAAAAAAGGAGATGTAATATTTTTTCCATCAACATTTATTTTCGCTCACGCTGGACTAAAGGTAACTGAAGGAGTAAAATATTGCGCGGTAACAATGTATGATTACAACGATGCTAATCATAAAAACACTGAATACGGAACTAACGTTCCAAAATATTTAGATTCATCTAAGACGAATGAATCTAATTCTGAATTATTATCTCCAATGAAATAAGTATGGCATTATTTACCTTAACAAAAACTCACCAAAATCCTCCAGAAATTAAACAATCTCGACTAAAAAGAGACTGGATGGATGATACTTACAACAAACACGCGTATCAATGTCTTCCAATGACAGTGGCCAATGTTAGTGGTTGGGAACTTATACTTCAACAAGATGTTGTAGTAGAGTGGGATGGAACAAATAGTCCACCAAAAGTATTAGAGGGAGCAACCCTAAATGATAGAGCAATTGTTATTCCCAGCATTATTGGGATAATGTCATTTACGACTGGATGGACCTTTGGAACAGAGGATGGATATAGTACATTCATATCTGGATCTCCAAATTACTTTGTCGATGGCGCTGTTCCGTTATCGGCAACTATACCTAGTTTTTGGTGGCCTGATGAATTTAATATGAATTGGAAAATTACTAAAATAAATGAACCAGTAGTATTTGCTAAGGGTATGCCATTTATGCATTTTACTATGATAAAAAATGATTTATTAGAGTCTGTTGAATTTAAAATAGAAAATTTATGGGATAAACCAGATTTAATGAGTCAAAGAATGTCATATGGTGAAGCCAAGATGAAGAAGAATGCAGAAGAACCATGGACATGGATGAAGGGTATTAAAACCGGAATTAATGAAAAGGGAGAAAAAATAGGGCCTTCTAGTTCTGGATTAATTAAATTAAAAGAACCTTATTGATATTTGATGAAAATATATTTACTATAAGTGTATAATTTTTGTATTAAATTTGAAGAGGTATTCAAGTGTCTGCTTATGATTTATTGTCTAAGGATGATATAATAAATATGCTATTAATAGAAAAAGATAAAGCAATTACAGAAATTTGGAGTCTTTTTAGATTAAACGAAGAATACTTTCCAAATTTTGAAATAACAAGTTATTCTTTTAGTGAAGAAGATACTGAAAATATGAAAAGTTATGCAACTCAAAAAACAATGTTAACGTTAACAAAAAAACTTAAAATAATTGATTTATTAATCAAAGAAAAAGGATATTTGTATGTTTGAAATTTCAGAAAACGACAAAAATAAAGCAAAACTTCGCGCAATAAAACAAAAAGAAAAATTTATTTATCAACTGGCCCTAGATCTTGCAATTAATCCAGAAACTATTTCCCTCGAAAATAATATAGTTATTCCAGATGAATCAGATCCACTCTATGGCCATCATGTCGTTTTAAGTAATGCGATAATCGATCTAAAGAATCTAAAAAGCTAGTTTACTATGAACAAAATTCCTATTCAAAGTAAAAACTTACCAGAATTATGTGGTGACCCATATATGGATTCTGTCGAGGCACTGGGAGTAAATGGCTTATTAGAAATAGACGGTACAGCAACAGAGGAAAGAAATACGATTATATCTAGTTGGATGAATAACGAAATCTCAACTAAAGAAGTGCTTAACAAAGTGCACGCCTCTGAAGAATATCAATGCAATGTCTTTTTTGACTACAGTAAATCTACAAAAATAATAGAATCAATAAAAGAAGAAATAATAAAATCTTTAGATGAAGAGAATACATGAAATACGACAAACAGAAACACGTTAGATTTTTACAATATAACTTATTGTATACTCTTTTTTCAATCGGACTTGATGAAAGTAAACTTGACACAATTACACCTGAAGAAATGTTAAATCAAATTCATCAAACATATCCTGGATTACGGTAGTGAAATGGGATCAGTATCCACTTCCGTTAGAGAGCATCAGCTTACGATAAGCGATCTAGCTCAGCAAACACTTTATTATTATCAAAATATAAAAAAGAGAAATTAAGATGACTACAGATTCAGAATCATACAAAAAAAAGAGAGCTTCTTTATTTAGGGGAAGCGAAGAGATGAACATGTTCCAGGGTATGGCTTTCTCTGCTGAAAAAAGCAAAACAAAATATCAAAAATTAATTACAGATGAAAAATTAAAAACAAGATCGCACCAAGTGCTTGAATTTGAGAAGTCAATCAACGCTGATAGATCCACAAAGTCAATAGGCCGTTTCCCCAGTGATTTACATACATACGAAATACTTTCAAGAAATTTGATTGAAATGTTAGCAGCAAGAAGATACGAAGCAGCTCAAATTGAAATGATAATTCAATTATCAAAACCTAAAAAAATGCTTTTTACCGATCCACAATTTTGGAGAACACCATTTGAGTATCTTGAAAAAGAATTTGATATAAGCATTTTTGTTCCAAATGATGAGAATTTGTACAGAGAAGAAGCAATTATCATGGATAAAGAAACGCAACTGAATGTTCTAGATCCACTTGATATTCAGAACGGGGTTATACCAAACGGTATTGATTTAATAATTACCAGTTTTGGATATTTGACCTCAAATCCAAATGAAAATATTCTTAAAGATTTATACGATGCACTTTCAGACAATGGAGCAATTTTTATTCATAATTCAAATTTCTTCAGTGTTTCCTACACTAGTTATGCAGTAGGGTCATTAGCAACTAAACTGCATGATGATATAAGAGAGCTTACTGGATCAAACAGTTATCATATTCCATCTTTTATTGGTTTTACGGTAGTTACTAAAAACCTCACATAATAATATTATATGAAAATAATTGATAATTATATTAAAGATGTTTCTACGTTAGAAAAAATTTCAAAAGATATCTCATTCTTCCCCGTTGCAATGGGAGACAAAGAAAAAATAGCAACTGAAATAAACTCATATCACAATGAGGCAGCAAGTTGTTTTGCCCCTTATATGTTTTGGGATGGATGGTGGAGATCGCCTGTAAATACTCTTAAAAAAGAAATTATTAAACTTATATGGGAAGATAATCTAGAGTATAATTTAGATGATATTTTAGGTTTTGAATATTGGACAAGAACATATCATCCAGGTCAATATCTTCAGTTTCACGTAGATGAAGATACCTTTCTGTACGCAAAAGATAAAATTTATACTGGACCAATAATAGGGTGTGTATACTATCGGTTGCGAAAATGAAAATGGCGGTTTTTTAGAAGTTCATTCTAAAAAATTACAAGATTATACACAAGGCGCTCTTGAACAAGAATACGTTTGTGACTATATCTCTCCAGTAGAATTTAGAGAAAGAATAGCATACAAGGGTAACAGGTTAGTTATTTTTGACGTAGGGCATACAATACATAATACTACACCAGCTTTATCTGGTAAGAGAGAAGTAATGGTTATAAACGTATGGCACAAAGACGTTCCTCCAACGGGACTAAAATCAAATTCTTTTTACTATGAATAAAGTAAAATAAAATGTATAAAGATAAAAAAATAACAGATGCTCAAAAAACAATTAAAATTATAGATAACTATATAGAAGACAAAGAACTTCTCAACGACATAGAAAGCGATTCATCTTTTTTTCCAGAAAAAATGGGAGACGATCCAAGACAGTTAAAAACTGGGAACATATATCACGGAGAATCTTCAATCTATTCTCCATGGATGTTTTGGGATGGATGGTGGAAAAGCCCTGCCGATACTGTAAAAAAAAGATTAGTTCAACAAATTTGGGAACCAAATCTACCATGCGATAAAGAAGATATAGTAGGTTTTGAATATTGGACCAGAACTTATAGCTCTGGTCAATACCTCCCGCTTCATTTGGACGAAGATACGTTTCTATATGAAAGAACTGGAGAATTTAGATGTCCAGTATTAGGCGCAGTTTACTATGCCCATTTTGATGTTGAAGAAAATAATAACGCTGGATTTCTAGAAATACATTCTGGAAGAGTTGAAATAGATATGGAAAAAAGATATCAGCTAGCTACTTTTCAAGAAGAAAACAAAGAAAGAGCAATAGCCTTAGAAAAGTTTTATAAACCAGAAAATAAAGTTGACAAAATAGCATACATACCAAATAGATTAATTATTTTCGATGCTGGGATGATTATACATGGAACTACTCCCAATGGAGTTGGCGGAAAACGTTTTATTACGGGAATTAACGTTTGGCATAAAGATAATCCTCCAATTGGTTATGCTGAAAAATTGTTTGTTTTTGAACAACCATTATGATATAATATTATAAGAACTAACGAAAAAGGATTTGTATGTTAGGAAAATGGAAGATATCAGTAAATACACCGTTTGGTGAGGAGATATTTATTTTAAATATTTTTTCTAACGAACAAGGCTTTTATGGTGATGTTCAAAATAATAATGGCACTTTAAAAATAAACTCTATAATTTTTTTAGATAACAAAAGCATTCACTGGAAAGAAACAACTCAAGTGCCGATTGACGCGACAATTAATTTTACTGGTTTAATAAATAATAATTTAATGACTGGTTTTGTAGAAATAGATGAATACTTAAGAGTACCATTTGAAGGAGTTCTAGATGTCACTGTATAATATAAAAGTATCATCTATTGACGGCAAAGAAGATTACCTTTCGACATTTAATGGAAAAGTTGTTCTTGTGGTAAACATATCATCCAAAGCTGGATACACACCCCATTGCTCTAACTTATGGTCTTACGCAAGAACCTGTAGACAGCTTTGGCAATTGCAAAAAGTTCACGATGAATTTAAAAATAGAGGTTTCTCTGTTTTGGCTTTTCCAAATAATCAATTTGGCTCAATGGAACCTGGATCAAACGAAGAAATAAAACAATTTATAGAAAACCACTATAGTTTTGTTACTTTTCCAATATTTGAAAAAGTAGACGTAAATGGAAAAAACGAACACGAAGTTTTCTCTTTCTTAAAAGGAATAGAAAAAAGAAACTATGATGACTACGCGGCAAACGATTCTGAGGGAGCAAAAAGAAATCAAAACTTAGCTGGTCAAGCAATAGCGCGAATATCTCACGGATATGAAAAATTTCTTATATCTAGAGATGGATCAATGGTATCTAGATTTAATTGGCAAGACATGCCATTAGATACTATTCCTCGAATACAGGGTGCAGGATGGACAATAAGAGAAGCAATTGACGAGGTATTAGGATGATAGATCAAGATTGGTCAACCCCCAACGAGGCAAATAGAAACTCAGAACCGTATCCGGTTTCTCCAGTAATAGGAGAAAAAGAGAGAACGGAAATAGGCTCATTTGAATCCGAAGAAATAGCTCCTGGAATAGTTGTTATTCATAATGTTTTTACTATAGATAAAAATTTAATATTAAAGCATATAGATAGCAGAGCGGAAGAAGCCAATAAAACTAGATGGAAGTGGACAAAAACAGAAGAGGGAGAAGAGTACGCAATTAACGAGGATGGTTTTAGATACAGACCAGAAGACGTACCATGTGCTCCAGTAAGAATACTTGATCCAGTTAATCCAAAAACAGATAAAGAAATAAAAAATTGGTTTATCTATTTAGAAGAACAAATATATAAAGGCTTAATAAAATATATAGATTATTATCCTTTAATGATAGGCTCAATATGGTGGAAAACCAGAGGGCACATACTTAGATATGGCGATGGCGGAATACTTGGTTGTCACGCTGATAATGACACAAACTACAAAGTAACACAAGGCGTAAGATACATGCCAAGAGGAATGGTTGCCGCTAGGCAAACCTGTGGAGCTCTTATATATCTGAATGACTGTGTTGACTCAGAGGATCAGTTAGATGGACAAAATTTTACTGGTGGAAATCTTCGTTTTGTTCATCTAAATATTTCATACAAACCAAAAATGGGAGACATAATATTTTTTCCAACAAATTATGTAGCTTCTCATGATGTGGAAAAAATGGGCAAGGGCGTAAGATACTCTTATCTTACCTTTTTTGGCCAAGGTGCTTCAGAGCAACAAACAAATGTAGTTATATCTGAACCCCAAGAAAGTTTTGAATGGTGTCCACCAGTATGGTTTAATAACATATATGATGATTACGAAACTTATTGCAAGTCAGAGTATTCAAGATGGTCGCACGCAGAGAAGTATAAATTAGAAGCGGGATGGAATCCAGTATATCAGGGAAGAAACGTTGTTCAGTACGGCAAGAGCCATGACGCAGTAGAGTTAGAAGAAGACGAAAAAAAGACAACCGAAAATTTACCAGAAGGACCGTGTGGCACAGATCCACAAAAAGTTGAATAAACAGTATGAAAACAATAGATCTAGGGACTGGAATCATTTTATTCAAAAACGCTTTAGATATAGATCAAAACTTAATAATTCCATATTTATTTAATTTAAAAAAAGAAGCATTAAAAAAAGATTTTACCATTATTTACGATAAAGATAATAATCCAACTCATGCAGTTAATAGATCTGGTCACAGATATATCCTTGAAGACATAGAGACATCATGTTCGCATATAATGGAGTTTGCTACACCAGATAAAGAAGAAAAATATATAAATTTTTTTAAAAGATGCGAAGACACAATCTATAAATGTCTATTAGAATATATAGAATTTTTTCCAATGATTCTACCCTGCTTATGGTGGAGAACTCAAGGGCACGTCGTTGCCTATTCTCCAAAAAGCGATTTTGGACTACATTGCGATAACGATGTAAATTATCAGCCAGGAGCAATACCGGATCAACAGTTAGCTATAAGAAATGTTGTTGGAGCAATTCTATACATGAATAATTCTTTAAAAGAGTTAGACAAAAATGATCCATATTGTTATACTGGTGGAGAAATAGTTTTCCCTTATGCCAAGGTAGAATATGCCCCAAAATCTGGTGATCTTATAATGTTTCCTTCCAACTATTTAGCTACGCATGAAGTAAGGCCATGTATACAGGGCTACAGATACGGATATGTTGGTTATTACGCTCAAGGATCTCCGGACGAAAAAAGGGGTATAAATATAAGAGAAAAATCCGATATAATAGATAGTGGCCAGATTTGGATGCCTGAAGTTTTTCAGGACTATACAAATAATGTTATGAATAAATATAAAAATGATCAAGATAAAATTTCAACACTACTAAGGGCAGCTAATAGAGTAAGTACCAGCAATAATACACAACAAGAAGTAAAAAGGGAAAAAGATAAAAATGAGATACACTGATTCAAAAGCTCAACACTTGGGTGGTGGGATTGTTTTGTTTGAAAATGCTATCGAACTAGAATGGGACTGGGTAAGGAAGGTTGTTGATGAATTTATACAAGATGAATGGAATGAAATGTATAAGCCAGGAATAGATCCAGAAACAAATGAAGAAATATATGTAAATAAAAGTGGATATTTTTTTGGAAAAAACTCAATTAACCAAATGCCAAAAAGAGCTTCAGCAACTCATCAAAGAAAAGATTCAAAAGTTATGGAGTTTTTGAAATTCGTAGAAGACACAAAAGATAAATATCTATTAAAATACTTGGAGCTATTTCCGTTAGCATATAAATGTATATGGTGGAAAGTAAAAGGACATTTTCTAAAGTATAATGAAGGTGTTTATTTAGGGACTCACTCAGATGTAAGTGCGGATTATATTTATGGTATTTGGGAACCCAAAGATCAATTGGCCCTTAGAAGTATGGTTACCAATCTTTTTTATTTAAATGATCACGTAGAAGATAAGTCTTTGTTAGATGGAACAAATTTTAGTGGCGGAGAACATTATTTTAATTATTTTGACATAACTTATAAACCCAAAAAGGGTGATCTTCTTTTGTTTCCATCCAACTACATGGGCGCACACGAAGTTAAAATGGTTACAGGAGGTGAAAGATATTCTTATTTAGGTTGGTATAGTCAAGGTACTCCGAATCCAGCTGTTAACGAAAGTGTTACTGATCCAATAAAAGATCCAGAAAATGCACAATACGATACCAATATCTACATGCCAAATCTAGCTCAAGACTTTAGGGATTATTTAATAAGCAAAGGGTATCATGAATTATCAGATAAATTTCAGATTACTAAATCAAACTACTAATTTTTTTGAAAAAAAATATATGGATTTAACTAGACCCGTAGACGCTGGAATGTGGGTATTTCATAAAAACAGATGGAAAGAAGATCAAAATTTAGATTTAGAATTTGTAAAAACTAATAAATATTGGAGATCAATAAATGCAGAAACTATAGTAGATATGACTGTAGACGGATATCCTAGACAGGGTAATACTTCTTTACGAGAAGCAATTCTAGAATCTTTTTCAAATATATCAATGTCTACACCAATGGCACACAGGATAGTTTTACTTGAGCAAGCTATTATGCAGAATAAGGTTGTTATTGTTCCAGTAAGAGAACCATACGCTACGATAAGTTCAGCTGTTAATCAAATAAGAATTAATAAAAAAAGATTAGAATACAAGGAAAAATATTATCAAAAAAAACATTTAGATACTCTCATATTTGAAAGTATAAATTTTTATAACCGTTACGCAAAGTATGTATTAAAAAATAATAAAAATATAACTATCATAAAATTTGAAGACATAATTCAATTACATAATGATAGAATAGAAAAAAGGGCAAAACATAATAAACTTTTGAATTATTTTTCAAAAATGTATAACATAAAAATACATGAATCAAATAATATTTCTAAAATTGATAGCACTAAATCAAATGAAGTTTTAAGTAGGTTAAAAAATAAAAAGTTCAAAAAGAAAATGAAAAAAGCAAATAAACTGTATAATAAATTATATGATTTAAGTTTGGAGTTAAAATGAAATGTAACAACTTAGGCGGTGGAATAGTTTCCTTTGATAATGTAATTGATATTGATCATAATTTTCTAAAAAGTTATATATCATGGCTGAAAGAGTCAGACGAACAAACTTTTACTTATTTAGAAGAAAATGGTAAGAGGTACGCAATCAATAAAACTGGATTTAAATTTGAAGTAGACCACGTACCAGAAGCACCAGAGAGATTTGTAGACCTTTTTGGAAAAGGCTCAAATAGAACTCCGTCAGAAGAAATTGTACGTTTTATTGAAAAATGTGAATCCAGGCTATACGACTGCCTAGTGGAATACTGCGTACTTTATCCGGAAGCTGCAACAACTATATGGTGGAGAGGGTCAGCACATATAGCTGGATACAGCAATGGAAAATGGATAGGCCCTCACTGTGATGATCAAATTCAATTTGAGTTTGACGGACCTCCAAAAAATGAATTTCCAATTCATAACACAATAAGTTGCGCCCTATACTTTAACGACTGCGTGGACGAAGAAGATCAATTAAATGGAGATAATTTTGTGGGTGGACATATAAAATTTAAATATGCAGGAATTGACTATAAGCCAAAATCAGGAGGCGCAGTTTTCTACCCATCTAGTTACATGGGCACGCATGAGGTAACCCCAGTTACTGCTGGAGAAAGATATGTATATCTAGAATTTTTTGCATATGGAATACCCAAAAACTCCCCAGGCGATGACCTAAAGTACATGCCCAACCTAATAAGTGATTCGATTAAAGCTAGAAATAAATAATATAAAAACTCAATACATTCAAAAATATAAGTACTATTTAAATTAAAACAGGAACTTTTTATGATTATTTATAATCAAAATACAACGTACGATTATCATAATTTTACCTATTTCGGTACAATTATAGTTAGAGCTCCATCTTTAGTTATTCCTTTAATAATTAATAATATCACTTTAATTCTTAATGAAAGCGAAGACTATAGCACTGCAACGATAATTGGGGTGGCTAGTTACGACTATGCTCCCACTGCAATAATAGAGATTACCAATTATGACTATTCTGCTAATGGAGAACTGCAAATAGAAGTATCAGATAGGGACATCGATGTATTTTTTGAGTATTCAGAAACATAAATACAATTATAGTTCCGCTGAAAACAGTACTATTTAATACAAAAGAGGAAAAATGACTACAAATCCAGTTTTGGTAAATGATCAAATTCGTCTTAAAGTTAAGTTTTTAGATATTGATCCAGTAACAAACAATCAAACATTGGTTACACCTGCTTCGGTAAATTTGACCATAAAAAACTCATTGGGAGTTGTTGTCTTATCCTCAAATGCAAATCAAATATCAGGATCTGAATATTATTACGATTACATTTTTACTGAAGCTGGTGAATTTTCTATAAGTTTTGTTGGAGTTCTTAGTACGGGAACGTACATAACAGTTAATCAACAAATATATGTTAGTACTCCAACCTCAGAGTTTAAACCTTCTGTTACCCTTGGTTCTGACGAAGTTGTCATCTTTGCTTCAGACGTATCTCCATTGTATTTAGATCCGGAGGAGCTACTTGCATTTTTTCCTGATTCAACCTTAGTCGAAGCTGGTGAGCTAATACATCATTATTCTTTAGAAATTAAACAACTGTATTCAATACCTGATTCTTCTGACTTAAATCCGCAATTGGGTTCAACAGTTTTAGAATACATTAAAGCAGCAGCAGCGTGCGAATTAAGTAGGACATATGGATACGGAGGTGAAGATGAGCTGTCTGTTAAGCTTGGTGATTTATCTGTAACAAATAGATCGCTTCCAAGAATTGGAGTTAACAGAGGCAATGCAACAACATGGTGTCAGTTAGCGGCTGCCCTTAGAAGAGAAGTTCTTTCAGCAAAAGTTTCGATGAAGGGCGTTCAGCCAAAAGGGCTGCCAACAGACTATGTGCCAACTACTGGTAAATCAATAGATCCAGAAACCGGTTTAGTTGTTCATTTAAGCAACAGAGATTTGTTGGGTCCCGGAAGAAAAAACTCTAGAGTAGATGACCCCATGCCAAAAAGAGGATTAAGAAGTCATGACTAATTTAAATAGAACATTTAAAGAGATATTAAGAAAATGGGGTCACGACATACTGTATCAGAGAAAGTTAGATGATCGTAATTATTCTTCTAAATTTGAAAGAATTACAACTAGACATATGTATCCAGCAAATTCAGTTTTAGTAAATCTAACAAAAGAAGTATCAGAGGGTACGATAGTCGACAGTGCAGAAATGTTATACTATTTTGACTGTTCAGTAAATCCACGACAAGGCGATAGAATATACGAAAATATAAAATCTCATCCGCAGCCAGATTCCGTTTACAGAGTAGACTACGCCATTCCGATGAGGGGTAAGTTTGGAAAAATAGAGTACTGGGTTGCAGGAGCGACTAGAGAAAAGCCAGTTTAATATATGTCTATATATAGCAGTGGAGATGTTGTAACTTTTAAGTTTATATTCAATTTAGATGGATATTTTTATGATCCAGTAAAAATATATCCAAATTGGGAATCAATAAATACTAGCGCAACTCCCTATTATGGCCTTGGTGTTTCTGATATAACAGTCTCTGTTGTTAGAGGTCACGCTGGAAACGGCCCAATAATTAGTGGTCCATATTCATATGGGGCTCAATCAGCGACTCCAGATTATGCAGTTAGTATTATTCAGCAAATAAATAGTAACTCTGTTCTAAAACAAATTTTATCAAACAACTATATAAAGAGAGAAAGTAAGGGTATATACAATTTTGTTTACAAGATTCCAGAAAATATTTTTGACGGAAAATACACAGTAATACTAAATGCCCTAGTTAACGGTGTTAGGGAAGTAAGAGAATTATATTTTCAAATTGTTTCAAGAAATAATCAAAAGCCAATTTATATAGAATATAAACAAATAGAAAATAACACATGCACACTAACAACAGTAGACAACAATAACTTAAGTTCAGGGGAGGTTATTACTCTTAGCGAAGTTGACTCATCTATAGATGGAGTTTACGAAATAAAAAATATAAAATCTTCAAAGAGTTTTACGATTGAAGTTTTGGCAGACGACATGCCCCTAACGGTCCTAATTCCTACTGGCAGATTATTAAGACATAAATCGAATTCTCCAGTTGTAGTTGATAGTAATCCTTCGCTTTCAGTTTCTAGTCAGGTAAATGCAATATTCAAAACATTAGAACCATTTAAAACAAATTCTGTTCTACTAATAGGTCACGCAGATTCTGCATATTTAGAACTAAACGAACTCAAAAGAATATCTTCGATAAAAGAGGCAATGGATCTTTTAGGTGGCAACAAAGAGAGTCCTTTGTTGAAGGCTGTTATAAACTGCAATTCAGCTGGATGCAAGGATATATACATAATGATTGCAGCACCGATGTCAGAATATGTTGAAAACTCTCAAGAACTAAATTCACCAATTGCTGGATTCTTAAGCGAAAATTCTGCTACTCCAACTACTTTAACTTTTTATGAAAAATATTATGAAAGATTAAAAAAATCATATGATACTGCAAAAGAATTTGATTTTATTGATATTGTTGTTCCAGTAGACGCTTCTTTTATAAGATGTGGAAATGTAAATTTTGTTAGGCAATTGTCTGATTTTTGTGAGTATATTTATAAAAATTCGTCAACTATAGTCATAGGAATAATAGGCTCAAGAACTGGCGGAATGAATAACGAAGACGCAGAGACAATGTCCGCCTCAAATTATTATAAAAACTTTTTACTAGACTCAAATCAAAATACTCCAAATTATAAAGATGAAACAGACGGTAATACGCTCGATGCCGGCAGACACATAATGCTGTTTTATGGAGAGGCTGTATACAATTATCCTTTAATCGGCCTATCTTATTCTTCCAGTGTGGCGTCGTCTGTTGCTGGTCAACTTTCTGAGACTCCGGTATACAAGGGGTTAAATAGGAAAAGACTTATTGGAGCATATTCTCCGCATGGTGTTAGTTTTTCTTCTTTGCAAATAGCAAAAATTCATAATAATAAAATTAATACTTTAATTAAAAGCGGTAGATCTAGAAGAAATGTACCTTATCAAGTTTTATTGTCAGACGATAGAACATTGGCATCAAACGGTTCAAGCATGTCCAATATACCTCAAGTTAGATTAGCAGCTATGATTACCAATGAGATAAATGCAATATGTGATTCGGCCACTGGTAAATTTTCGTATGATATAATAAAAGAAAAAATTCAACAAATGTTAAATTCCCTTAAAATATCAACTCCATCTATACTAAGAGATTACAGATTTGAAATGTACGCAGACAAACAACAAAGAGGCAAGGTCTATGTGGAAATAGATTTAATAAGCTCACATGCCATTAAAAAGATTAGTTTAAACATCCTTGCCGGACCAGGAGTCTAGTCATGCCACAAAATGCATTTGGTATACCAGGAATTAATCAAAATGATATTTTAACGGGAAGAAGCTATTCGGGAGATCCGCTTCAGGCAGCTGGAAATTTAACATATATTGAATTTATGGCAACAGTAAAGGCGCTTTGGGAAAACGCTTATCCAAACATAGCAATTGAGCCAGATAGCGGTGGACAAGACGCTAGGTACCCCGTAATAACCTATAATTTAGAACTAAAAAAAGCACATACTTCAGAGCCAAAGCCGAGAACTAGACACCTTCCTAAGGACGTTAATGAAATAATTTTTGGACAAAGATTTCAAAATATTATTTCGTTTAACGTTCACACAAGGGCTACATCTGCAGACCTTCCAGACGACGAAGAGCCCGGGTACTACGGTGCTGAAGTGGCTGATAAAATTATTGAATTATTTGAAGACTTTATGATGGAACACATTCCCGTTTTTAAAAGACTTGGGGCTTCTGAGCTGGTGTATTCTAGAAGAATGTCAGATTCAAAAATTTCAAGAAATGGAATTGACGTATGTAAAAGAACTGTAACTTATATGTTAACAACTGAAAAGCTAGTTTCTACAAGTATATCAAGAATAGAACAGATATTGATAGACTTAAGAACATATATGGCTACAGAGCCAAGAATTAAAGCTACTCCAAATTATGTTAATATTCCCGTAAACATAGTTGACCTATATCAAACAGCTACACCTTCTTATTAAGTTAGTTTGTTTTTATAACTAACTTGTTACTATATTGTACGAGTTTAAAAAGAGTACCGATTTTGGAGGTTAACACTAAATGGCTATTCCAGGTGTAAAAACAATAATTAAAGATCGCTTTTACAGCATTTCTCGTCAAGACCTTCCAGTTGGTCCGAGAGTTACTATAATTGCAAGAAGAAGTACGGCAAACAATACAGGGAACGTTCCTGATTTAGATGCGGTTCAAGTTACCAATGAAGCTGACGTAATTTCCGCATTTGGAGAAGATTCAGACTTACATCGTGGATACTTAGAGCTTGTGAGCTCAGGCGCAGAAAGAATTTATTGCGTTCCACTTCCGTCCAATGCTACCTTTGTAAGAGGAACGTCTTCTGTAGAAGCTGATATAACAAGCTCGTCTGCTAGCATTTTTGATGCGGCATTCGAAGCGGCAGAAGCAACGCTTCCGGACGTAATTGTAGCATGGGGAGCAGGTGGACACCCAACAAATTGGTCAGCAACGCCAAGCACTAATGATAATTCTCTTGGCTTTTATGCTAATGATTGTACAACAATAACAAAATCAATGGCAACAAAAGTTGCGATAAAAGCAAAAGAAATATCCGAAAGATCACACCCGTGCATTGCAATAATGGGAGTTAAGCCCTATACTGGCGGCACAAAAACAATGACGCCATCTGTTGTTAGTACCCATCTGGCTCTGTCAACGTTGGTGAACAGAAACTCTGACGTTAATACCGCAGTAACAAACTCCGCTGGCGAAACGATTTATACTCGTTTAGCTGAAGCCGGAAGACACCTGCTCGTAATAGCTGCAGAAATTGTTCCAGTGGGATATAAGGAGGCATATGGCTATGCCAACGGAGCCGCATCATTGGCTGGTTCTTTAAGCAGACTTGCGTCTTACACTTCACCTTCAAACAAGGTGCTGTATAACGTATCTGCAATTAGATACAACCCAACAAATGCACTTCAAACATCTCTCTCTGACGTGGGTGTAAACTCTGTTATATTGAATTTCAACAGAGTTCCAATATACGCAGAAGGACTAACATTCGCAGCTTCATCGTCTGACTATACTAGAATATCAACGATGAGAGTAATTTCCGAATGCTCACTCCTTATTCGTCAGGTATGTCAAAAATTCGTAGGTGAGGCTTCTACCATACAGGTAAGAAATTCTATGGAAACAGCCGTAACCTCAGCTCTACGTGGTATGATGCAATTAGGTGCCTTGCTGGATGCGGACTTTGCGGTCTCGTACATTCCTAATCAAAACAAGGCGATCATCGACCTCGTGGTAACACCCGCATTCGAGCTGAAGAGCATCGAAGTGCGTTTGTCAGTAAACTTAGCCTAATATAACCGATAAAGAACTGGAGGGTTCAAATATATGGCAGGAGAATATTACGATGGCCCAGTCAATAAGTATTTAAACACTTATACAACATTTTCTGGGGCAGATATTGTCGCAACATTTGGCGGCATAGAGATAGGTGCACTATCGGGAATTACGTTCTCGGTAACAAGAGAAAAAGCCCCGATATACACAATGGGTTCACCGAACCCTAGGTCTTTCTCTAGAGGAAAGCGTGGAATAGCTGGATCGTTAATATTTACAGTATTTGACAGACCAGCTCTTTATACCATGCTTGACAAGCACCACAACACACCAGAACAAATGAAGTTTTTTACCAGGGCACACAATACATTGCCAGGTGATACAAATCATAGAAGAGGAATATCAGAAGTAACAGACCAAACAAGAGACGTTACCTCTAAGGTTCCATTTTATGCAGATCAAATACCACCATTTGATATTACGATTACATTCGTAAACGAATATGGTCAAGCTGCTGCAAGATCAATATACGGCGTAGAATTATTGAACGAAGGTTCAGGCGCTTCAATGGATGACATTGTGATAGAAGAGACAATGACATACGTTGCAAGAGAGCTTGGTCCAATGTATAAGATAGCTAATGATCAAATGTATAGATTTAATTCTGAAAATCTTTCTGACATTATTAGCGGAGACGCCGCAAAGTCAGCTAAGCTGAATACAGATATCATTAGACCATAATTCTTAACTAATAATATTAAGTAGGGTGTGGAGGAAATTTCTCCACACTTTATTTATTAATAAGGAGAATCAATGTCAAATAGTTTTGTTCCATCAGATATAGATGTTTCTAAAATAGACAAAACAAAAAGATATCAAGTTTATGAAAATAGCGTTAGAAAATATAGGCAGGATAGAAATCTTCCAGATCCTTTCTCTAACATGTCTTTTGCGGGAGTAGACATCAATGCTACTTTAGTAATACCAGATCTGCTTGAATCTGGACAAATTGCCGCACAGGGTGACGTAATTGAATTAGCGGAACTTCAAACGATATCGTATTCAATACATAGAGAAAATACTCCAGTAAGAGTGCTTGGACATGTTAATCCAAGAGGTTTCATAAAGGGTCCAAGAACAATAGCAGGATCCTTAGTTTTTACTGTATTTAACGAATATGCGTTTTATAGAATAAAACAATTCAAAAGAAAATTGGCAATTCTTGGATATTCTCCACTCGCTGACATGCTTCCTCCTTTTGATGTTGTTTTATCTTTCTTTAATGAATATGGATTATATGGTAAAATGAAAGTGTATGGATTAACCATAGTCGACGAAGGACAAACAATGTCTATAGACGATCTTATTACTGAGCAAACTTATACATATATGGCCAGAGGAATTCAACCCCTTTTGCAGTATGATCCGCAGGATGATTTTATGTATCCAGAAGACGTAGAAAAAAATGTTAATTCATCAATTATATCGAAAAAGTTTTTTGGAAATAAAGAAGATGAATACAAAAATGTTATAGATAAAATTATTAAACCATAGGAATATACGCTCATGCCAAGTAGAAAATATACAGAAAGATTTAGACCATTTAGTGGATATATTCCAACTGGAGTTGTAGGTTCCTCAACTACGTTTGATCCTTTAGATAAAGAGCTTGATTTAAAATGGGCAGGTAGATCAAGAGAAGATACTAATTTCAATTCTTACTTTGATTATTTTTTTTCTGGTTCAGATGTTAAAATATACATAGATGGACTTTTTTCTCCGGCTGATGAATTAGAAATATCTTCCTTTAACTTTACTATCAAACAAGAAAAGCAACCTCTATATGGATTTTGGTCATACAACTACGACGCAGTTATGTATGGAAGTAGGATAGTTGCGGGTAATATGGTTTTAGTATTTAGATACCCAAGAAGAATGACGGATTTACTAGAAAAGGCAGCGAAAGTAAGAACTGAGAGCGTAGGAAGAAAGCCTACAGAACATGTAATAAGCCTATTGTCAGATACAGCAGAGGGTCTAAATTCGGAAGATGAAAAAAATATACAAAAATATTGGGCAAGAAGTCAATTAGACAGAATTGCAAATGATCCAGGAAACAAGGGCGAATACGAATCTTACAATAAAAATATATTCAGTGCGCATCCGCCATTTAATTTAATTATATATTGTGGAACGCAAGAAGATGGGTTAAGCCTTAGGTCTTCGCAACAGTCTACAAATAATACAGCTTCGATTGACAACTATGATAGAATATTATCAACGGACTATAATACTAGATTGACAAAAATAACAAATCAAAGAACTCCAATGAAAATCGTCTTGCAAAGCGTTCAATTAATGAATATGTCAACCGGATATGATACGGCTGGTTCTCCAATTCAAGAAGCGTATGAATTTATAGCTAAGGATACGTATTTTACAATAGCAGATGAATCAACAAATCCATTAGCTAATTTAGTTATTGAAGAAACAGGTTCGAAAAAATCCGACAATACCCAAACAAGCGGTCCGGGTAGCGGTAAAGTTAGATAAAAATAATCTAATATATTTAAATTATATTAAGTTTTGATTATATTGAGAATATATGATATTATGTATTGAAAATAATTTACTACAATAATTAGGAGTTATCATGTCAGAAAATAAAAGTAAAAATAAAGGAAGAAAAGTCAGTGTAACTTCGGGAGCGGGCACAACAGCTACAAACACATTAGAGCAGGAAGAGCTCTCGCCAGAACTCGTTCAAGCCCTTAAAGAAGATGAAATTCGATCACAGGAGGCTGAAGATTTTGCTAATGATATGGTAGAGCAAACTACAGAGGTAGAAGATTTACCGGATGATGAAGAAATATGGCCAGGCGGACCAACCGCTGGAACAATAAAAATGTGGAAACAAAAGCACGAAGAGGTATATGTTACCTCGATTTCTTTTGACAAACACATTGTTTGGAGAACTCTTTCAAGAATTGAATATAAACAGCTTGTAAAAAAAATGGAACAACTTGTTCAATCTGGACAACTTTCTTCAGCAGAAGCAAACATGTGGAACGAAGAGTCTATAGCAGAAATATGCATACTGTATCCATCTTTTGACAGAAATGCATTAACTAAAGAATTAGCCGGGTTACCATCTTTGATAGCGCAAGAGGTATTGGAAGCATCTGGATTCGTTGCCTTAGAGGTAAGACAGCTATAATCAAACGATGTTAGATTCTGATTTAGTATTATCTTTAAAGCTTAAATATGGTAATATATTTACTACCGAAGTCAAAAATCAAACAATAATATTTAGAGAACTTACATTTTCAGAGTTTGACGATATTGCACTTTTGCAAAATCTAGAGGATGGTTCTTCCGTTGATTCTGAAGATCAAATAATTGCCACGGCTGTAGTATATCCAGAAGACTTTAATATTAACAAAATGCAGGCGGGGCTTGTTTCTTCTTTAGCTCAAGAAATACTCGATGCGTCGGGCTTTAGCAATCCAAAAACTGCAAAAACCATTCTTCAGCAAAAAAGGGATCAATCTACACAGGTTAGAAGCTTAATGAAAGCCTTTGTTTTAGCTACTATATCTACATATAAACCGGAAGATTTAGATGAAATGACGTATTCTCAATTGGCAGAAAAAGTTGCACTATCAGAAAGAATTATTGAAATAACACAAAATATGCACGGAGTACAACCCAATCAGCTTAAATTAGAGCTTATAGATCCACAAGAAGAAGAAGAAAAGAAAAAGACTACAGCAGCAAGGCATAATCTTTCTAAAACAGAAGGCGCTGCAAACTACGATGATCCAATTGCTCAGAAGCTTTGGGGTAAAGGATAACACTCTTAGGGGGAACAAATGCAGAGAGATAGAGGGCCATTGTCGAACATTGGACATGGTGTCACCTCTAGGGATGTTCCTATAAACGAGCGGAGAATCCGAAGGTCCAAGTCCTAATTCTGGTTATATTTCTAGAGCACTAAATTCACATCCTTTTTTAAAATTTTTAGCTGCTAATACAGCTGCTGTCGTAGCCGCCACTGCTGCATCCGCATTGGTTAGAAAGGGTGGCCTGCGCTTAGCGAAGTCTATTGACAGTTCAGCGAGAAGCGCAAGAAGTCAACGGAATATCAAATTACGCAACAAGAACAGTAGAAAGCGTAGGCGAACTAAGAAGAGTCCTAGACATGATGGAAGGCGTATCCAGGACAATAGGTGAAGGGGTCGATCCAGATTATTTTTATAAAAATTTAGTATTAGAAACAGCAGAGGGAGGATTGACTACTGGTTATTCTTCTGCCGCTAAAAATGCAAGACACGGAATGCATTTTACTAGAGAAGAAATCAGAGATGCAGGAAGAGGACTAACAAAAGAACCGGCAGCGATATGGTCGGCTAGAGATGAAATACAGCAGAAAATGGTTAGCACCGGAAGAAAGCTTCCGTACCTGCTCCCATCAATGTACGTTGCTCAAAGAGGATTTAGCGATCCATTATTTGGATATGATGAAAACAGAAGAAAAGTTAAGTGGTATAATCCGGTAGATGTAGTCGCAGACTTCGCTAAGCAATCAGTTATTAACACGTTTGCTATTTTGGCACCCTTTGATGCAGCGTCAGCTGGATTAAGTACCGCAAGAAGATCACTGGCAACAAGCCTGTATTCTTCACCAAAATCTCTTTTTCAGGAGAACGTACAAAAAAGATTCGTAGATCTTACGACAATAATGGACGAAGTTGGTCACGACCTTACAAAGGTTACAAATAGGGTAATTAGAACATCAACCCAGTTGTCTAGCGCTTTTAATTCCGGAATTGAAAAAGCAAGAACTGATCAACCAAATCAAGGTCAGATCTTTAGAAGTGTTCGAGAAAGCGCTAGAAAAACTCAACAGAATACTATTACCGGCTTTGGTAAACAAATATTCTTAGGCGGCAAAGAAGAAGGATCGAGCGTTTCAGGATCTTATGGATTAGTTGATCTTATTCCAACGTTAAGAGGTTTTAGGTCTGGTTTTTCTAATTTTAGAGATTCATTTAGAACTTCTGGACAAGCATACGATGCATTAAATCAGGCAATAAGCAATGACCAGGCAATAAGAAGAATTGCCATGGCAAGAGCAAGAAAAAGCTCTAAGACTCCATTTGACAGTTTAGCCAAAGGAGATCAAGAAGAATATCTTGACGCCGCAAGAATTTCATTAAACAAAGCAAAAGAAAGTATTGCATATCAGCATCAAAGTAGATTAACTAGTTTTGTTTCAACCATTGACGAACTGATGGCTGGTCATAATACTTATGGAAACAGACAAAGATTAAAAGAGGGCAAATTTTTCGAAGAGGCGCTTAGAAGCGAGTTAAGAACTCAAGTTAGACAACACCTAAATGCTCAGGGTGTTTCCAGAAGTGCGTCAGATCTTTTTGCTAGACAAGTAACTATAAAAAAACTGCCCAGAGGTGGCGCCAGACTAGACACTAGTCAAGTTTTTACTATTGGTAAAGATGATATTTTTAAATCAACAGATGTTGACTTTTTTGCAGAAATGTCAATTAGAGCTTCGGGAATAAAAGGATTTAAAGATTCCGGTCTTAGCGGAGACGTTCTTCAGAGAGCACTGAACGCCGCAAATAGAGCCTTTTCTTCTAAAGAATTTCAAGTAAATGTAGAGAAAAAAATAAAAAGTCAATGGAGAACATTTTACGATAAGGACTTAATTAATCATACTTCAGGCCTGCTAAAGCCACAAGTAATGACTCTGAGATCTTTTACGGGACAATTATCAACCCAAGAAAAAGAATACCTACAAAGAAAATCTGCAAGTGTCTTGGGCTTAAAGATGATAGACGAACAAGGGAAAAGAACGTCCAGCGATATTGTCAACAATTTTCTTGCCAGAAATGCACTAGATTCAGAAAACTTTACATCACTTAGAGCGTTTTTATTAAACAATAAACAATTAAGTAAACCACTTTCTTCTTCTGGCTATAATTTTCTTGGCCTAAGACCGGTAAGCTTTGATGAAGCAAGAAACAGGGGATTTTTTAATTATTTAGACGAAAGACAGCAAAGGATCTTGCTAGATATAAATAGGCAAATGGGATTTAAAGACCCCATTTCAGATTCCATAGGTCACTCTGTTGTTAATGGACTTTATTCAAATAAGTCTGGTCAAATAATTGACACCACCAAGTTAACTGGCACTTTAAGATCTTTGGGAAATTTCTTTGCTAGCGAATTTGAAATACCGTTAGTACACCTTAATGCAAACAGCTTATTTGGTCTTAATCAATTTCAAGATATGGCAAAAAAGGGTCCAATACATTTTGTTCCAGGAAACTCCATTCAACCATTTTTGGGCGCAGAAGCTAACACCGATGCAAGATTTTTCATATACGAAACAAAAAGGTCTTTTTTAAGAAAGACTAAAGGTACCGTAACAGCATATTTAGATCAAGATGGTTCAACTGTCGCTAAAAAACTTCCTGGATATTATAGGCCAGGAAATAATTTAAGTCAAGCTTTTATTGCAAGACAAGCCAGATTTGCATCTGGCCTAACGGGTGACTCAATTTCATCTGCAAGGGCTGACGGTGGGCAACTGTCTTTTACCGAAAGAGTAAAATCAAAATTAGATTTTTCTGACGAACAACCCACTTCACTTTTTCAATACATTTCCCGATTTGCTAAAAGAAAAACAGATATTAATAATCCTCAAGTAATTGCAAAACTTTTAAGAGAAAGAACAGCAAGATATGGGAGAAGAACCCTTAGACTGGATATGCAAGGCGAAGGGCCATCTACTATATTTAATGTTGTAGATGATAATACTGGTAAAGTATTGGTAGGAAATGAAGAGTTTCTAAGATCGTTTAGCAAATTGATGGACGATATATCTTCTTATGGATTCTCTAATAAAGTAATTCAAGGATTTGAAGAATCCTCATCAGATAGTTTTAAAAATTTATTTAAATTTCAAAATAGGCCAACTGGAACAGCTTCTCAACAGCAATCAGTTTCTAAATTACAAACAGTAAAAGACGCAATAGAATTTGCACAACAGTTAAAATATGTAGATAGAAAAAATCCTGCAATTTCTGAAAAAGTAAAAAGTTCGTTTTCAAGAATAGATCAAATCTTAGAAGAGGGAAACCTTCTCTCTGCATCAAGTGTAGTAAAACGTTCTCCAAGTATTTCTACAAAATTAGACGAACTAAAAAGCGAACTCGCAAAGTATCTGTATTTAAGAAATACTTCTACACAACAAACTCTTGGAATAAATAATCAGCCTATAGTTGAATTAAATCAAGTCTTGACGTCGCTTCGTCAAAGGGGAGTTATAAGCGCGGAAGATTTTGTAGAAGCCCAAGCAGCTGCGCTTTCAACTTTAACAACTAGAGATTCTCACTTAACCTACTCGGCAAAACAAACTGCGACTGGCAACATTAGAGCAGCAGCACATAGCATCATAACAGGCGCTAGAAGTTCAGAGGAATTAAAAGGCTTACTAAAACCATTGACCGATGGATCAATAGACCAAGTAACGAGTCAGTCAAGAAGATTTATTCGTCCAATTATTCCTTCGTTTTCTAGACAATTTAAAACAGCACCATATAGCACTATAAATGAAAGACCTAATGTTCTTGGCGGCAATTCAAATTCGGTTCTTATTCCAACATTTGGAACCGTATTTAGTCGTGATCCACTTGGGGCAATAGCAAGCGCAGTTGGGTTTAGTAACTACGCAAATCCAAATACTTTTTCCGGAATGTCTGTAGCAAGCGGGCATGCAGTCGAAAGATTGAATAGATATTTTGGCACTTTAGGAATGCAGCTAGATGTCTCTAAATACAGTAGTCCAGCAGATCTTTACGCTATGGGAATGGTTACAAAAAGAGTTCTTCCAATTGTAGCTGGAGCATCTACGATTATGACCGCCGATAGGACAATAGGCGGATTCGTAAATGAAAGAGATATAAACAACGAAAGAGTATATTCTCCGTATTTCATGGGAGCACTAAGCACTGGGATAGCCGAAACTCAATCAGCTATATCTGGAGTAATTCCTGGTGGAATGTCTTATCAAGAAAAAAGAGAACAACTTACCGAAGGAAAGGTACCGATAAGACAGGGAAGATTCTGGCCGCTTGGAAACACCCCATTTGAGGGTGGAAAAATAATGTATTACAGACCTTCTTGGTATCAAAAAATGCAGGCGGGAGCCCTATTTACCTCTGACACCTATGGCAGTCCATTGGAAAAAGCTTTATACTACAATGACTATTCTCCCTTAAGACCATTTGATCCTTATAGATTTGAAACAAAACATTATTACGATAGACCATATCCTGTAACTGGAGAATATTTTACTGGTCCGTTTGGACCACTAACTCCAATTTTAAATGCAACAGTAGGAAAAATTCTTAAGCCAACACGACAAATGCATCAAGAAAGAGTAGAGGCTGGTTTAGTCAATTATACAGCAGTTGGGCAGTCGGGAGCGTATGATGTTTCTCCATTTTTGATGTCAGAAAAGAACACTAATTTAGTAGGCAGTTCAAGTTTTGGTATGATGAATACCCAAAATGCTTTTGGCTCTTATAATATCAATAATAATATTGGAGAAAGTATAAACTCTCTTGGAACTATTTCTCCAAATCAAAGTAATATACAAGTGGGTTCCGTAATTGGCGGAATAAATTCTAGACAAGCCAACATGGCCGTTACTCCTTTGGCTACAGCGGGGATGGATGTACAAAATAGAATAGCGCTTCAAAATAGAATACTAACAACCGCAACATTTGGTCCACCAAAATTAAGCGGATCTGTCTCTTCAAGAATAGTTCCAGCTGGATCCCCAATTGAGACTCCTAGTATTGAGTTTCAATCTACAGAATCAGCGTATAAAATACAAGAAATGCTTGGAATATATGGATTTATTGGTGGATCACTAAGAGATAAATTCGGCTTTGGACAAAGCGATTTTGAACCGCAAAGAAGCGTGCTACAATCCGCATCAAAAGCTTATGGTACAGGAAGGGCATTCTGGGATCTTAATTTGGGTGGACTTGGAGACGTTCCCCTTTCTGGTCAGGGCGCTATTGGAAATCTTGAAATATCAGAAGTTATTAGACGTTTTATTCCAAAAGAAAGAACTAACGTAAATTATATTAATCCAATTCAAAATACAATGGGTCAAAAATATCCATTTTTACCTGGAGCTGATTATTTTATTAATTTTAAAACAGGAGATCCATTTACTAAAATTCAAGAAGGAGAACTAAGACTTCCTGGAATTGCGTACGAAAGATTTAATTCTCTTTCTTCTGACGATTCTGGAAGATATGGAATAGCTGATCAATTTAGCATACTTGGAAACATCGCACCATATTCTGCTGAATACAGATCCTTAAATAGAAGTATTAATTCTCAAATAATTTCTCCAGAAGAGAGAATAAAGGTATCTGACACTAGAGAGCAAGTTTTAAGTATGACAAATAAAAAAGATTTCTCTCCATATAAATATAAATATACCAACGCAGAAGAAGCTGGAATGACAAATAGTCGTTTTATGATTAATCGAGCCGCAGAATATTTTGCTCACAGAGATACTATTTTTAATACAAAATTTCTTCCAACAAAAACAGCAGCTGAAGATTATGAAAAAACAAATGTATATGGATCAACATTTCCAGAATGGCAGAGACCATTTGAAAGCTTCCTAGATCCTATGGTCTATAAGGCTACGCAAAGAGGACCGTTTGTCGGAGCGTCTGTAATGGCTGCAGTAGGGTCTGTCTTTGGAGTTACAAGTAGAGCTAAGGTTGTTGGCTCTTTGGGTGGTGGACTTATTGGAGGAGGTGCAGGAGTTTTTGGCCAAGTAAGCGAAACTGTTACTGGGCAAAGATTTATTCCAGAAGAACGCAAAAAACAAATGGCTCTAGAAGAGTATGTTGATATCTTAAGTTATGTAAAAAATATGAGCCTTTCGTCTCAAGCTCAACAAGAGGGAGATTCTCTATCTGCACAGAGATATAAATCAGCTGCTGGTAGAACAATGTATGGAGCAGATATATATGGAGCTTCTATCGAAAATCTTTCTTTAGCAATACCAAAAAGAAAAAGAGAACACTTTAGAGCAATGATTAATGCTCCGGTTGAAGAAAGGCAAAAGATATTATCAACTGCACCAAGACTCGAAAGAAGAATTTTTGAAGCAGCTTGGGGAATGGACGTAGAAGACAGGCCTGATTTAGATGAGTACTTTAGTGACCGAGAACTTCCAGAACCAGACTGGGAAGGCTGGCATCCAAATACAAATATGGAGCATGTAAAAATAAAAATTGGACAATCTATGGGAATTGAAATGTCTCAAATGGGTTACTATCCACAGCAAATCAAAGAAGCAAATTTAACAAATCCAAGTTATCCCATTTTTCAAAAACGACAAAACAATAGAGACACCTTGGCCGATTTAAGAAAACTAATGCTACAGATGGGAGTCGACGGTTCCGTTACTCCTGTGTTTACGCCGTTTGGAGGAGAAAGAATCGATATGTCAGTGGGTGTTAGATAATGCGTAGCGGAAGGATAGGGGAATCAATTTCCTTAAGAATAGACGATCTAGTGTCTATGTATACCGACGAAAATCGGCAACGTTCTTCCTATTGGTAAAAATTTAGTTAAAAAACTTGTTGAAGAAAATCCATTAGGAGTCAGTAATGTAATAAGGCTTGTGGAAGTAGATGTCCCAACTGCTGATGGTAGAGTTCGAAGAGCTTTTAGAGTACAATACACAAGAACTGGTCAGCTCTTTGACGACTTAACTACTGCATTTAATACCGCAGCAGACGATGGCTTAGTAGCTTTTACTCGACTTTCAAAACAGCCTGATAATATGATAGGCAGAAGGCTTCCGTTCGGACCGCTCATGGCTGACATGCAAGCCATCAATCAATACTTAAAATCAGCAAAACTAACACCGGGCTCAAAAGAAGCAAGAGCCCTAAGAGGATTAGGGCTTGGATTTTTGCTTGATAATCTAAAAACAGAAACGCACAAACGTAGTGTTCGTGTACTAAATCCATTAGAAATACATGTTTCAAATGTTAAATACGATGAGTTTAATTCAACTCTTGATGAAGCGCTTATTCCCTTTAGGGAAGGAAAAACCGCAGAAGGAAAACTTCTTGCGAATATAGTAGCTGGTGACGGCGGTTTTATTGCACACGAATACTACCTGCCTGGCATGGATTTAAAATTGCACCAAGAACAAATACTTTTACTTAGGTCTTTAATTGAACGTCCAGTGGTTGATCCAAGAACTGCAGTTAAGACTTTAGGTAAAGGAGTTGATCAAAAAGGAATTGAATCACAAATAATGAAACTTGAAAAAAGATCAAAAGGAACATATTCTCCTAGACAAGTTTCAATATCGGGCAACGAAGGATTAGGTAAATTTGTTGGAGTCAAAAATTTTAACATGGATAAAGACTGGGCTAAACACTTGCTAATTCTTGACAGTAGGCAAGAACTATTGTTAGCTGGAATTCACGAGGGAACTACTGACGTAACGCTACAAAAAGCGCTTAAAAGCGCCTATAATTCATTAGACTACAATTATTATGGAGATTTTCAAAACGCGTCAATTCAAGCTAAAAATTTTTTTGGATACGCTTTTGAAGGTTATGAACTTAAAGAGGACGACTACAAAAAACTTGGAACTCTTTTAATGAAAGCATATAATGATAAATCAGATAAAAGTACAACAGATGTATTTTTAGATCTTGTAGAAAAATCTAAATTTAGTAACAAAATTAAATCAAGAGTTAAATCTATAACTGAAAAAATGGAAGTCTCAGTTGACGGAGCTTTTAGGGGAAATGCGAAATATTTTCAAAACTATATAGACACACTATCTGAGTCAATTAAAAATTACGATGCAATGATTGAAGCTGGAACAGCTACACCATTTCAGATAAATATGAAAAAAGATTTAGAAACTACAAGAAGGGGAATAGCATCAGAGAACCGTAAAGCTGGAAAATGGTTACTTGATCAAAATAAAATATATGGATTAACTGGAAGAATAAACTTTAGAGACTCACAAGGATTCACTCCTCAAATAAAAGGTAGATTTGGCTTTGTTAGTGATATAGTAGACAAAAAGGGAAGAAGCTATGCGTTTGTGACTCCCGATGTAAACGTAAAAAGAGAAGCTGGATTAACTCCAGCGGTAAACCTCGACGTTCTTGGAAGGGAAAAGGGCATCCGTGCAATTGCTCCAGACATTCAAAGCATAGCTCAGTATGGTGGAGCTTTTATTGAAGACGCCGGTGATGGAACAGGTGTAATTCCAAAAATGACAAGAGCTTATGTACAGCAACAGCTTGCCGAAATGAAAACAATAATGGAAACAGGAGTTATACCAAGGCACGTGATAGATTCAGTAATGGAGGCAAGAGTTGAAACAGAAGACGTGAAATTTGCTCGAATGTATCAAAATCAATCATATAAAATGGGAACAAAAAAACTTCACGTATTAACAACAAATGAATTAAGAAATAAAATGTTAACAGGAGATGTATTTGATCCAGAAGTATTCAATGCAATATATGATTATTATTATTCTGGAACAATACAAGACAAAAGAGCAGGTGGAAAAAGATTTATTGTAGCCCGTACTCCAGAGCTGATGAGGTTTGACATAGAGGCAGAAAGCGCATCATTGTTGGGCCAGGACAACGTAGGACGCCTCTTGGCTAAAGAAGGAGCAGATTATTATAATGCTGGAATGGAAGTAACAAACACTCAAGGAGCTGTTAGAAATGAAAATATTAAATTACCTGTTGTAAGGTTTAAAGATCATAGAATGATCTATAGTGATATGAATTCAGTAATATATCAGGCAGCTCATGGTGGTTTTGACTTTGACGATAAGGGAATGCCTTTATTAAGAAGCTTTGTAGACACGAATAGTGGTCAAAGACGATTAGCATTATTTACCTTTAGGCAGCCGCCAAGCTTGAGGGAATTTGTTGTCAATAGTTTTTCTAAAGACCAAGAAAGTTTAAACACTTTATTTGGTCATAATAGAAAATTTATGGAAGCATTAGAACAAATGTCAGCGACCGATCAAGAAGCAGCTGACATATTAAGGTATATGAGAATGGTTCCAGATAAAAATAATGGAGCTGAATTTATGGTATTGCATAGTAAATATGCTGGAGTGCTTGGAACTAATGAAAACTTAAGACAAGGTTTTTATTACGGAACTAGTAAATCTACAGTCACTACAATAAATGATGTAACAAAGAGGACAGGTCAACCCACCGCGGGCGCTAAAAGGATGCAAGCAACACAAGCCAATGTTGATAGAGTGATACTAGAAGCGTATGAAATGGCATACGGCGAGGGCATTCCAGAATTAAATTCAAGAATAATTAGACAGCTTGCTATTACTAAAACAGGTTCTGCATTGGCTCTTGATGAAAAAACTTTCCGAGCCCTATCGGACGCAGACCAGCTCGAAGCTGGTCCAATGTTTGCTCGATTACAAGCATATAAGTACACTGTAGAAACGGGCATAACTCCTTTTAACGAGGAAGAAAAAATGAAATTTGCAGAAATTGCAAGGAAATATAAACTAGGACCTCTTGATCCATCAGATACTGAGAGCGCTTTTAGAAAAGCTCTTTCTGAGGTTTTTAGGGGTACAACAAGTGGAACAAAGGGGGGAAGAAGAAACCAAGAAGCTTTGGCGAGCTTAACAGCAACAATGGATCTTTATAAATTTAGGATAACCACTGCGGATCCTTCTGGAATTATTGGATCCTATATAAACAGTTTAACAGCCTTTGGCTCCATAGGCGATCAATACCAAGATATAATGGAGACACTCACCGCAGCCCAGGCGCGGCCCACAAGTAAAAGCTGTGGCAAAAAAACTTCAAAGAGAACTGAGCGCATTTTACATAGCAGCCGACAATGCAATTGACATTACGCGTAACGCTGCAATACCAAAATTAGTTGGAGAACAACCTCGGTACGGCAACTAAAATAGCTGAAGGTCTCGCTATAGGCTTACAGCAACAAAGGGAAGTAATAGATATACAAAGTCTTGCGAGAGTTTTAGGTTCCTCAGTAGCGTCAGCAAGCGCCGCAGAAAATGTAATTAAAGGAGCTGAACTACAAAATTACAGATCCCTTGCTAAAAGAATCGGAGCTCTTCAAACGACAGGGTTAATTTTTCGGCATTGATGAAGCTAAAGAGGCTGGAATAGACGCGGCTATGATTAGAAGAAATTTTATAACTTCAAGCCCAGAAAAATCTGCAAAAATTTTGGATTTATTTAAAGAAGCGTACAGTGAACGGAGCTAGACTAGCAATTGACACTGCTAGCAGAAGGGGCATGGATGTTACAGGTGCGGAAACAAACTTGGCTGAATTGCAACAATTAGGCCAAAAAGAATACTACACACGCATGGCATTAAAATCTGGTAGTGCATACGCAGTGTTTGATACGCAAACATCTTATGGGGAGAGTATTCTAGGAGCTCTTAATCAATTAGGTAAACAAAGAATTCAAAGAAAATCAACTGCAGAGATAGATGCATACTTTTATCGTAGACAAGAAGCTCTATTGCCAGGCGACATGCTCGCCGCGGCACAAAAAATAGTTGATGATTATAAATACAATTATGAAATAATAAAAAATATTACGGATCAAGATGTTACTGCAAATCCTATATTAGCTGCGCAAAAAACAGCTGCAAGACAAAGAGCTGCAGCTAACGCAGAAGGTCAAATTGCGGATGCTATTTCTGAGCTGCGCGCAAAAGGATACAGTAATATTTCAGAGTTAGACATGATGGATGCAATAGCATATCAAAGCAGGTTAAATAGAGTTGGGCTTGCTTCTTTGGAAGATTTTCGTGGGATGTCCGATTTAGGAGATACGTCAAAAATTAGAGCCTTAGCAATGCAGGCTGAAAACAGAAGAAGATATTCAATGTTAGTAACAGATAAAGGTTTTGCGGATTCAGATACGGCCAAAATCTTGGGCGTTATGGATAGAGCTTTAAGTTTACTGCCTTTGTCAAGTAGAAAGAACAAACTCGCTCAATTCAGTTCGCTTGAAACAGATGGCAATAAAGCAGCAGCTGGCGTAGGTAGAATGGTTCACTTCTTAAGAAATTTATCAGAAGACGCTGTTGGCGCCACTGCTCAATTCACAAAATCAAAAGGAGGTAAAAAAAAGGTTCCAGGAACTGGCGCTACACTAGATGATTTGGTAAACGGAATAATGACACTTGATGAGTTTTATAGAATAGTTGGAAAACCAAAAAATCTTATAGGAAGTTTTCAGGATGAAGATTATGGCTTTATTAGAATGGGCCCACTCGGCGGTGTTGAAGGCGAAGAAATAAGAAGGAGCGCTATTCATGCTGGTCACATTTCGGAAGTTGATGCGAATCGACAAGCAGTGCACGCGCAAAATATTTTTGCAAATCTTAGTGAAATATATACAGCAAGATATAGCGGAATTGAAGAGAGCGAAATGGAAATGGTTGGAAATAAATTAAGAATGAAAAAACTAATTATTCCAGCAGATAGAAACGTTCAAAAAGAACCAGTTAAAAAAAGTCCTTATAAGAGAGTGTCTTCTTTAATAAAAGACGGAACTATTTCAAACCTAATGAAGAAACCATACTTAAAAGGAACAGCTATGTCAATGATTGGATTAGCTGCATTTGGACTAATATATTCAGCTTCTGCTGATAAAAATATTGACGAAATGGGTGGCCCACCACTGCTTCCGGGTGGCAGCGCGTACGAAACAGCATATCCTGGCAATACGTTAAACTTACCGGTTCCGCAGTATATAATGAATTCAGGAGAAAATGGCGTTACATATAAGGTAAATATTTCTGGAGATTCTAATACGGCAAGGGATTTTGTTGACTCCGCTAGGGGTATGTCAATAGGTTCTTCTTCAGTAAATTACTTTAATTCTATTCAAAATATAAATAGAAATCCGTATGAAGAATTTGGATCATCACTTTAAGGAAAAATATGCGTGATGTAGTTTCGCAAAATAAAAACCTTTCTGAAGCTGGCAAAAAAAGAATAGACACATCTCCAAGAGTAGAAAAATCTATTAATGATTCAGCCTCAGTTTCGTCTAATAACAGGCAAGAAAACACTACAGAGAATAAACAAAGAATCAATGCCTCGTCTAAAACAATTACATCAGCAAGACCTTCATATGAGGGTTATATTAATTCTTCATCTGCGCACATATCTTTTAATAATGTAGGCTATTTAAATAAATCAATTCAAAAAAACAGATTTCAACAAAATCCTACACAAAAAGCTTTTGACAATAAAGACGCAATGCTTTCATCAATTAAAAATATGGAATCATCTGCTATAATGAAAAGGCACACAGAATATAACTATAGCAATGTTTATTCAAAAGGTTCTTCTAGTCAACTTATAAAAAATATGATTGATTATAATAATTTAATATAAAAGGCACATATGGCTAACAATCAGGATAAAATAACAAAACAAGAGGCAATTTCTTATGTGCGAAATTTTTGGACACAGTTTTCTAGGCCTGGTCAACAAAGGCACGAAATTGAAGTAAATGGTAAGAAAATACAGGTATCACCAACAGAGTACGCTATTGGTCCAGATTTGTATGATTACATTGTAGCTATTAGCAATAGTTCTGCTCCAGTATCAGCAGTTCAAATGTGGGCCACCCATCAGTATACAGGTTTACTTTTGAGGAGTAGAGACTCTTTATTTTCTCTTAATGATCGTAAAATATTTTTTTCCAAAGACCAAAACGAAAAAAATAAGTTAAATTTTGATCAAAAGTCTAATCAGTATATTTATTATGATGGAGATGGTGAATACCTAAATACAAAATATGTAATTCATCCGCAAGAATTTTTTCAAATAATATCTCCACATGGTTTAGACTTTACCAAAGTAGAACATTTGTCTGTCTATGACAAATTATATAAAAAGGCACTGCAATCTGATCTTTTAAATATTGTGTTTTTTAAACCACAAATACAAAAATTTGCTCAAAAAAGATTCACCAGTAAAGCGGCTTTGCAAAAGAGCGCGATAGAAGGACTTACGCAAGATCCAGGTAAAGATTTTGATATCGAATGGCTTAATCTTTTAATTAAAGGCTATAACACTTTGTTAAAAGATCCAGTATTGGCGTATCAAATTCATCAATACATGCCAAAGCTAGCTCAATTTATTTTCGATTCACTAGCTGCAACTGCAGATTATTCAAATAATGGATTAGGCGGTAGTACAGACGATCCATTGAATGATCCAGTTCAAATAGCAGTTAGAATGTTTAAGTCTTTTGGAATAGACGAAAATGGAGAAGCAGTATTTAGTCCAGCTTGGTCTTTGGTAAACACAGCTGTAAGAATTCAAAAAGCTTTAGAGGAATTCCCATTCAGAGCCAATATACCACCAAAGACTCCTGATATTTTTCATCTTAGAATAGGAGCATCTAATTTTTATGTTCCTCCTGTATCTATAAATGTTGATGTTAATTTTAGATCAGGCAGTCTTACCGGGGGCGCAATAAGACAAAAGAACAGCCCAAAGTTCAATACAGGATATAAAGATACTGTTATATCGACTAGGTTGTATTTTCCAAACTATGAAGAGATATGGGGACTATCGGTATTAGATGGTTCAAGTATTGATCTAAGACAAGATAATTTTGATATAAAAATAAATAGTGATTCTGAAGAAAAAATAGACAAGTTTTTATCCTCCCTTAGGGGCCTTGTTGCAATGTTTAAGTCTTCTCCAATAATTCCAATAAAAAATGACTATTTAAATAGAGTGCACGGAATTACTGGAGTTACGTTATCCAATATGTCTATTTCTACAATTCCAAATTTTCCATTTTGTCTAGTAGTAGATTTGGAAATGAATGCATTTAATCATAAACCGTTTCTTCCTATGATTAAAGATTTTAATCAAGCAGTTCACTGGGGCAAGTACAGGCATTACATGACTAGGGCTGGTCAAGACCTGGATAAGTACGTCAATGCGGAGTTCCTTATCAAAAAAGCAAGTGAGACAGAACAGGTTGTTGACATTGAAAAAACTGAAAGTAATATAGTAGAAGAAACAATTTCCATACAACCATATTCAGATTGGAAAGATGGAAACAATATAGAAATTTACATGCCAGAAAGACTTCAAAGTAAAATCTTTACTCCAGATACATCCACGTTTGCAACTGATCAAGAAAAGCTTTTATCAGATACGGGAAGAGATATTTGGTCATCAATTTTATATCGACTGGGAATAGACATTAATGAGTCAGCTAGTTATGGTAGATCGCTTGATCAAGTTGTTACAAGCAGAGAAATAATCATTAGTCCAAATGTAAGAAGAAAAGTTAATACAGCCCTAGATATACTTTTGGCTGGTAAAGATTCAAAAGAAATCAACGATAAAGTTTACGATTATTTAGCTAGAGTATATTTGCAAAAAAATCCAAATATTTTTATTATTCCAGATGGCTTAGATTATATCTTGAGAAAAACATCGCAAAGACCATCAGATCAGTATAACACTTTCAAGATACCCAGAATGCCTATCGGCAGTGACGGAAAGCCGGTATCTGGCGTTACCTTGGTTGAGGTTAGGAACTACTTAGAATTTCAATCAAGAAACTCTAATGGACTTTTAGAAGAGTTGATTGAAAGAATAGTTGCAGAAAAACTTGCTGATCCAACTCTAAAAATAACTGAAATCGAAGCAAGAGAACAAGCAAAGCAGGAGTTGATCGATTCCTTTAATAAAACCTTGTATGAAAGATTCTTTATAGCTGGACCAATTAAAGACTACATTGATGCAGCTCAAAGAAAGGAAGGATCTTATTCGTTCAACGAATGGGAAGTTCCTATGATAAAGGTTAATCTTAATCCTAAGAACGTTATAGTTGATGGCGTTAGTTTGACTATGGGTAATAATTTGGTAAAACTACAAGTTCAACTTCAAGATGAGCCAACATATCAGCACATAGGCGGTAAAGATACTTATATTAATATGTCACTAACTGTTTTTGGCGAGGAAGAGTTAATAAAACTTAGAAATATATTTGATCACATTAGCGGTTTAGCCAGACTTGAAAACGCAGCTGGAGTTATTGGATTTTTAGGATTAAAAAATATAATAACAACTTTAGCCGGAGTAAAATATGTCTTACCGCTAAGGTACAATGTGGATACAATACCTAATTTTCCTCATGTTTATAAAGTTCAATTAACTCTTGTTGATTTTGATATTTTTCAACAGAAGCGAGAAAGACTATCGCACAAACAACAAGAGAAATTTGCAGAAGAGTTTGGAACAAAGAAAAATCCATTTTTAAGAATAAAACAACTTTGGGGAGCATTTAACAGCTATCCAGATATGCCATTAGAATTAAGAAATAAAGAGGGCGATGTTGTCGGCTGTTTAGATCCAGATTATTATTTCAGAGGATTTGACATGTTTGACAGGGATGTCATTAACAATCAATCCATACAAGAAACAGCTATTTTAAAGCCGTCAATGTTTGAGGGCACTTCAGAAGAATCAAAAGAAAACGAAGAGAAAAAAGATCAAGTTCTCATAGATAAAATAGTTGATTATTTAAGAAATGATGAAATAGAAAACCTACAAGTGTTTGCCAACGCAAATCAGATTACTCCATCAAAAATGTATTCATTAATTCAAAAAACAATTCTTAAATATACTGGGTTTAGCGAAAGCCTTCTTCTTGACTATGTAGATAGTTTAACTATCGAAGATAAGTTATTTATTTTTTCTGATACTAATTTTGCAGTTCCAATGGGAGAGTTTAAAGTGGGAGAAATTACTTCTGGAGCAAAAGATAAATTAGAAGCTACATTATCAGAAATCTTAGATCAAACAAAAAATATCGAAGACAAACTTATAAGCATTGATCCAGACAATTTAATGGCTGGAGTAGATAACTCAAACGGCCAATTACTTGAGTATATGCATGGAATTGTCTATGCGGTTCCAGCAATGGAAGAAGGTTACAGTGTTCTCATACCGGCTATGATGCAAACCGCAGCTCGGATATAACTTTGGCTATCTTAGTAGAGAAGATGGTAGATTTTATCTTCAAAATAATAGTTTTAATATAAAGGAAAAGATAGATCCAGAAAAAGGAAAAGTCGAGAAAAGATCAATACACTTTACAAAAGTTTCTGATTCCCAAACTCCAGATAACAATGTTCAAAAACCTCATATGTCAGAAATTGGAACTAAAGCTCTGGCCGATTATCAATACGCATATTCCAATAATGAACGCGGAGCAGAAACAATTTCAGGCAAAAAGGGCGATCAATATTCTGTAACAAAACATTGGGAGAAAATGCTGATAGATACATCCTATAGAGATCTTTCCGGAAGAATGATAAGAGCATTTCCAACATACATGCTATGGCTTATTGATGAGGGTGGAATGTTTTTTGGAACTAAAGTTTTTAATAATTTTTATGGTCTTCAATCCTTAATTGATTTTTCCATAGTTCAATCTGAAGATATTTTAGGTGATACTCTTATTTTTAGAGTTTCCAATATGTACTCTAAACTCAACAGGCCTGAAACAAGCAGAATATTTGAAATCGGAACTCAGTCTGATCCTTCTCAAATAAATATGGCAGAGGGATTAAGTAAAATAGTTGATACGCTTTTAAATAGATCAAGAAATTTTAAAGCACATTTTGATAACAAATACATTGTTGACATAGAAAATATAAGACTTAAACCAGGTGTTAGAGTTCACTTAAGAGGCGGATATGGTTCTAATCCAAATGCACTTCAAACGTTGTTCAACGGATTAATTACCAATGTCGAAATGGGAGAAATAGTAACTGTAACTTGTCAATCCGATGCTATAGAATTAAGTCCAATTATAAACTCGGCAAATAAAAAAGGAAATAGCGGAAAGATAGATGGCGGTATAAATACCGGCATGTTTATGTCTGAGCCAAGAGATCTAATGGTTAAGTTACTGTCCATGGGCACGTCTAGATTCAGAGAGGCAATCGGGCATGCTACAAGAGGTACTGTTTTTTCTGAAAACAAATTTGGAATAAGACACTTTGGTACAATATTATATGAACCACTAAGTGATCTTGAGTTAGAAAAAAATAGAGCAATTAAACAAGCCTTTAAAAATGCAATAGATGTTGTCAGTGACGAATCTTTTGATATGTCACAGCTATTAAAAGCTGCTTGGAACAATACTGTTGGTTCATACAATGGCGTAGACGCCGCAGTTATAGGTGGCTCAATTGCCGCTGGTGGAGTTGCGGGAGGTCTTCCTGGGGCATTTCTAGCAGGAGTGGCAGGAGGAGCACTAAGATTGCCAGTGGCTGGTCATATGAGGACTCTAATGGCTAATCTCTCTACTCAAAGAGATTATGAAGTTTTTAAAAGAAATATTTATCCAGGAAACGGTTTAGGTGTTTCGCAATTTTTGGGAGGAGACCTAGACGTTGGATGGTCAACAGCCGCGTCTGTTGATCAAGGAGCATACGATGAATTATCGATGAGCAGAAAAGCTTATCTACAAAGACTTGGCGACGCCTCTTGGGATAGGGCAATACAAAATAACAACGCATTAATAGATGTCAATATAGCTGGTAAAGGGATTCAAAATACCAGCAATGCAATAGGTACATCTCAGTTATTAAGCGGAGCTGCAGCTGTAGCTGGAGTGGGATTAATAGCTACTGGCTTTCCTGTGTTTGGTTTTTTTGGTCAATCAATGATTGGTTCAGGATTACTGGGAGCAATAAACGGAAGGACAACCGCCGGAATATTTGAAACACTGGGATTAGTATCTAGATCTGATGACGACATGCGCGGTTTTGATGAGGTATCTTTTAGAGCTCAAACATACATGAGAAGTGTTTGGGATATGTTTCAGCTATGTGCTAGATTATTGCCAAATTATATCTGTGCCATAAGACCATTCGAGGACAGGTCAACTATTTTTTACGGTAAACCACATTGGCTATATACTTCCGGAGTTATGCCAATATCAACAGGTTTTGTTGGCGAACAGGCTGCACTGCGAATGGGTAAAAAATATAATGGACCAAAAACAATAGATAGAGATAGTGATCTTGTCGAGCTATTAGACATTATCAACAGGGAAAGTAATCCTATGGCTGACGCATCTGCTTTTCAGAAAAATTTTGAAGGATCATCTCCACTTGATTTAGCAGAAGAGTTTATTCAATCTGCATACGATGGGTCAAATGAATTCCTACCCGTTTCATACATAAAAGATAAGTATAAAAAGAAACTAATTAACTTTGAAGATCCAAGAAGAATGATTTTTTATGATAAAACTCAAAAGAAAGTTGTGGCACGTTTGCCAGTAAACAAAGGCGTTGTTTCTGTTGGTTTTCACCTTCCATTTGGACAGCCAACTTCTACTGAAAGAAGCATTACAGATATAGCTGGAACACATAAGCAAATATCCAAACTACCGTTTAGATATCAATTTCCATATTTTACAGATAGAAAAACAACCTCATTTGACGGTTTTCATGGTGGTTATATATTTAACTTCAATGCAAGAGCTCTGCTCGGATATTACAGTGACGGCGATGTATATCATAATATATTAAGCAATAAAGCCGCTAATGCTACCTCAGTTGCAGACGGTACCGTCCTCTTTGCGCGGCGACAATAAATCATTTGCTACCTCTGATGTAAATTTAAGAGGATCGTATAGTTATTTACAGTTAATAGTAGGAGAGTTTAAAGCGCTTCAAAACAGTTCTGGAATTACACAAAAACCAGATAATGAAGAAACTGGAAATGGTAATACTGCACCATCTTTTGTGTTCAAGTTTGATTCTTTTTCTTACTCAAATAAACTATTGTCACAAGCTGGTTTTGAATCCGTTGCACAAATAATGAGCAGTCAAGCTTTCATGGATACAACTGGTCCCAGCAATGCAGATTTTAATATAATAGTAATGCCATTTCCATCGTGGCATTCATTGATAAACACATCACTTACGCCCAATGCTAGCAATAGTGATCAAGTTTATACTGGTAAAATAGATCCATACCAGGACGACAGTGAGAATTCCAATTATTATTATGGAGAGCATTTCGAATACCCCAATGCAAAACCAGCTCTTCTGCAAGAATTATATAATAGAGAAACAAAGGTATATCATGAATGGGGAATGCCAGCAGATGCAAATGCTGAACAGTTTTATATAGCAATGAGATGGCCATATGAGCCAGTATGGTTTGATTCTAAGGAAATAAAAAATGCTTTTACAAATCAATATAAAGATAGTTTATATGGATTAAGACCACCTCAAGCTGCTGAAGATGATACATCAAAATGGTATCTATACGGCAAACCACAAGATTATAAAAACAGAAAAGTATTAGTATATAGTCCTGCAACAAATACCGCGGTCTGCTGTAAGCCAGCGTACTTCCTGTGGGGAAATCAAAGAGATCAAATATTTTATGACTCTGGAAAAATAAAAAGCGATGATCCAAACGACATCGCATACGGCGAAAACGCACAAGCCAATCCATTTATAGATGCAGTAGTTTCTCCCGATGCAGCATACTATCTTGGAATATTAAATAATAATTCAATGTTCTCAGAAAATAACAACTATAATGCAAATCAGTATACTTTTGGAACTGAATATCTTGCCGGTAACCTCGACTCGACATATAACGATTTTCGTCGGTATTGTAAATTACTTAGGTGGTTATACTGCAATGCCACAAGAATTTAAAGAAAGTTGGTCACAGAAATTCGATCTTTCTGAATATTATACTATCTCAAAATACTGGAGTGACAATGATAAAGTGGGAGGTAAAAGTGACTACTCAGGAGTTTCAATTGTTCCGATAGCAAGAAGTTGCTACTTTACATTTGTTGAAGACGATTTTCCACTTGGTGTAATTCCTGGTTCAATAGTCAAATCAAAATATTACGATCTATCAAGCAACTCAAAAACTTATTCGTCGGAAAAGAATTATATTATAGGATTTGGATCTTATGAACTAGGTAAATCTCAATCTAAACTGGAGGCAACCTATCATGGAAACGATGCAGTATCATATGATCAGTATCAAACGCTTGATGAAAACACAGAACATAGGTCCTTTGGATATTTGGCAGATGTATTGTCGGATATTGATTCTATTAAAAACAATGACGCAATTGAGGGTGACTTATTTAGACCACTGCAGGAAATAACTTTTAGAACCAGAGAAGAAAAAAGAATTCAGGCAATATTAGGTGGAAACTATACGCTTTGGTACGACAAAATACTTAGTGCAAAACTTAATGATTTAAGCAAGAAGTCACTCTACGCTGTACTAGATAAAGAAGTTGACACCTTTAAAGACAAAGACTCAAGCAACACTGGTAGAAGTACATTTATAGACGTTTTCGATGCTACAGACATACAGGTCTCAATAGAGGCAAGACAAAATTATGATGAAGATTATTCAACTAGCGTCAGCGTAATAGCAGGAAACGGAAGAACATTAGCTCAAGCAAGAGAAATATGGGACTTTTTTAGAATTACTTTCCATGAAGAAAAAATGGTAAAATCACTTTTTCAAGAGGCGTACGGTTTAGATCCAGATGATGACGAAAAACTTCCATCCTTTGTAACGGATCTGATACTCCTAAAATCAGATGATACTTCAATTTTTACTAGATACATAGATCCAAAAAATAAAGACGTAGATGCACTAGATGAATTTGAAGTTCTATTAGGAGAACAATATCTAGAACAAGGAATAAGTGTGCAAGGACAAAAAACGGACACCGCTAAAATTAAAGAAGCGGTTAACTTCAGTGCACAAAAATTTATTGATAAAAAAGCAGATAAAAATATAAAAGATGATGTTCCAGGTTTATTAACAGATTTAGATACGGCCTTAAGAAGAAAGTTTTCTAAACTAACTGGTTTGTTAAGCTTTTTAGTTATGACAAAAGTTGAAGGGAATCTCACTTCAGAAGACGCAACAGAGCTTAATCTTATATCTTTTCAATCTGATTTATTTGATGGTAATTACAAAAATATTGAAGAAACGAAGAGACAAGAAATTTTAAGTAAAATAGATTCACCAAAGAAATTGTATTTATTTATAGTGGGTTGGTTTAGGCAAATAATGTGGTCAGATGCCTACAACAGAGCATGGTTAGTCTTAAAGCCAAATAGAAGACTTACTCATTATTCTTCTAATCCGCTCTTCTTTGGCTTAAAGGATATAAGTTTTGGCAGGGAAGACGGACTTTGGGACTTTTCTCCAGTATACAAAGCATGGCAGGCCTTCATAGATCCAAATTCTGACTACGCTAAAAAACCAAGTAGATTTAAGGAATTTTTAGTAGCAAATGCATCTGAGGGGGACAGTGCCACACACTGGTTTTCGGCTGCTTTTGAAGATACTAAAGATTTCTGGGACAGAAATGTTGGAATATACTTTACCGCAATCTCCGAAGGTTTAACTGGGCTTTTAAATATGTTTAAGCTTTCAATGGCTCAAATGGGATATGGTTTGGCCGAGATAGATAACCTTAATAAGCAAGCAAATGTTTTAAATAAATATTTAAATGATTCTATTTATTACACAATGGGTAATCCAGGAACACTATTAAGAGCAGTGGATAATCCGTTTACAAGAGAGTACGGAGAACCGGTAGTGGAGATAAGGGAACCATTTCAAAGAGTTCACTATCTAAGTTCTTTTACTCATATTTTATCTAATAAAATTCAAGAAAATATAAACGATGTTGCGACTGTAGTTACAGCTGTTTCTGATGGAAAATACCCAGTTACTGTGGCTTTGGACAAAGCAGCTTCGCCAGAAAGGCAAGTTGAAAAAACAGTAGAAACTGGATTGTATTTTGACAATATACGAGGTTCTGGATTTTTTGGAATTCTTCATCCAATTTTTCATCCATTTGAAACCGTAAGAGGAATATCTAAAATGGCACAAGGATCGCCAGATGAGCTGACCGCAAGAAGAGTTGCGCTTTCCCATTTAAAGGAATCAGTAAAAGATATTTATACTGGAGAATTAATAGTGATAGGATCGCCAGATATAAGACCTCATGATCTAGTTTATTTAGCTGACGTATACGAAAGAATGTATGGCCTATTTGAAGTTGAGCAAGTAGTTCATCATTTTACTCCGGAGCTTGGTTTTGTAACATCGATAACGCCCAATGCACTAGTGACCGTAAACGATCCATCGAGATGGTTTATGTCTTCCTGGCTCGCCTCCTGGTTGAGTCTACAGACATTAAGAAACGATACTAGATATCTGCTGTCTGTTGCAAATTCTAGAACGGGAATAATTTCTGGAGGCAATGTTTCTGTAGACAGATTGGCAGAAGCGCTTAGTGTTCAAATGTTAGGCGGAGTACAATATACTCACGGTCATTCGGCTTTAGTTAAAGACATTATGGCAAACTTTACAGCTAATTCATTACCAGATGCACAGCGACAACTCGCATTGTCGAGTCTAGGTAAAAGCGGTAAAATAGAACAACCAGATTTAAACTCCGTCAAAACCGCATTTATTTCAACTGGAGTTGCAACTGTAGTTGGTGGAGGTTTAGCAGCTCTTGCAACTGTGGCCACAGGAGGCGCAGCGCTGGTAGCAGTCGGTGCAGCAGTTGCTGGTAGCGCTATCTTCTCTGACGCTGCGTGGAGTGGTTGGAAATTTATAAGAGATAACATACTTGATCAGCATGGCTGCTACGTTCAATATTTGTCAAGAAACGGACAGCCAATGGATGCTGGGCTATCTTACAATCAAGGAATGGTAGTAGGCAAGTATCACTCAAAAGCACTCTTGCCAGGTATACTTGGAGTGAACAGCAGAAGACTGATTAGGACACAACAGGGAAATGCTTACGTACGAACAGATGAGCTTTTGAAAAACTTAGGATGGAAAGAAAAAGACATAGCTGATCTTGTTAGGCACATAAGCTATGAAAATGCATTAGTAAGTGCAAAAGTTTTACAATATTCCGGTATAGGCCCAGAAAAAGCAGGATTAAATCAATTCTTTAAAATTTTAGTAAAAGTTGTTGATAACGGATTTATTGACGGAGACACAATAAAAGTTGTAGACATATTAAATCCTGATAGCAAAGAGTTTTCTGTTAGATTTGAAGGAATAAACGCAGCAGAATTAAATGTATTTAAAGATATAAATATTGGCGTAGATGGAAAAGTATATAGAGCAGGGACTTTTGATCCAAGTAGTCCAGGAGGAAAAGCAAGAGTTTATGTTGAAGAGTCTTTAAGAGATAAAATATTTGTTTTAAGAGTAGCACCAAATTCAACATTTGGTTCCACGGAATCAGTGAACGCTCAATCGTTTGATGCAGGCTCTTCGCAAAATAAACAAGAAAATTACTTAAAAGATACAACTATTTCCGAAAATGGTTTTGGACAGAAAACACAAACGACATTTAATAGAACACTTGGTACCATTTTTCACAGAGTTACAACCAATGAACTTAATTTATACATTGACACAATTAGATCAGTTTTCATATCCAATGATTTAAATTTTAATAAAATAAAAGAAACAGTAAAACAATCAATATTTTCAGAAAAAATAGGAAATCAAATACTTAATCCAATCGCTCAGTATTTTGAAAATATTTACCAAGAAATACTAAGTAATAATTTATATAAAGATTATTTTATTTCACCAACAAATGTTGACGATCCTTTATTCGGACTTTCGCAAAATCTTATTGATTTATTTAATGTATCAGTTGAAATAAAGATAATTGAATCCTTATATTCAAAATCAACAGAATGGCCGTTAATCCTATGGGACGAGTACTATTCTGATGGAACCCCGGCTACACTCAACTGGGAAATGGTTGTTTCAAATCTTGCAACAGTATACACCAAGTCTCTATTGTTTAATCAGGATTCAGTTAACTTAGATACAGATTATATTGGAGAATTAGGAAGAAGGGGATAATGAGCGAAAACGATGATATAAATATAGACGGACCAAATTTTTCATTAAGCCCATCTGATACTGACACAACTTTATCATTTGTTCAAAAATTTCATTCTCAAGTATATCCAAACAATCAACTTATTGTTAAAAATACTTCAGCTTCAATTTCTGGATATGAAAATAGAAGCTTGGTATCCCATAGTGTGGAAAGTATAATGTCTCGGCAATGCTCTTTACAGGGATCCCGCACTGCCAATGTATGCCTACAATAGACTAGTTTCCTCGTCTCTTGATAGCCATCTTGCTTTTGCTGCAGATCATGCAATGTCTTCTTCAACGGAAAAAGTAGAAGATTACCAAAAATTTACATATTCAGATCCAACGTACGATGGATCTAAAGAATCTAAAAAATTTCTAACAGGTCAACAGGCATTTGAGGCAGCTATAGCGTCAACTACTCTTGGAACGGGTTATGCGCCCGGCTTTTTTCAACAAAAGGCTTCGGCGTACGTTCAGCTAATGGCGAATGATACTGATAAATCCAACCCTTACAGAATGGATGGAAAACCGTATGATGTTGACGACGATGCAATAAGTTTGGGCGCGCCAAATAATAATTTTCCCGCAACTCTTGTAAGCGACGCTTCCGAAGAGGAAAAGAAGATATATGAAGATATAATGACACTAATAAAAAGCAATGGCAATTTAGACATCGCTGATGGTCCGACAATGTTTGCTATTAACGCAGAAAAAAGTTTTAGTTTTAAAGACATAAATCAAAGAGCTGACTTTGATTCAAACACAAAGTTAACAGATATTCAAAAATTTTTAGATCTGCCCGACGCAAATACGTCGTTTTTTTATCCGTCAATATCGCTCATGCTCATGCTCCTGGAAATTTGCAATGCAAATAGCGGAATAGCTATAACTGGAGAATTTGCTTTTTACAGGGGATCAAATCTTGGTTCTTCAGAATCTTATATGACAGCGTTAGAAAGATCAACTTCAACAATATCTGATCACGCTTTTGGAAGAGCCTTTGACATTCTTGGAATAGGTCTTACAAAAAATACAAAAAAACAATTTATCAATTTAAATCCAGAAAAATGGGCAGAATATTTTGAAATATTCATTACACAAATATCTAACTTACCAATTTTTCTTCAACCTGATTCAATAACAATATCTAAAAAATGCTATGATACCTACATTAAATCGGGAGAAGATCCAGACGGTTTAAAAATTAAAGACATACTTATCTTAAAATATCCTGGACTATCTAAATATATTACCTTTTCCACAGACTCGGAAGATGAGTCAATCCATGAAAATCATATTCATGTGAGCTTTGGTTATGAAAGAGCAGGCAATGCAAAGCCGTTAATTAAAAATAATTCAGAATCTAATCCTGAAAATCCATCATTGGGAACGCCCACTATACCAATAACTCCAGAGCTTAAAAATACGTATTTAGGTGCTGGTAAAAAAGTGTACAATAGTGGAGAAACAATGCCGAAACAAGACATTGCTAATTTGTTGGTCGCTTTGGGACTTTATAATATAGAAGAAATAGCTACAATTATTGGAATAATGGAAAGGGAATCTCGTTTTCAGCCAAGGGCCAACAATCCGCAAGGCGCTATAGGCCTTATGCAAATAGTGCTGAGCAATGGTTCAGTTTGGACTGATACAAATCTTCCAATAATTCATGGAAATTCATCAAACTTAAAAGCAGATAGAACTATTAGTGGATATTTATTAAGAAATAAAAGTTATTCGTCTATAGAAAGTTCAAAAAATAGCAAATGGGATGCAACTACAGTAGATGAAGTTTTTTGGTATCCAATAAATCAAATGGTAATAATGGCATTTCAAATGCAAGCTTATATTGGTCAAGGTAATCACGCAGATCAAGGAGCAAGAACTCCAAAACAGTCGTTAAAACTTTGGTCGAACTGGGGCGATGGAGCATGGGGCAGAAAAAATGATCAAATGCCGTATGGAGTTATTAGTGGAGTCAATATAGATACAGTAAGATCAACCTATGAAGCCTTGGGCGGATCATGGGATTCCTATAATAACTGGGCGTCACAAGCCTTGGTTGATGAAACAAAAACAGGTGGAGTCGCTAGACCTAAAAACATTACAGAACACAACCAAGTAAGAGACTCTGGAGCCTCTGCTCCATATAGAAATCAACCGGACATAACAGTTTGGTTAAATGCAAAGCCTAAACTTTACATAGATAATAAACCAAGAGAATTTTTTCCATTATCTAATGCAGACGCAAATGTTATCATTGGAAATAATCCGAATCCAAACACAAAAAATGCTGGATCAAAAAATTACAATCCTCCTTCTGTTCCTCTCGGTCTTAAAATTCAATACATAAGTGAATGGCTATGTGAAAATAGGGTGCAAGAATTTTTGTCAAGATATCGTCCAGATTTAGAAGGAAATATTAACTGCGATAGATTTGCTAGAATATTAGCTCAGACAGCAGGTCTTTTTGGGGCAACTGCAAAACCCGAACTTGCCACATCCGCATGGCTACCGTCTGGTCAAGAGCCAAATATAACAGTCGCAACTCCAGATATTAAGCAGTATCCATCCGCAGCTCAGAGATATTTAGATGTGAAGGATCTTCCGGGATCATTTTTTCCACCGGGTACTAGTATCCGGAGATAATCCACCACCTGGGTATGCAGTTTTTTGGACAGGCGGCGATAATAATTTTGGCCATGATGGAATATCAATAGGTGATGGAAAATATGTGGATCAACATTTTGAAACTAGCCCAAGAAATATAAGCGACACAAGTTTTCCAGGCAGCAAGTATACATACGCTGGTTCAAGTTCAAAATTTCAATCTGATTAATAAGGAGTTAATATATGAAACAATATCCTAAATTTAATAAAAAAATTAATGAGATGATATCCAATTCGGATATGCAAAAGCAAAAGACGAGGAATGGAGTTATAGCTCATTACGATAAACATACAAACACAGCAAAAGTAATGTTAGAAGATAGATTTTCAAACCAGATTACAGACATACTAACAAACGTCCAGTGCCCTTCAGTTCAACGGAATTCAATCTGTTTCCCCAGAAATGGGATCGCGATGCATAGTGGCATTTAGGGATACCAACGAAACAATTCCATTCATACTATCCTACTATAATTCTCCAAATGATAATACTCCATTGATGTATAATAATATTTCATATTCTGGAATACCAAGGTACATGGTATAAAAATGGCAATAGGTCTTAGCGGTAAGCAAGAAAATTTATTTTTTAGAAAGCCAGTTTCGGGCGAATCAAAAGGCGCCTCAATATTTAATGTTCAATCTGAATTCATTTTCAACAAAAGAAACGAGTTTTCAAGAAGAGAGGTTGGACTAAACCACCCTGATGTTGAGTCCTTTATTAAGTTAAATGATGCAGGAGAAATAGAGATAATGGCTGCTCCTGGAGTCGGAATAATAATTAATGGCTCAAATAGATCGGTTAGCATTTTTGCGGATACATTAAAAATATACACAACAGAAGATGATGGAATTAGATGGAACAAATACGCCTTTAATTACGCTGCAACGGATTTTACAGAACCATTTTTGGTCACATTAAAAGATTTTCAACAAAGCCCTGCATATTATGGGTATGAGGAAAAAATAGGAAAAATCCAATCGATAAAAAACGCAACACGAAACAGCGGCGTTACTATACAAGCAAACTATGAATACGATGCACCGACGGTTAGTAAGTCAATTACTTTAAATGTAAATGAATACTATGATGAAAACCTGTCAGATGACAACCTTGCATTATTAAAGAAATTAGAACAGCAAGAATCGCCTAAGGTTATAGAATATATAAAAGAATTACTATATAATGGATACACCTTTAATCAAGCAAGAATAAAAGCTAAGAGAGATATGGGTCCAGACAATGCCTGACATACGAATGACTTTTGATGGGGATATAAGTATAAGTTCAAATAAAGATATAGAATTGATTTCTTCTTCCGCAGAAAATGACATTCAAAATGTTTATATTAGATTGATGACAGAACCGGGAGATTTTAAAATTTACCCTCAACTTGGAGTTTCTTTGTCCGAACTTTATCGGAATGCCACAGGATCCTGTGACGGCAGAGCAGGGTAAAAGATTAATAAAAGCTGGTTTAAACAGAGAGAGAATATTTGAAGGCAGACAAATGACAATTAGCGCTGTTCCGACTGCACCCGACTGTATTAGGTTTGATGTTAAAATGGTTACCAATTATGGTGAACCAGTTGTTCTTTCTATAAGTCAAAACATTTAAGGATATATATGACTATTCTATATACAAAAACTAAAGTAGAAATACTAGATCAAATTATGAATTCACTAGAGAAAAACGCTGGCATTACTGCTACTTCTCCCGGATCAATAGCTAGGGCTTTTGCTGAAGCCATTTCTGATCAAATAGGAGATTTGTACACAATGCTAAGGTACAATATTGATCAAACAATGATTAGCACAGCGTCTGGAAGAAATCTCGATTTAATTGGCGAATTATATTCAGTTCCAAGAAAACTTATTTCAGACGAAATAGCTAGCGATAGGAATATAGCAAACGTTGTATTTTCCATTTCTAAATCTTATAGCAAAGATATATTAATACCAAAAGATACTTTAGTATTTAATAATATTAATTCTTCTTCTACAATTCAATTTAAATACAAACTAGTCGGAGACGTAACAATACCAACTGGTTCTACTAGGGTTTACGGACAAGTCGTAGCAGCTTTTTCGGATGCAACCTACACAGCATCCATAGGAAGTCTTAGTAAACATAATTTCATTTCGCCTCCTGGAGTAATTGTTTCGGTAACTAACGTGAAAGAAGTGGTTAGTCAAATTAACTATGAGAGTGACGACGCATACAGGAGAAGAATAATAAGATCAGTTAAAGTTAACACAAATGGAACAGCAGAGTCACTTAGACTATCGGCCCTTTCTGTAAGGGGCGTGAAAGATGTTAGAATAAGGGAAGGTTCTTTTGGTATGGGTTCTTGTGATATTATAGTTGTTCCAGAAAGCGGTTCTTTTCCAAATGGCCTGGAAAGAGAAATAGCACAATCTATACAATCAATAAGACCCGTTGGCATAAGAATGACTGTTAGAGTGGCTCAAAGGATTCCCGTTTCAATATCGGCAAATATCTTATTAACTTCTGGCACAGAAAACGCTGCCACCGGAATAGCTAATCAGGCAGCCTACTTTGCTAAAAAATATTTAAATTCATTTACAATAGGTGATGTTTTAGATATTACTCTATTAAAAAATTCTATAATGTCTGCCTCTGATTTAATTAGTGAAGTTATTATAAATTCAATTTCCGTAAACGGAACTGAAGTTCCAAAAGAAAACTTTCAACTTCCAAGTGAAAGATCATACATGGTAGCCGGACTAGTTGAGCTTTATCCTGCTATAATAGGTTACAGTTAATAGTAGGCAGGTAAAACACAATGCAAGATGAAACTTATTATGTAGTCAAAACTACGTCTGTTGTAAAGGCAAAAAATAAATCTAACGCCAGAACAGCAATTAATGGAGATCAAGAGGCTGGACAGGTATTACTTCAAAAGATTGAAGTAGATGAAAAGCAACAATCTGAAATAGCAAAAATTGTTTCTACATTAGATAATAACATAGGCAGTTTAGAACAGGAAGCCGATCAAAACACCGAAAGTGAACTTTCGGAATATTCTTCTTTTTTAACTGTGAATGAAGAAGTGGTAGATTTTCTTAGATCTGAAAATAAGAGATTAGCAAAACTAGCTGAAAAAAATAAACATGTTAAACAAGAAACTGTGACTTCAGTTTATCAAGCAGCTTTTGACGCATTTTCATCTTTCGAAATGCCCAAAGTAAAAGTAAAAGATTTAAAAAATAATAAACATCATACACCAGAGGTGGCAATAGCAGTTTTGTCAGATTGGCAAATGGGCAAAGTAACACCGACGTATAATACAGAAGTCCTTGAAAAAAGAATAGAACTATATACAGAAAAACTTATTGAAATTACAACGATACAAAGACTACATCACAATGTAGACGAGCTGCATGTTTGGCTTTTGGGGGACATAGTTGAAGGTGAGGAGATATTTGCTGGCCAAAGCCATTTAATTGACTCTGGTTTATACAGGCAGGTTGGGGTTAACGGTCCTAGAATACTTTCCCGATTTTTGATTACAGCTCTTGAGAACTTTAAGAAAGTACATGTTACTGGCGTTATTGGTAACCACGGCGCTGTGGGCGGTAAAATGCGCAAGTCCCATGATCCAGAAACAAATATGGATAGATTACTATATAAAATATTAGAACTAATGTTTGCCAAAGAGGAAAGAATTACATTTAATATTCCCGATGGAAAAGGTGAAAGAAATTGGTACGCAGTAGACAGAATTGGCGACTACGGCTGCCTTTTAATACACGGAGACCAGATGCCATCACCAAGTCAATTCTATGGATACTATAAGAAGGTAATGGGATGGAAGGATGAGGCAATACCAGAAAACTTCGACGACGTATATATGGGGCATTATCATCAAAAGTTCAAAATGACAATAGGAAGTAGTACTGTAAGAATTTCTGGATCACCAGAAAGTCATAACACCTATGCGCAAGAATATTTTAACTCAATGAGCAGACCGTGTCAAGATCTTTTATATGTTCATCCAAACAATGGAGTTACAGCAGAATATACAATATGGTTAGATTCAGCGTGAGGTAATTCTTTTAATGAAAAAATATATCCTTACTCTTACAAACATACATTTTTCAAAAAATGGAAAAGTTTGGACATCTGAGGCTATTGATTTATACGATAATTCTAGTTACACAAATTTTTCTCCAGTAAAATCTAAATTTGGTCTTAATCTCATTGGCAATCGGAACTTATACAGGAAACTATTTAAATTCTTCTTCTCCAACCTTAGATCAATCAATTTACGTAACCGACACAGGCGAAGTAGTTACAGATTTAGATTACAGTCCAATTTATATATTTGAAAATTCCTCCACAGCAACGGGTGGATATCAGATTTTTAATTTTGAAGTTGGTCCAGATGGTTATTGGATAATTTCTCCTGTCAACGCTAATGAAGCGCAAAATCTAATTAGATTTGTTGATACAACATCGAGAATAGATTTAGTATCTTACAAATCATCCTTCTTTAATTCTCCTACATCGGAAGAAATAGAGTATACACTTCAGGTATTTGAATCAGACGACTATCTTAATTCTGCCACTCCTTTCTGGATGCCAAATCAAATTTCTGGATTAACTGAATATTTATTTATTCAAAGGGCAAAAAGATTTGTTAAGTTTGAAATAGAATTTTTTAGTGAACTTTCAGATTCGTACTTCAACGGATCTGCTACGCCAAGTATAGAGTTTTTATTGCTTGTAGAAGTTCAGATATCTGATACAACTCCTCCAAATATTACTGATTCTACTAAAGATATACTTTCAAAATTTCCTTCTTGGACAAAAATGTATGAAGACTCCACAGAAGACGCAACACCGTCACTTGCGATTCCAGAAAGTTTTGGAGGAAAATTTATAAATTCTCTAGTTGGAAATGATCTTGATAAAATTGAATCTTTAATAGACTATCATAATTATTCAAAATCAATTACTGGAGCAAGTACAGATCAAATAACCTGGATATATGCAGCAAACAATTGTCCAGAATTAGTAACTAGAGTTACGGGAGATGGAGTTGAATTGTCTCCCATTAGTAGTTATTCAGAATTTATATCTTACGGATCTCTTGATTATGTATATTATTATTCGCCAGCTGATAGGGTTGTTTTAACCATCAGACCATTTAAATCACTTAAGATAAACGATAGAGTTCTATCGCAAGAAGAAGTTCTTATTTTTAATACATTTGATGAATTTGGGGCAAGAGTTGGTTTATCAAGGTTGAAATTAGAAAGTAATGAAAATTATAAAAAGAGAATACTAGACGTTTATATAAACAAGCCAAGTTCAGATTCCGAATCATTTAAGAAAACATTGAGAAGAGAATTAGATCTATGGAGGGCATTGGGTTCTACTCCGAATTCACAGTTCGCAGGCGCAACACCAAACCTATATGAATTTCAAGATCTAGAAAAATTTACAAAATATTTTCAAGAAAATGGAAATCCAACAGAAGAATTTATTTTGTTTATCAATAGAATAAATAGAGAATATCCAACTAATTGGGGCTTTGTTGATTGGTCTAACCTGATATGGGATTACGCTGGAAGATTATCCGAAGGCGTTTCAAATGTTCCATTTGTTTATGACACCCCTTTTAAAGAAGCGACACCGAAATATTATCAGCCAGGCGTTGGCGACTTGTCCGATCTTGTGATTTCTGTAGATTCATACGATAAAAATATAGATGATGAAATTATATTAAATGATTCTAACAATGAAAAAATATTTCAAAAACAAGCAAAGATAAGATTATCTGGAATTAAAAAAGAAAGTACAAAAACAGCATACACTCCAATTAACGTCGATTTATCGTATTTTTTGGAATACAAATATCCACAAGCAAAGCACGCTGCTACTGTGAATTACTTTGTGGAAATATATTCTCAAGGAACCCCATATTACGCAAACATAACCGACTATCATAGAAACATTGCCGCTCAGTTAAGTCAAATCTCTAGCTCAACACCAAGTAGGTCAGAAGCAAATATAAGACAAATAATAAAACAAAGCGACGAAAGAACAGATCCTTCTATAACATTTAGAAATAAATTAAATAATCAACTGTACCTTGATTACTCTGCAACTCCGTATTTAAATACCATAAGCGTAGGCAAGATGTCAAACGCAAGGGTGGGATATGGACACTTTGCCTACTCCACAACTACGCCAAGGTACGTTATCAACAATCACTCTTCTGAAAATTTGAGCAGATTGGGAATAAAAGCACAAAACAATTCATACACTAATCCATCATATATATTTTCAAAGAACTACGCAAACAGTACAACAGTAAACCCAAGTGCTCCATATTTTGAACTGGCTACACCAAATAGCGGTACAATGCAAGTGCTCTACGGTTCTGATATGTACAGTTTTGATTATTTAAATGCAAATACGAATCCTTCGCAGAAAACAATTAGACTAGCAACCAACGCCTCTTCGCCAGATTATATAACAATAAATCAAAGCACTCCTCAATTTGTTCAAAGTTTTACAGAACTATTAACAAATCAAATATTTGAAAGTATTGATATAAGTTCTCGTTTGGCAACACCAACTTTTCTTCATGTTCACAATGCTAAACCAGATTTTGCTAAAATAAGAAACGATGCAACACCACCATTTAATTTGGAGCTATCAAGATACGGAGGGTATACAGTAAATCCTCAATTTCTATCCTCTTCTTATGTTCCAACTATTTTATTAAGAACGAATACTTCCACTGATGAAGTTTTTTCAACTCCAAAATACGATCTTTCTTCTACTCCGAATAATATTATTTTTTATTGGGATCCAAACTATTCAACAATTAATAATCAATATACAATATTTCAAAATAATCAAAAAACCGCTTTTAAGAATTATCCAACTGTAGTAAATACATGGGGGTATTTTGAATACGAATCATCAACCCCTATAGTATTTAATATTTCACAAAGAGGAATTATTTCTTCAGAAGATGACTTAAATGAATCAATAAAATTAGATGATATTGTTTTAAATAGAGACATTCATAGATATGAATTTTCTCAAATGAATTTAAGTACGCCTTCTCAATACGTTGTTCATTCGATAGAGGCAATAAAAGTCGATAAAGACGATGATTCCTTTGAGGTATACACAGATAAGAGTACGGTTAAACCACTTTATTCCATTTCTCAAGAGCAGGGAATAGATGTTCAAAGTGTAAATTATAAGTCTTCAAATTATTACTCTGAAGCGGTACAGGGAGCGCATGATGATGTATACATAGAGGGAGTGACAATTAGATCTAGATTAGCTTCAGGTGTTAATTCCAAAATAGAATCTGAAATTCACTCTGGATGGTACTTTATTAATAATGAAAATTATTATTTATTCACAAATCCACTAAAAGAAACAAAAGTAATTAACTTAGACAGCGCAACACCAGAAATTATACTTTCAAAAGTTCCAAGACAGGGCGCGCCTGTAATTGTTCAATCGGCAGCGTCCCCAAATATGAACTTTAAACAAATATCATTTCCTGATGAATTGAATAATACACAACTTTCTTTTACAAATGTAGAATACATAGTTGCACAAAACGAAAATAAAATGTTTGTTGGTTATCAAAATATATACAATATAAAAGTGGAAGACTTAGTTGCAAACGAAACTATATTAAGCAACGGTGAAAGTACAACAAATCAAATATCATTTACTGAATCGTTAGTTATTGGAAGAGAATACAAAGTTTCTTATAAAGTAAGAAATTCTTATTATATAGACAACGAATATTACAACACCGCTACCGGTTTATATTCAAAAATAATTTTCAATAGCGCTCCAACAGGCGCATCAAGCGTTTTTTATGTCACATATGAAACAGGTATATTCGATTCGGCAACTCCAACTGGATTGGTTCACTCTCCACTTCATAGTCTTTACAACGAGGGGCACATATATATTGACGAGAATATTTATCCATATAAAGACTTTGCAGTAAACGTATATCCGGGAACAATTTTGGATAACCCACAACAGGATTATATGACAATCACTGTTCAAAGTTTTGATTCTATTCGGAAATCCTAAGCCATATCAAAAATACCTGTTAGAATCAAGTTTGTTATCAATTGATAACCCCGTAGTAGAAACAGATATAGACGGTTTTGCTCATACAAGAGCTAGATACAGTGGCGCCACTCCGGCTACTGTAAATTCCGCAAAACTGTTTGTCACTGGAGCAACAGGCTCATACAGCCAGGCAAATAGTTTAAACAGTAAAGCAACCATTGATTATGAAATAATAAAAACAGAATCATTTGATGATAGTGTTTTTGTTCAACCAACTAAGGGTTTCAACACCGCAAATGGAACCGACGTTTTATATATTGATGGAAAGGTTTCCTCAAAGAATAAGAGCGTTGAAAATATATATGTTTATTATAGAGTAGCTAGAACCGTACTTGAAGCTTTTGCAATACCAACGTATAATTCAGTACTAACAGACGAAAATGGATTTTTTAGAATAGGACCAATAACTGTTCAAAGTATACAAAATCCAGGATATTGGTTTATGGTTATAGAAACAAGCTACAGTCCATCTATTTCAAGCAATCCTATTACTATATCTGGAGACATAACTCATTGGTATGAAGACTCTATTGATGTTATTCTTAACGCAGCTAGGAGAGTTATTTTAAATCAAGAACGATATGAGGCAGATGATTTCATTGAGTTTAGATCAACGCCTTCTTTTAAAGTTAATTATATAACAGGTAATCCAGAAAAAATGTCCGCAACACCAAATGTCACTCTTCCAAAATGGTTTAAAATACCAAGATATACCCAGTATCAAATGGGACTACTTGGTAATGAATATTATTATTTTGATAACAATAAACAAATATATCCAAGTTAGGCTTTATGAAATCTTTTAACAACAACATAGAAAACTCTATAGAAAAAAAGATAAAGAAGAGCCCCAATCTACCCCCGGGTGCTGTAAATCTAGCTTATTTTTCTGCAGAAGACATCAGTCCCTCAAATACTACCGCCGTTGTAGATGCATCATTGACAATCAAAGAAAATTATGTTCAAGCAGAAAATACTCAACTATCTTTGATAGCAAATGAACTTGGAATGTTAGAGGATCCCATAACCGGTAATAATAGATTCTCTTCTGAAAACATACAAGTAACAGATGTGATGAACAGTTTTCCAAATAAAACCGAGTTTGTCAACGTGCCGGATTTAAATAGTAAACCATTTGGAGAATTGTCTAGAACAGATTATTTTTATTCTTATTATGTTAGTAGATACTTTACCGTTCAGGATAATATAAAATCTAGTTCAATTGATTCTTTTACTTACGCTGGTAAAAATATATTTGATATTGTTAGAGCTTCTGAATCTCAGAAGTTTATTCTAGAAGATAATAAAGTAGATATTTCAGATATATATGTGACTTATTCTGACGGATCCCCATATGTTGATGACTCTGGAAAAAATAAATATAAAGTAGTTTTAGAAAAATATACACAAAAATACGTATCAGAAATTGAATCGTTATGTAGAATAATTGTTCTTTTAGAAGACGCAAACCCACCTTCGCTTCTTTTAAATTACAACAAAATTGAATTGACCATTGAAGGCAGTTTGATTAATTCAATTTCCAATTACAGCGAACCAATAAATTCGGTTTTATTGTTCAAACAAGAATCAGAAGAATCAATTGTTGTAGATTATAGTTCCAAACATGATAAAACTTATGCAGTAAAAGACGCTCAAAGTGTGCAAGATAAATTTTCCGTTGGAGGAGTATTTGACTCAAGAGGATATAATTTTTATGTAAATAAAAAAGCAATGCCAGACAATAGAAATTATGAAATATTTAACTGGAGAATTATTGGTAAAATTCAAAGATCTTTTAATTACGCAAACAGATTATCAGATTCAGAAAACGGTGGCATTGTAAACGTTGGTGTAATTTCTATTCGGAAAAAGCGACTACAGTAGTCATTATAAAATATTTAATAAGTTAAACTTAGTTAATAATCCAATAAATATTTATAATTATAAATTTGAAAATCCAATTTCAAAAATTAATAATATCAACCCGAATGAACAGTCTTATTGGATGGTTAATCCAGAATTATGTACTCATGAACAGATGAAGCAGTTTGATTTTTTAATATTAGTTGGAAACACTAACGTCGATATTGAATCAATTGTTTCAAAGATAAAAACTTTCACAGATAATGGCGGATGCCTTTTTATAGAAGTCGAAGGAAATATCAGCTCATCCATTCAGGGCATATTGCCAGCCCCTATTGGTAGTCTTACGAGAAACGTTTCAACTGAAAGCGGCCTTTCTTACGATAGAAACGAGGAGTCTTCAAATTCTGACTTAAATCTTCAATCAAAAAATCAAACTTGGGACATATCTCAATCAATTTTTGATGCCGGCTATGGAGTCTACGGTCGCATTAATCAAACTATTAATGCGTTTTCAAAAGATTTAACAGCGCAATATAGCTCTGTGACAACCAACGTTGGTCCCGTTGTGCTTCAGTTTAAAACAAACGTAAACGAAAGTGGATCTGTTTCTTGTGGAACGATAATATTAAATACAGTTAGCTTAAACGTAAAAGCTGGAGCAGATTATTTGTTTGGTTCTGAGCTATCCGAATCCGCAGCAGCCAATTCCGGAAGCATGGTTATAACTTCCGACGCAGAGGGACCACTAAAATTCTTTTATAATTCTATTATTGTTGGATTAATTTCTAAATATTATACGTCTTCAAATAGTTCTGGTTCTTCATCTCCAACTTTGTTAACGCCAGTTCTATTTCATTCAACAAGCTGGAAAACTTCTTGGCTTCTTAACGGAATTATAACAAATGATAAAAATCCATATAATGATATTTTAATAAAAAATGATTATATAGATGAATACGCAGAATACAAATTTACAGTAGAGCAGAATGGTGATCTCTATAGGCAATTAAGTGATAAAACAATTGAAGAAATTTTTATAGAAGAATTTTCCAGAAGCGTACCTAGTTCATATGGGCAATTTTATTCTACAAGTAATGACAAAATAACTTATTTTATTGAATTTACAAATTCAAGCGTAAGTGCAAAAAATGGAACCTATCTTCCAAATTCTATAGCCCAAGGTGTAACAACTCCGTATAAAACATATCAAATTCCAGCTAGTTCCGTTAACCAGCCCGCTTTTGCAAAGACCACAACAATATCTCCACCTTTAAATATTCCTTCTAATTATGGTCTTTTTTATATCAAAGATAGATTTAGGAATATTGAAAATAGAAGAGAATATGAATCAAACATTGTAAACGACAATGTTCATAATTATACCTATGGTTTTAAAACTGAATGGAAAAAGGTAGTAAGCACTGAATCATCTTTGTCTTTTGACATGTCTTACAATATAGATTTTACAATACAGGTTCCAATTACTATTAAATCCTGGAGACTTGAACGAACGATCATTGGAAGAAAATCGATACCTGAAGGAGAACCCCTCAATGCATCTTTCATAACACCATTTCCATCTTTAATTAGAAAGAACATTGCCAGAACGGGTTATCCATTAGGAGCTATAAATACAAATATATCTTCAACTTATTTGTGCAAGCAAGATATAACTGGATATGAAAATATACACAATCCAATAAATAAATCAATATTTAATCATTTTCCATATACCGGCGATATTGATTTAGGAAATACATCTCATCAATATTCCCACAATGGAAGTGGCAATGATGAAAATTCTGGTCCGTATGTTCACTATATTCAATGGACACTTAGATTAAGTGGGCAGAACATTGTTACCGATGGACAATTTGGCCCACAAACAAAAGCAGCTGTTATAAGTTTTCAGAAAACTTACAAAGCCGCCGTTATTGATGGAACTGTTGATTCAGAGACTAAATCAATCATGGCATATTTTTGGGGCAAGGCATATAACGGAGGAATTCTCGGTCAATTTAAGAATCAAATCAGTAGATATTATAACAACACAGTTAACAGACCAAACGTTGGAAAAAAAGTTCTTCAGTATATAGACGCTGCAATACAGGCAGATCCTGTAACTACTGCAACTACTGGTAATATAAAAAGAATATCCTATTCTGGAGCTCCACTTAAAACTCCGTCATCAATAGTCGGAGTTTTTGTAATAGCTTTACCATCAGCTTTAACAAAAAGAACAATTAAAACAAAAATTAACAAGATAACAGTATCTTCAGGAGATACAAATATATCGGTCGAAAGCGCAGTAATGTACAAGGAAGAGTTTTTTGGCCCTGGTAATTTTTATACTGTAAATAATGAAGAGTTATTAAGGAAGGTTCCAGCCAACGGTGGACTAAATGTATTAGGTGGCAACGTGACTTTTGTTGGAGCAAACAACTCAAGTGCAATTAATATAAATGTTGAATACGAAATTGGAAGTCCATATAAATATTTAGTCCTAGCTGTTAGAGGTTCAAAACTCCCCAACGCTAAGTACGGTTCAGCTCAAGGCATATTTATAAACAATATAGCATTTGAATACGAGCCCGATCCAGGGCAGACGGAGGGTGAGCCGGAATATGGCGACGTACCAAAAGAAGCAGGAAGTATAAATGTAAATGGGTACATAGATGTAACTGCCACTAAGTCGGTGCACGGTTTAACCATAGCAAATACTCCAAAAGATGAAACAATAACAAGTGCAAATTATTATTCTCTTCCACTAACAGTTCGTGATTTTTATTACATAAATCAAGAAAATCAAAAACAAACATTTACATACAAAGAAGATTCTCCAACAAGAATAATTTCTGGCATGGCGCTAGATACCAATAGCGTTTCTCAAATAAATTTTTTAATTGGAACCACAAACGAATGGGGAGAAGTAACTGTCAATCTTTCTAGAGGAATTGTGGCTCCAGAGGAATCAGTAACAGTTCATACAAAAAAGGTTGCACCAACTGGACAAACGCCCAGTGCCTCTAGTCCGTACATCGATTATATTCAATTATTGCTTCCAGAGTCTCAATCAAATATAAATGGAACTAGTCAATTTGTTGTTAAGTATGATGTTGACATAAGTAAGATTTCACGAGAAGTTTTTTACGGTGGAGAAACAACCATTGGAGAACATAGACACCTCTACGCCTCTTTCTTGACAGCTGGAGAACCTAAAACAAATAAAGTAAGCCCAACAAATAAAAACACTGTAGACTACTTAGCTGGAATAGTTTGCTTGTGCGACAGTCAGGGTAGGCCGGTTGGTTTTCCGTCGACCTTTACAACCTCTTCTACTGATACAAGGTCGGAAAATATAACAAATATTTACGTTAAAAAAACCAACTCTATGCCGACCTCCGACGAATTAGGTTTAGTCTACGGATTTTATGATATTTCTACAAAAAAATTATTAGGAAAAAATATTTCCTATTCAGAGTATTTAGAAAGAAACGGAAAAGATAATATATATATTGCAGTTGTAGCAATAGATTATGATGGCAATACTTTGGTCGATGATCTTGATTTTTCTGGATTTTCCACCATTCCAGTTTCGATATCAAGAGTTCCTAACAGAATAGTATGCCCAGTATATAATGTCAAATTTCAAAATAGGGCATCGATACAACTATTTAAGCCGCAAAGCTATTTGGATAAAAAATCAGAATGGCATGTTGGAATAAGCGCTGGCTCTTTTACTAAAGATTTTCATCTTAATGTTAATCAAATTTATAATCAAGATTTACTGTGGATTAAAAAATATTTTGATTCAGGTACAAGTACTAAGCCTGAAGTAGCTGTTAGATGTTTCTATGATACTTTCTTTTATTCTAATTCTGGTTGGTCAAAAATTTTAGGCAAACCATATGCAGACATATATGAAGAGAAACCGTTAATTTTGGATTCAAAAACAATAAAATTAAGACAAACGCCTGTTGCAGCGATTCACGAACCCTCTGAAGATATCACATTGTTCGGTTCACCAATAAAGCCATACGTATTTATATATACGAGAGAAAGCGTTTCGTCACCTTGGGTCAAGGTTGATTTTTCCGATATAGCCATATTTGACTGCCATACCGGTTTGATACAATTTAAAAGATCACTTGTACCTAATGATATTAATTTAATTAAAGTCAATTATGCGGTAGAGATTTCATATAGGCCGATAAAAATAATAAACAACAAAGTTGTCAACCTAAATCCTTACTTAGATAAAAAAAATATTAAATTTAATAAACCAATTTTTTTCTACATAATTCCAAGAAGCATAGAGATAGTTGGCAAGAGGAGTCTGCAGTCTTCGTATAAAGAAATAATTGAAACGCAATCAACATTGGCATATACGGAAGACGGAAGAATTTTTGACCCAGGTCATCCATTATATAATCCATTTGCCATTTTAATAAGTACTATATACGTTGTTGATCGCAATGTCTTAGATTCTTTTAAATTAAACGACCTAAGGCTAAAAGGTGGCGGGCTATCCTATCAGTATGATTCAGTTGAAATTATTAAAAATATACCCAGTGCAAGATCGTTTTGGGACATTTCAGGACCAGACGGCTATGCATACGTTAACAGTGGCTATTTAATAATACAATTACCAAGTAGTTTAAAGAACCATATGAGCAACGCAAAGATAAGAGAAACAATAGATTCCGCAATAACAGCTGGAGTGGTGTACGAAATTCAAGACTACGACGGTAATCCATGGGGAGATTTGTAAAATGAAAAGTTCTTTTCCGGATTCTATTAAAACTTATTCTCTTGGATCGCGTAAAACTATTTCTCAATTAATAATTTCCGCAAAAAACGACCAAAGAAGCGTTGCGTCTATATCCTCAGTTCTAAAAAATATTTCTTCAATAGGAAAATATAATGGTTTAGACATACAACCTTATTCCTTAGTTTCTTTTGAATTGTTTTTAGATTTTTTTAGAGATATGAACTTAAAAACTTTACAATATTACGATGCAATGAATGGAATAAGCACACTCTTCAATGGTTACATTGAGATACTTAACTCAGAGTTATCAAAGTTAGATAAAAATATAAAAGAATTAGAAACTTTTACTAATAACTTTTCTTTTATTTCTGGAGAAGATGATCTTTATAATGGTAATTTTATTGAATCATTTGTTGACGATTCAAACTCTTATTTTTCAGAATCATTTCAAAACAAACAATACGATAGAAACGGATTAGAGCTAGACCCCCAGTGCTTTGGGATCGTCGACAGTGTTTCTGGAACATTAAAATCAGGAACTGCTTTTATAAATAATAATTACGTTCCAAAACTTGAAAGTTATGAGAACAATTTCAGCTCGTATATTTCTTCCAGTTCTGATATAACAAATCTTTTTAGTGATAGTTCAAACAAAAGCTGGAACGTAACCGTGAAGGCTCCTTCTGTTATTACTTCTTACAATAAAGATTTTAACGAAATTAATTATAATTTTTCAAACATTAAGGGAGCCAATGCTTCGCTAACTTTCGTTTTTGAAAATCCACAAGAAATGAATGTTATGAGAATTGCCCCAAATATGGGCACTAATTTCCAGTTGATTCAGGTAATAATTTATTCTGCAATCAATCCAACAAATTCTAGTCCAAGCAATTCTTCGCTAAATAATTCTGAAAATAAAACATTTCTATTAGATTCTCCCTTATTGATAGAATCAATAAAAGATATTTCTTTTGAAAAATTATTGGTTAAAAAAATAAAATTAGTTATAAATCAACCAAAATACAAAAGAATTACCAATACCTCAAGCGCATCAGATAATCAATCAAAAACCATCAACGCCTATATTCAAATGATTAGAAATGCTAGATCAAAAAAACACGATAAGCTTCAAGATGTTGTTTATTCTTATTTTACTAAAAGAAATGAAATATTTCAATTATCATCTAACGTAGATTATATTCCAAATTATTATTCCTATAGATATCCATGTGAAAATACCGAACCACTATACGGTTCTTTGCATGAGTTTTTGTCCTCTAAAAAGAATTTCGTAGAACTATACAATAAAGATAAAATGCAGAACACAAATAAACTATCCCATATAGTTGAGTCAGTAGTTGCCTATGTTCTTGGGAATAAGTATAGAATGAGTTCAAATTATTACATTGCTTCAAGGCCGACGCAAGATTCAAACAATATTGGATCAGTTGACTTTCTTGGATCTATTCAGATAAATAATCTTCAGTCGTCTCATGGAGTAGAATGGCAAAATAATGATCCATATTTTGCAGTTTCAAATGAAAAAACAGCTCAACAATTTCTGTCCAGTTTAGATGTTACAAATTCTTATGAGTATTTATTTTCTATAAAAAACTTGAAGTTTGGGAACATATCACATTCGACAACTTCTAATAATTCAAATTCATACAATAATTCCGTGTCATCTAAAACTGTATTTATTTCTAAGCCAATTGATTCTAGCGGACACGTAAATAAGGTAAAAATAAAATCTAATTATTTTCTTACAAAAAATACAAATAATCAAAGTGATTTAAATACAAGCGCAACAATAGAATTTTCCATAAGTTCAAACGTGAATGCGCAGAAAGACATTGACTGGATACCCATCCTTCCCTATGATCAAGACAAAGTATATGGAGAGTTACTTTTTCCCTCTAGCGTAAACGGCTTTGCAGAACTGCGCTTTGCAGCCAAATCAGAAACAATTAAGTTGTATAAAAATGGAATATTATTACCAGACAAATCCTTTGAAGTTTCAAATTCGAGATCGGTAAATAGTATTAATATAATAAACTATAGGACACATGACAAATATGTTGTAGAGTATATCCCACTTGATATTGATTCAACTAAGGAAATAGATTTCAGTTCTAGATTTATTCAGAGTTATTCAACCACCACATATATCTCCAATGGTGGATTGGGAGAAGTTGTTTCTAGTACTGGAGCAGAAAATACTGTTAGATTAAGTTACGACCCATGTGTAAAATATGCAAAGTTCGCCAATCACACTTATTCTTTCTCTTCTGGGACTATTGGAATAGGCGGTACAGAAACATATTCTCCACTAACAGTTATATTAGAAGATGGAAAACCAGCAGTTAATTTAACAAACTATTTACCAAATAAATATGTAAAATATAGATTACCAGACAATTTTATCAATGAAACATATTATATACATTCAGGAAATTCTATAACATTTAGTAAAAGAGTATCAAATGCAAGAGTGATTTATGATTATATTCCTGGATCTTTGAGATATAAAATAGTTATTAGAAATTTGTCCTCTTTGGACAACAGCTCTTATGTTGATAATTTTATAATGAAGTATCAACAAAGCGCAAATGATAATTTAACGAACAAACTGCTGAAAGTGACATAGTATATGGCTCAGTTTTCTCCAACAACAGTTACTTATGACAGAATTGTATATAAAATATCTAAGTTTTTTGACGATTATTATAATCAAAAATTTAAAAACTATGAGGAATTTAACGTAAATTTTCAAAACCTTATTCAAGAAATAGATAATTCCAACGTTGGAGTTATAACAAAGTACGAACCCTTAATTAAACGGTCAACCGCCAAGATCAGGGCCAATCTTAAAATTCGCCGAAGATATTTCAGCTGATTCTGCAATAATTTCAAGACAAATAGATTATCTTAGAGCAAAGATATACAATGTGTTTAGCTTATTTACTTCTGAAATTTCTAAAGAAAGTAATTCTCTAGAAAAAATTAATTCAAAACTAAAAATACTTCAACTATATTCAAAAGGAAGCAGCGAAGATATATATTATCTTGGAGATTCTTTTGAAAACATGGAAAATGTGGACCTTACTCAAAAATACAATTTTTCAATTGGATCTACAATAGATGGATATTTAACTCTTCCGGTTATATCTGGGGCACAGTGGACAATTGGTTCGGTTTCAATTAAGAGTAAAGATAACAACGGAAACATTTTGTCAAATGGAACAAGCGGAAATTTTCATATGGCTATTAGAAAAAACGTAAGCGACAATCCAAATTCGAATAATCAAGAAGATTATAAATTTATATTTGAAGAAAGAATAGTAAATAATTTAAACAATATATATCTTGACTCTAATCCAGAAACATATTTTGAATTTGAAAAACTAAAAGTTTCTAATTTATTAGGCCCAAATTATGACTTTGAGTTTCAATATTTAGATAGAATTAATAATAGAAATTCTTTTATAAACTGGAATCAAGCTGATAATACCCCACTAAAATTAGTTATAGAAATGACAAAAGGAGACAGTTTATCTTCTCCAGCTAATTCAATTTCAATTCAACCGTTTTTTGGATACGATAACAACGTTTCTGTAAACTTAAAAATTACAAGCGTAGTGCTTGAGAGTTCAGATTCAAATGGTCAAAAAATAGAAGAAATAATATCGAAACCAATTATAGTTGGCACTTCCGTAGTTCCAACTGACGTGCAGAATTCTGCATATTATTTTTATAAAAAAGCAGTTATCAAATTTGCCGAAAGAAACCTACTAAAAGCTACAGTAACTTTTGAACAAAATCAATCTTCGCCAATAACAATAAAGCATGCGTACTGGAAGATAGCAAATATATATAGCTCTTTTGATTTCAACAATTCTTCCGAAGAATATGCCTATAGGCAGTCGTTAACCAAAACTGCCCCCCCTGGTGTTTGGGCAAAAAATTCAAGGTTTTCTCCTAATATTATATTTTCAAGAAATCAACTAAGTAATATTTCCGGAGTAGACTCAACCATATCTTCTCTCGTTCCGCCAATTACTAATCCAGAAATCGTTGGCTCATCTTCTCGCTCTTCCAGGAACGTTAACATTAGCGGAGATACACAAATTTCTTATGGATATTATTTAATGAAAGTATTTGATAAAAAACAAAATAAATATATCTATATAGATTTTCTTAAAACCTTAAATACAACAGAGTACGAATATGAAAAGACACTAGTTCCTCCCAATAAGGAGATATTTGAAGATTGGTGGCCAGCATCTTTTAAAATACAAGGCTACGAAAAAGAAGGCGACGAACAACCAAAGAGATTTTTTACGGGAAGTAAAACCATAGACCCAAATGATTCCAAATGGGCAACTCTGACACTACCGTATGCAACCAATCCAGATTATGTTCCCCCTTCTGGAACAGAGAAGATACCGGAAGCAGTGTTTGATTGGTGGATGATGAAATATAAATTAATTGGAGTCACGAAATTGCCATCATATTTAAACGAAGATAAGCCAGCATACTATCTTGGAGAGTTATATACTAACACTGCTTCTCAAATTGAATCTGAATATGTTGAAAAAACAGCTGCAGTAAAAGCTAAATATAATTTGACTTTAAACAAAGAATATGAAATCCTAAGCAATGGACAAAAAATAGATGACAAAAGTATTGAAGCCAGAAGATGGTTTATTGGCCTAAGAGATATTTCAGTATCTTCAGAGGCTTATCAAAATCAATGCGAAATAATATCTAAACCGTACAATTTCTTGCAGCCAATCGAATACCTCATGCTGTATTCAGATTACAGTATTCCAATTATTGACTCAAGAAATGAAGATTATCATCCAATATCTTACTATGTATCAATAGACGATGGAGCATCATGGCTTCCAATAAGTCCAGCTGAGGATCCATTTAGTTTTCAAATTCCAGAAATATATTGTTTTAATAGTTCAATTTTATCTGAAAATAGAATACCCGGAGTAGCGTATTTGTCAAGCCCAAAAAAGGTAAATTCAGTTAGAGTAAAAATAGTTCTAAAAAAACCATACAATACTAATGGCACTCCAAAAGTAAATTATTATCAGTTAGCAGTAAAGGTATTAAGAGTATGATAGAAGATATTCAAAAAGCAAGATTTTTAAACAATTTATACAAATCGTATTACGCGTATGGCAAAAAAATAGACGAAGCTTTGTTAAAATCTCTCTACGCAGAGTACTTTTCCGAAAATCCAGCTGGATCACCACTGCAACTATATGCCGAAAACTTAAGATATGATACCACTGCAAATGTAGATATCGTAAATGACATGATGGCAAAGGCGATATTTAATATGGACGTGCTGTATGACGCCTCTTACGAGGCGATAGAAGATCTATACGCTGCTGTTTCATCTTTAAATAATAGAATTGATTCGCTGAGAGCAAGAAGGGTTAAGATAGAAAAAACAATAGATGATTTTCTATTTTCGATAACAAACACAGATGGTTTTTACGCTTCTTTTACGGAAGAATTTCAAGACATTGATTCAATTGACGTAAAATATTCTACAGCATACTTGGATTCCGATTCAAGATCTATATCTCTTCCAAGTCTAAACTCTGGTGCATTTAATCAAGTTGCAAATAACATAGCCACTGCAAATAACGCTAAATATTCAATATTTTTTAATGGACAAAATGTAAAAACAGATACAGAAATTGGCCCAGAAGCGTCTCTAATGTTTGACAATTTAAATGACACGTATTGGAAGTATACTCACAGGTCAAATTCTCCTGGAATATGTACAATGCAATTAGATATTTCCGCAATTTCTTCTTCTTCAATATCCAGAATACAGGGAAGAATATCTTCTGATAAAAAAGTTAACATTATTGCACAGCTGTCATCAACCTCATCTGAACGCGGATTGCCGCTATATTCAAAACAATCTGAGTCCGATTTTGACAATTTTGTTTTTCAATTTGATCCGATAAATGTAAATTCAACTAGCTTGTTCTTTGTGAAAAACGAACCAGATAGAATGATTGCAGTGGGAAACTCAGTGTCGTATGAATATGATTTTATTATTAGAGATATTATAATGTCTGGAATGTATTTCGACACTAGCGCAATTTATGTTTCGCCCCCAATTAATATATCTTATAATGATAATAAAAAAAATGTAATCGACGCCGTTTCAATTGAAGTAGCTTCTCAAAACGATATATCAAATAATGTTTCATATTACGTGGCCAAAGACAACCCAGACGCTATAACCATAGATGACTTTAAGTGGATTCCAATATCACCAACCAATCAAGAAAATAAGTCATACTCAACTGTGGTATCTTTTAATGGATCTTCTCAAAATTATAAAACAATACTAGAAAATAAAGAAGACTCTGAATTTGTTTTAAAAAATATTTCAAAAACTACGCAGAAAGATATTCCAGGATACGAAAATATTTCAATCTGCAAAGTAGCAAAACTTAATTCTATTTCTGAGCAAATAGTAGAACCATTTATATTAGAGGGTTATAACAAATTTACCTGGTATAAATATAAGTATGAAAGTAATTTGTGCGAAAATTTATCAAATTGGAAAAACATAATCGCCGAAGAAAAATTAAACAGAATAATAAAATCTACTTACAGTTTAGGTTCAACTTCATCTTTTTGGTCTGCTCCTTCAATAAATGAAGGCGGTAGTGTTTTAATAGATTTCAATATAATTGTTGGTTCAGATTTATCTATACAAAAAAGTCTTACGAAAGATGATGACAATAGTTCAAATTGGGACATGGCAATTTATTTAAATGGAGTTATTATTAAAAGAATAAGGCCAGGAATAAGAATGGATAATATTACTTGGAATTTTAAAAAAGGCGCAAACAACGTCAAGATATGTATTGACGCTCAACCAAAAAAATCGGTAGCTTCGCAGCTTGGACTATATGGATCGTTCACCCTTATGCAACAGTCTAGAATTTCAGAATATGGATTTGTATATCAGAATTATATGATGTATATTAATAATCAGTTATTTAGACAAGAAAATGAATTAATAAAAAATAGTTTTAGTATTGATAAAATAGATACAATAAATTATATTATATCAAATAGGCCATTAGTTGATGGTTCAAGATTTTATTATACAACTACTTCTGATTCATCTGATGTTCAGTCTATGAGAGTGAGAATAAATATGACAAGAGAACTTACTAGTCCAAAGGCATCTCCAATTATAACTTCTTATAAAGTTAAATTTAAAAGATCCGATTCCCTTCAAAATAGGGCATTAACAGAAACTTCTAAAATCTTAGCACCAAACAATAGAGGATATTAATAAAATGGAAAACTATTTTTCTAATGAAAAAGATAAAAAAAATGATATTTATCAACCACTTTTGTCTAGGTCTAGACAAATTTATAGAGGGCCAAGAAATTCGGAGCAAGAAAACCTTGAACAGGATCAATTGGTTATAGATATAGCTAGATTAAAGAAAAAATTGTTAGAAATAGAGAATAAATTAAATAGTATGTCAAATGAATTTTATTTTCATAATTCAGCCACGCCTAATACTATTCCAGCAACACCGATATACAACGCTTACTATAAGATGTATTCAGACGCTACGCCATCTTATTATTTATCGAATGATACCTTAGAGCTATCGGCAATTATTACTAGATTAAATAGAAAAATAAGTATACTAGAAAGCTAGGAAATTCAAATGACAGAAATAATAAATACCCAGAAAAGAACGAATCAATATGGTGGAAACTATAGTTCGGCGGACTATAATAAAAGGGTTGAAGAAAACTATCAAGATTTAGTTTACTTATACAATAAATATAATGCAATCGATGCTAAAGTGGACGAAAGTTTCGTTAGAATATCTAAGGATCAAATTTTTCTAACTAGAGCTATCAAAGACCTTATCGACAGAGTATCTGGTCTTGAGGCGGAAGAAAAGACTACATCTATACATTCTTTCTCGCAAATAGATAACGCACGATTCGCCTCAGAAGGCACCTTTGCAATAGGAACATCAGAACAATTAACTTTTAATTCAATATACAATTATTTAACTCTTCCATTAATATCTGGCTCAAGCGTATCCGTTTTAAAAAACCATAATTCAATTGGAGAGCAAGTAATTCCAGATTATTTAAAATTTAAAGTTCAACCAATTGCCTCAATTGACGGAACAGGAGCGGTAATAAACACCACTCCTCCATATTACGCAGTTTACGATAGTCACAACAGGGTTTGGTCCAGATCAGTGGCTGTAGATCAGGCTTCGGTAAATGGTGCCCTAATGAACTTCTATATAAAAGTTCCACAAAACACTATAAATCAAAAAGTAAATACATTAATGTTTTCTCCATATCCAATAAATTCAGTTGATGTAATATCTCTTGAGTATACGCAAAAATCAAATCCAATATTATCGGACTCGGACGGATGGAAGCCAATCAACGAGTACTCGCTTTACAGCAATGACCCTTCCGCTGTCGGCTATGTTCCCCCTGGCGGCTGGAGCAGAGCTACTATATCAGACACTATTTTAAACTCGGGTCCATTACATTTTCACTTTAATGTATCACAAAGTGACAATAAACCGATAACGGCTTTTAAGATAGTTCTTAGACAAAGAAACTACATAAAAGAAAATAATAAATACATTTATACATATGGTCTTTCCGATCTAGATTTGCGAATAAATAAATACCTAGAAACTGGAAAGGCATTTATTAAGTTTAATGCGCCAACTGGTTCGCTAATATATACTGTTGATTCCGTATCTCCAAAAATATACAACGTACCCTTAAGTATTATGAATACAGTATTTTCCTATAGGGCAGTTTATCCGACCGCCGCTGGAGGATACAGCCTAAGCCCACAAGGTGGCTCTAGCTCTATTTGGATAGAGGTTACTTTAACAAAAACAGAAAATGGTACTGCGCCAATTTTAAATGATCTTGTTATTAAATATAGTTAAATTAGCTATAATTAGTTACTATTAACAATAGTCAATTTATTGAATTAAAAATAAAGGAGCAACAATGCCAACGTTTTATGTAGGACCAAGACCAGTTTTGAGGGGCGTCAATACTAAGGACTTAATTAATCCGTTTAAGGGTACCGCAGGAGTATATTCATACTACCCACTTTTTGCAAAGGGAGTTTTAGATGGCGCACCAGACAACCATTATGTTCCGGGAACTGGTAGACATCCTGGTAATGTACTGTTGTCTCAATTGTTTAATGGCACAATACTTTATGTTCATCCTCTTTCCGGCACATTCCCAGATGGTACAGCCACGTATGACGGTGCAAGATATAGGCCTTTTGAATTTAAGGGACTGGAATCAGCAAGAGCGTTTGGTTCGAACTTTGGACATGCGGTAGACAGAGTTAACGATTACTCTCTTTACAGTAATTATAAATTTGATGGTGTAGCTTCAGCAGAAGTTTTTACTGCAAGCTACGGACACGCCCCTAGATCAGATTCGCATGGCGCTCCAGCATCGTTTGGACTGTTTAGGCCTGATGCGACAAACGGCGTGCCAAGTGCTACTATATTTAGTAGTGGATACGGACAGTCAAATGCATCTGGAGATTATGGAAGAAAGAAAGTTAACGAACACTTCGGAGTTCCTTCTTCAAAAGCTCTCTAATTATTTCAGATCTCCAATAGCCCTAGATAGAGACGAACGAATTTCTGGCGCTTACGCTTGGTTAGTTTTGATAGTGTTTGTTTTTTTGTATGATTTATTTTCTATAAAAACAAATAAATCAGAAACAATGACAAGATATTTTTGGAGAGTAAGCGATAAAAGAATAAAAAAGGTTGTTTTACTACTTACTTGGTGTACTTTAACCGGACATTTACTTTTTGAAAAATCAGTTAGAAGAAAAATATTTTCTACTTTTGCTCAGAAAAGCTAAATTCAAACATACTATATAGATACGCTTTTGATATAATATACAACTAAGTGGAACTGAAAGATCCCGCCACTAGGGCGGGATTTGTTATTTTACTACATGAATATACAAGTTTTCAGCAAAATAGATGGGTTTAAGTATGTCGGATTTACTAGATAGAGTTTCAAAAGAAGATAGTATTCCAAAAGAACTAGCAGAAGAATATTTAAAAATATATGTTGCCGACATAGAGTGGGGCGTACACATAGATAAGCTTTGGAATAATTTTTATAATAAAAATAAAAATGTAGACGAAGCAAAAACAATGGTTAAAAAAACAATTAGTTGCGCCGTGCTTTTACCTAGCCTGGAAAGCACAAAAATACCAGACACTCCACAATCTCTTTTATTCTGGTGCACTGCATGGGCGCAGTTCAAGGAAAGAGAATGGTTCGAACTTTTTAAAAAAACCGTAGAAGAAGATATACAGATAAAAAATAATAGAAAAAAAATAATATCTGTTCGGCATTATCGATCCAATAGATTACTCTCCACTTACAAGACAAGCTTACAACTGGCTTTACAATAAGGCAGAGGAGTCTAATTGTATAAATGATTTAAACAAGAATGCAATTTCTAATAAGCTAAAAAAGCTTGTAACAATATATGGCGGCGTAGTAATTAATAGCATTTTTATTAGTCACGAGAACGCTTTGGAGAAAGTAATAAATTGGAGAAGTGGGTATTTTTTTGAAAAACAAATACACAAAATTTATAGTGTTGATAAAATAATAAAAATTAAAAACATGGAATTTACAAAAACAAATTCTAACTATATAAAAAAAATTGGAGAAAAAAATGTTATTAGAAAATGAAAATGGAAATCCGGATTTATCACCAGTAGTTACAAAAGATTCTATGTTTTCATTTCATTTGACAGACGAATTTGTAAATACCTATAGAACAAAACCTTCTCCGTTTGGCTATAAAGACGCCGGTGGAAATAGCGTTGGCGAAATAACTTTCTTAAGAACCTATAGCAGAATAAGAGACGACGGCACTAAAGAGACATGGGTTGACGTATGTGAGAGAGTAATAAATGGAATGTATTCTCTTCAAAAAGATCATTGTAAAAAAAATAGACTTCCATGGAACGATGCAAAAGCTCAGGCCAGCGCAAAAGAAGCCTTTGATAGGCTATTTACGTTAAAGTGGACGCCGCCTGGTCGTGGATTATGGGCAATGGGAACAGCCATAGTTAGCGTTCAGAAAAACTCAGCTGCACTGCAAAACTGCGCTTTTGTTTCTACTGCGGAAATGACAAAACTTAATCCAGCAAGACCGTTTGCCTTCTTAATGGAGGCTTCGATGTTGGGTGTGGGTGTCGGATTTGACGATAAGGGGGCAGATAAAGATTTCTACATATATGAGCCAACTCAGGAGGAAACATATATTGTTCCAGACACTAGAGAAGGCTGGGTCGAATCATTAAGCTTACTGTTAAACTCCTTTCTTAAAGAAAATCAATCAAAATATTCTTTTGATTATACAAATATTAGGCCATCTGGCACTCCTATAAAAACATTTGGAGGAATAGCAGCAGGACACGAACCTCTAGAAAAAATGCATAACTATATAAGAAAAATGTTTAGTGGAAGAAAAGGTCAAAAACTTACTCGCATTGATATAGCAGATATAGGAAATCTAATCGGAGTATGCGTTGTATCCGGGAATGTTCGTCGTTCAGCGGAGCTTCTCATTGGAAGACTTGATGATCAAGATTTTTTAAACTTAAAAAACAAAGACAAGTTTCCAGAAAGAAATTCTTACGATCCATCAGCACCGGGCTGGGGTTGGATGTCAAATAATTCCATAGAAACAGAAGTGGGCAAGGACCTGACTTCAATAATAGAGGGAATCTCCCTAAACGGTGAACCTGGGGTTATATGGATGGATGTGTCTAAAAAATACGGAAGACTTATAGATCCGCCAAACAACAAGGACCACAGAGTTGCTGGCTACAATCCGTGCGCAGAGCAGTCACTTGAGTCTTACGAGTGCTGTACGCTGGTCGAAACCTATTTGGGTAGACATGAAAGCTTAGAAGACTATAAGAGAACTTTAAAGTTTGCATACCTATACGCAAAGACAGTTACTCTTTTGCCAACTCACTGGGAAGAAACTAATGCGATCATGCAAAGAAATAGAAGAATAGGCGCCTCTATGTCAGGCGTCGCCGACTTTGCCGATCGCCACGGCATGCCCATCCTGAAAGAGTGGATGAACCAGGGCTATAAAACAATTCAAAGATATGACAACGTCTACTCTGAATGGTTGGGGATAAGAGAATCTATAAAGATGACAACTGTTAAGCCATCAGGAACTGTATCAATTCTTGCAGGAGAGTCACCTGGCGTTCACTGGACACCAGGTGGAAAGTTCTTCAATAGAACAATCCGATTTTCAAACGAAGACCCCATGCTGCCTCTTTTTAGAATGGCAAACTATAGGGTCGAATCAGCTTCAGAGTCTCCCGATACAACTTCAGTAGTATATTTTCCAATTAAATCACAGGCTATTAGGTCAGAAAAAGATGTGACTATTTTTGAAAAAATGGCTCTTGCAACTACCGCTCAAAGATACTGGTCAGATAACTCTGTTTCTGTTACTGTTTCTTTTAATAAAGAAACCGAATCACATCACGTTGGGACAGTGCTACACATGCACGACGGTCAATTGAAGACTGTTTCATTCCTTCCTAGCGGAAACGACACCTATCCTCAAATGCCGTACATGCAAATTACTGAAGAAGAATATTTGGAGCAAACTAATAGGCTGCTTTCAATTGACCTGGCCGAAGTGTACGCGGGTAGGGCAGCCGATGCAGTTGGCGAGCGATATTGCACTACAGATTATTGTGAAATAAAACTTACCCAAGACAACGTCAGTTCAATTTAGGATAAAAAATGAGCAATGAAGAGAACATAGATAGGATTTTTTCTTACATAGCAGAAAACGCTAATATGGAAAACTTAAACGATATTTTAAATGAAGAAAAAATATCTCATGCAAAAAACTATCTTAATATAATTAATTCTTTAAATAATTTAGTTGTTCATATTAGTTCTATGACCGTAGATATATTAAACGATCCAAAATTTTTGATAGATATTGAAATCTATGATATGATAGAGAAGATATATTTACTTTCTGAGGATTTAACTTCAATGATAATAAAGAAATATTATTCAATAACTTTAGAAGAACTAGAAGAAATAGAAAATCTATTGGATAATGAAAACGGAGAAAATGAAGAAGATGATAAATGAAAACGTAAGTGAACTACCAGCTCAGTTAGATTCTAGTTTGGATAAAGAAGAAGAAAAAATTGTATACGTATTAAATAATGGATATGTTAGATTAGTTGACTACATGGGGTCTGATGTTTCTGTCGCAAACGCAGCAAGAGCCTCTTTCGCTAAAGAAAATAAGACTAAAGAACTAACAACATCAGATGCAAGACTGATTAAATATTTAGCAAGAGAAAATCACATGTCCCCCTTTAGGCATGCTTTTATTACTCTCGAATTTAAAGCTCCCCTTATGGTTGCAAGACAGCATTGGAAATATGTTGTTGGGTCAGATCATACTATGGATTCGTGGAATGAGTCTTCAAGAAGATATATAACTATGGAGCCAGACTTTTATTTGCCAAAACCAGAAGAGTGGAGACTGGCTCCAGAAGATAAAAAGCAGGGTTCCGCAGGCTTAATGTCGCCGTGGGATGGTTCTATTTTTACAGAACAACTAAAAAGATACATAGAAACAGGGGAAGCTCTTTATAAAATGGCCTTAGACAATAATGTGGCCCCAGAACAAGCTAGATTATTCCTTCCGGCCTATGCTCTAAATGTTGTCTACAGATGGTCATGCAGCCTGCAGTCCGTTGCCCTGTTTTTGTCTCAACGATTAGCCGATGAAGCACAAAAAGAGATACAATTATATGCAAATGCGGTTTACAGACTTGTGCAACCTATATATCCTGTTTCGATATCTTCTTTGATGAACTCAGAATAAAATGAATTTTGCGTTAAATATCTTTTCTATTTTGCTATTCTCAATTTCTTTAAATTGGCTTATCAGTTTGCATTTTGCAATGCAAATACAATCACAAACAAAAAAAATTAGAAGACAAATGATATCAATTTGTTTAGCTATAGGTGTTTTAGTTGGAGTATTAATAAAATATACAATATAATGATTAATTCAATTTGTAAAAAAGATATTCAATTTATGCGCTTGTGTATTCAGGCGGCAGAAATTTTTTCTACATGTAGTAAGAAAAAATATTCTGCTTTTCTTGTCGACTGCAATAATCATATAGTTGGATTTGGTTACAATGGGGGGCCTTCTGGGTTTACGCACTGCGATGACGGCGGCTGCCCTAGGTTACTGCACAAAAGTGAAAGTGGATCGCTTTACGATGACTGTATAGCAATTCATGCAGAGGCCAATGCATTTTTGCACAGTAACTATAATTCAAATCCAGAAAAAATATATATAAATGGACCACCGTGTTTCAGTTGTGCTAAACTAATCTCAAATAGCACAGTTTCAAAAGTATTTTATATAAAAGATCAATCATATAAACAATGGAGAGAAATAGAAATGTATTTAAATAAAGCAAATGTAGTAGCTATAGAGATGTCAAATGCCTGCTTCTAAACTTAATTATATTTTAGTATTTCCAAACACACCGCAAGTGTTTGGTTGTTCTTCAAAGAAGATAGCTATGGAAACACCTGCGCCTAAAAATATAGACATATCAGAGAAAAAAATATATTTTATAACATTAGAACCAGATACAAATAACTTAGTATTACATAAGGTAGAAGACAATGAGCAAGAAACAGAACAATAGAAAAAAGATTATTCTTAAACTTAGATTAAACGAAACGTACATATTAGCTAACAGTGATTTTTTTGCTGATCTTAACAATATGATAGAAGAAATTAGTAAAACATGCGAAGATAAAAATCTTAAAACAAGACTAAAAAACGCATCTGCATTTATAAAAAACGCCGCAATGTCTAATGAATTTAGTCCTAACAGTAATGAAAATGAATGGGAAGAGTACGATGATTGATTTATGCGTAGTGCATCATAACACTACGAGCATGATTAAACGCATGTTAGATGAGCTGCATCTTGGCTTAAATGGGCAAGAAAAACAATGGAAGCTACATATAACAGATAACGATTCAAGTGATAATTTCATTGAATTTATTAGAAGTTGTGGACACAATTATAATATTCAAAATTTATTTCTCAGAAAAAACATAGGCTATTCAACAGCCTGTAATTATATGGCATCAAAAACAGATTCGGAAATTATAGGATTACTTAATGGAGACGTGTGGATGAGTAATTCTGACGTAAATAAAATACAAAAAATATTTGACGAAAACCCAGAAATTCATATACTAGGACCAAAACAAAGGGACGAGTACGGTAGAATAACACACGCCGGAATAACCGGAACAAACTCAGCGCCCGTAATGAGAGGATGGATGGTGCTGGACAGGGACGATTTATTGTTTAAAGATAGAGTTAGCTGTGTAACTATTTCTGGTTCCGCCTACTTTATCAGAAGAGAAGTCTGGAACGTTCTTGCAAACAATCCAGATTACAAAAAAATACACCCCAATTCACAAGGCGCCTTTCTTCCAACTCCTCATTACTACGAGGAAACCTGGTGTTCGTATTTTGCTAGACATCTTGGTTATGGAGTTTTTTATGACGGCTCCGTTTCAATTGGGCACAGCTGGCATGCCTCATCGGCAAAGCCCGGCGAGGGAGTGAGTCACGTAGATCATTTCTTTCCGATCTCTAGGGAAATTTTTAGAAAGTCTTGTGATTATTTTAATATCGAGAGGGATTAACTTTGTGACAACAAAAATATTTTTATCAGGGGCAATAGATTATGTAGGAGATTATGCTGTCTATTGGAGAAAAGAAGCATCATTAGCTCTTACCTCTCTTGGCTATACGGTTCTTGATCCAACTACGGTTAGAGACGATCATACAAGCATGAGTCCAGAAGAAATAGCTCAAAAAAATCTTTTTCTACAAAAAAAAGCAGACCTAATACTTGTTGAGTATATGTTAAAAGACAGAGCATACATAGGTACTGATTTTGAATTAGCATGGGCAAAAATACACGGTCAACCATCTGTTGTTATATGTTCGCCGCACTATAGCAATAGGGTTTACATGAAATATATGGCCACAAAACTTGCAGACAACATAGAAGATGCGATAGACTATATATCGGTAAATTATCCAACTAAATAAAAAGGAAAAATATGTCAGATAATAAATTTAAATACTTCACAGTTGAATCTGTAGTTGTTGTTCAGGCGAACAATAAATCAGATGCAGAGAAGCTTGCTACTGGTCGCACTCGTGGCGTCAATGGCAAGGTAATAGTTAAGACCACTGAAGTAGAACGCATTACCGCTGTTGAGGCGCGTAAGCAAATATCACTCTAGGAAATTGTCCCGCAGCCTAAGTAAAACCTTTGGCTGCGGGACGTGGAGCATGTATGATATATGCATTAATGGTTGGAAGAAATGAATCTTCAAGATACCTAAAAGAAGTCTTGGAAAGACTGTCAAATCAGGTAGATAAAATAATTTTTACCGACGATTGTTCTACGGATGATACTCCAGATGTTGCTAGACAGTACGCTACCGTATATTCTACTTCTGAAAATCTTTTTATAAAAGATGAAAGCCAATTAAGATCAGAAGCTTGGGCTAATTTAGAAAAACATGCAAAGGTGGGCGATTGGGTTTTGGCAATAGATGCAGATGAAAAACTATATACCATGGATAATTTAAGTTTGTTAGATCATTTAAAGCAGTCTCCTTACGATGTAGTGAGTGCGCCAAGATTTGAAATGTGGAATCAATTTAGTTTTAGATCAGATGGTGGATGGAAACCGCACCATAATCATAGAATATTTAAATTCGACAAGAATGGTGTGTATATTAATAAAAAATTAGCATGCGGCTCAGAGCCAATGTACGTACAAAGATGGGCTGAAATGGGCAACTGGTGGCTTCAATCAGGTATAATAATACAGCATCTGGGTTATCTTAGGGACCAAGATAAGAATGATAAGTATGAAAGATATATGAAATTAGATGGTGGAAAATATCATAATATAAATCATCTAAATTCGATTAAGCAAACATCCACACTAGAACTAGAATCATGGAAAATACTAGGAGATTTAAAATGAAAAGTTTATCCGCAAATCAAAGTATCAAAGAATTGACTATGAAGATGGTTAATAATGAAAAGTTTGCATATGTAGTTTTTCCAAAATCGGTTCTTTCTACGATCATAGAAAAAAACACGCCCAATAAAAAATATCCAAAAGCTTTTTTAAAATCAGTTAACTCTTCTATAGAGACAAAAGATGATAATTATATGAAATGTATTCCAAATTTCCTATTATCATCTGAAGAATATTCAGATATTAAATTAATTTCTGGATTTAATAATTCAACAATATACGATGCAGCGGTGTTTGAGTATTTTTACCTAAACAAAAGAGATATATTTGAATATTTTTCAAGATACTTTTTAAGAAACAGCAGAGTAGCTGTAGTTTCTTTTCATGACAAAAGTATAACTCAAAGAGTAATTGGAACACCATATCATCATGTTCATGTTCCATATAATGATTTTTATGACAAATTAGATAAAATAGCTTCTGAAATAACCCAATTAGATGGGGCGATCGACTACTGTATTCTCGACTGCCCAGTGCTCTCTACTGCCTTGTCGTATAAAATTTGGGAAAACTCAAACATATCAACTTTAGATTTTGGAAAACTATTATCTTTAAGTAAGAAATAATTGTGAATAAAATAACACAAAAAGATATTCTTTCTAGTAAAAATGATATTGATTCTATTAAAGATCTTTTAATGGAAACTGATATGTCCTTAAGTGATATATCAAAAGAGTTAAATTGTTCTTTAAACGATTTAAATAAGCAGATAAATCGTCATGGTTTAAATTGGATGAAGAAAAAGAAAAGAAAGATGTCTCGTGGACACTCTTCTTTATACGATATACTTAAAAAATTAATTCCCAACCAACCAATAATAAACGAATACCACATAGGTAACAGGCTAAAGCTTGACATATACTGTCCAAAATATAAACTAGCCTTAGAATATCATGGCAAGCAGCACTTTTATTATACTGGTATGTTTCATGCATCAAAAGAAGATTTCGTAGAGTCGCAAAAAAGAGATGAATTTAAAAGCAAGTGGTGCGTAGACAATGGTGTATCTTTAATTGTTTTTAGATATGATGACGGACTAACGGAAGAAAGCGTTTTTGAAAGAATTATACAAGAGCTCAGAAAAGATAATTCAAAAAACGCAATAGCAAGAAAAACACGTAAAAAGTTAACACAAAGTTCTTCTTATCAAAAAGCGAAAAAAGAAAACAGTATTAAAAGAAAAAAAATCTACAAAGAATTAAAGAGAAAAAACAGTGAGTCAAGAAGAAAATATAAGTAACTATCCAATAGAGTATCAAATATTTGCACTGTGCCTGAGAAAAGAGGGTGCAGTTAAGTTCTTTAGCGAAAATTTGAATTCAGATATAGTTGGCATTAATCATGGGGAAGCAGGAATACATGAATTCTATAGTGCACTTATTTCTTATTATAGGGCGACTCAACTTGACATAGTAAACCCAATAGCGTTTAAGTCTTGGTTACAAACTGAAACAGAAATTTACGAAGCTTTGGGAGCTGAGCTTGGAACAGAAGCGATGTTTTCAATCCTGTTAAAAATGGATCTTTCTAACTCTGAATCAATTTTAAAATTAATAGAACACAAAGCAAATAAGAGAAAACAAATAGATTACCTGCAAGAATTGCAGGTTCTTATTACTCAAAAATCAAACAAAACAGATGAAGATGTAGAAAGAATATCTACTTTAACTCAAAAAATAAGAGAACTTGAAAGTCAAATTAACTACAATCCGTTAGAAAATATTACAACAGCTCTAGACATATCCTCTAGGGCTAGAGAACTTTTAGTCATACCAAACTTTGTTCCAACTCAGTTTAAATCGTTAAACAGGGCCATGGGCTATACTGATGATGGAGGCTTTTTTAAAGGCGCAGTTCACGCCATAATAGCTCCATCAGGTAAGGGCAAGTCCACATTTGCAAAATGCCTAGTAAATCATTGGGTGGATAATGGCTATTCTGCTTTATTCATAAATTACGAAGAGGCAATTTCCCATTGGGAAAGAGTTCTTATGACTCAAATAATAGGGAAGAACGTATACGCAGAGTCGAAAAATTGGACACAAGAAGAAAAAGATAACTACGTATCTATTTTTAAGAACAAAATGGAGTCATGGGGAGAAAGATTTATGGTTAGACACGACCCAGATAGTCCATACTTTGAAGACTTGGAAAGATGGCTTAGAGATATAATGGGGCATAATTCAAAGCTTCCAGATATTATAGTAATAGATACGATCCAATCTATGTTTACTAGGGGTGGCAAGGGAAAGCCTAGATGGGGTGAGTTTGAAGAAATGATGGTTAAATTGGAGAAACTAGCAAGAGACATGAACTGTGTTTTAATAATAACAGCACAAGAAAACGCAAATAGAATGAAGGAAAAACGAGAAGTGGTTCAACAATCTGATACCGGAGGGTCCTTATCTATCCAGCAGAAGTGTGCCGTAACAATTTTTATAACAGATAAAAAACTAGCCTCTGGAGATGAATCGGAAGAAGATTACGTAATGCAATTACAGATACCAAAAAATAGAATAACAGGATCTACTTTCGTGTACGATCCACCACTAGTAAGGTACAATGATAGTACAAAATCTTACGAAGAATATCAGGTTGTTACAGATAGCTCATATGAAAACTCATCTATTTTAGATGATTTACTGGGAGGAGATTTTTCTTAAATGAAATCAATATTAAATATAACTTGTAAACAAATTAAAGATTATCAAACTTGTGAACTTTTATATGACTACAGACATAAAAGAAAGTTACCAGAAACCATAGTCAGTAGAAATATTTTAACTGAAAAATTTGAAAATACGATTAAAACTGTTTTAAACTTTTATTTATATAAGAAGATGGATGGCAAGCCCCCTTCTCATGACGCCCTGAGAAATAGATGGCAAAAGCTATGGTTTCCAAAAAATACTTCAATGCAAGATATAATAAACGAAAGACACGAAAGCGCATATGGAAATATGGCAAGTCTTACTACTAAAGCAGATAGTATTTTTACTTCTTTTTGTAACTACTTTCGTGATAAATCAATTAGTCCAATTGGAATCGCTGAAGATTATGAGGTCCCAATTGTAAACTCCTTGCTAACAGATGTATTTGATTTAATTTTTCGTAAAAAAAATAAAATATATGTAATTAAATGGGTCTTTAATTATAAAGATTCTCACAATTATTTGTATAATTTAGATTTTTCTGCAATCAATTATGCGTATGAATTTATGAATGGTCCCATTCTAAGTAATACTGTCTTTGGATATTATGATATCATGGCTGACAATCATGAAATAAAGCCATATAGTATATATCAAGAAGACATTCAAACTTTAAAATACTGGATATCAGAAATGGAAGACAAAAAAATTTTCGTACCAAGACGAGGACTTACCTATTACTGTAAGCGCTGTCCATTTGATAAGCCTTGTTCAAACTGGTCAATAAAGGAAGGAATACAACATGGCCAATAAAAAACTAACGATATTAGATGACATTCTTCAGGACAAGCAAAAGATAAACGTTTCAGAGGAGGAAAATTCAGTGCTCTCTCCTCTGCTTCAGGAGATATCTTTTATAAAAGATGACGGCTTAAAATCATTTGTAAGATCTATTCTTTTTAGATGCAAATCTTTTTGGGATGTTCCGTCGTCTTTTTCTGGCAAATATCATCCACCGGACGAACACAATAAAGGCGGCAATGTCCTTCATACCAAGAGAGTCGTAAGAGCGGTTAGAATTTTGAGTGAGTCTCATAATTTATCACCAGAAGAAAACGACATAGTAATTGCAGCAGCGCTCCTGCATGACATAACAAAGGGCAAAATTGAGAAAGATGGATCATTTTCATACGACTCTATGCACCCATATACTGTCGGTGAATTTGTAAAATTCTGCCAAGATGACGATAGAAAAAATGCTAGTGACATAGGTTCAAACACATTATATGTTAGCGAAGAAGACGTTCAAACCTTGCTTAGGCTAATTAGATGCCATCTTGGTCCGTGGTCTCCAGTTCCAGAAACAGTGCCGATAACATACTTGGATATGATTGTTCATTTGGCGGACAACATCGCATCGAAAATTCACATTATAGCCGACGGCGAACGTTCTTTAAGCAGAAGATGGTTTTTAGATGAAGAAAATTCTAAATAGAATAAACAAAAGAGTATATTTAAACTCTCAATTAGAGAAGATTATTGAGGACTCTGTCTATTATAGAACGTACTCGTCGGAATTAAAAACACATAAAAAAATAATTTTAATTAATATTCTAGAAGATCATAGTTCGGTAAAAATATAATGAGACCGGTTAAAGAAGTTGGAAAATTCTTAAGCGATTGGAAATACGTGGAGGTAGCTAGGTACGTCTCGTCTTTATCTAGGGTTATAAGAGAAAAAGAAAAAGACAATCCTTTAATCATCGACTACTTCGAGGTGGCAAACTATGCCAAAAAACATAACAATATAGGAATTTATACTTCTGTTTGGCTTTATGATTCAAAAGACATATCTTCCTGCACCAGATATTCTAATCTATATTTTGATTTAGATAGTAAAAATATAGAAGAATCATACAGAGATACAAAAAAATTATATGAATATTTAAAACAATTCATTCCAATTGATCGGAATAAAAGCATACTTTACCGGAAAAAAAGGCTTTCACATTGAGTGTGAGGCAACATGTGTTGGAATTTCCCCGTCAAACGAATTGCCAGTACTTTTTAGATATATAGCCAATCACTTGAAAACAAAATTAAATATTTTCAGTTTAGATTTAAGTGTGTATGATCTTAGAAGAATGTGGAGATTGCCAGGCACTCAACATCAAGATACAAAATTATATAAAACTCTTTTATCAGAAGAAGAACTTAATTCAAGCATAGAATTAATTACCCAGATATCTAAAACTTATAGAGACAATTCATATGATGATGTTCAATTTTCCTATAAAGCAAATAAGTGGTATAGAGATATTTCTTACGAAATGGAATCAGAAAAGGAAAGAAGTAAAGACTATGTTTCCTATTTTAATAAGCATGGAACCAAATCTTTAAGAAAGGTTGATTTTAGGGAAAAGCAATTTACGCCTAAAGTTCTTTTAGAAAAGTGTCCGGCAATTAAAAGAATTATTGATGAGGCAAAAAATAATAAAGACATAGATCATGAGTCTAGATTATTCTTATGTTCAATATTGACCTACAGCGAAGACGCCATTCAGTTCCTGCATCAAATACTCAGCCTGTGTAGCGATTACAATGTAGAAAAATCTAACTCGCATATCCAGGACTGGATAAGAAGAAGAGAAATAGGCATAGGTGGTAGGCCCTATACTTGCGATAGGGCAAATTCTGTTGGCGTTGGTTGCGGCTCTTGTAATCTAGATCATAAAAGAAAATGGATAAAAATAGGAGACAAGTATATTGAAACAAACGAAAAATCTTCACCGTCTCCAGTTAGATTTGCCTATAAAACCATAAAGGATCAAAATGTCAGACAGTGATGTTATTGGCCTCTGTTCCGATTGCGGTACTGATCAATCTGATAGGTCAATGTTTTCTAGTCCGTTTGCCCAAGCTGGAAAGCCTCCGGTGTGCAAGTACTGTGCTGGAGTTGTAATCGTTTGCTATAGAAAAGATAAGCAGAAGGTGTTAGATGACATCAAAAGACAAAGAGGGATTCGATGAAAAATTGGACCAATCTACATAATCATACAGTCTTTTCAATGCTAGACGGGCATGGTGATATAGAAAAATATCTTGATAGAGCTAAGTCGCTTGGCATGTCCGGCCTAGCTACGACGGATCACGGCAACATACATTCTTGGCTAGATTTCTACGACGCTGCTACCGCCGTAGGTGTTAAGCCCATTCTTCGGAAGCGAGTTTTATCAGGCTAGAAAAACTAGATTTGACAGAGACGAAGAAGAAAGATCTGGCCCATCCAAAAACGAGTGGGAGCAAAGAGGTCCTTATCATATAACGATATTGGCAAAAAATAATGTTGGCTATCACAATATAATTAAAATGTCTTCTAAATCTTTTTTAGAAGGATACTACGTAAAGCCTAGATTAGATCACGATTTGATTTCTCAATACTCCGAAGGGATTATTGTTTTGTCTGGCTGTTTAAACAGTGAAGTCTGTCAAGCCCTTTTGAGAAATGATTACGATTATGCCCTAGAAGCAGCATACAAGATGCAGAGCATTGTTGGTAAAGAAAATTATTTCATAGAAATACAAGATCATGGCATAACAGAACAGAGAAAAGTCTCAAATAAACTTTTAGATATAGCAAAAACAATTGGGGCTAAAGTTGTACCGACCAACGATTGCCACTATGTGCACCAGCAGGACGCTAGGGCGCACGACATTATGTTATGTGTGGCTACCAACTCTAACATACATACTCCAGATAGATTTTCTTTTTCTGGAGATAATTTTTATTTGAAGTCTTATCAAGATATGGAAATGCTATTCAATTCCGACTGGCTAAAAAATACCATGTCAGTTTGCGATATGGTTGATGTAAATTTAAACTTTGGAGAAATTTATTTTCCAAACTTTCCCATTCCAACAAATGAAACATCAACTCAATATTTTGAGCGATTAGCTTGGGAGGGATTGCGCAATCGATACGGTAATGAATTACCTGAATCAATTATTAATCGAGCAAATTATGAAATAAAAGTCGTAAAAGATATGGGATTTCCCGAATACTTTCTAGTTGTGTCCGATCTTGTTAGATGGGCTAAGTCAAATAATATAAGAGTTGGATGGGGTAGAGGATCTGCTGCCGGAAGTGTGTTGTCTTATGCTTTTGATATCACAAATTTAGATCCAATTAGATTTGGTCTTTTGTTTGAAAGATTTTTAGTTGAAGGAAGAAAGTCAATGCCAGATATCGATCTTGACTTCGACGATAGGCACAGAGATAGAGTTATTGAATATGCCAGATCTAAATATGGCAGTGATCGAGTAGCGCACATCTGCACGTTCAATAGAACTGGCGCTAGACAATCCATTAGGGACGCTGCTAGGGCTCTTGGTTACGATTTTTCTACTGGCGATAAAGTGGCTAAGCTTATTCCGCCACCAGTGTTAGGTATCTCAAAAAACTTAAGCGAATGTATGGAAGTGCAAGAGTTTTCTTCCACTTATGCAAAAGACTCACAAGCAAAAGAAATCATTGATGCGGCATTTGGATTGGAAAATCTAGTAAGACAGACCGGCATACACGCGGCTGGAGTTGTCATATCGCGCAATCCGCTAATGGACTATTTGCCTATAATGCAAAAGGGTGTAGATAAGCCAATTGTAACCCAGTGGGATATGAGTAGGGTTGAGCAATGCGGTCTTCTAAAAATAGACTTTTTAGGCTTAAGAAATCTTGGAGTTATAGATCAGTGTATTAAGACCGTAAAAAAGAACTATGGTATAGATATAGATGTAAATAAAATTCCATTAGATGATCAAAAAACGTACGAAGAACTATGCAAGGGCGGGTGCATGGGGGTATTTCAGCTTGAATCAAACAGCATGAGAGAAATGATGATTCAGCTTCAGCCTAAAAGTATTGAGGACATAATGGCGCTGATATCGCTTCACAGACCTGGCCCTATGGGCTCTGGAATGGATAAGCTTTATATAGATAGAAAACATGGTAGATCAAAAATAGACTATCAACACCCAAAACTAAAGGAATCTCTAGAATCATCTCTTGGCGTAATGTTATATCAGGAAGATGTTTTAGCTGTAGCTAAAAATTTAGCTGGATTTACTTCGGGAGAAGCAGATGATCTTAGAAAAATTATTGGCAAAAAACAAATGAATAAAATTCCAAAAATAAGACAAAAATTTGTAACTGGATGCGCGGAGGTTTCAGGTGTTTCAAAGGCTGTGGCAAATAAAATATTTTCTGATATAGAATACTTTGGTGGGTATGGCTTTAATAGAGCGCACGCAGCAAGTTATGCTATGATCTCTTATATAACAGCGTATTTAAAAAATAATTTTACAGCTGAATATATGGCAGCTCTTTTAACCTCTGTTGCCGGAAACAAAGATAAGTTATTCTTATATTTAAACGACTGCAGAAAATTGGGAATTAATGTACTACCTCCTTCTATTAACTATTCTGAAATAGATTTTGAGGTCAAGGAAAAAAATGAAATACTTTTTGGACTAGGCTCCATTAACGGAATAGGTGTTGCAATTGCAGAAGCCATTTGTAAAAGTAGGGATGTAAACAATCCTTATAAATCTATATTTGATTTTTACAGAAGATGTGATTCTTCTGTTTTAAAGAAATCTACATTAGAACATTTGGTCGGAGCTGGCGCATTTGATGAACTAATAATTGACGAAGATGATGACGACATAAATAGATCTCAAGAGCTTTCTGTTTTAGAAAAAGAAAAAGAAGAACTTGGAATTTATGTTACAAAACATCCACTTGAGGGAACATGGGATGTCATGAAAGTTAATGTAGATTCTGACATAGTTAATATATCAGAAATCCCAAACGGATCCTACATAAAGATAGGTGGGATTATAACTTCTTCTAAAAAAATTATTACCAAAAAAGGTTCTAGAATGTTTAAATTTAACTTAGAAGATCCCACTGGCGAAATAGAAGTTGTAGTCTTTCCCAAAGATGCTAAAAACTATAATGATGATTTTTTTAAAACAGGAGAAATAGTTTATGTTTCGGGATCTTTAAGTAGGGAAACAGAAGATGAGAACTCAACAAATAGAATTTTTCTTTCTGATTTAACAAAAATAGATCATGCCACCCTATACAGTGGTAAAGTTATTAGTTTAAATTATGAAAAAATTAATAGTATACAATTAAAAAAGATATATGATATAATATTAAATAATAACGGCAATAGACAAGTGCATATAAAAATCAATTCAAAAATTGGAACATTTGTTTATAAGTTTAATAAAACTACAAACAAAAATGCAGAAAAATTAATAGAGCAAGTACTAGAGGACGATCAATAATGGCAGCAAAAGGAAGTTATCAAAACCCTTCTACAAAAGAGTGTTGGAAGTACTGCTATTCGTGCGGTAGATGTGAAAACAAGGGACGATATAGCAAGTGCATAACATGCAGTGGCAGATACGATCCAAATGGCACTGTAGACGCACATCAGGATGACTATTGTGACTGTAGAAATGGAATTTTAAGATGGAAAACTAGAGATGGAAAAGTTGTTATTACTAGATTTAAGTCAAATCCATATGCTGGTTCGGTAATGTACGAAAAAAAATCTCAAGACGAAAGAGACTGGGATTCCTACCTTAAGGACATGAGAGAAAAAATGAACGATCCAAATTGGAATCCAATAACAATAATAAATGAAGATAAGCCAATACAAGGAATGGGAAGATGATGAAAAAACAAAACGGAAGAATATTATTAGACAATATTACGTTAATAGAATACGAAAATATTGACGAAGATAACAACACATGCTTTGTCCAATGTGGGGTAACTGGATTTTACCTTAATCAACAAGAAATAAAAGCGTTATATGCAGTGCTGGGTTACTATTTAAACATAGACTTAATGAACGATATAGTTCTTTCGGTAGACAATATAGGGGAAAACGATGTCCAATATTAATTTTGATCACATGGAATACGGAAATAATGGTTGGGTCCCGCTTAAGAACGGTGGGTATAGAAATTTATTCAATGAACATATGATAGACGAGGATGGCAAAGAGTACGACGCAAATGGCAATTTAGTATACGATCCATCCAACGAATAAAATGATACAAATAAAAAACGTCGAACAAATTTCAAATCTAGAAAAATTATACTTAACAGAATTATCATATTCTAGAATAGACACATACAAAATGTGTCCGTCTAAGTATTTTTATTCTTATATCAAAAAAGAACCAAGGCAGTTTAATGATTCGGCCACTCTTCGGGAACATTGTTCATTCTGTTCTAGAAAAAAATGTAAATAAAGATATTAATCTAAATATAGATTCCCTAAAAGAAGATTATATAAGCGCTAAAAAAGACTACGATCCCGATAATTTAATTAACAATGATTTAGTTTTAGCTGGAAACAATATCTTGGAAGAGTTTTACGACAGGCATTTAAACGAATCATTTAACATTAAAGGCAAAGAAATCTATTTTGCATTTGTTATAGGATCATTTTATGTTAACGGATACATAGATAGAATCGATGAGTACGAAAATAGAATTGAAATAATAGATTACAAAACTCGGTAAATGGGAAGTGGCTCAAAATTCTATTAAAAATAATTTACAGTTGGGCATATACGCGCTCGCCGCAAGCATAATATTTCCGGGTAAAGAAATATACGCAGAGCTATATTATCTGAGGTCTGGCAAAAGGAAAGGCCATACTTTTACGGTAGATGATATTGAAAATGTAAAAGTTAATATTTTAAATTATCGGCAATTCAATTATAAACGATAATAACTTTCTGCCTACAAAGAATGAAAAAGTCTGTTCGTTTTGCGATCACGCCAAGTCAAAAGTTTGCGCTGTTGGTGTTACGAGAAACAAAAAGAGCCAGAGCTTTCGCCCTGGCTCCCTCTGACTAAAGATTAATTAGCTGTTAACTGGGAAACTGTTCGAATCCTGGACGAGGTCAATGTGACGGTCGCTCTCAATAACAACCTTGATTGCCTCCTCAGTTGTATACCCAACTGACTCAAGAGTCTTTACAGACTGGCTTTGCATGTCAACAATGAAATTGTTAACTAGTGTGTTTAATGTGGTCATTTTACTTTCCTTTGTGGTTAATTTGAATTATTGTTAAATGTAATGATATAATATATACCAGTTGAATGGTCTAAATGTGACCCCTCAACTAGCATGAGATAAGGATACACCATGAACAGAGTACATGTCAAACCAGAAGAGTTTTTTTTGGAAAAATCATTTAGAAGTAAACATCCGAAATTTAACTTAACAAAAAAAATAAATAAAAAATTTAAAGAAGAAAAAGTTTCAGAAAAACGGTGGCAAGGGCAACGTATACAGGTACACTAAGACTGGCTTTAGGCAGGATCTAGGTTTGAATTTAAGATCTAACTGGGAAGCTAACTTTGCCAGAGTATGTAGCGTATATGAAATTGAATTTGAATTTGAGCCAAGAGTATTTACATTTCCAATTAAAAGAGGCACAAAGGGATATACTCCAGATTTTTATTTTAACAAAACAGAAGATTGGATTGAGATAAAAGGGTATTTAGATGTAAAAAGTAAAATAAAAATAAAAAGATTTAAAAAATATTACCCAGAAGAATTTGCCAAACTTACAATGATAATAAGTAAGTACTCTTCCGATGCAAAAAAGTTTGTTCAAGATCTTGAAGTTCCTAACGTAATTTTTTACGAAGACATAAGATCTTTTTACGCTGATACGCTATATAAATGGGAAGGAAAGTAATTCAAATGGCTTCATATAAAGAACAATATTATTCGCTTGAAGAAAACGAAATGCAAATGCTTATAGAAAAAGCGAAGAAGGGAAATACAAATGCGCAAGCAGAACTTCTTAAGGTTTTTAATAATTTTCTAACTAAGTATGCAACAATGTTATATCAACGGCAAATATAATCTTAAGGATTACGACATAAGAAGATTCATTGGTCTTTTTGTCAAAGATAATTATACCAGGATGGCACTAAATAGAAATAAATTAAATAAAAAAACAACAATTGTAGTTAATGATGTTATGAGGGGAATTAATTACATGACTAAAAGATACGGAACAGAGGAGGATATTAGGCAGACTGTTGATCTAACTTTCCTGCAGTGCGTTAATAGATATCAAAGGAAAGATTCAGAAAAGGGACCAATACCCTTTAGTGCCTTTTTGTATAGTTATTTTTTTTATTTACTAAAAAAGAATGTTGATACATTTTTAATAAATCAATTAGGTAGAAAAACTTTTCCATTAATTACAAATGACAGCTTTGAAGAAGATGAAGAGGGAGAAAAGCAAATTGGCTTTAGGCCAGATCCAGTTGAGGTAAACTTTGAACAATTTTTATTAGCAGAAAGCATAGATCAAATGTGGGTCATGGGAGAAACATGCGCAGAACCTTTCAACCAACTTACCATTCAAGAAAGACAACTGCTAAAATGGAGGTACGGTGACAATAAAAGATCTTCTCATATAGCGGAGAAAATTACAGAACATCCAAACACAGTAAGAGAACATTTAAAAAATATAAAAGATAAAATAATAAATATTATTATAGAATCTAACTTAGAGGAATTATTTCAGTACATAAAAGACAAAGATGATAAAGAGGAAATCGAATAATAAATGGATAATGAAAATTTATTAAAATTAAATCAACTTCTAACTTCTTTTTTAGGCCCGCAGATAAAAGAGGTAGTAGATGCCTATGGCGTAGGCGAAAATTATAAGAAGTATTTTGTGGAAATACCAGAGGTAGACAATATAGATCTTGGCGTCATGGATATGGCAAACCTCGTTGCCAAAACCTCTAACGCCTACGGCAGAGCAGCTAGATTTGCTGGAATGGCAAGAGCTCATTTTAAGCTAACAGAAGGTAAATATAAAGCTGTCTACAAGAAAAATAGAATAGGAAAAAACGAGGCTGAAAGAGAGGCTGCCGCAATGTTGGCAGCTGAAGAGCAGTATCAAGCACTTATTGTAGCTGAGTCCTTAGTCCACCTTGCCGAATCAATGGAAACATCTTCTAGAATAGCTTCTGAATCGGCAAGAAAACTTATGGACAAAATGCAGTCCATGCAAGTCGCTACCGCTAGGGAGGAAAAAGGCTTTTTCTTGGAAAAAGATTTTGAATTTTAGTTTATGAAAAAGTATATAGGTCATTACAAATGCATCGAATCTCCGGAAGAGTTTTATTCTATGTCTAGAAATCAATTAGATTTTCCAACACAGGTAAGATACAATTCTAAAAGCTTTTTACTCTATACAACGTATTTATTAACTTCTACAGCGCAAGAGAAACGAATGATTGACCAAGCAAATCTAAATAATATAGATACAAATGTAAGAGTTTGACCATGCACATAGAGGTTTTTTGTGATGGAGCCTCTAGAGGGCAGGGGCAAAAGAAATTAGGAGAGGCGGCATGCGCGGTAGTGATTTACAAAAACAGAAAAAGAGTAGCCCAATTTGCAAGGGGGCTAGGCGCAAGAACTAACAATGAAGCAGAATACGAGGCGGTTATAGCAGCGCTTTTGATGTGTAGTATGTCCGACCTAGTGCACCCGGTTATTTATACGGATTCCGCCGTAGTTGCAAATCATATAAACGGAAACTGGAAATGCAAAAACAAAACTTTATTACCATTATTAATGACTATTCAAGATATATCTGAAGAATATAAATTTAGAGTAGTGCATGTTGCGAGAAAAATAGTTTGGGAGCCAGATAGTTTAGCCAATTCTTTTTTAGATCAGTTAGAAAAAAGAAGTTATAACGTCAAAAAAAATGATATAATATAAGACATGAATATTCACACCTTAGATTACGTTAAACAACAGCCTATAGTTGTAGGCCTTGCCGGTAAGGCCGGAAGTGGGAAAACATCTGTAGCAGAGTCCATAGTTCCAAAGGGATCGCTTAATCGATTGAATTATGGAGTTGTGTGGGATCATATATTTTTTGCTCTTCCAGTGTATGAGATGTTGTCCGCCAAAAACAATATACGAGGACTGAATGAAGAGTCTAGAAAAAAATATGCAATACATGAATCACTATATAGTCTCTACGGTAATAGTTCCATAGGGCTAATTCCAGATTACGATCGTTTTATTGAAAAGGTAAATCATATATACAATTTACCCTTAGATCCATATGCTCAAAAACAGAGAACTTTTCTGCAGAGAGCAGGAGATATTTCTAGAGATGGTTATGATGATTGCTTTTGTCATTGGGCCATTAAAAAATGTACAGATCTTTATAAATCTTATATTAAATCATTAACCGAAGAGGACGAAGAAGATCCCTTTGTCATTATTATTTCAGATGTTCGTCTTGAGAATGAAGCAAAGGCCATTCTCAAAATGCCAAACGGAGTTGTGATATACTTCGATGCAGATCAGCAGACTTTGAATGAAAGATTAATAAAAAGAGATGGAAAAATTTCTTCTGCTAAACAAGATTCGCATATCACCGAACAGCAAGGAGATATAATAAAGCAGTCAGCATCTTTTGTTATAGATACTAATAATCTAAGTATAGAAGAACAAACTAAAAAAACTTTACAAGCACTAGGTATAAATTCATAGGAGAGCAATGCCAAAAATAAATAAAACAGCACAAGAACAATCAACAGATTCACCACTAGATCAAATTGTGGGTCTCTCTACTGGAGAGATAGCCTTTTCTAGTTCTCCAATATTCATATGTGGGGTAAATAGAAAGGTGAACATAGGAAATTTTGAAAACGTAGACATATACGCTGGGATAACCCTTCCCCTAAATAACGTATCCTTAGAGGATAAGGAGTCCTTAGAAGAGGCGGTTCGCGAGGCAGCTTCATATGGGTTTTCTTTAATTTCAAAAGAAACCGGAGACAGATATTCTTTAATAAAAGAATCTCAACAACAAAATAAATAGTATTTTAATCAGTACTATATTACTATATATATGTATATAAAGTTAAATAAACAAATTCAAGGCCAGGTAAAAAATGTTTAAAAAAATAATTGAAAAACTTTTTAAGAAAGCACAAAAAGCTACTGCCGACGACAACACCGTGTGGGGCTCAGCCGGCAGCAAGGCAATCGCCGACGCCGTTTTGAACACATGGAAAGATACCGCGCTTGATATAGCAGAAAAAATAGACAAAGGAATAGAAGACGTTAAAAATGAAGTTAAAGAAACAAAAGAAGAAGTTGAAAAAACAGTCAAAGCAAAGAAAACAAAATCTCCTACCACCAAAAAAAGAACTACTAAACCAAAAAAATAAATTTTCAATAGTGAAGCACGTCGACTAAACTTTGGTTTAGTTGACGTGTTTTTATATTTTAGTATTACTATTATAGCGTCTAGAAAAGTTTTTGGTGGTTTACATGTCTTTAGCTAAGTCCAGAAAAGTAAAAAAGGGAAACAAATGATTGTTGAAGCCATGTGGAAAGTATTGTTTTTCCTGTATGATATATTAGAAGGTATCGAGAAAAAGAAAAAGAAAAAGAAAGAGAACATTTAACATGGCAAAAACAGCAGCATGGCAGCGTAAAGAACGGCAAGAATCCCAAAGGTGGACTAAATCGCAAGGGAGTTGCATCCTATCGTAAGCAAAACCCAGGGTCAAAACTTAAAATGGCCGTTACAACAAAACCAAGCAAACTAAAACCAGGATCGAAGGCAGCTAAGCGTCGCAAGTCTTTTTGTGCTAGAATGGGTGGAATGCCAGGGCCGATGAAGGACAAAAAGGGTAGGCCGACACGTAAAGCCCTGGCACTTAGAAAATGGAATTGTTAAAAATTTATAAAAAGACAAATAACAAGGAGAAACAAATGCCAAAAGTAGGAAATAAATCATTCGCATATACAAAGGCTGGCGAAAAGAAAGCTAAAGTATATGCAAAAAAGACAGGTAAGAAAATGACAAAGAAGTCATCCAAGAAAAAGATGGGATACTAATCATGGCCGCAAAAAAGAAGATGCCACCAAAGAAAGCTGCAGCTAAAAAGGAAACAAAGAAAGGCGAAGCTGGTTTAACAGCTGGTCAAAAGAAACTTCCTCCTTTTATTAAGGCAGCAATTTTAAAGAAGAAAAAGAAGAAGTAATTCATAGTTCTAGTAGATAGAAAGGCGCAACATGCCAAAAGTAGAATGGGACATCGTAGTTCCGGTTAAGCAGCCAGCTGATCTTAAAGGTGTTGCTCCCGGTAAGCTTCCAGAATCTCTCTTGCGTCCAGCAGCTGGCGGCGGTAAGCTTCATTGGCTTACCGCAGCTGCGTGGGGCGCAATGGTTGAGGCAGCAAAAGCAGATGGTATAGAGCTTAAACCAACTTCAGCTGGTGACACATATAGAACATACGAATCGCAACTTGCCTCTTTCAAACAGCGTTATACAACAACGCCAAACGGAAATGCTACGAGAACTTTTGAAGGCAAGAAGTGGTATAAAAAGGATCCTAAGCTAGCTTCTTTGGCAGCTCCTGGTACGTCTCAACACAATACTCGGATTAGCTGTTGATGTTCATACGGCTGGAGAGCCAAAGCGTCTCAAGTGGTTGATTGCTAACGTTCGCAAGTTTGGTTTTTCATGGGAAGTTGTTCCAGAAGAACCCTGGCACCTCCGCTACACTGAGGGAGACAATCCTCCTGCAGCTGTAGTAGAATACATGGCTAAGAGTAACATTCAAAAGCCTGTAGGTGCGGCGGCTCCAGCTGCATCCACCGTAGCGGCTGGGGCCCCCGCTGCTGGTAAGGACGACGGAGGTGACCTGGATCCAGGCGACAGCGGTCCGAGGGTAACGAAGTTGCAAGAGGAACTCGCTGAGCGTGGTTTCTACAAGGCTACGCCGGACGGACAGTTCGGCCCGAAGACGGAAGAGGCTGTCATTGCCTTCAAGAAGTCCAAGGGGTATGGCGAAGGTCCTAAGGCAGGCAAGCGAGTTCTTGACGACCTTGGTATTGGTCTCTAGCCATGGAAGCAGCAATTGTCGCCCTAATTGGAGTAGTAGGTTCTATCCTAGTTGTTCTTGTTGAAAAAGGCAGGAAAGAAAACACCAGGGATCACGCTGTTGTTGCCAATAAACTAGAGACAATAACACATGTTCTCGAAAACATAGATGAAGATGTAGCACACATTGAATCTAAGATTGATAATCATTTAGATGATCATGTAAAAGCTGGTTTTGGTGGATTTGATATGGACGATAAAAAAGATGAGTCCAAAAAAAATAAGAAGAAGAAAAATGGCAAAAAAAGATAAAAAGTGGATTCAGAAAGCAATCAAAAGACCGGGCGCTTTTACCAAGAAAGCAAAGGCAGCTGGCAAATCAGTTTCGGGAATGGCCGCAGCTGTTACAAAGAACCCGGACAAATATAGCGCGACCACAGTTCGTCAGGCTAATTTGGCTAAGACTCTCAAAAAAATAGGAAAGAAAAGAAAGAAGAAATAACAATGGCTAAAATGAATAAACCAACTAAACCAGCTCTATGGTCAAGTGCCAAAGCACAGGCCAGAGCTAAGTTTGACGTATACCCAAGTGCATACGCAAACGCATGGGCAGCAAAAAAGTATAAATCTATGGGCGGTGGATGGAAAACCGTTTCTACTAAGAAGGCCAAGAGAAAGAAAAAATAATGGCTTGCTGGAAAGGGTACAGCGCAAAAGGCATGAAGCTTAAGGGCGGCAGAATGGTTCCCAATTGCGTGCCCAACAGATCATCTGGTAAGTCTTCAAAAAGAAAAAAGAAGTAGATAATGCCAGGCCCTAAAGGCGTTGGCCTCACTAAGTGGTTTGATCAGAAGTGGGTTAACATTGGTGCGCCCAAAAAGAAGGGCAAGTATCAGCCCTGTGGAACTTCTGGCAAAGGCGGTTCTGGATACGCCAAATGCGTTCCAGCAGCCAAAGCAGCAAGAATGACGGCTGCACAAAAAAGAAGCGCAGTAAAAAGAAAAAGAGCCTCTGGCACTCCGCAAAAAGGAGTTAAAGGTCAAGCTCCGAAAAATGTGAGTACGTTTAAAAAACAAAAAAGAAAAAAATAAACTATGAATAAGGAAAATTTAAAAGTAAAAATATTTGACAAAAATATTATTTATATAGAAAATGCTTTTCCAGAATCGAATGAATTTATAGAATTTATTGAAGAGAATAATAACAATTCAGATATAGCTAACGTTATTCCGCCTTGGTCTAAATGGGTGGATGGTTCACCTAAAAAAATTATTGACAAAAATAAAATATCTTGGGTTCAAGAAATGCCAGATGGTGAAGACTCTCATCGCGGAGATTTTAAAGTAGTAAACTGGGACCTCGATGCAGTGAAAAATATGAGTGATTTAAACATTCTTTTTGATCTTCATACGTTAACTGCGGCACATAAAAAATGTCTTCCTATTATAGAAAATTTTGAAAAAGGATTGATAGAATCAATAAAAGTATGGTGCAATCATACCGACAAAGACTTCCCAGTATACTTAACAAGAAATTATAATATTAGAAGATATAGACCCGATACCACCGGCAGTAGTATGGGTGAGCACATAGATAGAAATAAAGAAAATCCAAGCAATACAATGGACTGGTCAGCTCTAGCTTATTTAAATGATGATTACAAAGGTGGAGAAATATTTTTTACTGATTTAAATCTAAAAATAAAACCATCTGCAGGTAGCATCTTATTTTTCCCATGCGAAACAAAACACTTAGCTCTGCCAGTTAAAAATGCACATAAGTATTATATATTCTTATTTATGGATACTTCATACGGTATTTTTTATTCACTTGGTGAACAGGTAGACTCTTGGAAATATAAATTTAATCCTAATCTTTTTGAAGAATTAGAAACTAAACTTTTGATACAATCAAATTAGTTGTATATTTTTGTATTCTTAACTAAAAAATGATACAATAGAACCATGTCAAAAGAAGATATGTTTGATGGCTTCATGCCATATATAAACAATATAACTATTTCTGAATCTCAAAAATCACTTGCTTCGAACGCAGAAATAGTTGATGTTCATTCTCTTAAAATTATTACTGCAGATGGTAAAGAATACTATTTTAGTATATCTCCAGAAAATTTATCTAAATTGAATATATTAATTCTCAAAGTGCTTCTAGCTGAGGTATAATATATGATGAGAAAATGGAGGTTAAATTAATTATATGTCCTTAGTTAAGAAACCGCTTCATAAGCATTTAATGATTAGAGCAAACGTTGTAAATCCGCCTCGTAGTCCAGAAAAGGTTATTGAATGGCTAAAAATTTTTGTTGAGTCTTTAGATATGAAAATCTTACAAGGTCCATTTTGTTCGTACGTAGATCAACCGGGCAATAGGGGATTGACAGCAGTAGTCATGATAGAAACTTCACATATCGCTTTTCATTTATGGGACGAGCATGATCCCGCACTGCTGCAGTTTGACATTTATACTTGCGGAAGTTTAGATTCTAAAAAAACCATAAAAGATATGTCTTCGTTTTTTAATATAAAATATTTAGAATATCTTTATTATGATAGAGAAAATCATTTTGAACTACTGGAACATCACTTTGAACTCCAAAAAAATGACGACAAATAATCAAATAATTTCCATCATTGTTTCTTACAACGATGTAAGAAACACATTTGGAACAGTAAAAACGCTTCTTGACCAGAGTAAAAATACAAAAATAGTAGTATGGGACAATAATTCTTCAGACGAAACAGTAGGGGTTTTAAAAAATCATTTTGATAATGAAATTATAATACACGAAAGTAAAGAAAATCTTTATTGGACACCAGCAATTAACGCAGCTATTGAAAAATATTATAATCAAGAAAAATATATACACTGGTCTAATAATGATATTATCTATCCTAACGATTCTCTTAGGAGAATGATTTTTGATTTAGAAAATATATCCGAATGCGGAATGATTGGCCCCACTGGTAGCGCAATAGGAGGACTTCAGGACTATATAATTCATCAGCGTCCCAAAGATGGCGACTTTGAAAATTTTGATTTATTTTATAATCACATTTCCACCAAAAGCCCCACGCGTGCGTCTAGCATTCAGGGGGCGAGCGTTATAGTAAAAGACGTTGCCTATCAAAAAGTTGGAAAACTAGATGAAACGATGCCACTGGGGGCAGATGATTTTGATTATTCAATTAGAATTAAAGAGGCTGGATATTCTATATATGTTTCAGAAAGATCATACGTTAATCACATGGGGCATGCAAGTGGCCCTGGAAACGAAAATACATGGAGCTCTTTAGGCGGTCAGTCATGGGATTCGTTCAATAAAAAATGGGCTGGATATTATTACAATGAGCTAGAAGCACTGAAGTGCATGTGGTCTCATACGTATACACCTAACTGGGACATCGGAACTGGTTGGCTTTCTGAAGAAGAAAGAATAAAGTACTGGGATGCAAGAAAAGTAAATTACGATGGACAACTTGTATATAATAGCATCTCATAATAAAAATATTTTTACAGAAAAGCTCTCCGCTCCATTTATGGAGATATGCAATGTAGATGAGGGTAAGTATCCAGTTGGATACGACTTATATGATTCTTCTTTTGTAGATAATATATCTTATAAGAATAAACAATATTGCGAATTAAGTCAACTATACTCAGTATGGAAAAGCAATCTTAATTTTAAAATGCTTGGCCTTGGTCATTATAGAAGAGTTCTAAATTTTAATTTAAATTTTCATCCTATAAATTATACGGAAGAAAAAATTTCTGAAAGAAATAATATTCTTAATTCTATGGCAAATTTGATTCCCATAAGCGATGACTTACTGTTTGTGTCGACACCATTTAATGTTGGTTCAATATTAGAACAGTTTAAAATTTTTCATCCTCAACTTTTAGATTTATTTAATTATTCTTTTTCAATTTACGATAGGCAAAACAATTATTTTTCAGGAAAAACAAAAAATTATTTTGAAAATAACGGTCAACTATTTACATGTAACATGTTTTATGGTCCTAAAACTTTTGTAAATGAATTCTGCGAAAAAATTTTTAATTTATTATTTGAAATAGAAAATAATGTTCCAGAAAAATTAGACGGTTATCAATCTAGGTGGGCTGGTTTTTTTGCTGAAAGATATTTGTCTTTTTTTATCAATGAATTATCTAACGGTTTAAATATTGTTTTGAGGCCGGTGATTAAATTTGATTAATCAAAATGAAAATATAGATGTTTATATAATGAATAGAAATCTTTTTACTTGGCCTAAAAAAATGGTTGAAAACATAAAAAGAATGGATAAAATAGGAAGAATTATTATAATCGACAACGCCTCTACTGCAGAAGGAACTTTAGATTGGTATTCGTCTGATAAGGATTTGATAATATATAGAAGTAAAGAAAACTTAGGCAATACTGGTCCATGGTATTCCGGAATCATTAAAAGTTTCAGTTCTACTTCTTACATAGTTACTGATCCGGATCTGGACTTGTCTATTGTTCCATCTGACTGCATGGTCCACATGCGAAACGTATTAATAAATAGACCAGATTTAGAGAAAGTGGGATTATCTCTTCTCACCCAGGATGTTCCTCATGATTCTATTTATTTTAATTATGAATTAGAAAATTTATATTGGCGCTGCCCAAAAGCTAATTGGACTTTTATTGGAGCAGCTATAGATACAACATTCTGTTTTTATTCAGCCAGTAGATTAAACGACTATAAAATATGCGGAGAGAGACTTTTGCCACCATATACGGCGAGACACATTCCGTGGTACTACAACAGCTATAGATTGTCTCTTGATCAAGAATATATATACTATTTAAAAACATCTTCTCATGCTTCTTCAACAAAAAGAATGATTGATCAATTTGAATTGGTAGATCTAGAAAATTTGTGATAAACTTATACAACGAAGTCAGATGCAATTTGATGGCTTAAGTAATTGATGATATACTATTAGTTACGGAGGCCAGTAAGACGAAAGTCCAGAGCTACGAGATGGAGTGAAGTGTGTCCCAGGATGCGCTTCACTCTATTTTTTTGTTACTATTAGCCTAGCCTAACTATATCGGGGGTACGGCTAGATGCCAAGATTATTTTTGCGCAATAGATGGCTTGCGTTACTGCCCGCCCTCGCCTACTCGCTGTCGCTCGTCGTGGCGCTGGTCGTCCCTAACCCTGTTCGCGCGTCAGGCGACGGCAAGCTCGTGTTCGCCTGGCAGCAGGCGGTCGTTTCGCAGGACGTAAACATCTCGGCGA
>Ga0194130_10000230_pt1 | contig 112106 bp, 77 predicted proteins | sample TA2KigsurfametaG_FD_160084 | JGI IMG/M metagenome (GOLD analysis project Ga0194130, IMG submission 160084) | Freshwater microbial communities from Lake Tanganyika, Tanzania - TA2015050 Kigoma 12 surface | ecosystem: Environmental > Aquatic > Freshwater > Lake | place: Tanzania: Lake Tanganyika... | reverse complement strand
CGGGTTCGCCGGCCCGCGGACGATCAAGGCGACGATCCGAGTCGAACTGCCGAAGGGGTTCCAGACGAGCGAATTCCTCCTCGAGCACGGCTTCATCGACCGGATCGTCGCCCGGCCGCAGCTCAAAAGCGAGATCGCCCGGGCGATCGACTACTGCGGCGGCTGACGGCCACCCGACCTTGAGCAGGCTGCCGACAAAGTGATCGGCCGCCGGATGCGGCCGAGGGCGACCCGGGAAACCCTCGGCGTTTTCCGCGGTCGCCCGAGTGGACTGAATGAGCCGGCCGACCCGCGGCCGATCGGGGCCACGGAGGGCTTTGTCCACGGACAGTCAGAAACGGCTCACGAACCCGGCGAAGCCGCCGTGGACGAGCGTGCTGGAGCCGGCGGAAATCGTCTCCAGCGCCCCGGGTGAGACGAGCACCGGGGGCCATTGCCCGTCGGCCTGGGCGATGACGCCGACGCCGACCAGGCGGTATCCGATCGACAGCGTCCAGCGGTCCGTGATGTCCCAGGCGACTGCGGCGTCGAGCGACCCCAGCCAGGAGAACACGCTTCCCGTGGCGTGGACGTCGACGGGGATCCCGCCGGCGAACAGCGCCGGAGTGCCGCCTGGGCCGGACAGCGTGGTGGTGTTGGTCAACGCGTTGCCGGCGATCATGAACTTGGGCACGACGTCGATCCGCCAGCGCTCCGCGAATCGCCAGTCGAGACGGGCGCCGAGTTGGCCACCGAGCAGGTTGTTGTTGGTGGCCACCTGGAAGAGCAGCGCGCCGGCGGCGGGGTCGGCGGCGGTCGTCACCAGGGAGAGCGTGTCACCGACTTGGAAGAAGCGGAAGCCGGCCAGCCAGGCGAAGTGGAGGCTTTGCGAACGCGGTGGGAATTCGGGGCGTTCCCCGCCGGCGAGGATCCAGTTGATCTCGACGTTGTTGACCAGGTCGGTACGACCCAGCTCCTGCGCCGAGGCGTCGTCGAGCCAGAGCGTGGCCGGCACTCCGCCGACGGTGACCCCCGGGAACTGGGGCTGGGGGATCGCCATGATCGTCGGCGGAGCGGCCGACAGTCCCGCCGACGACCCGATCCCGTACACCCCCCAGTAGACGACCTCGAGCGCCTGGCGCTGGCGTTCGCCGAACCAGCGCCCGACGCGCAGCTCGACGCCGCCGGGCCAGGTGGCCGCAGCATCACCGGTGGTGAGTTGGCGGCCGTCGGCCAGCGGTTGCATCGTCGCGGTCCCGGCGCCGATCGTTCTGGTCATCACCAGACCATTGACGGCAATCTCCCATCGTGGCCAGTGAGGCGGCCGGTCAGGATCGACCCATGCCGGGAGGCCGGCGACGCTCCCCGTCGCCCCGGGGTCGGGAAGGTACATGACCGGCGGTGGTTCCCCGGCAGCAGGCAGCAACTCGGTCGCCGGAACGGTCGCTCCGCCGGCGAGCGAGAACGCGGCCACGAGACCGATCCAGCGCAGCGCCCGGAAGGCCGGCACGGGCGAAGCGGGACGACACGGTTGCGAACGGGTGAGGAGCATGGCGGGAGAGTCGGTGCCGGCGGGGGGTGGAATCAAGACCGCTTCCCCGCCGCCGCGCCCCGCTACACTCGCCGACGGGATCATCCTGGGAGCCTGCGCAAGATGCCCGCACCGCGCGAATCGGGGCGCCTACCGAGCCGCGGCGAACTCGTCGCCTGGCTCGATCGGCGGGTGAACCACGAGCGCGTCGTGCCCGCTTCGGCCGGCGGAGGCACCTTCGCCCTGGCACGCATGCGGCGTCTGCTGGCCGCCCTGGGCAAGCCGCAGGACCGCGTTCCCGCGGTCCATCTGGCGGGCACCAAGGGGAAAGGATCGACCGCCACGATGCTCGCCGCGATCCTCGGCGCCGCCGGGCACCGTGTCGGGCTCTACCTCTCACCGCACGTCCACCGCCTCGAGGAACGGATCTGCGTCGACGGCACGCCGATCACGGAACGCGACCTCGCGCGGGTGTTCGCCACGGTGATGCCGGCGGTCGAGGCCCTCGACCGCTCCGCCGCGCGGCGCGGCGGCCGCGGGCCGACCTGGTTCGAGATCGTGACCGCGGCGGCGCTGCTTCACTTCGCGCGCGAGCGGCTCCGGGTGGCGGTTCTGGAGACGGGACTCGGCGGGCGACTCGACGCCACCAACACCTGCCATCCGGTGCTGTCGATCATCACGAGCATCAGCCTCGACCACATGCACCTCCTCGGCCGGACGGTCGGCAAGATCGCTGCCGAGAAGGCGGGAATCATCCGCCGTGGCGTGCCGGTGATCAGCGGCGTCCGCGCTCCGGCGGCCCGGCGCGTCATCGCCACAACGGCCCGGCGCCGCCGGGCGCCGCTCACCGAGATCGACCGTGATTTCAAAGCCGTCTCCCTCCCCGGCCGTGGGCTCGGCGCCGGGCGGCTGTCGCTGCTGCCACCGGACGATGGCGCGGCGCCCGGCCGTCGCGACTACCCCGTGGCGATGCCCGGGCGGCACCAGGCCGACAATGCCGCGCTGGCGGTGGTGGCGGCCCGTCGGCTCGACACCCTCGGTGTCGCCGTGCCCGAGGAGGCGATCGCCCGGGGACTGGCCACGGCAAGGCTTCCGGCCCGGGTCGAAGTCCTCGGCAGCCGGCCGCTGATCGTCGTCGATGCCGCCCACAACGTCGCGTCGATCACGGCCCTCGTCGAGACGCTCGCGCCGGTGATCGAGGGGGCGCGGCCGCGTGTGCTCGTGTTCGCGGTCAGCGACGACAAGCAGATCGAGCCGATGCTCGCCGGAGCTGCCGGCTGCTTCGACCGGGTGATCCTCACGCGCTTCCGCTCGAGCCCGCGGGCGGCATCATGGGCCCGTCTCCGCGCCGCCTGCGCCCGTGTCGGCCTCAGGCACGCCACGGAAGCGGAGTCGCCGTCGGCCGCGCTCGCCGCCGCGCGGGCGCTCGCCGGAAAGCGCGGCAGCATCTGCGTCGCCGGGAGCTTCTACCTCGCCGCCGAGGTGCGGGCGGAATTGCTCGGCAGCTGACCGGACCGGTCCGCGGTGCCTGCCGAGGCGGTGCCGAGGCGGGCGTCGCCGTCGAGAAGGGCGAGGGCACGGCCGAGGACCGGATCGGCGTGGCGCGGCATCGACAGTGCCGGGTCGGCGGCCGCCGGGGACGATGCCGCCCCCGCCGGCACGCGGTCGCGGCCGCGGCGCCAGGACTGGAGTTCGTGCTGGACCTCGCCGGTCGGCGTGATCGCCCCGGCTGGATCAGGCGATACGCCCCAGACGTCGTCGTCGCGGTGGTGAGGACGCCGGTGGATCGTCGTTCCGTTGGGGCGGAGGTACTCCGCCGTGGTCAGCTTGATCATGCTGCTCCCGTCGCCCAGCGGCAGGAGCGACTGCACCGTACCCTTGCCGAAGGTGCGGCTCCCCACCGTGATCGACCGGGCGTTGTCCTGCAGGCAGGCGGCGACGATCTCACCGGCGCTGGCGGTCATCCCGTCCACGAGCACCGCGACGGGCACCCCCCCGAGGCGCTCCCCGGCGGTGGCTCGCCTGACGTCGACGTTGTCCGGCGACGCCGCCTGCCGCGGTCCGGCGGGGCGTGACCGGGTCGAGACGATCACCCCGCGGTCGAGGAACCGGTCGCAGATTTCGATCGCGGTCGACAGCAGTCCCCCGCCGTTGCCGCGCAGGTCGACGATCAGGCCGGTCAGCGGTGGGCTTCCCGCAGCGATCGCGTCGAGCGCGGCGTCGAGCTCGGCGACTGTGCCCTCGCCGAACGACGCGATCCGCACCAGCGCCACCCGCTCGTCCCCCTCGAGGCGCCACTCCCAGCCGCCGTCGTCCCGGCGCCGGTCGCCACGGACCGTCTCGGACCGCAGCAACTCTCGCGCCAGCGTGGCGGTGCGCACCGGCACGGGCTGGCCGTCGTCGGCGGTCATCGCGGCCGGGTCGCCGCGCGGCGGGGCGAGGTCGACGTTCACCCGGGTCTGTGGTCGGCCCCGGAGCCGGGCGACGACTTCGCGGAGCGGGCGCCCCGCCGCCGCCTCGCCGTCGACCGAGACGATCCGCTCACCGGGGCGGATCCCCTCGCGCCAGGCGGGGCTGCCGGCCAACACGTCGTCGATGACGATCGTCCGGTCGCGCGGGTCGGCGGCCAACTGCAATCCGACTCCGCCGAACTGCTGGCCGAGATCGGCGTCGAGGTCGTCGATCTCGGTGCCGGAGAGGTAGGCGGAATGCTCGTCGAGACCGGCGAACACGCCATCCATCGCCCGGTGGAACAGTGCCGCGTCGTCGACCGGCCCGAGGTAGCCGCGCTCGATCTTCGCCAGCACCTCGCCGAAGCGCCGGCCATGGACGCCCCGGTCGCGCGCGGCCCAGGCGACGAAACACACCAGCGGAACGACGAACAGGGTCACGAGGTTCCGCTTGGGCATCGTGCCGATCCCGTCGCCACCGCCCGACCACCCGACGGCGTGGCCGCGCCACGTCGGGACCAATGATACCGGAGGGAACCAGAACGGCCCGTGCGGCACGAGCGGGTCGGGGACCGTCGCCCCCGGGGATACAGCGGCCCGCGACCGGGAAGCGGTCCGTTTTCCTCCCCGGCTCCCCGAGCTTGCCTGACCGGCCGGGATTCGCTGCGAACCGCTCTGGTTCGGCCGGCGGTCGCAGCCTACGATCCCGCCCCATCCAGCCTTCCGGGAACCGAGACATGTCACACCGTTCCAGAGGCCGCCGGCACGGCCGCGCCAGCGATCCCCTCGACACGGTCAAGCCGCTGGTGGTGCTCGGGCTCCTGGGAATGATCGTCTACGGTGCGATGACGATGGTCCGCAGCGGCCCGGCGACGCCGCCGGCGGTGGCCGGTCTCGACGCTTCGGCGCCTCTCGCTCCGGCCGCCGTCGATCTGCCCGCGACGCCCATCGCAGCGCCGATTTTCGCCGCCTCGGCCCCCTCCCCGCCGGAGCCGACCGCCCCCGGGACCACGGTGCCGGAGCCGTCGCCGACCTATCTCCAGGCCCAGGCCGCACCACCGCCGAGCGCCGCAGCCCCCGCCCCCGTGCCTCCTCCCGTCCCCGCGCCACCTCCTCCCATGACCGCGCCGGTGGCTGCCGCCCCACCGACCGCACCGGCTCCGGTTCCGCCATCGGCGGCGATCCCGGCGCCGACGACGGACGGCGGCGTGTTGCCGACGGCACGCCAGGCCGCGGCCGTCGCCGCCGGCTCGACGGCCTTCGCCGCCGCCTGGGCCGACGCCCACGACAAGCTCGCCGCCGGTCAGTACGCCGAAGCGTTGTCGCTGCTGAGCGTGTGGTACGACGATCCCTCGCTCGGTCCCGAGGAGACTCGGCGCCTCGACGCGCTCCTCGGCCAGCTCGCCGGGACGGTCATCTACTCGCAGCAGGATTTCCTTCTCCCGGCCCACGTCGTCAGCGCCGGCCAGACGCTCCACTCGATCGCCGCCCCGCTCCAGGTGCCCTGGCAACTGCTGGCGAAGATCAACGGGATCCCCGACCCCGACCAGCTCATCCCGGGGGAGCACGTCAAGCTCGTCCAAGGGCCGATCGACGCGGTCGTCAGCGTCTCGCGCGGCCGTCTCAGCCTCCAGGTGGCGGGCCACTACGCCGGCAGCTTCCCGGCGGTGATCGGCCGCGCCGTCACCGACAGGGTGGGCGCGTCGGTGGCGGTCGTCGACGTCCGCTCGACCGGCGCCGCCGGCGATCCGGCCGCGCGGCGCACGCTGGTGCTCGCCGACGGGATGGCGATCGAGGCGGTCGACGATCCGGCCGCCCATGCGTCGGGCGCCGTCGGCTCGACGGTGCTGGTGGCATCGCGCGACTTCGCCGAGCTGGTGGAAATCCTCGGCCCCGGCTCGCACGTCCTGGTACGGCGCTGATTTTCGGCCGACCGTCAGCCGCGCACGCCCGCGATCGCGCGCCGCGCCCGGGCGATCGCCGCCTCCGCCGCTGCCGGCGTCGGCGCCTCGGCAGCGAGGCGCACGATCGGCTCGGTGTTGCTCGCGCGGACGAGCAACCAGCCACCGTCCCAGTCGAGCCGCAAGCCGTCACGACGCGAGCCGGTCGCTTCGGGAAAGGCGTCGACGAGCCGCGCTTCCGCCTCCGCCAGGGCGGCGGCCCCGGCCGGCAGGTCGACGGTCTCCTTGAGCATCGCCAGCTTCGGCAGCGTCGCGGCCAGCTCGGCGACGGTCGCGCCCTCGGCGAGCCGCCCGAGGATCAGGGCCATCGCCACGGCGGCGTCGCGGACGAGGACCACGCGCGGGTCGATGACGCCGCCGTTCCCCTCGCCACCGATGATCGCTTCGACGGCGCGCATCCCGTCGACGACGTTCGCCTCGCCGACGGCGGTCAGGTGGCAGGCCACGCCGTGGCGCGCCGCGATCACCGCGGTCATCGAGCTTGTCGCACAGTTGACGACCACCGGCCCCGGCGACCGGCGCAGCACCGTGTCGACCGCCAGTGCCAACGTCGCCTCCTCGCCGAGCCAGCCACCGGCACCGTCGACGATCACGAGCCGATCGGCGTCGGGATCGAGGAAGAAGCCGACGTCGACGCCGGCGGCCGCGACCCGGGCCAGCAGCGGCTCGAGGTTGACGCGGATCGGCTCGGGGGGATGGCTGAAGTGGCCGTCGGGAACGCCACCCTCGACCTCGACGTGGCATCCGAGCGCCGCCAGCAGCGGCAGCGCGACGCGGCTGCCGGCGCCGTGGCAGCAGTCGATCCAGACGCGCGGCGCGCGGCGCCGGATCGCGGCGACGTCGACGGTCGCGAGCACGGCGGCGACGTGGGCCGCGGTGCCGTCGACCGCGCGGACCGTGCCGCGCGCGGCGGGCGTGGCACCGCCGACCGGGTCGGCCTCGAACAGGTTCCGCACCGCACCCCCCGCCTCCCGGGTGAGGACGCGGCCCGCCGCCGCGAACAGCTTCATGCCGTTGTAGCGCGGCGGATTGTGGCTCGCGGTGACCTGGATCCCACCGGCGGCGTGGTGCTCACGGACCACGATTCCCACCGTCGGGGTCGGCGCGATCCCGCAGTCGAGCACGTCGCGTCCGACCGCGCACAGCGCCTCGACGATGGCGGCGACGAGCGCCGGGCCATGCTCGCGGCCGTCACGGCCGACGACGACCGGCCCAGGGGGCAGGGTCGCGGCGAACGCCTGGGCGTAGCGCGCCGCGACCGCCGGCGTGAGCGACTCGCCGACCACGCCGCGCAATCCCGACACGCTGACGATCAGCGGCTCGGCCACAAGCGGCGGCTCCCGGATGACGATGCTGGTGGGATCGTGGACGAGCGGTCAGGATACGACCGCGGGCAGTATAAAAGCCTGCCTTCCGCCCGCCGCCCCCCATCCGAGGCCATGCCCGATGCCCGTCGCCGAGCCATTCGCGCGCCATCTCGAAGCCGTCGCCGTCGCCCACGCCGCCGGGCAGATCACCGACCATTCCGCCGCCACGATCCGCACCTGGCTGACCGCGCCGCGCTACGGCGAGTTCGCCGCCGAACTGGCACGCCTCGTCGAGGCGGCAGGCGTCGATCCGGCCGGCTGGAAGAAGCTCGACGACGTGTTTTGGACGGTGATCCCGTTCGGCACCGGCGGGCGGCGCGGGGTGATGTTTCCCGTCGGGTCCAATGCCATCAACGACCGCACGATCGGCGAGAGCGCCCAGGGCCTGGCCGACTACGTGCGCTCGGTCGTGGAGCCGGGTGTCGAGCCGAGTTGCGCGATCGCCTACGACACCCGCCACCGCTCCGAGCACTTCGCGCGGCTGTGCACCGAGGTCCTGCTGGCCGCCGGATTCCGCATCTCGTTCCTCCGCGGCCACCGCAGCACGCCCGAACTGTCGTTCGCCGTCCGCCACACCGGTGCCACCTGCGGGATCATGGTGACCGCCAGCCACAACCCGCCGTCAGACAACGCCGTCAAGGTCTACTGGGCCGGTGGCGTGCAGGTGCTGCCGCCGCACGACAAGGGGATCATCGAGCGCGTGATGGGCGTCGACACCGTCCGCCGCGAGCCGTTCGACGCCGGTGTGGCGGCGGGTCGGGTGCGGTTCGTCGAGGAGGAGATCGATGCGGCGTTCCTCGCCGCGGAGCTCCGCCAGGCGTCTCCGGGCCCGCGCGACGTGTCGATCCTCTACACCCCGCTCCACGGCGTCGGTGCGACCGCCGTCGTGCCCGTGCTCCACGGTGCCGGCTTCACCCGGCTGCGCGTGTTCGCCCCCCACGAGCGTCCGGACGGCGATTTCCCCAACGTGCCCGGCCACGTCGCCAATCCGGAAAATCCCCACGTCCTGTCGGGGCCGATCGCCGAGGCGGTGCGGGAGGGAGACGATCTGGTCCTCGCCAGCGATCCCGACTGCGACCGGCTCGGCGCCGCGGCGCCGCACGCCCCCGGCGGCGAGTGGGAGGCGTTCACCGGCAATCAGCTCGGCGCCTTGCTTGCCGACCATGTCCTCGCCACGCGCACCGCGCGGGGCCTGCAGCGCCCGACCGACACGGTGATCACCACGCTGGTCACCACCGGGCTGGTGCGCCGCGTCGCCGAGAGCCACGGCGCGGCGGTGATCGACGACCTCCAGGTGGGCTTCAAGTGGATCGGCCGGGAGATCGACAGGATCGGCCCGGAGCGATTCGTGTTCGGCTGCGAGGAGTCGCACGGCTACCAGGGGGGCACGCACGTCCGCGACAAGGACGCCGCCGCCGCGGCGCTGTTCATGGCGGAACTGGCCGCGGTCGAGAAGGCCGCGGGCCGGTCGATCCACCGGCGCCTCGCCGACCTGTTCGTCACCCACGGCTGCCACCTCGAGCGCCAGGTGTCGATCACGCTGCCCGGTGCGGCGGGGATGGAGCGGATGCGGCAGATCATGGCGACGCTGCGGGCCACCCCGCCGCGCTCGCTCGGGGGCCTCGACGTGGTCCGGATCCGCGATCACGGCACGCTCACGACCGTTCGGCCAGGAGAGCCGCCGCGACCGTTCGTCGGTCATCCGGGGGACCTCGTGATCTTCGACCTCGCCGGGCTGCAAGACGCCGGATCGCAGCGCGATGGCCGATTCCCGCCACTCGGCAACGCCGTCGCCGCCCGCCCCTCGGGGACCGAGCCGAAGATCAAACTCTACCTGTTCGCCGTCGCCCCGCCGGGGCCGGCCGGTGAATTGACGGCCACGCGCCAGCGCCTCCAGGCCCGTCTCGACGCCCTCGAACGGGAGTTGCGCTCGGTGGCCGGCGTCTGACGGGCGGCCGGCCGGGGCGGCGTCACGATTCGTCCCCCGCGGATAAGGAATCTCCGGATCGCTCACCAGCGCTCCACTGGCAGCCAGGAGACCGTTTCCGATGCCCGTTTGCCGTCCCTCGCTTCCGCTCCTCGCCGCAGTGGCAGTAGCGCGGCGGCACGCGGCCGCCGAACGGCCAGGGAGGTGCCGACCGATGAGCCGAATCCCCGACCTCGCCGTCGCCATCCTCCTCGCCGGGTGTGCCACGGCGCTGTCAGCGGCGCCGCCGCGTCAGCCGAACATCGTCCTCATGCTCGCCGACGACCAGGGCTGGGACGGCCTGTCGGTGGCGATGGCGCCCGACATCGCCGGGTCGAAGAGCGAGCTGTTCCAGACACCGCGGCTCGAGGCCTTCGCCCGGCAGGGGATGCGCTTCACCGACGCCTACGCACCGGCGCCGGTCTGCTCGCCGTCGCGGATCAGCATCCAATGCGGGCGCACGCCGGCGGCGCTCCATTGGACCAAGGCCGCGCCGCCGGAGACGGGCCACAGGCTCGTCGAACCGCGCGACATCCGCGACATCCCCGCCGGCCGCGTGACGTTTGCCGAGCTGCTCCACGAGGCGGGCTACACCACCGCCCACTCCGGCAAGTGGCACATCGGCGGCGGCGGTCCGGGGGCCCACGGCTACGACGAGCACGACGGCGACATCGGCAACGAGCAGGCGTACAAGTTCACCGATCCCAACCCCGTCGACATCTTCGGGATGGCGGCGCGGGCCGAGGAGTTCATCAAGAAGGCCCGCGACGCGCGGAAGCCGTTCTACGTGCAGCTCTCCTGGAACGCGCTCCACGCGCCGGAAAACGCTCTCGAGGCGACGAAGCGGAAATACGCCGCTGCCGACGGTGCCGGGCGCCAGGTGGAGCGTGCGGCGATCACCGAGGATCTCGACACCGGCGTCGGCCGCGTGCTCGACGCGATCGACCGCCTCGGTCTCACCGGAACGCGCGGCGACACCGTCAAAGAGCTCGTCGGACGGCTCGAGGGCTACCTGGCCGCGGTCGATGCCCGGATGCCAAAAACCAACCCCGACTTCGATCCGGCAGCCCCTCCCCCGCCGCGCAAGCAGGGGGGGCGAGGAGGCCGCGGCGGCCAGGCGGCTCCCGGTGGCGGACCGGGAAAAGGAAACGCACCGGGAAAGAGCCAGCGAAAGGGACCGGAATGAAATCGATCGCGTCGGCAGTCGGTACCCTGGTCCTCGTCGGGGCGACGCTCGTCGCCGGGAGGGCCGGCGCCCATCCGGAGGGTCACGGCGACGATCCCGTCGCGAACCCGTTCGCCGCACGGCGCGCCGCCCGTGCGACCGCCACCCCGATCCGGCTCGTCGCCGCGCGGCGGGCGGTCGACCCCGACATCGCCGCCGCATTCGCGCCGTTCGTCGCCACCGGTGCCGTCGCCACGCGCCGCGACGACCGCTTCTTCTACGTCGAAAGCGACGGCGTGCCGGACCATCCGTTGATGGTCGGGATCCGTGCCTGGCAGCAGCAAGTGCCGCTCCCTCAGCCCTACACCGGCGACAACGCCTGGCCGATCCCGCTCCATCCCCGTCCGGCGAAGACCCCGGCGTCGACCCGCAACCGCTTCCTCCGCGGGGCGATCGCCGTCGCGGTCAACGGGATCCCGATCTTCAATCCACTCAACAACCGCGGCGAGGATTCCAAGGCGATCGGCGAGCTCGACGACTTCGGCGGCCATTGCGGCCGTGCCGACGACTACCACTACCACGTGGCGCCGGTGCACCTGGAGAAGGTCGTCGGCAAGGGCAAGCCGGTCGCCTGGGCGCTCGACGGCTATCCGGTGTACGGCCTGGTCGAGCCCGACGGTTCCCCGGTCAAGCCGCTCGACGCCTGCCACGGCCACGACGACCCGGTCATCGGCTACCACTACCATGCCGCCGACACCTACCCGTACCTCATCGGCGCGTTCCACGGCGAGGTGACCGAGCGTGACGGCCAGGTCGATCCGCAGCCCCGGGCGCGCGGCGTGCGCGAGGCGCTGCCGCCGCTCAAGGGGGCCGAGATCGTCGGTTTCGAATTCACGTCGTCGACGGCGCGGAAGCTGACGTACCAGGTCGGTGGTCGGCAGGGGACGGTCGAGTACGTGCTCGGCGCCGATGGTGCGGTGAGCTTTCGCTACACCGACCCGAACGGACGGGTGAAGACCGAGGACGCCCGTCCGCGCGGCCGGGGCCCCGGCCAGGGGCCACCGCGCGACGGCGACCGCCCGCCACCGCGCGGCCAGGATCCGCGCCGTGGCGGCGGCGAGGGACCGGGAGGACCGCCCCCGGGGCGTGGCGACCGGCCTCCTCCGCGCGACGCCCGACAACCGCCCCCGCCACCGCGGGCCGCGCGACTGACGCCGCGACGCTCGTCGTCAGCTCGCCGGCGGTCGGCGCCGACGGCCGGTTACCGGTCGAGTTCACCTGCGACGGGGCCAAGGTTTCGCCCCCCGTCCAGTGGTCCGAGGGTCCGACTGGCACCCGATCCTACGCCGTCACGCTCTGGCACGAAGCCCCCGACGGGCGCCCGCCGAACGTGATCCTGTTCCTGATGGACGACATGGGCTGGCGCGACGTCGGCTTCATGGGGAATCGGTTCGTCGCTTCCCCCCATCTCGACCGCCTCGCCGCCCGCGGCGTGGTGTTCACGCAGGCGTACGCCAGCGCTCCCAGTTGCGCGCCGACGCGCGCCTGCCTCCTGTCGGGGCAGTGGACGCCGCGCCACGGCGTGTACACCGTCGTCGACCCACGGCAGCCGCGCGGTTCGGCCTGGCACAAACTGCTCGCTGCCGACAGCAAGTCGGACATGCCGACGGAGGTGGTGACGATCCCCGAGGCGCTGGCAGGGGCCGGATACACCAGCCAGTTTCTCGGGATGTGGAACCTCGGCCGCGGCCGCCGCGGCCCGACGACGCCCGAGGGCCAGGGCTTCGGGCGGGTGGTGTTTCCGGAGACGATCGGCTTCGGCAAGGACGAATACCTCGACGACCAGGGACGGTTTCTCTCCGATCGGCTCGCCGACGAGGCGATCGCCTTCATCGAGACCAACCGCGCGCGTCCGTTTTTCGTCTCTTTCGCCGACCATGCCGTCCACGCGCCGCTGAACCCGCGCCCCGACACCCTGGCGGCGTGGCGCGACCGCGCCGCTCCGGCCGGCGAGCCGCGCCCTGATCCGGCGCTCGCCGCGACGGTCGCCGACGTCGATGCCGCCATCGGCCGTGTCCTCGCCGCGGTCGAACGGTTGAATCTCGCCGACGACACGGTGGTGATCTTCACCTCCGACAACGGCGGCACGCGTGAATACGTCGCGCCCTTGCGCGGTGGCAAGGGGCAACTCTACGAAGGCGGCATCCGCGTGCCGCTGGTGATCGCCAACCCGGGGATCCGCGGCGGCCGACGCGTCGCTGACCCCGTGTCGAGCATCGACATCTACCCGACCCTCCTCGACCTGGCCGGCAAAAGCCCACCGGCCGGCCACGGCCTCGACGGCCAGAGCCTCCGGCCGCTGCTCGCCGGCGGCACGCTCGTACCGCGCCGGCTGTTCTGGCACTTTCCCTGTTACGTCGGCGGTTCACCGCCGGCCAGCGCCATCCGCGACGGGGATCTCAAGCTCGTGGAGTTTTTCGAGGACGGTGGCCGCCGCGAGCTCTACGACCTCGCCGCCGACCCGGCGGAGAGCCGCGATCTGTCGGACCAGCGCCCGGACGACGCCGCCGCGCTGACCGAGGCGCTCCACGACTGGCAGCGCCGCACCGGGGCCTTCATCCCTGCCGAGGCCAACCCGGCCTACGACCCGTCGGCCCAGCGGGCCCGCGGCGGCCCCCAGGGAGACCAGCGCGGCGGTCGTGGGCCAGGGCAGGGACCGCGCCCCGGACAGGGTGGTCGTCGCGGCAGCCGAGGCCCTGCGCGGCCCCGGCGGCAATGCCGACCGTGAACGACGCCCACGCGACGCGGGAGACGGATGTGCTCGTTCGTTCAGTCAGCCCGCAACAGCTCCGCGACGGGGGTTTCGAGGAACGAGTCGACCGGCATGCCGTCGCCGCCGACCAGTAGCCGACGCCCCGGCCCGAAGGCGTCGTGGAATGCCGAGAGGCCTGGCAGGGCATCACGCCGCCGTCCGCTCCTCACTTCGATGGTCAGGAGTGTCCGGCCATCCGTCACGACGTAGTCGACCTCCCTGCCGCGGTCCCGCCAATAATGAACTTGGCAGAGTCCCGCTGCCTGGGCGTTGACGAGGTGGCTGCCGACCGCCGACTCCACGAGCCGGCCGCGGAAATCGGCATCGCCATGCATGTCCGCCGGACGAGCGTCGCTCACGGCGGACAGGAGAGCCGTGTTGAAGACCTGTAGCTTCGGGCTCGATCCGCGGCGACGGGCGGGATGAGTCGCGTACTTCTGCAACCCCGTCAGCATGCCCGCCCCCGACAACAGATCGAGGTAGTGGGCGAGCGTGACCGTGTTGCCGGCATCGTGCAGCTGACCGAGCATCTTCGTGTACGAGAGAATCTGTCCCGACGACCGGCAGCCGAGTTCGAAGAGCCTGCGCAGGAGCGCCGGCTTGTCGACCCGCGACATGAGCAGGATGTCACGCCCCACGGTCGTTTCGACGAGCGCGTCGAGCACGTAGCGTCGCCACCGCCCCAGATCGCCGACCAGCGCGGCTGCCCCGGGATAGCCGCCAAAGAACAGATAGTCTTCGAGCGTGAAGGCAAAAGCGGCCCGCATCTCGGCGAACGACCAATGCGGCAGTGGCACCGTCTCGAACCGTCCGGCGAGACTTTCGGAGAGGCCTCGTCGGATCAACAGGGGCGCCGAGCCCAGCAGCACGACCCTCAGGTCGATGCCACGGCGGGTATCCTCGTCCCAATGCCACTTGACGGTCTCCGACCATCCGGAGACCTTCTGCACCTCGTCGATCACGAGGGTGGCGGTGTTCGCATGCTCCCGAGCAAGCAGCCGCGCCCGCTCCCACTGGGCCGAGAGCCACGCGGTGTCGCGGAGCGTCGGTTCGTCTGCGGAGACGGTCAGGCTCGGCCGATCCACGTCAGCGACCGCCTGCTCCACCAGCGTTGTCTTCCCCACCTGCCGGGGGCCGGTGACGATCTGGAGAAAGCGGCGGGGCTCCCGCAGCCTGGCGGTCAAAACCGCGGCTTGCGGTCGGTGAAAACCGGGTTTCTGCGAATTACTCATTATGCTGAGTATTATTGCATGGATGCGCTGCCCGCGCACGACATCCACAGGCTGTGAGCCATGCCGAACGCGAGGCGGCAACGGAGCCGCCGGGTACCCGGCCACGGAGAGACTCCGCTCCGACCCCGGAAAAGTGCCGCTCCGAGGGGTACGCCAGCCGCTCCGGGAACGCCTGCTTGGGCCACGGAAGACTGAGCCCTGGGCTCACGTGCCGCTCACCATCTCGGAAACCTCTGCGGAACAGCCGTTGACGGGCCTTTTCTTCCGCCACCGACCGGCTCAGCGCCAGTCGACTTGCTTTCCCGGCCAGTCGAACGACTGTTTTTCGAACGCACGGAGCTTCGCATGGAACGGCTCCGGGTCTTCCCCGCTCCGCTCGACCAGCTTGACCGCTTCCCGCATCGCCTCGACCGCGCGGTCCCAATCGCCGGCATGGGCCCTCACGACCCCCAGGGTGTCGTACGCGTTGGCCTTTTCGCCAGCGCTGGCCGCGGTATCCACCGCCTTTTGAGCGAGCGTCAATCCATATTCGAGGTCGCCCCGGGTGGCATCGCCTTTCATGCCGAGCAGGTAGGCCAGCGTCACGATCGCGTCGTGGCTTGTGAACATTGTCGCGGTAGGGATCTCGCGCCCCTGTTGATCCAACTGGAAATTCGGGACCTCCAAACTCGGATCCTGCTCAAACAGTTTGACAAGTGGTCGAAGCGCCTCGATTCCCCTCTTCGCCGATCCCGGCGTGGTCATTTCGTTCTCAGCGGCCACATACGCACCGTGGTACTTCTTCGCCTCGGCCGATAACGACTCGGAAGCGGGGATACCACTACCACCCTTGTCGGACTTCGGCACGGACACGTCTGACGATCCCGAGCCCGACGATCCCGCACCCGAAGAAGACTCGGAGAGCGACGGCGTCGGCTCCGACGACGGCCTCCACAGGGCGACGGCCGCGGCCAGCGCCGCCGTCACCCCGGCCGCGCCGAGACCGGCGGCGAGCCATTTGCCCGCAGGGATCGCGGCCGGGCGCGGCGCCGCCGGATGGGCGACCGTGGCGGCGGCCGGCGCGGCGATCGGCGCCGTCTTCATGCCCGCGACGAGGCGCTCCGTCTTGTCGCCGCGGCCGGCGAGGCGGAGCGACTTGACGAACTCCTCGCAGCTTTGAAACCGCTTCTCGGGGTCGATCGCCGTCGCCATCCGCAGGATCTTGGCCTCGGCGGCCGACCAGCCCGAAAAGTCGAGCTCGCCGGTCGTCTTCGCCTTGCGGATCTCGGCGGCGATCGGTTGGCCGTTGGGCCCGTGGGGATAGGGGAGGCGGCCGGTGATCATCTGCATCGTCGTCACGGCCAGCGAGTATTGGTCGGTGGTCGCGACGGCATTGCCGTCGAGCAGTTCGGGGGCGGCCCAGGGGAGGCTGGCGAAGATCTCCTGGGTGTGGGAATCCTGGAACCGGGCCAGGCCGAGGTCGCAGATCTGGGCGATGTCGCCGACGAGGAGGATGTTTTGCGGCTTGATGTCGCAGTGCTGGATCGCCTGGCTGCCCGCTCCGGGGCGCTTGCGCGGATCGTTGAGAAAGTCGAGGCCACGGGCCGCCTCGAGCATCCATGCCAGCACTTGCTCGCGCGGCAGGCCAGCGGCGCCGGCCCGCTTCAGCCGCGCGTCGAGCGTCTCGTCGCCGAGCCCCATGACGGTGATCAGCTCGAGCGACCCGTGCGTCGCCGCCAGCGACACCGTCGGTGCCTTGGTGAGGGAGTGCTCGAACGCCTCCATCGCCTCCTCGGAGAGGATCCGCGCCTGGCGGTCCTTGAGCCACACCCCCTGGAGCAAGACGATGTGGGCGTGGCGGATGAGCTTGATCCGCTGCAGCGAGCGGTATTCCTTGAGGCCGGTGCTCGAGTCGAGGTTGGCGAGGACCTTGATCGCCACCTCGGTGCCTCCCGGTCCCCGCGCCTTCCAGACCTCGCCGAAGCCGCCGCGGCCGAGCAGCACGAGCAACCGGTAGCCCGGCAGGATCTCGTCGTTGGCCTCGTAGGGATGGGTCGGGTTCGGCCGGCCAGGGGGCAGGCTCGCGGGCCGCGCGGGAACGGGCCGGTCCTTCACGGTCACGAACGGATCTTCGCGCTGCGTCATGCCCGCAGCGGTATTTCCTGGCGGCGACGCGGCTCCCGACGGCATGACGGGCGTCGTCACGTCGGCGGCGGTGGCTGCGTCGGGGGATTGCCCCGTTGCGATCGCCGCCGAGACAGGTTGCGCCACGGTCCTGGCGGCCCCGGCGACCGTCGCTTCGTCGGCGGCGGTCCATGCGACCGACGCCGACGGCGCTCCTCCGGCCAGCTGCTGCGTCGGGGGAGACAGCGGCGTGGTCACGTCGGCACCGTCCGCGGCGCCGACGGCGGTGGACTCGACGGGAACCGTCGGTCCGCCGGCCGCCGCGGACGGGCTCCCGGGAGCAAGGCCCGAACGGTGCGGTGACCGCGAGGTGTGTTGCTGTGTCGGGTCATCCATGGCTATCGCCCCTCGCCGCATCGCCCGGGTTCTCGGCGGTTCACCGTGCTCCTCACCCGGTCGTTCCCCCGGGCAATGTAGCATCGCGTTCCAGCGGCCGTTGCGGTGGAAGGCATGAGCCGCTGCGCCCCCTACAATCGGGCATGGATGATTCCCCGCCCGACGCGCGCGAGACCACCCCGGCAGACACCGACGCCGACGCCGCGACGGGCGGATTCGGCGTGGCCGCGCTGAAGGTCCGCCAGTTCCCGCAGCGCCCCGGCGTGTACCTGTTCAAGGATGCCGCCGGGCGCGTGATCTACGTCGGCAAGGCGAAGAACCTCCGCGCTCGCGCCGGCAGCTACTTCCTCCGCGCCGCCGAGCTCGACCGGCGCACCGCCGACCTCGTCGCCGAGATCCGTGATGCCGACTACCTCGAGGCCGACAGCGAGGTCGACGCCCTGCTGCTCGAGAGCCGGCTCATCAAGGACGTCCAGCCGCGCTTCAACTCCGACCTCAAGGACGACAAGACCTTTCCCTACCTGCAGATCACCACCCACGAGGACTATCCACGCGTCGAGTTCACGCGCACCCCGCGGCGCAAGGGGGCCAAGCTGTACGGTCCGTTCACCAGCGCCGGGAGCCTGCGTGGAGCGATCGTCGTCCTCCAGCGGATCTTCAAGTTCCGCACCTGCACGCTCGACATCGACGCCGACGATCCGCAGTGGCGCTGGTTCCGCCCCTGCCTGCTGGCGTCGATCGGCCAGTGCACCGCACCGTGCAACCTGCGGATCTCGAAGGAGGAGTACCGGCGCGACATCCAGCGGCTGCGGACGTTCCTCGAGGGGGGCCGCGGCAAACTGCTCGAGGAGATGCAACGCGAGATGCTCGAGGCGTCGGGCAGGCTCGAGTTCGAGCGCGCCGCACGGCTCCGCGACGAGATCCGGCTCCTCGAGACGCTCGACGAGCGCGGCGATCTCGAGGACCACGTCCAACCGGAGGTGTTCCTCGTCGACCCGAAGAAGGGGCTCGCCGGCCTCGCCAAAGTCCTCGGCCTCGCCGCCCCGCCACGGATCATCGAGGGGGTCGACATCGCCCACCTCGCGGGCAACGAGACCGTGGCGAGCCTGGTGCAATTCATCGACGGCTTGCCGTTCAAACCGGGCTACAAGCGCTACCGGATCCGGACCGTCGACGGCATCGACGATTTCAAGAGCATCCACGAGGTGGTCGCGAGGCGCTTCTCGCGCCTCGTCCGCGAGGGGGCGTCGCTGCCCGACCTGTTCCTCGTCGACGGCGGGAAGGGGCAGTTGAGTGCGGCCCTCGACGCCCTGGAGTCGCTGGGGATCGAAGCCCCGTGCGTGATCTCGCTGGCCAAGCGCGAGGAGGAGATCTTCCTGCCGGGGAAGGGGGAGCCGCTGCGCCTCTCCCGCGACGCCTACTCCCTGCGGTTGCTCGAGTACGTCCGCGACGAGGCCCACCGCTTCGCCCAGCACTATCATCATTTCCTGCGCCGCCGGCGGACCCTCGGCGACGACGACTGACCGTCACGCCCCCCGCGCCCAAGCCCCATCCCGACGCCGGGAAACGGGTTGCGGCACGGGTGCCACGGTGGTTGGGAGGATGCGAGGCAACGCTGTACCCCCTTCCAGGAGTGGAGCGGCTGTGACGGCCGATCTATAAATCACCGAATCGGCCTCGTCGCGCGGCGGTACGGCCGCGGGGACAGACCGGTGAACAGCCGGGGGTTTTCCCTGGGGGGACAATCGATGGAAGCGCAGCGGGCGGCCCTGATGGGCCAGCATCCGGTCATCGATCGTCGGTCGATTCTCCAGGTCGGCTGCCTCGGAGGATTGGGTCTGTCGCTGGGCAACTTCTTCCGGCTCCAGGCCGCGCGGGCCGACGCCAAGGCGTTCAGCCACTTCGAGGGCACCGCGCGGAGCGTGATCCAGATCTGGCTACCGGGAGGCTGGGCCCAGCAGGAGACGTTCGACCCCAAGCCCCTCGCCCCGGTCGAATACCGGGGTGACATGAAGGCGATCGACACGGCGCTGGCCGGCGTGCAGTTCAACGAACTGCTCTCCAAGACCGGTGCGATCGCCGACCGGCTCACGGTCGTCCGCTCGATGACCCACGGCGAGGCGGCCCACGAGCGCGGCACCCACAACATGTTCACGGGCTACCGCCCGAGCCCGGCGCTCACGTTCCCGAGCCTCGGCAGCGTGGTGTCGCACGAGCTCGGGCCGCGTGCCGCCCTGCCCCCCTACGTCTGCATCCCGCGGGTCCCCGCGCCCGACGCCGGCGCCGGCTACCTCGGCAGCGGCTACGGTCCGTTCTCGATCGGCTCCGACCCGGCAGACGATTCGTTCAAGGTCCGCGATCTGGCGCTCCCCTCCGGCGTCGATGCCCCCCGGTTCGCCACCCGGCAGCGGCTCCGCGACGTCGTCGGCCGGCACTTCCAGCGGCTCGAGGAGTCGGCCGAGAACCTCGCGGCGATGGATGCCTTCTACCAACGGGCCTACGACCTTGTCAGTTCGGCGGACGCCCGGGCGGCGTTCGACATCGCCGCCGAGCCGGCCGCGATGCGCGACCGGTACGGCCGCAACCAGGCGGGACAGCGGATGCTGCTCGCCCGCCGGCTGGTCGAGGCCGGTGTCCGCTTCGTGACGCTGTCGTACGGCGGCTGGGACATGCACCAGAAGATCCGCGACAACATGACGCGCACGCTGCCCCCGTTCGATCAGGCGTTCGCCGCCCTGATCACCGACCTCGAGCAGCGCGGCCTCCTGGCATCGACGCTGGTGATGGTGTCGAGCGAATTCGGCCGGACCCCGAAGATCAACAACGACGCCGGCCGCGACCACTGGCCCAAGGTGTTCAGCGTCGTGCTGGCCGGCGGCGGGATCCGCGCCGGGCAGGTGTATGGCAGTTCCGACGCGATCGCCGCCGAGCCGGCCGACCGCGCCCTGTCGATCGAGGATCTGGCGACGACCGTCTACCACTGCCTGGGAATCGTCGCCGAGAAGGAACTGATGGCCCCCGGCAACCGTCCGATCGAGATCGTCGACGGCGGCAGCGTGCGCAAGGATCTCCTCGCCTGACCGGGTGCCGACCGTTTCCGCCATGCCGAGCCCCCGGCGCCGGAGGATGCAGGTGACGCTACCGATCGCCCCCCCGACCGCCCGGCCGGCGCCCCGGGTCGCCCGGATCGTCGCGATCGGGTTGATGGTGCTGACCGCGATCGTCACCGGAACGGGCGCCGCTGTGGCGGTGCCGACGATCGATCGGGTCGCCCCCGGCGGCGGCCGGCAGGGGAGCGCGACCGAGATCGTGCTCTCCGGGCGGTCGCTCGCCGACGTCCGCGAGCTGTTTTTCGAGAGCAGCGCGATCCGGGTGACCGAGGTCGCCAACCTCGACGGCAACCGCGTCCGGGCACGGATCGTGATCCCGTCCGACTGCCCGCTTGGCAACCACCGGTTCCGGCTGCGGACGGCCACGGGGCTGTCGGACCTGCGGCTGTTCCGCGTCGGCGCCCTGGAGCATGTCGCCGAACGCGAACCCAACGGTGATCCGGCGACGGCGCTGGCTCTCGCCCCCCCGGCCGCCGGCACGACGGTGACCGGCGTGATCACCACCGAGGATGTCGATCTCGTGCGCGTCAGCGCCCGCGCCGGCGAACGGATCGCCGCCGCAGTCGACGCGGTGCGCCTCGAGCAGGAGATGTTCGACCCCGCGCTCGAGATCGTCGCCGCCGACGGCACGGTGCTCGCCGAGCGGGACGACCACCCGCTCCTCGCCCAGGACGCGATGCTCGCGGCGATCGCCCCGGCCGACGGCGAGTATTTCATCCGTCTCCGGGAGAGTGCCTACGGGGGCAACGACGGCTGCGTCTACCTGCTCCACGTCGGCGCGTTCCCGGTGCCTGCCGTGGCCTGGCCGCCCGGGGGCACGGCCGGTTCGACCATCGATGTCGAGTGGCTCGGCGATCCCACCGGGCCGTTCACGGCGCGGGTCGAGGTGCCCACGCGCGGCGATGCCGCCGGGCTGGCGGAGGTCAGGCCGGTCCGTGACGGGATCCCCGGGCCGGTCGGGGTGCCACTCCGCGTCTCGTCGCTGCCTCTGGTCACCGAGGAGGAGGCCAACGACGAGCCGCAGCAGGCGACGCGCGCCAGCGCCCCCGCCAGTTGCGCCGGACGGCTGGGGTCGCCGGGTGACGTCGATTGGCTGCGGCTCGACGCGCCGGCGGGCAGCGTGTGGAACGTCCGTGCCTTCGGCCACCGGCTCGGCGCCCCGATCGACCTGGTCGTCGCCGCCCACCAGAACGACGCGAAGCGCACCCGGATCACCTCCAACGACGACGGCGACGGTCCCGACAGCCAGCTCCGCGTGACGACCCCCGCGGAGGGATCGTTCCTGCTCCGCATCTCCGACCACCAGCGGCGTGGCGGGCCCGACTTCGTGTGGTGGCTCGACGTCGAGCCGATCACGCCGGCGGTCGATCTCTCGGTGCCGCCAGGGCGAAACAACACCCAGGACCGTCTCGCCGGCAGCGTCCCGCGGGGCAACCGCACGGCGCTGGTCCTCAACGCGGCGCGGACCGAATACTCCGGAGCCGCCGAGGTGTTCTGCCGCGATCTGCCTGCGGGCGTGCAGGCGACGGTGCCGCCGCTGGCGGGCAACGCGGCGGGGACGTTCGTCGTGCTCGAGGCCAACGCCGACGCCAGCGAATCGACGGGGCTGTCGCGGCTCGACGTCGTCGCCACCGACGCAGCCGCCGGCATCGCTCCCGGCGCCGCGCTCGGCGGCCTGCGGCAGACCACCGCGATGGTCTTCGGCCTCCCCAACAACACCGTCTACCGCACCAGCTTGTCCGACCGGCTCCCGGTGGCGGTGGTCGGTCCGGCGCCGATCGGTATCGACGTCGAACCACCGGCGGTACCCCTGGTGCGCGGCGGCACGCTCGACCTCGTCGTCCACGTCGCCCGCGGCGCCGACGTCAAGGGGAAGGTCCGCCTCGGCTTCCCCTTCAAGCCGACGGGGATCGCCGCCCAGACCGACGTCGACGTCGCCGACGGTGCCGACACCGGCTCGTTCACCGTCAGCGCCAAGGCCGACGCCCCGCTCCGTGAGTGGGACGTCGTGGTGACGGGGTTGCTCCGCGGCCGTGATGCCCGCGACGACGGCGGCGCGCTGGTCTGCAGCCGCCCGGTCCGGCTCCAGGTCATCGAGCCGCTCGTCGAGATGACCGTCGCCAAGACGAGCGCCGAAATCGGCACGACGGCGCGGCTCGTCGGCACGCTCACCCGGCCGCCGCGGTTTGCGGGGAAGGCCCAGCTCACGGTCCGCGGCCTGCCGACGGGGGTCACCGCCGACGACGTCGAAGTGACCGCCGAGGCCACCGAAGTCGTCGTCCCGATCCGGATCGACGCCACGGCCACGCCCGGCAAACACGACACGATCCTCTTCGAGATCGCTGTTCCATTCGGCGAGCGCACGATCCTCCACCGCATGCCGCCGACGCAACTCCGCATCGATCGCCCCTTGCAGACCGCCGCCGTGCGGACCGCGAAAGACGCCCCATGAACCGCCCCACGCCCGTTCACCGCCGCACCCGATTGGTCGGCGCCGCGCTCGCAGCGGCGGTTCTCGCCGGACCGGCAATCGCGACCGACGGCGACGCCGTCGTCGGCCTCACCGCCTACCCGCCGACGGTGCGACTCGACTCGGCCCGCGATTCGCAACGCCTCGTCGTCGTCGAGACCCTGGCCGACGGCCGCACGCGCGACGTCACCGACCGGGCCGCGGCGACGATCGCCGACGGGCGCCTCGCCCTCCTCGCGCCGACCGCCGGTGGGATCGTCGTCACCCCCCGCGCCGACGGCACGGGGACGGTGCGGATCACCCATGGCGAGCGGAGTGTCGACGTGGCGCTGGAGGTGATCTCCGCGTCGTCTGATCCGCCGCTGTCGTTCCGCCTCGACGTGATGCCGGTGTTCGCGCGTGGCGGCTGCAACATGGGGAGCTGCCACGGTGCCGCCCGGGGCAAAGACGGGTTCCGGCTCAGCCTGTTCGGCTTCGATCCGGCCGGCGACTACCACCGGATCACACGGGAGCTGCCCGGCCGGCGGATCGACCTTGCCGAGCCGGAGGAAAGCCTGCTGGTCCGCAAGGCGGTCGGCACGGCGCCGCACACCGGCGGCAAACGCTTCGCCCCGGACAGCGCCCTGGCCGCGACGCTCGTGCGCTGGATCGCCGCCGGGGCCCCGGACGATCCGGCCGCGGTGCCGGCGCTGGTGGGGCTCGACCTCTACCCGCCGGCGGCGCTCCTCGAGGGCGCCGGAGCCGGGCAGCAGCTCGTCGCCGTCGCCCGGTTCGCCGACGGCACCGACCGCGACGTCACCGATCTGGTGTGGTACGGGTCGAACAACGACCGGACCGCGAAGGTCACCGTCGACGGCCGCGTCGCCAGCGGCGACCGTGGCGAGGCGTTCGTGATGGCGCGCTACGACTCGATCACGGTCGGTGTGCCGATGGTGGTGATCCCGACCGGGCTCGGACCGATCGTGCCGTCAGACCCCGGCGCGGGGCCGCGCGGCTGGATCGACGAACTGGTCGATACCAAGCTCGCCGCCCTGCGGATCGACGCCTCGCCGCTGTGCGACGACGCCACGTTCCTCCGCCGGGCGATGCTCGACACCGTCGGCCTCCTCCCGTCGACGACGGAGCGCGAGGCGTTTCTCGCCGACACCTCGGCCGACAAGCGGGCCCGCCTGGTGGAGCGGCTCCTCGACCGCCCCGAGTTCATCGATCTGTGGGCGATGAAGTGGGCCGACATCCTCCAGATCCGCTCGCAGAACAACGTCGTCAGTCCCAAGGGGGCCCTCCGCTACCACGAGTGGCTGCGGCGGCGGATCGCCGCCGGCCAGCCGATCGACGCGATGGTCCGCGACCTCGTCACCGCGTCGGGAGGGACGTTCGAAAATCCGCCGACCAACTACTTCCAGCTCGAGCGCAACACGCTCAAGCTGTCGGAGAACGTCGCCCAGGCGTTCCTCGGGATGCGGATCCAGTGCGCCCAGTGCCACAACCATCCGTTCGACCGCTGGACGATGGACGACTACTACGGCTTTGCGGCGTTCTTCGCGCAGATCGGCCGCAAGCGCGGCGCCGACCCGCGCGAGACGATCGTCTTCGACGCGGGCTCGGGAGACGTCAAGCATCCGGTGACCGGCAAGAACGTCGAGCCGAAGTTCCTCGGCGGCGAGGCGCCGCGCGTCGCCGACCGCGACCGGCGCGAGGCGCTGGCGGCATGGATCACTTCGGCCGACAACCCCTACTTCGCCCGCCACGTCGCCAACCTCGCCTGGAGCCACTGCTTTGGCCGTGGGATCGTCCACGAGCCCGACGACGCCCGGGTCAGCAATCCCCCCGCCAACGGACCGCTCCTCGACGAGCTGGGCCGCCGGTTCGCCGCCTCGGGCTGGGACTTCCGCGGGCTGATCCGCGACATCATGGCCTCGGACGCCTACCAGCGCGCCTGCGAACCGACGGCGTCGAATGCCGGCGACACCACCGATTTCTCCCATGCCGGCGTCCGCCGGATCCGCGCCGAGGTGCTCCTCGACGTGCTCGCGCAGGTCACGGAGACGCGCACCAAGTTCCCTGGCCAGGCCCCCGAGGGGCGTGCCGTGCAGGTCGCCGACGGGCGCACGACCAATTACTTCCTCACGACGTTCGGTCGGGCGACGCGCGAGGATGTCTGCACCTGCGCGGTGCGGATGGATCCGAGCCTGTCGCAGGCGCTCCATCTCCTCAACGGCGACGCCGCCCACGATCGGATCGCCCAGGGCAAGGTCGTGCCCCGGCTGCTCGCCGAGGGGATGACGCCGACGGCCGTGCTCGACGACCTGTTCCTGCGCTGCTACTGCCGGCTCCCCACCGAACGGGAGCGTCAGGAGACGATCGCACTGGTGCTGCAGTCACCCGACCCCCGCCAGGCGCTCGACGACGTCTTCTGGGCGCTGCTCAATTCCCCCGAATTCGTCTTCAACCACTGATGCCATCCCGCCCTGTCGTCCATGCGGCGGCCGCACTGCTCCTCGCCGGCACGGCCGGAGCGGGGATGGCCGCCGACCCGCCGGCCCCGACGTTCGAGCGCGACGTGGCGCCGATCTTCCGGGAGAAGTGCTGCAGCTGCCACAACCCCGATCGCAAGCGCGGCGGTCTCGACCTGTCGGGCTACGCGGCGACACTCGCCGGTGGCAGTTCCGGCGAGGTCGTCGCCCCGGGTGATGCCGACGCCTCGTACCTGTGGCAACTGGTCAGTCACGCGTCGGAACCGAAGATGCCGCCGGAGTCGGACCGGATCCCGGCCGACGCGCTCGACATCGTCCGGCGCTGGATCGCCGCCGGGGCGCCGGAACGCGACGGCTCGGCACCGGCACGGCCGCGCCCGGCGGGGATGACGGCGTTGGCGACCGTCGGCCTGCGCCCCGAGGGCCCGAAGGTGCTGCCACCGCGGCTCCCCAAAGAGCCGCTTTCCACGAGCAGCCGCCCCGGTTCGGTGACCGCTCTGGCAGTCTCCCCCCATGGAGCCGTCGCCGCGGTCGGCGGGCGCGGGCAGGTGCTGCTGTTCGACACCGACAGCCGCGCGCTGGCGGGTGTCCTGCCGTTTCCGGAGGGAATGGCGCGGACACTGCGCTTTTCCCGGTCGGGCCGACTGCTCGTCGTCGGCGGAGGCATCGCCGCCCAGAGCGGCAGGGTCGTGGTCTGGGATGTCGCCACCGCGGCACGCCTGTTCGAGGGGGGCAACGAATTCGACGAGGTCCTCGCCGCCGACATCTCCGCCGACCAACGCGTGATCGCGCTGGGAGGTCCGGCGAAAGTCGTGCGGCTGATCCGCACCGCCGACGGCGATGTCGAGGCGACGATCGACCGTCACACCGACTGGGTGATGGCGCTGGAGTTCTCCCCCGACGGCACGCTGCTCGCCACCGGCGACCGTGCCGGCAATCTGTTCGTCTGGGAGACCGCCGGGGCCCGCGAGCATGCCGTGCTCCGCGGTCATCGCGGGGCGGTCACCGCGGTCGCCTGGCGCCCCGACGGGGCGGCGCTGGCCAGCGCTTCGGCCGATGGCACGCTCAAGCTGTGGGATGCCCGATCGGGAAACCTCCTCAAGGGATGGGACGCGCACCCGGGGGGCGTCGAAGGGGTGGCGTGGACGGGCGACGGGCGCGTGGTGAGCACCGGTCACGACCGGCGCGTGAAGTCGTGGACCGTCGACGGGCGGGCTGAAAAAACCTACGAGGGGCTGTCCGACATCGGCCTGCGCGTCGCGGTGACCGACGACTCCCGCGCCGTCGTCGCCGCCGACTTCAACGGCCGGATCGTGTCGTTCGACGCCACCAGCGGCGCGGCGCTCGGGGAGCTCGACGCCAATCCGCCCGCGCTGGCGGAGCGGCTCGCGGTGGCGCGGGAGGCCGTCGGCAGCGCGGCGGCCACCGAGGCTGCCGCCCGCGCGGCCGCCGATGCCGCGACCGCGGCGCTCGAGGCAGCCACGGCGGCACTGCGCGATGCGGAGCGGACGGCCACCGCGGCACGCGAGGCGCTCGATGGTGCCGCCGCCGCCGCCACCGCCGCGCGGTCCGAGGAGGCCCGCTGGCAGGAGGAGATCGAGTTTGCCGCTCGCCGCGGGACGGACTCGCCGCTCGTGCCGCCCGCCGCCGAACCGGCCGCAGCTTCCCCACCGGCTCCCTGACGCCCCGTCGTGATAGGTCAGCGGCTGGCCATGTCACACGACACGCCGCCGGCGGCCGGCACGTAGCATGACCGGGCGTAATCCATCACCATCCGGTGGGAACTGAAGCGCCAGGCCAGCGAGGCGATCGAGTTCATCATCATCTTGATCCAGGCCCGCGGCAGGCCGTCGACGTCGCGGTCGTAGAACGTCGGGATCACCTCGGTCCGCAGCACCTCGAACAGCGCGTCGGCGTCGCGCCGGTCGGTGATCTCGTCGTGGGCGTGGGTCTCACCGCGCCCGATCGCGAACCCGTTGCGGCCGTCGTAGGCCTCGGCCCACCAGCCGTCGAGGATCGAGCAGTTGAGGCCGCTGTTGAGGACCACCTTCTGGCCGCTGGTGCCCGAGGCCTCGAGCGGCCGCCGCGGGTTGTTGAGCCAAACGTCGACACCCTGGATGAGGTGGCGGCAGACGTTGATGTCGTAATCCTCGACGAACACGATCCGCCCATGGGTTCGCGAATCGTGGCGGAGGTTGGCGATCCGGCGGATCAGGTTCTTCCCCGGCTCGTCGGCCGGATGGGCCTTGCCGGCGAAGATGATCTGCAGCGGCCGGTCGGGGTCGTTGATCAGCTCGATCAGCCGGTCGAGGTCGGAGAGCACGAGGTCGGCCCGCTTGTAGGTCGCGAACCGGCGTGCGAAGCCGATCGTGAGCACGTTGGGGTCGAGCGCCGTCCGCGCCTTCTCCACCGCCTCGTCGCACTCGCCGCGCCGCCGGCACTGCCGGGCGACCCGGCGGCGGACGAATTGGAGGAGGAGGTTCTTGAGCGCGTAGTGGGTCTCCCACAACTCACCCGGGTCGCAGTCGTGGATCCGCTGCCAGACATCCGGCTCACCCATCCGCCGGAACCAGTTGGCGGGAAACAGCCGGTCGTAGAGCTGGAGCATCTGCCAGCTCAGCCAGCTCGGCACGTGGACGCCGTTGGTGATGTGGCCGATCGGCACCTCTTCCTCGACCCGCAGCGGCCACAGCGGGGCCCACATCTTGCGGCTGACATGGCCGTGGAGGGCGCTGACGGCGTTGGCACGGCGCGAGAGCTTCAGCCCGAGGACCGTCATGCAGAACGGCTCGCCGTGGTTGTGCGGGTCGACCCGTCCCATCCCCATCAACTGCTCGTGGGAGATCCCCAAGGCGTCGCGCATCGGCCCGAGGTGCTCTTCGACGAGATTGCCGTCGAACCGGTCGTGGCCCGCCGGCACGGGTGTGTGGGTGGTGAACACCGTCTGCCGGGCCACCTGGCGGATCGCCTCGTCGAACGAATAGCCGTCGCGCTCGACGCGGCCGCGGACTGCCTCGAGCATCGCGAAGCAGGAATGACCCTCGTTAAGGTGGTAGACGCCGGGCACGATCCCCAAGGCCCGTACAGCGCGGACGCCACCGATGCCGAGGACGAGCTCCTGGCGGATGCGGACGCGGTTATCGCCACCGTACAGGCGGGCGGTGAGTTGCCGGTCCTCTGGTTTGTTGCCTTCGACGTTCGAATCGAGGAGGTACAGGTCGACACGGCCGACCGCGAGCTTCCAGACCTTGGCGTGGATCGGCCCGGAGCGGGTGTCGATCGTCACCTGGATCGGCTGCCCGTCGGCGCCGAGCGCCGGCTCGATCGGCAGATTGTCGACGCGGTTCTGCAGGTACTCCTCGTGCTGGTAACCGTCGATGTCGAGGTACTGCTTGAAATAGCCCTGGTCGTAGAACAGCCCGACGGCCAGCAGCGGGATGCCCAGGCCGCTGGCACTTTTGATGTGGTCACCCGACAGCACTCCGAGGCCGCCGGAGTAGATCGGGATCGACTCGTGGACGCCGAATTCGGCCGAAAAATAGACCACCGGCTTCGAACCGAGCACGCCGGCGTGGATCGTGCTCCAGGTGTTGCCGGCCGCGAGGTATTCCTTGAGTCGCCGGTACGCTTGGTTGATGCGGCTGTAGAGGACCAGCTCTGCCGCCCGCGATTCGAGCCGCTCCGGCGTGAATTCGGCCAGCAACGCGATCGGGTTGTGGTCGAGCTGGCGCCAGCGGACCGGGTCGATCTCCCGAAACATGTTGCCGACCTCGGGATGCCAGCTCCACCACAGGTTGCGGGCCAGGGCGAGGCATTTGTCGTACAGCCGCTCGGGAGACATCTCGTCGAGACGCGGCGGGGCGAGCGTGCCCGCAGCGGGTCGCGTGCCGCGATCCTCGTCGTCGGGATCGGCCGGGTACGCCGACGGAGGAAGGGGGCGCGGCGATTCGTCCTGGCTCATGGTTCGGCTCCGGGCGGGGTGTGGAGACGGCGGGTAACCGTGCCAGAAGGGCCGCAGTATAGTTGCGGGAGAGGTCCGCTTCGACCCCCGCGGACCGGGCCCGACAGCACGCCCGCGGCACGACACCAATTGACCACTGCCGGCGCCGACCACCGTCTCGTCGAAGCCCTCGCCGCACGCGCCGGACGGACCGCCGCGGTCGGGCCATGGGACAGCGGCAGCCTCGCCGCCCTGGCGACGGCGGGAACACTCGGGGAGTTCGTCCCGGTCGCGCACGGGGGTGCCGGCGCGGGTGAAGGCCGCCGGCTCGACCTCCTCGCCACCGTCGCCGAGCAGTGCCTGACGACGGCGCTGGTGCTGTCGCAGTGGGCCGCCGCCGTCCGTCTCGTCGAGGGCGCCGACGACGCGGTGCGCACCCGCGAGTTGCCGGCGCTCGCCCGCGGAGAGCGGTTCACGACGATCGGGATCTCCCAGCTCACGACCAGCCGTCGGCATCTCGGCCGGGCCGCGGTCCGGGCCAGCAGCGGCGTCGGCGGCTGGCGCCTCGACGGCGAGTGCCCATGGGTCAGTGGCGCCGACCGCGCTGACACGCTCGTCACCGGCGCCCTCGACGCCGACGGCGTGCCCCGGTTCTTTCTCGTCGACACCGCGGCCCCCGGGGTGCGGATCGACCCGCCAATGGAACTACTGGCGCTGTCAGGGAGCCGGACGACGACCGTCGGCCTGGCGGCGGTCAGCCCGTCGGCCGTGCTCGAGGCCCCGCCCGGCGGCCCGCGCGCCGGCGGCTTGGCGACGATCGCGCTGGCGCTGGGGACGGCACGGGCGGCGGTGGCGATGGTGGCGCGGGAGGCGGCCGACCGCGCCGAACTTTCCCCGATCGCCGCGGCGCTCGGCGCGGAGGCCACGGCAATCGGTGCCGAGCTCGCCCGCGCCGCCGAGACGGGGATCGGCCCGGAGGCCCGCGATGCCCTGCGAACCAGGGCCACCGGCCTGGCGCTGCGGGCGACGCAGGCGGCGCTGACGGCCGCCAAGGGAGCCGGATTCGTCGTCGGTCATCCCGCCGAACGCCTCGTCCGTGAGGCCTGTTTCTTCCTCGTGTGGAGTTGCCCTCCGGCGGTCGCCGGAAGCGTGCTGTGCACGCTCGCGGGTATTTCCGGACCCGCCTGACCCCCGGGCCCGACCGGCCGGCAACTGCCCTTGCCCGCAGCCGGCGGTTCCCGTGAAGATTCCCCGCCATTCCACCCGACCCAGCGGCCCCGGCAGGATGCCATGCCCGCGCCCCGCTCGATCGTCATCGTCAAGCTGTCGGCCATCGGCGACGTGATCCACGGGATCCCGGTCGCGGTGGCGCTGAAGCGGGCGTTTCCCCAGGCGACGATCGGCTGGGCCGTCGAGGGACGGGCGGCCGACGTCCTCGCCGGGCACCCGGCGGTCGACCACCTGTTCCGCCTGCCGCGGGGCTGGTCGCGGTCGCCTGGCGCCGTGTGGCGGCTGCGCCGCGACCTGCGTGCCTTCCGCCCCGACGTGACGATCGACCTCCAGGGGCTGCTCAAAAGCGCGCTGGCCGCGTGGCTGTCGGGAGCGCCGATGCGGATCGCGCCGGCGCCCCCCGAGGGACGGGAGCGCTCCTGGCTCCTGGCCACCCACCGCGTATCATCGTCCGCCACGCATGTCATCGAGCGCGCGTGCGACCTGCTCGCCCCGCTCGGCATCCGCGCCGCGGGCCAGACGTTCGACATGCCGCGCTGGCCGGTGAGCCAGCAACGGATCGAACGCTGGTTCACCGACGAAGGGCTGGCCGCCGCGCCGGTGCTCGTCAATCCCGGCGCCGGCTGGCCATCGAAGCTCTGGCCCGAGGAGCGGTTCGCGGCGGTCGCCCGCGGCCTCGCGGCGGGCCATGGCGTGCCGGTGGTCGTCACGTGGGCGGGCCCGGGGGAGCGGGCAGCCGCCGAACGGATCGTCGCCGCCGCTGGCGGCGCGGCCCGCCTCGCGCCGCCGACGACGCTCCAGGATCTCGGCGAGCTGTGCCGCCGGGCCCGGTTGATGATCTCGAGCGACACCGGCCCGCTGCACCTGGCGGCCGCCGTCGGCACGCCGTGCGTGGGCCTGTTCGGACCGGTCCCGGCGGCCCGCAACGGCCCCTACGGCGCCGGGCACGCGGTCGTCGAACCCCCCGCCGCATTGCGGCCGGCGTGGCCCGACCGCAAGACCGACAGCCGCTCGATGGCGGGAATCGACGCCGAGGCGGTGCTCGCCGCCGCCGGGGCGCTCGTAACGCGTGCGGCGGCGGCCTGACCGCCGGAAGCAGGGCTATACTGGCGGCATCGCCGGAGGAAACCCATGCCCCGCCCGCGCACCAATCCGTTCACGGTCCTGCTCGGCATCGTGGGGATCGCGTTCACGCTGACCGCGGCGAGCTACTGCGTGTCTGTGCTCCGGGGCGTGCGTCCGACAGCCCTCGCCTCGGCCCATTCGTTCGACGCCCTGATGAGCGGCCACGGCACGGCGATCCTCGCCGGCGAGTTGCTCCTCCTGGCGATCAGCACCGCGGGTTCGATCGCCGTCGACGAGTTGGGCCACCGGAAGACCCGCCGGCTGCTCCGTGAGGAGCGGCAGCGGCGGGGAGACGACTCCGGTGCGCCGGCAGCGGCCGGCACCGAATCAGCCGGAGCGGGCGGATCGTGAGCGGCGCGGCAGCCGAGATCGCCCGGCTCCGCGAGCAGATCCGCCACCACGACCGCTGCTACCACGTCGCCGCCCGGCCGGAGATCTCCGACCGCGACTACGACATCCTCGTCGCCCGCCTCCAGCGCCTCGAGGCCGAGCATCCGCAGCTCGTCACCGCCGACAGCCCGACCCAGCGAGTCGGTGGCGAGCCGGTGCCCGGGCTCGTCGCCGTCCGGCACCGGGCGCCGATGCTGTCGATCGACAACACATACGATGCCGCCGACCTGCTCGCCTGGGGAAAGCGCGTCGAGAAGCTGCTCGCCACCGACAACGCCGGACCCACCGACGTGACCTGGGTCCTGGAGCTGAAGATCGACGGGGTCGCCGTCGCCCTCCGCTACGACGCGGGCCTGCTCACCCGGGCGGCCACCCGCGGCAACGGCTCCGTCGGCGACGACATCACCCACAACGTCCGCACGATCCACGGGGTGCCGCTGCGCCTCGCCAGGGCCGATCCTCCGGAGTCGGTCGAGATCCGCGGCGAGGTCTACATGGCCAACTCCGACCTGGTGACGCTCAACCAGGCCCAGGCCGCACGTGGCGAGCAGCCCTACGCCAACACGCGGAACGTCGCCGCCGGGAGCATCCGCCTCCTCGACCCACGCGAGTGCGCCCGGCGGCCGCTCCGCTTCCTGTGCCACGGCGTCGGCGACGCCACCGGCCTCGGCGTCGACTGCCAGACCGGCCTCTTGGCCTGGGCCGTTGCCGGCGGACTGCCGGTGGCGCCGCAGACGCGCTCGTTCCGTTCGCTCGAGGCGCTCGTCGAGCATGGCACGGCGCTGATCGAGGAGCTGCACACGCTCGACTTCGAGGTCGACGGGTTCGTCGTCAAGGTCGACGACTTCGCGCAGCAGCGCCGCCTCGGCGCCACCGCCAAGAGCCCGCGCTGGGCGATCGCCTGGAAGTTCGAGAAGTTCGAGGCGACGACGACCCTGGCCGCGATCCGCGTCCAGGTCGGCCGCGGCGGCGCCGTCACGCCCGTCGCCGACCTCGAGCCGGTCGAGCTGGCGGGCACGATCGTGCGCCGTGCCAGCCTCCACAACGCCGACGAGGTGGCCCGCAAGGACGTCCGCGTCGGCGACGTGCTGGTCGTCGAGAAGGCGGGCAAGGTGATTCCCCACGTGGTCCGTGTCGAGAAGCACCTCCGCCGCGGCGATCCGCCCCCGTGGGTGCCGCCGAGCGAGTGCCCCGAATGCGGCACGGCGCTCGTCCGCGACCCCGACGGCGTGTTCATCCGCTGCCCCGACCTCGCCTGCCCGGCACGGGTCCGCGAGCGGCTGCGGTTCTTCGCCTCGCGCGGCGCGATGGACATCGAGGGGCTGGGGGACAAGCTCGTCGAGCAGCTCGTCGCCACCGGCCTGGTCCGCGACTGTGCCGACCTCTACGACCTCACCGTTGCACAACTCGAGCCGCTCGAGCGGATGGGGCGGAAGTCGGCCGAGAATCTGGTCGGGCAGATTGCCGCCAGCAAGGAGCGCGGCCTGGCACGGCTCCTCAACGCCGTCGGTATCCGCCACGTCGGCCCGCGCGTCGCCAGCCTGCTGGCCGCCCGGTTCGGCACGATCGCACGGCTCCAGGCGGCGGGCGCCGAGGAGCTGGCGGCGGTCGAGGAGATCGGCCCGGTGATCGCCGCCACGGTCCACGAGTGGATGACCGGTGACCACGGGCGAGAGACGATCGCGGCGCTGGCGGCCCATGGCGTGAAACTCGACGAACCGGCCGCGGGACGGCCGGCCGCGTCGGGCCCACTGGCGGGCAAGGTGCTGGTCGTCACCGGCAAGCTCGTGGGGCTGTCACGCGACGAAGCCGAGGCGGCGATCGAGCGGGCCGGTGGCCGGGCGACGGCGAGCGTCTCGAAGAAGACCGACTACCTCGTCGCCGGCGCCGATCCGGGCAGCAAGCTCGACAAGGCGCGGAAGCTCGGCGTCGCCGTGCTGTCGGAAGCCGAGTTCCTCGCCTTGCTCGGGCCGTCCCGGCCTCCGGCACATGCATGAGGGATGTCCGTCAACCGGCCCGGTCGCCGTCGACAGGCGCCGTGAGCAGCACAGTCACGGCGAACACCGCCATCGCCGCGCCCCACCACGGCTCGCCGACGACGAGCCCGACCACCGGCCAGCCCACGATTCCGATCCACCCGGTCAGCCGGCGCAGCGCCGGCACACAGACACCCGCCGCGAACACGGCCTCGAACAGCGTGATCCCGTGGGTGACGGCATCGGTCAGGTACTCCGATCGGCCGAAGGCTGTCTGGAACTGCACCGGCACAGCCGCGTTGATCGAAAGCAACCACGCCGCCGACCCACCCCACCAGACATCGGCCTTCAACTGGGCAAGCAGCGCGGCGCCGGCGATCACGGCAGCATGGACAAGCAGCAAAGACAGCGCGATCCGGTTGCGGATTCCCGGTTGGGCAGGTCCTGAACCCCGCGCGACGGCCAACTGCCTATCCACCGAAAGATCGTCCCCCGAGCGACCGACCACGAGGCACCACAGCAACACGGCCGTGCAGTCGTCGGCCGGGCCGGCGAGCATCGGCGCGCGGTGCAGGAGGCTGGCGAACCCGGCGGCTGCCAGCGGCGCCGCGAGCGGTGTCGCCAGACCGACCGTCAGGCAGACGAGCGCCGCGCCGATCGCCAGGTAGAGCCCGCGGACAACCACGGTCGACCGGGCCAGGTCGAGGATCGACACGCCCCACGGCGAGCGCCACTCTCGGACGGCCTCGACGGGGAGCAGTCCGTCGGGTCCGAACCAGGTGTTCAGGTCGGCTGACCAACTCCACCACAGCGCGAGCGCCACCGTACCGGCGAGGATCCTCACGATGGCCAGCGGCCGGGGCAAGGCGGGAGCGAACCAGCAGCGTTCCCAGGCCGCCGCGATCGCGCTGCCCGCGGACGGGAAGGCCATGTCAGCGAACCTTCCCTTCGAGCGGTGGTGCGGGGCGGAGGAGAGGCGCGAGTTCCTCGGGATCCGACGTACGGATCAGCTGGAGTCCGGCCGAACCACGCCGGAGGCGCACCGTACTGACCTTCTCCGGCGCCGATCGGGCGGCCGTCCCGCGCTCCGGGAACGGATCGCGGGACACCACGACCTCGAGATCGTCGGCGCCGACGCGGGAGAACAATCCCTCCGCCATGCCGGTCGCCAGCACCGAGGTGCCCGAGGGATCGGCGTCGTCGATCGCCACGGCCCGGGCGAGCCGGCGCCAGCGCGCGGCGCGCTGGCCAGTCATGCCGCTGGCCGGAAACTCGAGGGCAGGCGCGGCGGCTCCGCGGCCACTGACCAGGAGCCGATGGTCGGCGTCGTCGGGGAGCCCGCGGGTGAGACCGTAGTCGAACCCGAGGTCGAGCCACGGCGGAACCATCCATGGGGAGAAGAGTCGGCCGTGGAGAGCGCTCACCAGAGCCGAGGCGCCACTTGCCGAGTTGGCAGCGATCGACAGGAGCAGTCCGAGGAAGTAGGCCGCGAGCGCCAGCGTCACCGCCCCCCGGACCGCATCACTCGCAAGCGCGGCGCGGTGCTCGGCAGATGACGGCACGGCGTGCGGTGGCGCCCCCCGGCCCCGACACGCGTCCGGCCAACGTCGCCCCATCGCTCTCACGACCTCCGCCCGGGGTGCGGGCCGGGCCCCGACGGGGGACCGACCTTCCGACCGCCGTGCCCCACAATGCTTCCGCGTTGACAGTCGTGCAAGGAGCCGATAGTTTCGGTTGGTCCGTGAGGGGTCGCCGAGCCGATGCCGCAGCGCCAGGTGTTCCCGGTCGGCCGACCCTGTCTGGCCAGAGGGTGTCGGGGCACTGGGCAGGCGCGGGAATCCCGGCCGCCACCCGCGGCACCCGAACATGTCGGGGGATTAGCTCAATTGGGAGAGCGTCTGGCTGGCAGCCAGAAGGTCAGGGGTTCGAATCCCCTATCCTCCACTTCTCAACCTCGGCGTCTCGCATTTCGGCCGGTCAGCGTTGGTGACGGCGGCGACCAGCCCACCCGCTGGTCCTTCCGTCCGGCCGTGTCTCACCAGCGTGAGTCGCCGTGACCAGCGACGTCGTTGCGGACGGAGCGGTGGTCCGCCTTCCCGAAGGTGAACTGGCGTGGGTCGACGGCCGTTGGCTGCCGCGGTCCGAGTTCGCGATCCCGGCCGGGGACGCAGGGTTCGTGCTCGGCGCCACGGTGACAGAGCAGTGCCGGACCTTCGGCGGACACCTGTTCCTCCCCGTTGCCCACCGGGAACGCTTCGCCGCCTCCCTGGTCGCGGCGCGGATCGCCCCACCGCTTCCGGTCGCCATGGTCTTCGAAGCCGCCACGGTGCTCGCCCGTCACAATCATCGGCTGCTCCCCGCCGGCGATGATCTCGGCGTCGTCATCCTCGCGACTCCCGGTGATCTCCCCGCCCAGCACGGTGGCCGCCCCGGTCGGCCGCGGCTGGCGGTGCATTCGTTCCCGCTGGTGTTCCCCCTCTGGGCCCGGGCCTACCGCGGTGGCGTCGCCCTCCGCGCCGTCACCGTCACCCAGGTGCCGGCGACCTGCTGGCCGTTGGAGCTGAAGTGCCGCAGCCGGATGCACTACCACCTCGCCGACCGTGAAGCAGCCGATGCCGAAGCGGGCGCCCGGGCGCTGATCTGCCATGGCGACGGAAGGGTCAGCGAGACGAGCACGGCCAACGTCGCGATCGTCCGTGACGGCACCGTCACGACGCCGCCACCGGGCGACGCCCTCCCCGGGATCAGTCTCGCCCACACGCGCCGACTGGCCAGGCGCCTCGGCATCCCCTGGATCGAGCACAGCCTCGCGCTGGCCGACGTGCGTGGTGCCGACGAAATCCTGCTCACGAGCACGCCGTCGTGCCTGCTGCCGGCGACACGCTTTGACGGCATCGCGATCGGCGCGGGTGTCCCCGGGCCGGTGTTCACGCGGCTGATCGCCGCCTGGACCGACGACACAGGCGTCGACATCATCTCCCAGGCGGAGCACGCTGCCGCCCGGGCCGAGCGCTGATCCCTGCGAACCGCCGCCCCTGCCGACCATGCCCGACGACTCATTCACCGGCGACGAGGTCGTCGCGCCCGTCCGCTGGCGCGTCGTCCATACGACGATCTACGACTACGCCGCGCCGGTCTTGGTCTGCCACAACCAGATCCATCTGGCGCCGCGCGACACGCCCCGGCAGGCGATCGTCGCCCACCGCGTCGAGGTCGATCCGGCACCGGTACGGATCGCCGAGCATGTCGACGTGTTCGGGAACCGCGTCGGGTCGTTCGTCGTCGAGCAACCCCATGGTCGGCTGGCGGTGACAGCGACGACCGAGGTCGACGTCTGCGCCACTGCCGCTCCCGACGACGACGGCAGCCGCTGGGAGGACGTGGCGGCGCTGGCGGTCGGCCGCACCGGCCCCGAGGGACCGTCGCTGCGCGGCATGCGGCTCGATTCGCCGCTCGTCCGGCGACACGACGCGGTGACCGCGTGGGCGGCGGAGTCGTTTCCCCCGGGGCGTTCGTGGCGTGCCGGCCTCGAGGATCTCACCCGGCGGATCCACCGCGACTTCGCCTACGATCCGGGCGCGACGACCGTGAGCACCCCGGTCGAGCAGGTGTTCGCCCTGCGTCGCGGGGTCTGCCAGGATTTCGCCCACCTGCAGATCGCCTGCCTCCGCGCGCTGGGCCTGCCGACCCGGTACGTCAGCGGCTACATCGCCAGCGGCACCACCGCCGGCGGTGACGGCGCGGCACTCGTCGGCGCCGACGCGTCGCATGCCTGGCTGTCGTGCTGGGGCGGCCGGGCGGGCTGGGTGGACGTCGATCCCACCAACGACTGCCTCGTCGGCGGTCGCCACGTGACGGTCGCGTGGGGCCGTGATTACGGCGACGTCTGCCCGATCAAGGGGGTGTACGTCGGCGGCGGGCAGCACCGCCTGCAGGTCGCGGTCGACGTGCGGCGGGTATGACCGTCGATCGCCAGGAACCGGACATGCCCCGCACGACACGGCTGCTGGTGATCGCCGTGGTCGCGGCCGTCGCCGTGCCCGCGCTGCCGCTGCTGCTGCTCGGTGTTCGCCTCGACCGCGCCGTCGAGGAGTGGCTCGCCACCGATCCGCCGGCACTCGCACTGGCAGCCACCGAAGTCGCGGTCCTCGCCGCCGACATCCTCCTGCCGGTGCCTTCGAGCGTCGTCGCCACCCTCGCCGGTGCCGTACTCGGCGTGCCACTGGCGACCGCCTGCGGCTGGGCGGGGATGACGCTCGGGAGCGTCGCCGGCTGGGCCCTCGGGCGCCTCGTCGGAACCCGCGCCCTCGCCCGGCTCCCCGACGACGAGCGGGCGGCCCTCGTCGACCGGCAGTCGCGCCTCGGCCCCGGGCTCGTGCTGCTGACGCGACCGCTGCCCCTGCTGGCGGAGGCGACGGCCCTGCTCGGCGGTGCCACCGGGATGCGGTTCGCGGAGTTTCTCCCGGCAGCGGCCGCCGGCAATCTCGCCGTGGCCCTCGCCTGGTCGGTGGCGGGGGCCGTGGGGCGTCGCTGGGGAGGGGTCGAGACGGCGGCGATCGCGGCGCTGCTGCTGCCGGCCGCCGCGACCTGGTGGGCATGGCACCGCCGCGCGCCCGTGCGGTCAACGTGAGGCCAGTTTCGCCTCCGTCCGCGCGAACACCGCCTCGAACACGCGCCGCACGGCCGCGGTGAGGATATCCACCTCAACGCGCAGCGACGTCGCATCGGCGGCCCCGAGGAGGTGGGCGAGCCGGCGCTGCTCGGCGGGAGCGGCCGGGATTTCGTGGCGCGTCGTGGAACCGACCAACCACAGCCGCCCCGTGACCAGCCGGAGGCGCCGTTCCGCGGCGGCCAGCACGGAACATTCCCCGGCGTCGAGATGGCCGGCACGGTGCAGCGCCGGGAGCGCCTCGGCCGTCCGCGGCGTGCGCAGCGACGGATCGGCGCCGCCGTGCACGAGCTGCAACAGATGGACGACCGCCTCGATGTCGACGAGCCCTCCGGGACCGCGCTCGAGATTGGCCGGCGCCGCCCCCTCCTCGGCACGGTGCCGCACCCCCCGCAGCGCCGCGACGTCGGCGGCGCTCCAGGGATGACCGTAGCAGGCGGTGTCGATGATCGAGCGGACCCGCACGGCGGCCGCCTCCCCGCCGATCACCACCCGGGCCTTGAGCAGAGCCTGCCGCTCGGCCGGCGTCGCCGGCCCGTCGGGGGCGAGCGCCCGTTCCAGCTCGCCGAGCGACAGCGCCGCGGGGGCACCGCGCCCCGCGGGGCGCAGTTCGTAGAGCCGGCCGTGGGCGGTCGAGCGGTTGAACGATCGCGTCACGCGCTGCGCCAACTCGCCGAAGAAGTGGGCGTTGGTCGTGGTCTCCGTCGAGCGCCGGCCACGGCGCTGGGGAAACGAATGGCCATCGTGGTCGTAGAGAAACATGACGTCGACCGGACTGGCGTAGTTCATCTCGGCGCCGCCGAACTTTCCCAGACCGATCAGCACGACTTCGGCCCGCTGTCCCTCGCGTACGCCGCCGGTGACAAGCGGCTCCCCGAGCCGCTCCCCGAGCCGCTCCTCCTCGCGCGGCACGACGACGCGGAGGATCGCCTCCGGGATCGCCGCCAGCGCGGTGGTCACCGTCCCCACGTCGCCCCGGCCGAGGATGTCGCGGACGCCGATCTGCAACTGGCGCGAGACCTTGAAGGCATGGAGGATCGGCTCGGCATCGACGGCACCGCGGCACAGCGCGCGGAGCTCGGCCTCGAGAGGCGCCGGCCCGGAGGGCTCGTCGATCATCAGCCCGTCGAGCAATTCGTCGATCATCCCCGGATGGGCGACGAGGAGACCGGCGAGGTACGGGCTCGAGGCGCACAGCCGCACCGTCAGGTCGAGCGACGGTGGATGGACGCTGAACAGTTCCCACAACACCCCCTTGCCGCCGAGCGAATCGGCGACCGCCACCAGCGTGGCGAGCGTGGCGTCGGGATCGGGCGTCGCGGCGATCGTCGTGAGGAGGCGCGGAGCGCTGGCCGCGAGGAAATGGCGGCAGCGCGGGCTGGAGAGGAACGGCACGCGCTCCTCGGCGAGCGACTTCAGCGCCGCCCAAGCGCCGGCGACGTCGGCGAAGCCGTGGCCGGCGAGGAGGCGCTCCACCGTCTCGGCGGCAGGGTCGGGATCGAGGAGCAGATCGACCTCGGGGGCCGGCGCGCGGTCGTCGGGAAAGGCGTCGTCGAGGAGGTGATCGACGATCCGCCGGGTGAGCGTCATCGCCCCGGCGATGCTCTCGGTGAGCCTCCGCGCGCCGTCGGGCCCGGCCCCTTCACCGAGCCGGATCGCGAGCCGCTCACGCTCGCGGGGCGCGGCCGGAAGGCCGTGCGTCTGCCGGTCGTAGAGGATCTGGAGGCGGTGTTCGACGGTCCGCAGCAGCGTGTAGGTGCGCTCGAGGACCTCCCGCTCCTGGTCGGTGAGGACCGCGCATTCCGCCAGCCGGCGGATCGCCTCGAGCGTGTTCCCGGTCCGGACACGGGGAATGTCGCCGCCGGCGAGCAGCTGGAGGAACTGGATCGTGAACTCGATGTCGCGGATCCCGCCGCGGCCGTGCTTGACGTCGTCGATGGCAGCCGACTCGTGGGCGGCACGGGCCTCGATGCGGCGTTTGAGCGATTGGATCTCGCCGATCTCGGCGCGTGTCAGCCAGCGGCTGTAGATCCACGGCTGGAGCTGCCCCAGCAGCCGCGTGCCCAGCGCCCGGTCGCCGGCCACGCACCGCGCACGGACCCACGCCTGCCGCTCCCAGGTCCGCCCCTGGCGGTCGGCGTAGTGCAGCAGCGTCTCGCGCGACAGTGACAACGGCCCGGAGTTGCCATGGGGCCGCATCCCGAGATCGACGCGGTACCCGATCCCGGCATCGCTCGACTCGGCGAGGAGCCGCACCAAGTCTTGCGCGACGCGCGTGAAGAACTCCTGGTTGGTGCCGGGCCGCGCCCCTTCGACGCGGCCATCGGCCGAGTGCACGAGGACCAGGTCGATGTCGCTGGAATAGTTGAGCTCGGCGCCGCCGAGCTTGCCCAGCGCGATCACGGCCAGCGTCGCCCGTTCGCCGCCGGGCCCGCGCGGAACGCCGCGGATCGCCTCCTGCCGGCGCAGGGCGAGCGCCAGCGCGGCGTCGAGGATCGTCTCGGCGACCAGCGACAGCTGCCCCGTGACCGTCTCCAGTCGCTGCCCGACGACGATGTCGCCGTAGGCGACCCGCAGCAGTTCACGGCGGCGGAATCGACGCAGCGCACGGATCGCCAGGTCGGGATCGTCGACCGCCGCCAGCTCCCCCTCGAGCGCGGCGGCGAGCACATCCCGGCCGACGGGCCGGCCCCCCGCCACCCGGACCTCCTCCCACGACTCCGGGTCGCCGATCACGATTTCGGCGAGGTGGGCGCTGGCGGAGAAGATCGCCAGCAGGATCGCCAGCGCCCGCGGATCGCGCTGGAAGAGGGCCGCCGCCGCCAGCGGGCTGCGGACGGCGGCGAGGAACCGCTCGAGCGCGACGAGCACCCGCTCCGGGTCGCTCGTCCGCGGTAATTCCCCGGCCAGCGCCGTGAGCAGCGCGGCGAGGAGGTCGTCGGGCAACCCCACGGCGGCCAGCTCGCCGAGGTGCCGCCTCGCCGCCGTCGGATCGGGAAGCCCGGCGGCGGTTCCCCATGCCGTCGCCCGCTCCGATTCGCCGAGCAACCGCCGCAGATCGGCCCCGGTCACGACGAGGGGGGTGGAGACACCCGAGGATGCGGCCGAGCGGACCACGCGGTCACGTCCTCCGCTCCCCGACCACCGCCGGCGGACGGATCTGGTGGAGAACGGGGGCCGGTGGACAGGCTGCGCCCGCGGAGGCGGTGCTGCCAGCGGCCGCCCCCGCGTCGTCGGCGATCAGCCCGGCGAGCGACCATGGGCCGGCGGCGATGATGTCGACGTCCACCAAGCGGCCCACGAGGCGCAGCGGTGCGTCGAAGACGACGATCCGGTCGCAGCGCGTCCGCCCGGTGAGCTGTGCGATTGAATCGGGCGTGTCGCCGGCCCCGCCGCGCTTCCCGTCGCGGGCACTGAGCCCCTCGACGAGGACCTGCTGGCGGGTGCCGACGAACGGCTGGTTGCCGGCGCGGCTGGCCTCCGTCTGCGCATCGAGGAGGAGGCGGTGACGCTCCTTCTTGACCTCCTCGGGGACGTCGTCGGGCTGGCGCTGGAAGGCCTTCGTCCCGGGCCGCGGGCTGTACTTGAAGATGAAGCTGTTCTTGAAGCCGCACTCCTCCACGAGGGCGAGCGTGGCGGCGAACTCGGCGTCGGTCTCGCCGCAGAAGCCGACGATGAAGTCGCTCGTCACCGCCGCGTGGGGCAGCTCGGCCCGGACCATCGCGAACATCTCGCGGTATTCGCCGATCGTGTAGCCGCGCTTCATCCGCCCGAGCACGGCGTCGGAGCCGTGCTGCGCGGGGACGTGGAGGTAGGGGCAGACCTTGGGCAGGTCGCGAACCGCGGCGACGAGGTCGGCCGTCATGTCGCGCGGGTAGTTGGTGACGAAGCGGATCCGGTCGAGCCCGGCGACGCCGTCGAGGCGGGCCAGCAGGTCGGCGAGCCGCGTCGTGCCCGTGCCGTCGGTCCAGCGGTAGCTGTTGACCGTCTGCCCGATGAGGGTCACCTCGCGACACCCCTCGTCGACCAGCCGGCAAACCTCGGCGACGATCGTGTCGGGGGCCCGCGCCTGCTCCGGGCCGCGGACGTGGGGGACGACGCAGAACGCGCAGAATTTGTCGCACCCGGTCTGCGTGCGCACGAAGGCCTGGAAGGGATTGGGGCGCATCGACGGGTCGCGGTCGGGATCGTAGCTCTCGAAGCTGCGCGCGATCTCGTCACGGCTCCCCGCCGTCCGCCCCAGCGCCACCTCGACACGCGGTCCGCCGCCACTGCGGATCGCCTCGACGAGGAGCGGCACGCGGTGGAGCTGCCCCGGCCCGACGACGAGGTCCACCCACGGCGCCCGCGACCGGACCAGCGCCTGCTCCTTCTGGGCCATGCAGCCGAGGACACCGACCACGAGGCCAGGGCGCCGTTCCTTCTCGAGGCGGACGCGACCGAGCGCCGACCAGACCTTGTCCTCGGCATGCTGGCGGACGCTGCAGGTGTTGAAAAACACCGCATCGGCGTCGGCGACCTCCGGGGCGACGTCCCAGCCCTGGCGGCGCAGCGCCGCCACCACCAGCTCGCTGTCGAGCACGTTCATCTGGCAACCGACGGTGTCGATCCACAGCTTGGGCATGGCGGGATTTTACCAGCCCGGCCGGCGGAAGCCGCGGCCAGTTCGTCGCCGCGGCAGGCAGCGCCGCCCGGCGGGCGCTTGGTGCCAGCGGCCGTCAGCCGAGCACGGTCCCCGGCGCGAGGAGGTGACCGCGGAGGAAGTCCGCGGCGGGCATTGGCCGCCGCCCCTCGGGCACGAGCCTGAGGATCTCGACTGCGGTACCGTCCCCGCTGGCGACGACGAACCTGCCGGGGCCGGCGTCGAGGACCGTTCCGGGAGCCGCCGTCGCGGGCGCGGCAGCGGCGACGGCGACGTCGTCGAGCACCAGCCGCAGCGCCGGCTGGCCAGGGCGGCGCCACACCGTCGCCGCCCGTGGCCAGGGCTCGAGGGCCCGGCGCAGCCGTTCGATCGCCGCCGCGGGCTGCCGCCAATCGACGAGGCCGTCGGCCTTCGTCAGCCGTGGTGCCCGGGTCGCCAGGGCGGCGTCCTGCGGGGTGCCGACCGTGGCGGGATCGGCGCCCGCCTCGACCGCCGCCCGCAACCGTTCGATCGCCTCGAGCACCAGCGGCGCGCCGAGCCGCGCCAGCCGCGCCTCGAGCTCCGCGGCGGTCTCGGCGGCGCCGATCGGCGTCGTCGCGACCGCGAGCACGTGGCCGGCATCGAGCGCCGGCGTCATCGCGATCACGCTCGCCCCGGTGACGGCGTCCCCCGCGCGGATCGCCCACTGCACCGGAGCGGCGCCACGGTGGCGGGGGAGGAGCGAGCCGTGGAGGTTGAGACCCCCCAGTGGCGCCAGCCCGAGGATCGCCGCGGGGAGAATCTGGCCATAGTCACAGACCACGAGCAGAGCGGGGCGCAGCGCCGCCAGGTCGGCGGCCGCGGCCGGGTCGCCGATCCGTTCGGGGGCGAGGATCGCCAGCCCGGCGCGGAGGGCGGCTTCGCGGATCGGGTTGGGAGGGGGCCGGCGGCCTCCCGGCGCATGGCCGGGGCGGGTGACGACCGCGACGATCTCGTGCGTTGAACCGAGCAGCGCTTCGAGCAACGGCACCGCAAACGGGCCGGTGCCCATGACGACGATCCGCAGCGGCCGGCCGTCGTCCCGCGCCATCACGCCGACCCGGTGGCCGGGACGCAGCGAGCCGCCTCGAGGTGCGCCAACCGCTCGAGCATCGCCGCCGTCGTGGGCAACTCACCTCGCGACTGCCGGCCGTGGAACACCTCGCGGAACGAGTCGAGCATCCGCCGTGCCTCGAGGGCAGCCGCATCGGGGAGCCGATCGGTGAACAACCGCCCCTCGAGGTGGTCGTACTCGTGCTGGACGACGCGGGCGACGAGGCCGTCGAGATCCATCCGAAACGGCGCGCCGTCGAGCGACCAGGCCTCGACGCAGACGCGCTCCGGCCGGCGGACGTCCATCCGCAGCCCAGGCAGGCTGAGGCACCCCTCCTCCTGCACGGCGATACCGCGGGGGCGCGAGAGCACCGGGTTGACGAACACCAGCTCCTCGCCGGCGTCACGGCGCCCCTCGACGTTGACGACGAACAGCCGATAGGGGAGGGCGACCTGCGTGGCCGCCAGGCCGATCCCGTTGGCGGCGTACATGATCTCGAACATCTGTTCGACGGCGTCGCACAGTTCGTCGTCGATCTGCGCCAGTGCCCGGGCCGGCCGCGCCAGCGCGGGGTGGGGGTATTCGACGAGCTCCAGCCGCCCGATCGGCGGCGCGGCATCGGCAGCTGGCGGAGGCGAGTCGCTCGGCATGGGGTCGGTGGTCCGGGGTCAGGGTATCATTCGACATTCTACCTGTCCGGCACGGCGTGCGGCCCTGGCGATGACCCCACCGCTTCCTGGCCCTGATTCCGAAAGCGCGGCGCTGCGCGACCCGGCGGTGTGCGTGGCGACCTGCGGCGGCGTCGGGCTGGCGCGGGTCGCCGCCGGCACGTGGGGCGCGCTCGTCGGCGTCGTGCTGGCAGGCACCCTCGCCTGGGCCCGGCTTCCGTTTCCGGTCGAGGTCGCCCTGCTGGCGGCGCTCAACGCCGCGGCCGTTCCGATCTGCACGCGGGCGGCGCGACGGCTCGGCGGCAGCCCCGATCCGGGGGCGATCGTGCTCGACGAATGCGCCAGCCTGCCGCTCGGCCTGCTGGTGGTGCCGGCGGCGGACCGGACGCTGCCGGTCATCGCCCTGGCATTCGCGCTGCACCGCCTGTTCGACATCCTCAAGCCCTTTCCCTGTCGGCAGCTCGAGCGGCTCCCGGGGGGGCTGGGGATCATGGCCGACGACTGGGCCGCCACGGCGATGATGGCCATCGTCCTGTTCGTCGCACGGCCCTGGCTGGGGGCGTGATCGGGGAGACGGGTGGGATGATCCGCGTGCTGCTCGTCGACCACGGGTGCTGCGACCCACCGGCGACCCGAGTGCACGCGCTTCGCCGTGTGCTGGAAGCCGGCGGGGCGGTCACCGCCGCCTGCGGCCCGACGTCGGTCCCGGCCCTCGCCGCCTCCACGCCCGGCCTGTACGGCATCCACCTCCACGACATCGCCGCCGCCAACCGCAGCTTTCTCGCCGCGGTCCGCGACGGCAGCGCCGCGGCCCTGCTGGCCGCCACCGCCACGCTTCCGCCGCGCCTCCTCGGCCTGGTGCGCGAGACGGCGCGGCAGGCGCTGGCCGAGGCGGTCGACGGCCTGCACCCCGACGTGATCTTCATCCTCCACGCCGGGATCCTCGCCGACCTGGCGATCGAGACCGGCGTGCCGGTGGCGCTGCAGGTCGTCGCCGGCGACCTCGCGGCGGCGGCCCACGGCACGCGCGTCGACGAACTGGTGCGGGCGGCGCTGGCCAGCGCCGAGTGGGTCAACGCCGACCGGGATGCCGACGCCCCGGCGGGCATCCCCGCGGTTGACGTCGACCTCCTCACCGCGTGCCGCGCGGCGCTCGAGGCGCGGGTCCAACGCCGCTCCTGAGGCCCTCGGCGGTGTCAACCGCCGGTGGGGCGGATCTGACGCTCCCTCGTCCTTCCGCGACGACAGGCTGGATTCGAACCGGCAGCCTGCAAGGCACCGGGCCGGCCGGTCAGGATTCGGCCTCGATCGAAGCCTTCATCGAGCCCTTCGAGCGGGCGAGGAGACGGTCGGCGCCGAAGGCGTGGATCTGGTCGCGCTTCAGTTCGGCATGCTCGCGGGTCGTGGTGAGGACGATCACCCGGCCCTGGGTGTCGACCTCCTTGGCGAGCCGGAAACCGCGCTCCGGGGGGTGGCCGAACAGCGACTGGAGCATCGTGACCACGTAGTCGTAGGTGTGGTCGTCGTCGTTCCAGAGCACGACATGGTAGCGGGGCTGGCGCTTCGGCTTGTCGCGCCGCTCGGCTTCCGGAGGGGCCGGGGCCGGCGTCTCCTCGATCGCGGTCTCGGCGCTGGCGGCGGCGGGCATCGGCAGGAAGGGCTCCACCACGGGAACGGCGGGAAAACACCGCCCGAGCCGATAGTATACGCAGTTCCGTTCCCCCGCGATCGCACCGCCTCGCCCCGGAGACGTCCCCCGTGCTCGACCGCCGTTTCGTCGCCGACAACGTCGATCTCGTGGCCGCGAACTGCCGCGACCGCGGCTCGGCCGCCGACGTCTCCCGCTTCGCCGAGCTCGACCGCCTCCGTCGCCAGCTCCAGGCCGACGTCGACCGGCTCAACCAGGAGGCCGGCCAGGTGAGCCGCTCGATCGGCAAGGCGGCGGACGCGGCGGCACGTGACGCCCTCAAGGCCGAGGGGCGCCGGCTCCGCGAGGAGGCGGCGGCGATCGATACGCGGCTGACGGCGATCGTCGCCGAGGGAGACGAGATCCTCCGCGCGATCCCCAACCTCACCCATCCCGCCGCGCCGCGCGGCGGCGAAAGCGACGCCGTCGAGATCCGGCGCGGCTCGACACCGCTCCGTGAATTCGGCTTCGCGCCGCGCGACCACGTCGCCCTGGGGGCGAATCTCGGGCTGTTCGACTTCGAGGCCGGTGCCCGCGTCGCCGGCCACGGCTTCTACTTCCTCACCGGCGCCGGCGTGTTCCTCGAACTCGCGCTGCAAAAGTACGCCCTCGACCTGCTGGTCGCGGCCGGATTCACGCCGATGACCACCCCCGACCTGGCGCGCGACACGATCCTCGAGGGCACCGGCTTCATGCCGCGCGGCCCCGAGACGCAGATCTATTCGATCACCGATTCCGACCTGTCGCTGGTGGCGACCGCGGAGATCACGCTCGGCGGGGCGATGCACGAACGGATCTTCGATCCGGCCGAGCTCCCCCTGCTCCTCGCCGGCACGAGCCACTGCTTCCGCACCGAGGCCGGCGCTCACGGCCGCGCGACGCGCGGGCTGTACCGCGTGCACCAGTTCACCAAGGTGGAGATGTTCGCGTTCACGCTCCCGGAGCAGAGTGAGGAGATCCACGCGAAGCTCCTCGACCTGGAGTGCCGGCTGTTCGACGGTCTCGGGATCCCGTATCGCGTCATCGACACCGCCAGCGGCGACCTCGGCGGGCCGGCGTACCGGAAATTCGACCTTGAGGCCTGGATGCCCGGCCGTGGCACGGCCGGCGAGTGGGGGGAAGTGACGAGCACCTCCAACTGCGCCGACTACCAGTCGCGCCGGCTGGCGATCCGCTACCGGCCGACGGGGGGCAAGGGGACCGCCTTCGTCCACACCCTCAACGGCACCGCCGTGGCGATCAGCCGGGCGATCATCGCGATCCTCGAGAATCACCAGCAGGCCGACGGGTCGGTGACCGTGCCCGCCCCGCTCGCGCCGTGGGTCGGCACCGACCGGCTCCTGCCCCGCGCGACGTGAGGCGCCCGATGGTGACCGGACAGCACGCCCGGGGGACCGAGGCCGATTCGTTCGGGAGCGGTGGCGTCGTCGCCGTCGACGGCCTCGAGAAGCACTATGGCCCGGTCCGTGCGTTGGCGGGCGTGAGCCTCACCGTCGCCCGGGGGGAGATCTTCGGGCTCCTCGGCCAGAACGGCGCCGGAAAGACGACGCTGGTCAAGATCCTCCTCGGGATGGTCCTCCCCACCGCCGGGTCGGCGCGGCTCCTCGGCCGGCCGGTCGGGAGCGTGGCGGCGCGGCGCACCGTCGGCTACCTCCCCGAGGACCACCGCCTTCCCGAGTACCACACCGGGCCCTCCCTGCTCGACGTCTACGGCGGGCTCCAGGGACTGTCGGCTCCGGTTCGGCGCCAGCGCGGCGCCGAACTGCTCGCCAGCCTCGGCCTCGGCGGCCGCCAGCGCCTGCGGATCCGCGGCTATTCCAAGGGGATGAAGCAGCGGCTCGGCCTCGCCCAGGCCCTGCTCCACCGCCCCGCCGTGCTGTTCCTCGACGAGCCGACCGACGGCGTCGATCCGGTCGGGCGGCGGCAGATCCGCGAACTGCTGCTCGCCGAACGGGACCGCGGCGTGACGATCTTCATCAACAGCCATCTCCTCGGCGAGGTCGAGCAGCTCTGCGACCGCGTCGCGATCATGCGCAAGGGGAGGATCGTGCTCGCCGGAACCGTTCCGCAACTGGTCGGCCGCAAGCCAAGTTGGCTGGTGGAGTTCGACCGGCCGCCCCCGGACGGTCTGGTGGTCCCCGGGGCGCGGCTCGAAGCGGCCGACCAACCGGGTCGGTTCCGGCTGTCGGTCGGGGAGGATGCCGCGGGGGCCGCGGTTGTCGCCGAGGCGCGGCTCGATGCCTTCCTCGCCGCGGCCGCGGCCAGCGGCCTCGCCCTCCGCCACCTCGAGCAGGAGCGCGGCAGCCTCGAAGACGTCTACCTCGGGGCGGCCCAGGCCGACGCCCCGGCGCCGGCCGCCACACGGGGTGACGCATGAGCGGGGAGCTCACGGACGACGGCGCTCCGGCCCCGGGGATCGTGCGCAGCGCCCTGGCGATCCTCCGCGACTCGTGGCTCGAGTTCCGGGACGCACGCGTGCTGTGGCTGCTGGCGGCGGCGATCGCGATCCTGTTCGTGACCGCGCTTTCGGGCCGGGTCGAGCCGCGGCCGGCGGGGCGCACCTTCTTGGACCTGGCCGCCAAGACCCTCGGCGCCGACCTTGACGGATTCGACCTCGCCACGGAGACCGTCGGGGACGTCGTCGCCCGGCTCGACGGCTCGCTGGCGTGGGTCACCGCCGCCGAGCCGATCGGTGACGACGTGCCCGAATCGTCGTGGAAGGTGACACTGGCGCGGAACACGGTGCCGCTGGTCGGAAAGCCGGAGACCAGCGAAGCGGTCCGCGAGCGTTTCGGCACGATCCCCGACGGCCGGCTGTGGCAGGTCGCCGAGATCCGCGAGACGACCAACCGCATCACCTCCGCGCTCGGCGGTCAGACCTGGGAGTTGACGGTCACCCCCGGACCCGACCTGCGGATCCTCTGGCCCCACCGGTTCACGCTGTTCTTCGGCGGCATGGACATGACGCCCGAGCAGGGGGCGCCCCTGGGCCTCGAGGTGTTCATCCTCCAGAAGCTGCTCTGCACCGGGATCGGCAGCACGATCCTGCTCTTGGTGTGCGTGGTCGTCACCGCGCCGTTCGTACCGACGATGCTCCGCAAGGGGACGCTCGAATTGCTCCTCGTGCGCCCCGTGCCGCGGTGGCAGCTGATCGTGTTCAAATACGCCGCGGCGCTGGCGTTCGTCGCCGTGCTCCTGGGAGCGCTGATCCTCGCCACGTGGGTGGTGACGGTGGTCCTCGCCGACGTCCGCTCGCCGGGCGTGGTCCTCGCCCTGCCGAGCCTGCTGTTGTTCTTCGCGCTGCTCCTGGCCGTGAGCGTCTGCACCGGCGTGATCACACGGTCGGCGCCGGCGGCGATGCTGGTGACGGTCAGCTACTGGGCGGTCTTGTTCATCGTCGGCGTGATGCACCAGCAGTCGGTCGCCAGCCGCCTCCGCGAGGAGAACGTGGGCCGGCCGCGGCCGACCAGCATGGTCGAAACCCTCCGCGGCCGGAAGCCGTCCGTCGACAAGCCGCAGAGCCCCGGGTCGGCATTCCACAAAAGCACGGTCGGGCGGTTCGCCGACGCCGTCTATGCCGTGCTGCCGCACACCGAGGATCTCGACACGATGGTCGACCGCCAGCTGATGCGCGACTTCGCGATCGGGGGCCGGCTGAGGATGCTCGTCGAGAGCGGCGATTTCTCCTGGCGGTCGGGGATCGGGCTCACCCTCCTCCACACCGCCGCCTACCTGGCGCTCGCCTGCGTGATCTTCGCCCGCCGCGATCCGTAGCGGCAGCGCCAGCCGACGGACTGCTCGATCGGCGTGGTACCACGCAAGCGAACGAGTCGCCGGATCGCCGACGGTGTCAGCCGGGCTGCGGCGGCGAGCCCATCGGTCGTGTTCACCACGACAGCCGCCGAAGTAAAGGCTGGCACCGGCCTCGTCACAGCACGGCGATCGCAAACCCGAAGTGTCGAGTTTACTGGACACCCCACAGAGTGTCGACTAAACTCGACACCATGGACAAGGCGGCGCTCCTCTCGATCGCCGCCGACTGGAGCCATTGGGACTCACCGCCGAAGCCGACCGTTCCGCGGTCGATCGAATTGCCGCGCGAGTTGGTGCCGGGCGTCGCACTCGTCATCCAGGGGGTGCGCCGCTGCGGCAAGTCGACGCTGCTCGAGCAGTTGATGGAGCGCTACGGGCTCGACCGCTCGAAGTGCCTGTTCATCAACTTCGAGGATCCCCGACTCACGCAGACCCTCGACCACACGCTGCTCGACGGGCTCGTCGGGGCGTTCGAGGACGACCGTGGCCACGGCTGCACCTACCTCCTCGACGAGGTGCAGTGGGTCGAGGGGTGGCAGCGCTGGCTCCGCGCCCAGCTCGACCGAGCGCGGCACCGCCGGTTCGTCGTCACCGGCTCCAATGCCGGACTGCTGGCTGGCGAGATCGGTTCGTCGCTGACCGGCCGCCACCACACGGTCGAACTGTTTCCCTTCGACCTCGGCGAGTATCGCGCGGTGAAGCCCGGCGCGACGGTGGAAGATTATCTCGCTGCCGGGGGGTTTCCCGCCACGGTCTCGTCACCCGACCACGACCGGCTGCTCCATGGCTATTTCCACGACATCGTCGAGCGCGACATCCGCGAGCGCGTCGGGGCACGGTCGAGCATGCCGCTCAGGCGGCTGGTGCAGATGCTCTTCGAATCGGCCGGCGCGGAGACGAGCCTGCGCCGCCTGGCCGCCGCCCTCGGCATGTCCGTCGATACGACCGCGCTGTACGCGGACGCCACGGAGAACGCGTACCTCGCGCTGGGATGCCCGTACTTCGCCTGGTCGGAGAGGAAGCGGCTCGTGCGGAACAGGAAGTACTACCCTGTCGACACGGGTCTGCGGCGCGCGTCGATCACGACGGCCGGCCACGACCGTGGCAAGCAGCTCGAGTGCGCGGTGTTCCTGCTGTTGCGCCGCCGCTTCGGCGAAGTGTGGTACTGGCGCGGTGACGGCGAGATCGACTTCGTCGTCGAGCACCGGGGGATGCCGACGCCAGTGCAGGTGACCTGGGACACGGTCGGCGAGCGGGCGCGTCGCGCGGTGGACGAGTTTCAGGCCGCCCATCCGACCGCGGGGGAGGCGGTGTTCGTCACGGCCGAGTCGTTCGCGGCCGGGGTCCCGGAGCTTGCCGGACTCCGTCATTCGGACCGCTGACTCGCAGGAACGGATTTCGATCGTCGCTCGTCGAGCAAGCGAAGCAAGCCGTAGCCGCTCAGCCACGCGCAACGGTCGCGTTACGACTCACCGCCGCTCACTACTGCAGACCGAAGCGATCCCCGGCCGAGCCGCCGCCGAGTCCCCCCTTGAGCGGTTTGTTCGACTGCTTCACCGGCGGTGGGGGCGGTTCTTCCTCGACCTCCGGCTCGTCGGCGGCCGCTGCCGTAGCCGGCTGGGCCAGGGCCGCGAGCGCCTTGATCGACAGCGACAGGCGCTGCTCGTCGGGATCGACTGCCATCACCCGGCATTCGACCGTCTCCCCCTCCTTGACCACGTCGCCGACACTGCGGACATGCCGGTGGGCCAACTCGGAGACGTGCACCAAGCCCTCGATCCCCGGCGCGAGCCGCACGAACGCCCCGAACTGGGCGATCCGCGTCACGGCGCCGCGCACCGTGGACCCGATCGGAAACCGCTCCGCCGCCGTCTTCCAAGGGCTCTCGGCCGTCTCGCGGATCGAGAGGCCGATCTTGCCCGTCTGGGCGTCGATCTTCTTGACGACGACGCGGACCTTCTGGCCGGGCTGGAGGAAATCCTCCGGCTTCGCGACCCGGTCCCACGACATCTGGCTGACGTGGACCAGCCCGTCGACGCCGTCGCCGATGTCGACGAAGGCGCCGAAATCGCGGACGCTGCGCACGACTCCCTCGCGGACGTCACCGACCGCGAGGCTCTCGAGGAGTTTCGTCCGCGCGTCGGCGGCCTGCCGCTCGATCACCGCCCGGCGGGAAAGGACGAGGCGCCGGGCGGCGGGGACGATCTCGGTGACGAGCGACTCGAGTGTCTGGCCGACGAGCTCCTCGAGGTTTTCGATCCGCCAAGTGCTCACCAGGCTCGCCGGCATGAACCCCCGGAGCCCGGCGACGTCGCACTCCAGGCCTCCCTTGTTGGCGCCGGTGACGCGCGCGGCCACGACCATCCCCGCCTCGAGTTGCGACCAATCCTCGACGGCGACGGCACGGTTGGCGGGGGCGACGTCGTAGAGCCCGTCTTCCTCGTTGCGGCCGCCGACCGAGAGCTCGAGCACGGCCCCCACCTCGGGCACCGGTTCGATGCCGGCGAGCTTGAGCGCCCCCTGCCGCCGTCCGCCGAGGTCGAGAAACGCCGTGTCGGGACCGAAGCTGACGACCGTTCCAGAGACCCGTGTGCCCGGCTCGAGCGGCGCCTCGACCTTGTCGGCCGGAGCCTTGGCGAGGACGTCGTCGACCGCGATCCCCTCCATCGCGGCGGCGAAGTCGGCTTCGAGGTCGTCTTCGAGTGGCCCGCGGAGGCTCGGCGGTGCGACACGCTTCATGGGGCGCTGGATGTCGAACGCCGATGGCTCGCGCTGCGGGCGGCGCGGGCGCCCGCCTCCGGGGCGGGGCTCGCCGCGGCCGCCGGGAGCCGGTCCGCGGACGGCCGGTTCTCCAGCGCCGCCGGCCCCGACCTCACCCGCACCGGACGCCGGCGCATCAGGAACCGCCGGGCCGCCTTCGGCAAGGGGCGTCGCGGGGCCAGCCGCGGCCTCCACCGGCGCAGCGCCAGGGGCCGCATCGGTGGCCCGCGGTTGCGCCGGCGAGGTCACGAATTGATGCCGTGGCGGCAGCCGCGGGGGCGGCACGCCGCGACGCTGCGTCCCGATCGCGATCCGCCGTCGCGTTGCCGCAGCGTCGGCCGAATCGTCGCCTCCCGCCGGGGCGTCGCCGGCGGTGGGGGGCGTTGGCTCGTCGATCGGTCCACGGCCCACGTCCGCGGCGTCGTCGCTGGATCGTTCTGGAGAATCGCCGGTCATCGGCTCAACCTTCGGAGAACCTCCGCCACGCCGGACCTTTCGACGCCCCTGCTGGAGAGGCACCGCGCGGGGCAGGGGAAAAAACGTCTCGGCCGCGCGTCACCGGCGTCACACCACCACGGGGATCGGGGTCGCTGCCGGGGAAACCACCCAGAAAGGCCGCTGGGTGGATGGCCTGGCCTGGGGGCCGGCCTGCGGGCCGTCGCTGTCACAAGCTGTCAGTGCGGGAAACAGGACTTGAACCTGCACGGTATTACTACCACCAGGCCCTCAACCTGGCGCGTCTGCCAATTCCGCCATTCCCGCGAATTCAGATGCCGCTTGACTCCACCGATCGACCGCAGATCATTCAACGCGCTCGATCGACAACGCCGCGCTCTCGCCACCGGCAGTCACTGGCGCACCGATCCGGTGACCGATCGCTGCCGTCAACGAAACCAGCCCGAGGCTCCAGACAACGTCCCCGACCGGCTGCCAGCGAAAGAACGGCAAGGCGTTCACGAAGCACGCGCCAAGCCCCTGGATCGTATGCGGGTAATCGTTCGAAAGCCACCAGTATGCCACGTTGGTGACGACGAAGAACGTCACCGCACCGGCGAGGCCTCCCGCCACGATTCGCAGTGCTCGGCCGGATCGGACCCACGACCGCAGCGACACCGGGGCGGCACAGGCCGCGAACACGATCGTCGCCATCGCGAGGCTGCCATACCCCGGCTGGATGAGGTTGCCAAGCGCGAGACCGGCGACTGGGATGGTCGCCGCGAGGATCGCGCTGGGAAACACCGCACCGGCGACCAGCGCCACTGCCGTCAGCGGTGTGACGTTGTAGGCGGGCTGGAGCAAGCGTCCGACGACGATCAGACCGACCAGGCCCAACCACACCATCGCCAGCCGCGCCCAGCGCACCTGCGCGGGGAGTGACCGCTCGGAAAATGCCGCCAGGCCACGGCCCCACCGGTTCGGCCCGAAGACCGCGTTGCGTTCCGGTCGGGCAGCACCCCACGGGCCCCGCCCGGAGCCGATCGCAGCCTCCGACCGCTCGCCAGCCATGTGTCGCTCCGTCACCACCGTGTCGTCCCGTTCCGGCCGTCGTGTCCGCGTCGCGTCCAGGTCTGCCGCGCTCGCCCACCGCACGCCAGGGTCCGGAATTGGAGCCCCGTCCCGCGGGCCGGCGAGCGAACGGAAACCCGATACACTACAGGTTTTTGACTGGCAGGCAAGCAGCGTGGCCGACGGTTCGCGGTTTTCACGGGCCTTCCTCATGACCGACCGGCCGTCCCCCCAGCAGCGCGACGCGGACGGCGCCCAGGGTGCGGCCGACGACCCGGAGGCGTGGGTGTTCGAGACGCTGCGGGCCGACCGCGGTGCCGACGGCATCGTGACCGTCACGGTGCTCGTCCCGGGCCGGGCCCACAACGTCATCACGCAGTCGGTCCTCTTCGACCTCGAGGCGATCCTCGATCAACTCGACGCCGGACCGCCACCGACGGGGCTGATCATCGCCTCGGCGCGGCCGGGTTCGTTCGTCAGCGGAGCCGACATCGGCCGGCTCGAGGTGCTCGTCCAGGCCGCCAGCGCCGACATCGAGTGGCTCTGCGAGTCGGCGCGCACCCTGTTCGCCCGCCTCGCCAGCCGCCCATGGCCGAGCGTTGCGGCGATCGATGGCGCCTGCCTCGGCGGGGGGCTGGAACTCGCCCTGGCCTGTGACACCAGGGTGGCGACCGACGCCTCTCACACGGTGCTCGGGTTTCCCGAGGTCAAGCTCGGCCTCATGCCCGGCTGGGGTGGCACCGCATTGCTGCCGCGCCTCGTCGGACCGGGTGCTGCACTGGAGCTGATCGCCGCCGGGGAACCGATCGACGGCGCCGCCGCCGCCCGGCTCGGTCTGGTCGACGCCTGCGTGGCTCCGGAGCTCGCCCTCGCCACCGCCCGTCGCCTCGTCGAGCGGCTTCGTGACGACGCCGCGCTGACAGCCCGGCGGCGGCGGATGGCAGGGCGGGTCGTGCTCGCACCGGAGGAGCGCGATTTCCTCGCGGCCTCTTCGGCAGCGGTGATCAACGGCCGCACCGGCGGCCATTACCCGGCGCCTCCCGCGATCCTCGAGACGATCCTCGACGGACTCGACGTGTCGGCGGAGCACGCTGCCCGGCTCGAGGCCCGGGCGTTCGCCCGGCTCCTCGCCTCGCCGGTGACCGGCCATCTGGTCCGGGTCCAGCGCCTCGCCGAGCGCAACCGGCGTGATCCGGGGATCGACTGCCGCTCCTCCGCCACCCCGTCGCCATCCGCGACCGCCATCGCCGCGCCCGCCGTCGTCGGCGCCGGCATCATGGGATCAGGCATCACCGCGGCCCACCTCCGTGCCGGGTTCACGGTGACGCTGGTCGACATCGACGAGGAGGCATTGGCGCGGGCGGTGCCCGCGATCCTCGACGAGGCGGCCCGGGATCCGGCGAGCCACCATGCGACCGCGGATCGGACGGCCGTGGACGCGGGTCGGCTCCACCCGGCGACGCATCCGGCGGCTCTGGTCACCGCCGACCTCGTGATCGAGTCGGCCGTCGAGCGCACCGACGTCAAGCTCGGGCTGCTGCGGACGATCGAGGCGACGGTCGGCCCCGACGCGGTGATCGCCACCAACACGTCGACCAATCCGATCGGCCGTCTCGCTTCCGCGCTCGCCGCCCCGGGCCGGTTCTGCGGCCTCCACTTCTTCAATCCCGTCAGGCGGATGACGCTCGTCGAAGTGGTCCGCGGGCCGGCGACCACCGACGCCACCGTCGCCACCGCCGTGGCGCACGCGAAACGGCTGGGCAAGTGCCCGATCGTGGTTCGCGACAGCCCCGGGTTCCTCGTCAACCGGCTCCTCATGCCTTACCTCCACGAGGCGGTGGAGATCCTCCGCGAGGGAGTCGCTGCGGCGCGGATCGACGGCGTCGCGCGCCGCTTCGGGATGCCGCTGGGGCCGCTCGAGCTCTACGACCTGATCGGCCTCGACACGGCGCTGTACGCCGGCCTCGTCCTCGCCGACGCGTTCGGCGATCGGATCGCGGCATCGCCGGTCGTGCCCGTGCTGGTGCGTGCGGGGCGTTTGGGGCGGAAGAGCGGCGGCGGGTTCTACGAATACGCGCCGGAGCAGGCCCCGGTCGGCCGGCCCAGGCCGCCGATCGGCGACGCCACGGCATTGATCGCCCCGGTGATCGCCCCCTACCGGCTCCCCCCCCGCGGCGACGACGACGACACGATCACCGACCGGCTCCTCCTTCCCGTCGTGCTCGAGGCGACCCGGGTGCTCGACGAGGGGATCGTCCGCGACGCCGACGAGATCGACCTGGCGATGATCCACGCCCTCGGCTTTCCCCCGTTCCGAGGTGGACTGCTCGCCTGGGCCGACGACGTCGGCCCCACGGAGATCGTCCACCGGCTCGGCAGGCTTGCGGATCTCGGCCCGCGGATGGTGGCCACGCAACGTCTGCGGGCCGTGGCGGCCGATGGAGGTCGCTTCGTCGCATGACCCCTCCCGCCACGGCGCGAGACGACGAAACGCCCGTCATCGTCGGGTGCCGGCGCACGGCGATCGGCCTGGGTGATCCGGGCCGCGGGGTGTTCCGACGGGTGCGCGGCGACGAGTTGGCCGCGGCGGCGATCGCGGCGGCGGTGGCGGCTGCGGCCGTCGATCCGGCGACGATCGAGGACGTGATCCTCGGCTGCACGCAGCCGAGGGGCGAGCTGGGGGGCAACGTCGCCCGGAACGCCGCGCTCCTCGCCGGGCTGCCGTTCGGCGCCGCGGGGGCGACCGTCGACCGCGGCGGCGGCTCGGGACTCGAGGCCCTCGTCCGCAGCGCCCAGGCGATCCGCGTCGGAGCCGAACGCGTCGTCGTCGCCGGCGGGGTCGACCATCCCGGCCGTGGAGCGGCGGCCCACAGCGCCGACATCCATCCCCGGGCGCTGGCCGCGAGCAGCCGGGGGGTCCTCTCGCCGGGCCTGTGCGCGGAGCACCTCGCGATCCACGCGGGGATCGACCGCCGTCGGCAGGAGGCCTGGGCGCTCGAGAGCCACCGCCGCGCCGCCGCCGCCGACTGGAAAGACGAGATCGTCGCCGTCGGCGGGCACGACGAAGGCGGTCGGCCCGCGACCGTCGTCCGTGACGAGGCGATTCTGGCCGCCGAGCGCGTCGCCGACCTCGACCGGCTCGAGCCGCTGTTCCTACCCGGCGCCGGCACGATCACGGCCGCCACGGCGGCACCCCCGGGCGCCGGAGCGGCGGCGCTGGTGATCATGTCCCGTGGCGAGGCGCTTCGTCGGCGGCTGACACCGCTGGCGACCGTCGTGGCGACGGCGACGGTCGGCATCCCCCCGGCGGCAACGGCGCGGGGCGCCGTGCACGCCACCCGCAAGCTCCTCGGCAAGTCGGGGGTGCGCCCGGAGGACATCGACCACTTCGAGCTCGACGAGACGTTCGCCGCCGAGGTGATCAACGACGTCGCCGAGCTCGGCATCGACCCCGCCCGGGTCAATCCGTGCGGCGGGAGCCTCGCCCTCGGCAACCCACCCGGAGCAGCCGGGGCGCGGATGGCGACCACGCTGGTCCACGCGCTGGTCCGGTCAGGAGGCCGATGGGGTCTCGCGGCGACGTCGATCGGGCTCGGCCAGGGACTCGCCGTGCTCTTCGAGCAGGCCGGCTCCTGAAGGTCGCCACGCGGCCGGTCAACGCCTCAACCGCCGCTGGCGACCAGCGCCGGCCACCAACTGCACAGGTACCACGCCCGCGGCGTCGTCAACTCGGCGAACGACTGCCACGGCCCGCGTGCCGTCGGCGCGTCGATGCCGAGCAGCCCCTCGGCCAGTGACCTCGGGCGCTGGTAGCGCACGACGCGCGCGGTCCGTTCCGTGAGGCCCGCCAGTTCGACCGACCGGGCGATGGCGTCGTCGAGGAAACCGATCCGGTCGACGAGTCCTGCCTCGAGCGCCTGCCGCGCGGTGAACACCTGCCCGGTGGCGACCTGCTCGAGCGCGGCGCCGTCGAGCTTCGGCCGGCCCGCCCGCACGATCTCCTTGAACCGGGCAAACATGTCGTCGACGAGCGACTGGAGCACCTCGCGCTCGCGCGCCGCCAGGCCCGGGTCCCGGGCCTTCGTCGGGCTGAGCATCTCCTTGAGCGGGCCGCTGGTGACCGAGTCGTCGGCGACGTCGAAGCGCTCGAGGAGCCGCGACACGTCGAAATGCGGGATGATGACGCCGATCGACCCGGTGAGCGTGGCCGGCTCGGCAAAGATCACGTCGTCACGTCCGGCGTTGGCCATCGCCACGTAGTAGCCGCCGCTGGCGGCGATCCCCCCCATGCTGACGACGACCGGGAGGTCGCGGTCCGCGAGCAGGCGCCGGATCCGCTCGTAGATCTCGTCGCTGCCGCTCACGGTGCCCCCGGGGCTGTCGATCCGCAGCACGAGCGCCTTGACCGCCGGATCGCGGCGCACCTGCTCGAGTTGGGCGGTGGCGAACCCCTCGCCGAGGATTGCCCCGGCGACGTCGACGATCGCGATCTTGGAAGGGGCCGTCCGCGACAGCGAGTGCCAGGTTTCGCCGAGCGCCGCGTCGCGCTGGAAGTAGCGGGCGTTTGCCGCGGCACTGGCGAGGGCGACGGCCACGGCCACGGCGGCCACCACCCAGGCCACGCGCGCGCTCCGCAGGCCCCGGGGGCGCGCTTGTTCGAGGATCACCCGCGTCGGCGGCACCATCCGCTCGGAAGCGCCGCCCCCCTCTGTCGCCCGATCCATGGCCCGATCCCTCCTTCGAACCATCACCGGCCAGGTGGCGCGTTGCCAGGGTCGGGGCGCTCACGACCGCGGCCGACCCGGGCTCATGTTGCCACGATTCGCCGGCGCCCGCTACCTTGCCCCTGCCTGCCGTCGCGGGCGCGCCCGAAGCGGTGCGGGGCCGTCGCACCCCGGCGCCCGCCCCCATACCCGCCCCGGAGTCCGCCGTGATCGTCTGCGTCAGCACCGAGTGCTTCCCCGACCTCCCCCTGGCGGCTGCGATGGAGCGCCTTGCGGAGCTCGAGTACAGCGCGGTGGAGATCGACGTCCACGAATCGGGGGGGCACCTCCATCCCGTCGAGGTCGCCGCCCAGCCCGACGCCGCGGTCAAGGCCTGCAGCGACCTGCAGCGGCTCCGGCCGGTGGCGGTTTCGTTCGCCGCCGCCGAAACCCCGGCGACCGACGGGCTGTTTGCCGCCGCCTGCAAGCTCGCCAAGTCGCTCGGCGTCGTGACGATGGTCGTCGAGTCATCCGAGCTGGGAACGCCGTTCAATGGCGAGATCGAGCGGCTGCGGCGGATGGTGGCGATCGCCGCCACGCTCGACGCCGTCGTGGCAGTGAAGACCTCGGCGGGCCGCATGACCCAGGATGCCGAGACGACCGCGTCGCTGTGCCGCAACGTGCCGGGGCTCGGTGTCACCCTCGACCCGAGCCATTTCATCTTCGGGCACAAGAAGGCGGCGAGCTGGGAGCCGATCCTCAAATACGTCCGCCACGTCCACCTCCGTGACACCAAGCCCGACGTGCCCCAGGTCCGGATCGGCCAGGGGGGCGTCGAATACCTGCGCCTCGTCCGCCAGCTCGAGCGGGTCGGCTACGGGCGGGCCCTGTGCGCCCACATGCTCCCTCTCCCCGGCGTCGACCAGGGAGCCGAGCTGCGGAAGATGCGGCTCCTCCTCGAGAGCCTGCTGTAGGCGGCGCGCCGTCAGCCCGCGCCCCACTCGCCGCGGCGGCCGAAGCGCTCGCGGGCCGCCGCCGCGAACCGGCCCGAGGCCGCGGCCAACGCATCGAGGAGGGCGGCGGTGTCGCTGCCGGCCGCGCCGCGGGCCGCCGCGATCACCGTCCGGCACTCGTTGGCGTCCATGAACGTCGCCGCCTCGAGCACGAGCGCCGCTTCCTCGGGGGTGATGACGAGGAACCCGTGCTTGTCGGCGTGGATCAGGTCGCCGGGGTTGACGGTGCGCCCGAAGACCTCGACCGGGCAGCCCCAGCGGACCGGATGGACGTGGGCGTGGCCGACGCACAGCCGCCGGGCGAGCGCCTTGAAGCCGACGGCGGTCATCTCGTCGACGTCGCGGATCGCGCCGTCGCAGATCGTACCCACGCACCCGAGCGCGCGGTGGACCGAGGCGTTGACTTCTCCCCAGAACGAGCCCGTGACCCGGGGCTTTTCCAGGTCCTGGACGCAGACGATCTTCGGGCCCGGCACCGCGGCGACGGCGCGGCGGTAGGCATCCCAGGCACCGGGCGCGGCGGACTTGTGCGCCGGGTTTCCCGGTTCGATGACCAGCGTCACCGCGCGGCCCACCATCGGGCCCAGCGCCGGCATGAAATCGCGCGTCTCCTCCGGATTGAATCCGGCGGCGGCGGGATCGCGACGGGTGATCTGCTCCCAGCCGTTGTAGACCGTCGGCGTGTTCCAGCGCTGCAGCTGGAGCAACTCACCGAGCTCCGGGCCGGCGGGGTCGTTCACTGGAGCTTCGCCGCGGTGGATTCGACCCGGCTGGCCATTTCGGCGAACGCCTTGGCCTGGAAGTCGTCTCCCTGCTCGGCGTACATCGTCGACAGGTTGCCGTAGGCCACCGCCAGCGACTTCTCCTCGATCTGCCGCTGCTCGACCGCCCCCTCCATGAGCTTCACGCCCTGGCGGCTGAGGCGGACCGCTTCCTCGCGGCGGTCGGCGTTCCAGTAGGAGATCGCCATGCTCACCAGCGACTCACCGAGACGACCGGACGTGCCGTCGCGTCCGAAGGCGGCATTGGATTCCCACAGCGGCACGACCTTGTCGAACCACACGACCGCCGTGGCGTGATCCCCCTGCTGGATGCCGTGGAGGACACCGATCCGGAAGTAGATGTCGCCGAGGCTCCGCCGGTCGCGGTCGGTGAGCTCGCGCTGCTCGGCGCCGCGCTCCAGGTAGGCCGCGGTGAGCGTCGCATTGGCGAGCATGTCGGCCGCCTCGCCACGCTTCTGGGCGGCGGCGATGGCGTCGGCGAGCCCGTGGCCCGCCTCCCAGTCGATCTGGCGACGCCGCCAGGAATCCTCGAGCCCGGCCCCGAGGCGGTCGCGGGCGGCGAGGAGGCGCTTCACCCAGGGAAGTGGCTCGATCGCCTCCGCCGAGCCGGCGGCGGCCGCCAGCGCTCCGCGGCACAGCTGCAACTCGAGCATCGCCCGCTGCGGATCATCGGCGGGGACTTCGGCCACCATCGCGTCGGCCCGCTGGATCCATTTCGGGATCACGCGCGGCTTCTGCCGGTATTTGCCCCGGGAGATCGCGATCGCCATCCCCAGGTGGGCGTCGAGCAGGACCTCGCGGGCGGCGGTCTGCACCGACGGCGAGCGGTTGGTGAGCAGCGGCAACCCGGCCCGGATCGCCTGGTCGAAGTGCCCCACGGCCCGGGCGTAATCGGCGGTCGGCTCCTCGAGGGCGATGCGGCCGAGCATCCGCTCGGCCTGGGCCTTCACCAGCGGCGTCGCCGTCGCCTCGTCGCGGACCTCCTCGACCTTGGTGCGGGCGTCGACGAACCGCTCCAGCGCCACGAGGATGCTGGCGTGCTTGAGCCGAGTCCAGACGTCGACCGGATCGACCGCTTCGGTGGCGGCGGCGGTTTTCAGGGCCTGCTGCCAGCGCCCCTGCTCGGCCAGGAGCACCAACAGCAGCCGGTGCGCCCGGAGGTGGCGTGGGTCGAGTTCGATCGCGTAGGTGAGGTCGGCGAGGGCGTGGGCGGAGTGGGTTTCCATCTCCCCTTCGGCGCGGAGGACGAAGGCCTCGGGGTCGAGCGGCTCGAGCATCATCGCCAGGGCCGATCGGGTGCCCGGCTTGAGGCTGAAGACGATGCCCCGTTCGGGAAACACCTCGCCGATCGAGATCCCCTGTTCGTCGAGGATCGACACGGTGCGGAGGTCGCCGATCTCGAGCTTCTCGGCCAGCTCGTCGACGGCCAGCGGCTCGACGAGCTTGACGCGGATCGCGCTGCAGACGTCGCCATCGAACGTCATCTCCACGCGCTCGAACGGCTCCATCGCCCAGAACAATCCGTTGCTGCCGTCCTCCCGGGTGAACGCGGTACCGAGGCCGAACACCGCCTCGACCTCTCCACGGGTCGACGTGCCCGGCGTGATGCCCTGGAAGCTCGCCGGATCGATCGTCAGCGTCGGGACCTCGTCGGGGGTGGCCGCGACCGGCGTATCGAGCGAAGTCGGTGGGGTCGGCGGCAGGTCGCCGAGGGGGGCGGGGGCAGGGGGCTCGACGACCGCGCTGGTCACCCCTTCGGCGCCCTCTTCGGGGGGCAGCGGTGCGGCGCCGACGGCGACCGTGGCCGTCGAGCCGGTGTCTTCGCCGCTCGCGGCCAGCACGCTCCGGTCGGGTCCGAGCACGAACGTCTCGGCGCCGGCGGGCGCGGATCGCTGTGCGGCGCCGGGCTGGGCGCGGGCGGCCAGATCGCTCGCCAACTCACCCCACGCGCCGAGGAGCGATCCGCGCGTGTCGACCGGGGCGGCGAACCGGGAGCGGAGCAGCGACCGCCCCGGCTTGCCCTCGGCGGTCGAACGGGGTGTGGCGGCGATGCCGGGGGCGGTGCCGGCGGGCGCCTGGTCGGCCGCGGTCGGCCGGTCCTGTGGCGCCGGGGCGGCATTCTTCGCCGCCTCGGCAGGTGCCGGCGTGGCGGAGTCGCGGCCGGTGAGCCGATCCATCCACTTCGGGAGCCGCAGCAGGCCGCGCGGAGAAGCAGCGGCGTCGGGCCCCGCGGCAGGGCACGACGGACCGCACGGGGCCACTCCGAGGAGCAACGCGGAGAGGACGACGCCGGAAAGACGGGGGCACCGCAGCATGGCCACGTCGAGATCCTCCGAAGACAGCCTGGGGCGATCGCGGCGTCCCGCGGGCGGGAATGCCGCAGCGCCGGGGAACGTAGGCTTCCCCGCTCGCCGGGTCCAGATCATCCTGCGGTGGCGCGTGGCGCCGTCCCGGGCCGCCGTCGGCCGCGGCCTCCGCGCCGGTAGAATCGTTTCCGGTAGCTTTGCCCCGATGACCACGACACCCCAGTCCGCCGCGCCGATCGTCGTCGTCGGAGGGGGGCTGGCCGGGTTGGTGGCCGCCGAGACACTCGTCGCGAAGTCGCGCCGACGGGTCGTGATCATCGACCCCGCCGACCGCCCAGGCGGCGTGCTGCAGACCGTCCGGCGGGGCGAGTGGCTGGTGGAACGGGCCGCCGACTGCTTCCTCGCCGCGCGGCCCGAGGGGCTCGCGCTCGTCGAGCGGCTCGGGCTCACCGACCGTCTCCTGCCGGTGTCCCCATCGGCACGGCGCGCCATGATCTGGTGGGGCGGTCGGACGGTTCCCGTCCCGGCCGGCTTTCGCCTTCTCGCCCCAGGCGACCGGGAGGCGATCCGGACGACTCCCCTGCTGTCGGCCGCGGGGCGCGACCGGCTTCTCGCAGAGCCGACAGTGCCCTCCCGGGATCCGGCTGCCGGCGATGAATCGCTCGAGTCGTTCGCGGTGCGTCGGCTCGGCCGCGAGGCCTTCGAACGCCTCGTCCAGCCGCTCGTCGCGGGAATCTGGACGGCCGACCCGGCCCGGCTGAGCATGGCGGCGGCGTGTCCGGAGTTCGTGCGGATGGAGCGCGAGCATGGCAGCCTCACGGCGGGCGAGCGGGCCCGGCTGGAGGCCACGCGGCCCGGCGAAGGCCAGCCCGCCCCTGACGGGCCGGTCGCCGGCGCCCGTTACTCGCAGTTCGTGACCCTGGCCGAGGGGATGGAGTCGCTCCCGAAGGCGCTGTGGCGGCGCCTCGGTGACGCCGGCGTGGAATGGCGTCGCGCCGCGGTGGACGGGCTGGCATGGTCCGCCGCCGGGTACGTCCTGCGGACCGCCGGAGGCAGCCACGTCCAACCGGCGGCCGGTGTCGTCGTCGCCTGCCCCGCGCCGATCGCCGCGCCGATCCTCGGCGACGTCGCGCCGGCTCTGGCCGGCGAGCTCGCGGCCATCGAGCATGCGGGATCGGCTGTCGTCTGCCTGGGGTACGATCGCGCCGCGCTCGAACACCCCCTCACGGCCGCCGGCGTGGTCGTGCCGGCCGTCGCGGGCAGGGGTTGCCTGGCGATCAGCTTCGCCAGCGCGAAGTTCCCTGGTCGAGCGCCTGGAGACGGAGCGCTCGTGCGCGTGTTCCTCGGGGGAGCCCTCGATCCGGGTGTCGCCCTCCTGCCCGACGAGCTCCTCATCGCCCGGGCGGCGGCCGAAGCCGAGGCGATCCTCGGTGCGCGACGCCCCCCACGGCTCGTCGAGATTGCCCGCTGGCATGGCGCGATGCCGCAGTACCATCTCGGCCACGTCGACCGCGTCCGGCGGATCGGCGAACTGGCCGCCGCGTTGCCGGGAGTGGCACTGGCCGGCAACGCCTACGAGGGGGTGGGGATCCCACAGGTCATCGCGAGCGGCATCGCCGCCGCCGACGCCGTTGCCGGGGTCTGCGGGTGACCGACCGTCAGCCAGTGGTCGACCGTGGTCCCGGCATCACGCCGGAAACGGTCACTTCTTCTTCGCGGCGGCCGCGGCTGCCGGCTTGGCCGCTGCCTTGGCGGCGCCGGCCTTCGGGGCTGCGGCTCCCTCCGCCCCCTCCTCCTTCTTCGCCTTCTTCTTCTTCATCACCATCTTGTAGACCCGCACCTTGGGCAGGCCGAGGGGGCTCCGCCCCGCCTCGAAGCGGTCGAGTTCCTTGAGCTTGGTGATCCGCTCGGCGCGCGACAGCACGCCACGGGCCGACGTCGATCCTTTGCGGACGCGCAGGCTCTTGTCCATCGTCATGACTGGTTCCTTCGGTTGTCTCGGGTGCGGTCCGCGACGGAGGCTGCCAACCGCAACTCCACAGCGTAGAAACGACCTCCCCCGGTCGCAAGGGGCGTCCGTCACCGCTGCCGTCGCGGCCCCTTCCCCGGGGCCCGCGACGGCGGGCGGATGCTCACCCCTCGCCTGCGTCCAGGGCCGAGGCATCGATGGTGGCGATGCGCGCCAGGAAATCGTCGATCGTGGCGGTGCGCTTCGCCAGATCCGGTTCGACGCACGCCATGATCGCCTTGCCGAGCGCCGGTGGGATGTCGGGCCAGTGCTCGCGGATGTCCTGCGGCGTGGTGTCGTGCTGGAGGGCCGCCCGACCGGAGGTGCCCCGTGGCCAAGGCAACTCGAGCGTGCAGATCTCGTAGGCGGTGACGCCGAACGAAAACACGTCCAACCGGCGATCGGCCTGACGCCGGCGGACCACCTCCGGAGCCATGTAGTTGGGCGTCCCGATCCGATTCCCGGGCTGAAGGAACACCGGCTTGTCGGGCACCGTCAGGCCGAAGTCGAACAGCACGAGGCGGCCGTCGGTGCCGAGGATGAAGTTGCGCGGGCAGATGTCGCGGTGCACGAAGCCGGCCTTGTGCACGGTGGCCACCGCGGTCGCCGCCTGGCGGACGAGGTCCACGCGGCGTGCCGGGGGCAGCAGACGCTTGGTCGAGAGCAGGCCGTGGAGCAGTTGCCCGTCGAGGAACTCCTCGACCACGAAGGCGCTGCCGTCCTTGGTCGTTCCCCAGTCGATCGTGCGGACGATGTGGTGGCCGGTGATCCGGGAGCCGATCTCCCCCTCGGAAGGTTTTCCCAGGCCCTTGTAGCGCCCCTCGATCGGCCCCACCTTCTTCGGATCGAGGATCTTGAGGCCGAGGATCTCGCGGGTCTCCCGGTCGCGCACCTTGTAGAAACTGGACATCGTTCCCGAGATGCTGTGGTGCAGCGCCTCGTAGCGCCGCCAGACGTCGACCTTGCCGCGTCGTCGGCGATCGGCTGCCGCCCCGCCGGATGCGGCCGGTTTGGCCGGCGCCGCCGAGCCGCGTCCACCGAACCACGCGAACAGGCGACGAAGGTCCATGATGCTCGCGAGCAAGGGGATCGGGGGAAGGACGGCACCGGTCGGCCACCGCGACGGCATCCCACCGCCGCGGGCCGTCAGCCCTGCTTGAGGCGGGCGAGCTCTGCATGGGCGGCGGCCAATTCGGCCTCGAGCTTCGGCACCTCGGCCGGGTCGTCAGGCTGCTTCTTCGCGGCCGCCAGCAGCTGCTGCAGCTTGGCCACCTTGTGCTGGAGCACTTCCTGGCGCTTCTTGTCTTTCTTGTCCATGTGGCACCTCGGAGTCTCGTCGGGCCGCCGCCGCGGTGCTCCTCAGGGAGCGGGTGCGCTTGCCGGCGGGCTCTCACTGGTCGAAGCGTCCGGCGCCGTGGCAGGGGCGGCTTCCTCCGCCGGGGTATCGCCCGGCGGCGAACGGCCCTCCTCGGACCGGCGGAACGAGCCGCCCGGCCCTTCACCGATGCCCCCTGGCGGGCCGCCGCGGAACCGGGCCCCCTCGCCCCCGCCGTCGCTGAAGCCGCCACCGCCCCCTTCCATGCCGCCCTCGTCAGACGTCGAGACCGCCTGCCGCGGCGGGCCGGTGTGGAGCTGGCGCATCCACCCGGAGAGGAGAACGACGCCGAGGCCCACGATCAGGGCGACCGTCGACCATTTCCGCCGCGCGTCGCGGATCCACTGCGTTCCCGCACCGCGCCCCACCAGGCCGCTGGCGAGGAAGAACACGCCCATCGCGAGCAGGAACTTCACGCCGAACAGGGCGTGGTAGCGCGTCCGCTTGAGCCAGGCGCCCTGTTCCCATTCGATCGCGTCCCCTGTGAACACGAGGTAGTTGACCAGGCCGCTCACCAGGAGGGCCGCGATCGCACCGATCACCCACGGCAGCCAGCGCCGCCGGACCGCCTCGTGGATCCGCGCCCGGGTCCCGTCGTCCTCGGCTTCCAGTGCCGGGAGGAGGGCAACGTGGGCGAACGCCAAGCCCCCCATCGCGACGATCGCCGCGAGGATGTGCAGCCAGCGGAACGCCAACAGCGACATGTCGATCGAGCGCATGCAAGCCCCCGTGGAAAGGCATCGCGGGCACGGCGGACACCCGCACTCCCGGACACTCCGCGGAGGATATCCGATCGCCGGCCCGGGGTGTACCATCCCCCTGCGGCCGGCGGACGGGCGCTGCCGCGCGATGCCTGGGCCTTCGTCGCGTGCCGGTCCGTCCGCTCCCCTGGGGATGCCCGACCGTGGATGCCGATCCCGAGATGATCCTGCCCGGGCAGTCCCCCCACGACCGCTTCATGGCGCTGGCGCTCGACGAGGCCCGCCGTGCCGCCGACGAGGACGAAGTTCCGGTCGGCGCCGTGGTCGTGGCCGGCGGGCGCGTGATCGCAAGCGCGCACAACCAGCGCGAGCAGCTCGCCGACCCGACGGCCCACGCGGAGATGATCGCGCTGACGCAGGCCGCCGCGGCGCTGGGCACGTGGCGGCTCGAGGGCTGCACGCTGTACGTGACACTCGAACCGTGCCCGATGTGCGCTGGCGCCATCCTCCAGGCGCGGGTGCCCGAGGTCGTCTGGGGCGCGGCCGACCCCAAGGCCGGGGCCGTCGCCTCGCTGTACCGGCTGTTCGAGGATCCCCGGCTCAACCACCGGGTCACCCACACCGGCCTGGTGATGGCCGACGCCTGCAGCGCGATCCTGTCGGCGTTCTTCCGCGGCAAGCGTGGCCCACGCGGCTGAGCGGAGCCGGTCAGGTCCGCTGGCCGATCGGCACGAAATCGCGGAGCGTCTCGCCGGTGTACACCTGTCGCGGCCGGCAGATCTTCTTCGTCGGCGAGCGATGCATCTCCATCCAGTGGGCGATCCACCCCGGCAGCCGCCCCATCGCGAACAGCACCGTGAACATCTGCACGGGGATGCCCATCGCCCGGTAGATCACGCCGGAGTAGAAGTCGACGTTGGGATAGAGCTTCCGCTCGATGAAATAGTCGTCGGCGAGAGCCACTTCCTCGAGCTGCTGGGCGATGTCGAAGATCGGGTCGTGGCGGGCGATCTTGGCGAGCAACCGGTCGCAGATCGACTTGATGAGGCGGGCACGCGGATCGTAGTTCTTGTAGACGCGGTGGCCGAACCCCATGAGGCGGAAGCCGGAGTCCTTCTTCTTGGCGAGATCGACGCATTTCTTCACGTCGCCTCCCTCGGCCACGATCCGTTCGAGCATCTCGACGCACGCCTGGTTGGCACCGCCGTGGAGCGGCCCCCACAGCGCACAGATCCCCGCCGAGATGCTCGCGAACAGGTTGGCGTCGCTCGACCCGACCATCCGGACCGTCGACGTCGAGCAGTTTTGCTCGTGGTCGGCGTGCACGATCAGGAGCGTGTCGAGGGCGTCGGCGAAGTCGGGGTCGACGTGGTACTCCTCGCACGGCACCGCGAACATCATCTGGAGGAAGTTCTCGCAGTAGCTGAGATCGTTGCGCGGGTAGATGAGGGGCTGGCCGATCGATTTCTTGTGGGCGTAGGCCGCGATCGTCGGCAGCTTGGCGAGCAGCCGGTGGACGCTGATCTCGACCTGCCGCGGGTCATGGACGTCGAGCGAGTCCTGGTAGAAGGTCGACAGCGCTCCGACGACGCTGCCGAGCGTGGCCATCGGGTGGGCATCCCGGGGAAAGCCCCCGTAGAAGCTCCGCATGTCCTCGTGGATCATCGTGTGGTGCGACAGCGACCGGCGGAACTGCTCGAGCTCGTCCGCCGTGGGCAGCTTGCCGTAGATCAGCAGGTAGCTGACCTCGACGAAGTCGCACTTCTCGGCGAGGGCCTCGATCGGGTACCCGCGGTAGCGGAGGATCCCCCGCTCGCCGTCGAGGAACGTGATCGCACTGACCGTCGAGCCGGTGTTGACGTAGCCCTCGTCGAGGGTGATCGCCCCGGTCTGGGCGCGGAGCTTGGCGATGTCGAGCGCCTGCTCCCCCTCGGTTCCGACGACGACGGGAAGGTCGAGCGCCCGGCCGCCCATCTCGAGACGGGCCACCCCCGCGGACCGGGTGCCCGGCCAGGGAGTCGAGGGCCCGGGCGCGGATTTGGGCGTGGACACGGTCATCGTGGGGAAACTCCCGAGGGGCCCCACGGTGACGGCCGACGGCCCCGCAGCAGCCTGGCGGAGTCTAGCCCGCGCCCGGGGCATGGGCAATCGACGACGGCCGGCAGCCCGGTCTGCGCTGCCGGTGCCCGCGGCGCTCTGTCGGTCAGCGTTGCAACGCCGTCGGCGACCGGGCGGCGGAGCCTTCGCCCCCCTCGTCCGTATCGAAGATCGTCCACACCGGCGTCCGCTCGCGGACCTTCGCCAGGTAGTCGGCCACTTCCCGGCCGCGGCGCTCGGAGATCAGGCGATCCCGGATCTCGACCTGGGCGTCGATGAACGGCGTCCGGCCCGCCTCGGCGCGCTCGACGACGCGCACGATGTGCAGGCCCGAGTCATCCTCGATGATCGTGCTCAGTTGCCCGACGGGGAGGGTGAAGATCGCCTCGTCGAGAGCCTTCGACACGAGGCTGCCGCGCGTCGTCCAGTCGCTCCGCCCCCCGTCGCGGGCCAGCGGCCCCTCCGAGCCGGCCCGGGCGACCTCGGCGAACGAACGCCCCTCGAGGATGTCGTTGCCCATCTTTGCCAGCCGGTTCCAGGCCTCCTCGCGCGAGCGCCCGCGGCCGACGCGGACAGTGCACTGCTCGTAGCGGGCGCGGGCGGGAAAGTCGTACTCGGCGAGATGATCGTGGTACCAGGCGATCATCTCGGCATGGGGCACGTCCTCGTCGGCCTGGACGCGCTGCTGCATCCACTGCTGTGCCAAGGCGCGTTCGAAGAACGTCTTGCGGATCCGGTCGAGCGACAGGCTGCGGCGGCGCAGCTGCTGCTCGTATTCCTGAACGGTCGCCACGCCGGCGTCGCGGACCAGCTTCGGCAGCTGCTGCTCGTCGAACGCTTCATTGACCTTCGCCTCGATCTCCGGGAGGCGGTCCTCGGGGATCGTGCGGAGGGCATCGACGTAGATCAGCAACGACTCGACGTGCTGGGGGAGCACCTGGCGGCAGATCTGGAGCTTGAGTTGGCGGATCTGCTCCGGCTTGAGGCCGGGCGAGACTTTCTCCAGCCACGCCATCGCGCTGGGGGTCAGCAGATCGGCTTCGAGCACGACCTCCGTCCCGACGCGGGCGACGACCTGGGCGACGTCGATCGATTCCTCGACCATCGCGGCGCTCGAGCGGTATCCGGCCGGGATGACCCCCTCGTCGGCGCTGGGATCGGCCTGCCCCGTGGCGGTGGAGGCAGCGGCGACCAACGGGCTGCCGGGGCGCTCGCGGATGCTCGACAGGACGTGCCGGTCGCCGGCCGGCGCTCCCGGCCAGCTTTCGGGGCGCGAGACTGCGGCAGGGACAGTCGGCACGAGAGGCACGGGACGGTCGGCTGGCGTGGCACCCGGTTCGATCCGCCCCGGCACGGCCACCGGTTGCCCCAGCGCCCCGGAAACGATCGCGACGGGGGACGCGGTCGAGGCCAGTGCCATCAGGGCGAGCGAGAGCGTGCGCCGGGCTGGCTGGCCGGGGAGGTTCATGGAGCCGGATCCTTGCGTGGACGCATCCGCCCTGACAACGGCGCCGCGCGGGGCTGGCGCGGAGCCGGTTCACCGGAAGGGGGCGGACTATAGGAAGCGGGAGGATCGGTCCGCAAGGCCGCACGGATCGCCGCCAGGAGCAGATCGGGCGACTGCATCAGCTCCGGATCGAGGGGAAGATAGGCAGTTCGCTCGTCCACCAGACGGAGGCGCTTGGCAGCCCCCCGGCCGGTCGCGCGGAGCCGCTCCAAGGCGCGGCGGTCGTGGTGCCGGAGAACCACCATTCCCGCCTCGATGCCGACCCCGTCGATCCCCTGGGCAGCGGCCGCGATCCGCAGCCGGGCGAAGTCGAGCAGGCGCAGCGCCGGCTCCGGGAGGGGGCCGAACCGGTCGGCCAGCTCGGCGCCCAGGTCGTCGACCTCTCCCGCGCCGGTGGCCCGCGACAGCCTGCGGTAGACGTCGAGCTTGGAGCGATAGTCGGGGATGTACTCGCGCGCCAGCCACGCGCTCCCCGGCAGGTCGACGGCCACCGCCGGGGGCTCCGCCGTCGGCATCCCCTTGAGGCGGCGCACGGCCTGCTCGAGGAGCCGGCAGTAGAGCTCGTAGCCGACCGTGGCGATGTGGCCGCTCTGCTGGGTGCCGAGGAGGTTTCCGGCACCGCGGATCTCGAGGTCGCGCATTGCCAGCGAGAAGCCGGCGCCCATGCTGGAAAACTCCTGGATCGCCCGCAGGCGCCGCGTCGCGGCCGAGGTCAGCCGGGCCGTCTCGTCGACGAGCAGGTAGCAGTAGGCGCGGTGGTGCGACCGGCCGACCCGGCCGCGGAGCTGGTGGAGATCGGCGAGCCCGTAGCCATCGGCCTCGTCGATGAACATCGTGTTGGCGGCCGGGATGTCGAGCCCGCTTTCGATGATCGTCGTCGCCAGGAGGATCTCGGTGCGCCCGGCGACGAACTCGACCATCACCTCCTCGAGCTCGGTTTCCGAAAGCCTCCCATGGCCGATTCCGATCCGGACGTCGGGCACGATCCGCGCCAGCCGGTGGGCGACCGAGTCAATGTCGTGGATCCGGTTGTGGACGAAATACACCTGGCCCCCGCGCGTCAGTTCGCGCTGGATCGCGTGGCGGATCAGGGCCTCGTCCCAGCGGCTGACGCGGGTCTCGACCGCGATCCGGTTGGCCGGGGGCGTCGCCAGGCTGGAGATGTCGCGGATCCCCAGCATCGACATATGGAGCGTCCGCGGGATCGGTGTGGCGGTCATCGTCAGCACGTCGATGCTCGCACGCAGCGCCTTGAGCCGCTCCTTGACGTCGACCCCGAAACGCTGCTCCTCGTCGACCACCAGCAGCCCGAGGTTGTGGAACGCGATGTCGGCCTGGGCGAGACGATGGGTGCCGACGACGATGTCGACGCCACCCCGGGCGAGCCCCTCGAGGATCTCGCGCTCCTCCGCCGGCGTGGCGAATCGCGACAGGCTGCGGATCGTGAACGGGTATTCGGAGAACCGGGCGACGAAACTGCGCCGGTGCTGCTCGGCGAGGACGGTGGTCGGAACCAGCACGGCGACCTGGTAGCCGGCCTCGACCGCCTTGAAGGCGGCGCGCATCGCCAGCTCGGTCTTGCCGAAGCCGACGTCGCCGCAGAGGAGGCGGTCCATCGGCCGCGTCGCCTCCATGTCGGCGGCGATCGCCGCGGCCGCGGTGGTCTGGTCGGGGGTCGGGTCGAAGGGAAACGACTCCACGAACGCGCGCTGCCAGGGGGTCTCGGGGGGGAAGGCGATCCCCGGCCGGCTGGCCCGCCGCGCCTGGAGCTGGATCATGTCGGCGGCCATGTCGGCGACGGCGTCGCGCACGGCCTGCTTCTGCCGCTCCCAGGCCGCCGTGCCGACGCGCGACAGCTTCGGCGCCAGGCGCGTGCCGCCGACGTACTTCTGCACCAGCTCGATGCACGACGCCGGCACGTAGATCCGCGTGCCCTCGGCGAACTCGAGGTCGAGGAATTCCTCGGTGCGGCCGTGCTGCTCGAGCAGCTTGAGGCCGCGGTAGCGGCCGATCCCGTGGGCGACGTGGACGATGAAATCGCCGTCGTGGAGGTCGAGGAAGGTGTCGATCGCGCGTGACAATCGCTGGCGCACCGGGCGCGCGGCGACGTCCTCGCGGCGAAACAGCTCCGCCGCCGAGATCAGCACCAGCTTCTCGGGCACGAGGCGGAAGCCGGCCTGGAGCCGGCCGCGGGCGAAGTGCAGACGCCCTTCCCTGGCCGGGGCGGTGGCCGCGAACAGCTCGCGCAGCCGCTCCTCCTCCGCGGCCGCCGGGACCACGATCCACACCTCCTGGTCGCGGCCGACCGTCTCCAACTCGTCGCGCACCCGGTCGAGGACGCCGGTGAACCGCTCGACGCTCTCGACGGCGAGCGTCGCGGTCGCCTCCATGCTCGCCGGTGCGATCGCGGCGAACGTCACCGAGGGAAACCGGTAGATCCGCCGGAACACCTCCTCGGGGCCCGCCAGCACGCCGGGCGATCGCTCCGCCGCCCGCCGCGCCTCGGCGGTCACGTCGGCCGGCTCGACGATCACCCACCACGATGCCGCCGGGACGATGTCGGCTAATTCGGCGCGGCGCACCGCCTCGCCGCCGTCCCCGGCGGCGAGCGCCGTCAGATCGATCCGCTCGAGCGCCGCGACGCTCCGCTGCGAGACGGTGTCGAACGTCCGCAGCGACTCGATCTCGTCGCCGAACAACTCGACGCGCACCGGTCGCTCCCAGTCGGGGGCGAACAGGTCCACGATTCCACCGCGGCGTGCGAACGAGCCCGGCGAATCGACGGCATCGGCGGCTTCCCAGCCACGGGCGACGAGCCAGTCGGCGAGCTCGGCCGGGTCGAGCCGCCCCCCCGGCTCCAGGCTCCGGGTGCTCGCCGCGATCGCGCGCGGATCGGGGAGCGGGGTCAGCAGCGCCTGGACGGGCACGACGAGGATCCGGGGCCTGGACGCCGCCGGGCCGGCCAGCCGCCTGACCACCGCCACCCGGGCCGCCGCCGCCGGATCGGCACCAGCATCACCGGTCGGATCGTCGAGTGCCGGAAGCGAGGCGGTGCCCGCGGCGGTGAACAGCGCCAAGTCGTCGACGAGCGCTTCGGCGTCGGCGGCATGGGGGGTGACGACGACGAGCACACCCGGCTCGGCCCCCGGCGTGGCGGCGAGGGCCTCCGCCAGGGCTGCCGCGGTCAGCGCGGAGGCCGACCCCCAGGTTCCGCCGACGGTTCCTCCGTGCCCCTCGCGGAGGCTGGCGATCACGTCGGCGAACCCGCTGTGCGAAGCGAGCGTGGCAGCCAGACCGGGCAATCGACCGGCTGACGATGGGGCTTTCCGCGCGGGCACGCCGAAAGTGTAGCAGCGGCACCGGTTGCGCCGCCGGTCCGGTGCCGGGCAGCGGTGTCGGCGCCCCGCGGTCGCCACACGCCCGGTGCGGAACCGCCAGCGGCCGCAAAGCGGATGCGAGGGGGTGGTTATCGTGTATTTTTGAAGGGTCGGTCGCACCCGCCCCGTTTCCCACCGGAATCTGCTGCCATGTCCACGGCTTCCCGCCCCCGATCGTCCGAGGCCTTCGTCACCGGCGCCGATGTGGTGGTCGAGTCGTTGATCCGCCACGGCGTCGAGGTCGTGTTCGCCTACCCCGGCGGCGCGAGCATGCCGTTGCACCAGGCGCTGACGCGGGCGGCCGACCGGCTGCGCACGATTCTCCCTCGCCACGAGCAGGGGGGGGCGTTCGCCGCCCAGGGCTACGCGCGGACCACGGGCAAGCCGGGGGTGTGCATGGCCACCAGCGGCCCCGGCGCCCTCAACCTCGTCACCGCGATCGCCGATGCCCGGATGGACAGCGTGCCGCTGGTCGCCCTCACCGGCCAGGTCGGCACCAGCGTCATCGGCACCGATGCCTTCCAGGAAACGCCGATCGTCGAGGTCTGCCGCGGGATCACCAAGCACCACTACCTCGTCACCGATCCGGCCGACATTGCCCGGGTGATGCGCGAGGCGTTCCACGTCGCCACGACGGGTCGTCCGGGCCCGGTGCTGGTCGACCTGCCGAAGAACATCCAGGTCGCGCAGATCGTGCCCGATTACGACGCGCCGCTGAACCTGCCGGGCTACCGGCCGTCACCGCGCCCTCCCCACCCGGAACAGATCGCCCAGGTCGCCGCCGCGGTCAAGCGCGCGAAGCGGCCGGTGATCTACGCCGGTGGCGGCGTGATCACGGGGAACGCCTCCGACGAGCTGCGCGAACTGGTGCGCAAGACGGGGATTCCGGTGACGATGACGCTGATGGGCCTGGGGGCGTTTCCCGGCGACCATCCGCTGTCGCTCGACATGCTGGGGATGCACGGCAGCGTGTATGCCAACTACGCCGTCGACGAGGCCGACCTGCTGATCGCCATCGGCGTCCGCTTCGACGACCGCGTCACCGGCAAGGTCGCCGAGTTCGCCCAGCACGGGTTCATCGTCCACATCGACATCGACCCGTCGGAGATCAACAAGAACAAGCTCGTCCACGTGCCGATCGTGGCCGACGTCGAGGACGCCCTCCACGCCCTCAACAAGATCGTCGAGCCGCCGGCAGCGGGCCTCGAGCCGTGGTACGAACGGATCGCCGAGTGGAAGCGCGTTGATCCGTTCGCCTTCGACACCTCCTATCCCGGAATCCTCGGCCAGGAGGCGATCGCCGCGCTGTCGCGGCTGACGGCCGACCGGGAGACGGTCGTCGCCGTCGGCGTCGGCCAGCACCAGATGTGGGCGGCCCAGTTTTTCACGTTCCGCGAGCCCCGGACCTGGCTCTCGTCGAGCGGCCTGGGGACGATGGGATTCGGTCTGCCCGCGGCGATGGGGGCCAAGGTGGCCCGCCCCGGGGCGCTGGTCGTCGACATCGACGGCGACGGCAGCATCCTGATGAACATCCAGGAACTGGCGACCTGCGTGTGCGAGAACATCCCCGTCAAGGTGCTGCTGCTCAACAACCAGCACCTCGGGATGGTGGTCCAGTGGGAGGATCGGTTTTTCAAGGGCAACCGGGCCCATACCTACCTCGGCCCGGTCGACCATCCGGAGGCGGCCGGCCAGGGGGACGGTATCTCGCCGGAGTCGCGCTATCCCGACTTCGTGGCCATCGCCCGCGGTTTCGGCTGGCAGTCGGAGTCGATCGCCGCGAAGGCCGATCTCGACGGTGCCTTGCGGCGATTGATCGACGCCCCGGGACCGGCGCTCCTCGACGTCCAGGTGCCCTACCAGGAGCACGTTCTGCCGATGATCCCGTCGGGGATGACGGTCCGCGACCTGATCAAGCGCTGATCGCCACCGAGGCTGTGGCTCCGCGACCCGGCCCGAGGACCGTGTCGCGGAAGGTCGGCGTCACTTGCCGAAGGGGGACGAGTCGTCCGGCTCGTTGTCGCCCGGCTTCGTGGCCGGCTTCGCACCCGGCTTGGCATCGGGTGTGTCACTGTCGGCGGCGTCCGGCTCCTTCCCGTCGAGGGCGGCCAGGGCGTCGCGCACCGACTTCTCGGTCAGCTCGTCGGCGATCGTCGCCGCGTGCTCGCGGAGCAGTTCTGCCAGTTCCTTGTCGGCGTCCGCCTCGGCGCCGGGCAGGCTGCCGAGGCCGGCACCCTTCTCGGAAACGATCGCATCGCCCAAGGCGTGCAGCCGCCAGGCGATCCGGCGGCAGGCGGGCTCGGTGACGTAGTCGGCCACCGGGTCGTTGGGACCGGCCGACATCCCCGGCAGACCGGGATAGCCACCGCCTCCGAGTGTGGCTCCCGACTCGCCGGAACTGCCGCCACTGGGAAAGCCCGGCGTCGGAGCACTGAGCCCGACCCCCGATGGGTCGTAGCCTCCGAAGGCCGCGCCCCCGGCAGCGGGAGCGACCGGCTTGGGGGCGAACCGGCGCCGCCCGCCCGCCATCGCACGGTAGTCATCCTCGAACCGCTGCCGGTCGGCGATCGCCAGTTCGTACCCGAGCGACTCGACGGCCAGGGCCCGGATCGTCTTCACCTGCGCGATCGGGTCGACCTCCGACTTCGGGCCGGCGATCGCGGCCAGGGCCGCCGCGGCCCGGACCCGGACGTCGATCGGACGCGACTGGTCAGCGAGGATCGCCGCCACGGCGCCCGCCAATTCCTTGCTCGTGTTCTTCGTCAGGCCAGGGAGCATCGCCAGCGCCCGGGCTGCCAGCCAGTCGACGGCGACCGCGTCGGACCCCTCCGGCTTCTCGCCGAGGATCCCCTGCAGCGCGCCGCGTGCCGCGCGGGTGAACTCGGTCACCCGGGCGTCACCGGCGGCCTTGGCCGTGTCGGCCTGCCGGGCCAGCCCCGCCATCGCGGCCACGCGGACGGCCGGGGGGAGCGTGCGGTCGGCGGCCGCCTTCGCCAGCGCATCGGCCGCCTTCGGCCAGACCTTCCCCTCGCGATTGTCTTTCTGGCGCATCTCCCCGATGAACAGCATCGCGTTGACGCGCACGGCGAGCGGCTCCTGGCCGTCGCGGGCCAGGGCGTCCATCGCCTCGAGGGCCGCCGCCGAAGCCGCTTCAAACGCCTTGTCGTCGGTGATCCCGCCGAGGAGCAGATCGCGCATCCGCTTGCGCACCCGGTCGATGATCGCCCGGTTGTCCTCGAGGGCCAGCTGCGGTACGACGGTGCTCTGGAGGTATTCCTTCACCGCCGGCTCGAACGCCCCACCCTGCTTGAGCGGCTCGCGGTACGACTTCTCGATCGCCGCTTCGAGCTTCAGCCACGGGGCCTTCGCCGGATCGGGGAGCGTGATCCCCGCCGCCGCCGCGCCGGCGCCGTGTTCCTGGCCGGGCGCCGGGCCGGCACCCACCGCGCCGGCGAGGAGCGTCACGGCGGCGAGCATCCACGGCGCCGGGCACCGCGCCGACCGTCCATTCCAACGACCGGTTTGCCACTCGCAGCACGACATCACGCGGTCCTCCGGAACCCGCTGACCGAACGCTCGACCCCTTCACCACCCGCCGACGACGGTGCGTCACTTCCCCCCGCGCCCGCGTGACGGCCCGCCCGGCGGACCGCCCGGTGACGACCCCGGCGGACCGCTTCCCGGCGAGCCTCCGTAGGGATTCCCGAATCCCCCGCCGAACGGTCCGGGCTGTGTCGCCGGGGACTGGGCACCGGTTTCCCCCGACAACGTGGCGATGAACTGGTTGACCGGGATGACCGTCTCGTCGGGGACCACCAACTCCAGCGATCCATCGGAACGGAGGAACAGGAGATCGAACGGCTCGGCCGGCTCCTTGACCTTCGAGTCGCTCCGTTCCTCCTGGCGACCACGGACGTCGACGAGCAGTGCGTCGGTGGCGAGGTCCTCGCCCCGGGCGCGCTGGTCGCCCCCCTTGTTGAGCCGTTTGTCGACGTTGGCGAAGCCACCGACGTCGGTGATGACGCTCCGCAGCGCGCTGCTGCCGATCGTCGTCTCGTCATCGGCGGGGTCGAGGCCGAGGAGGATCACCTCGACGCCTCCCTTGAGCCGCTTGGCATCCTTGGAGGGAAGCGTGCGGGCGAGGAGTTCGCCCCCGCGCGGCACCGCCACCGGGGCCGACTCGTTGCTGGTCTCGGAGGCGATTTTCAGATCCTTCGCCAGCCCGACGTCGGCGAGGTGCGCCGCCGGCATGTCGTAGTTGGGGTTGAAGACCGAAACCCGCACCCGGTAGGTGTACGACTTGCCTGGCTCGACGGTGTAGTCGATGAACCGGAACAACCGGTACTCGGTGGGCTCGGCTGGGCGACCGTCTCCCCCGGGGCCCATCGCCCCTGGCATGCCCATGCCAGCCCCCATCATTCCGCCCATCATGCCACCCATCGACGGCGGCACTCCTCCGGCAGCCTCTCCGCCGCCGAGCGCTCCGCCGCCGCCACGCGAGCCCCCGCCACCCGCCGACATCGTCCCGACGCTCGTGCTGCGCGGGCCACGCGGGGGCGATCCGCCCCCCATGCCACCACCGCCACCCGCGGACGCGGTAGGACCCGGGTAGGCTGCACCCGGGTAGCCCGAGCCTCCCCCTGGGTAACCCGAGCCTCCCCCGGGGTACCCGGCACCGCCGGCGGGATAGCCCGATCCCCCTCCGGGATAGCCGCCCCCATCGGCCGACACCATGCTGCCGCCGACGCCGCCGGGAATCCCTCCCGGAATACCGCCGGCAGCTCCCCCCGGATAGCCGCCCGGCATTCCAGCCGCGCCGCCGGGATACCCTCCGGGCATCCCGGGCATCCCTCCCGACGTCTGCCCGCGCAGCGCCGTGCTCGACGCCTTGGCGGCCTCCGCCATCTCCTTCTCCCACTGGCGCTGACGCGCCTGGCGCTCGAGGATCGTCTCGATGCACCATGGATGGACAGCGGTCAGGCCCCAGACATCGCCGGCGAGTTGTGGGAGCGGCGTCAGGTAGCCGAACGTCGTCCGCGACGGGTCGGGATCGGGCGCCATCTCCTGCGTGAGGATGAAGTCGGCGGGCAATTGATCGCGTTCGATGCCGGCATAGAGCTTGTCCGCCTGCCGCCAGGCGGCACGGAGGTCGATCTTTTTCCACGGACCCAAGCCGTCGGGCCCGACCTCCGCACGTTCCACGAGGTAGTCGGCCCAGACCGGCTGGTCCCCCTGAGGATTGGGGAGGGAGCTGGCCATGAACCGTTCCTGGAAGTCCTCCGTCTGCTTGAGCCACGGCACGAGCCCGAGAACGACGCAGTACGGGACGACGCGGCCGACGGGATTCGCCGGCGCCCCGGCCCCCATCATGCCGCCGCCCATTTCGCCCCCCGGATAGCCGCCCGGCATCCCGGGATAGCCCGATCCGGCGCCGGGGACGCCGGCCGCTGCACCGCCACCGCCGCGACCTGCCACGGCGCCGCCACCGAGGCCGTCGGCGGCACCCCCGTCGGCTTGGCCGCCCGTGCCACGACCGGGAGCGTTGTCACGTCCACGGCCGGTACCGCGCTTTCCCTTGCCGTCGTCATCGCGAGGCTCGGCCGCCGCCGCCGCGAGCGCCGCCGCTTCGTCGGGCTTGAGGGCGACCACCACCTGACCGGGCACGGCGATGAGACGCTCGATGGGGTAGACCTCCGGCTTGGACCGCTTGTTGCGCTGCTCGATGATCGGCCGGTTGAAGACCGTCGCCGGTGGCCGATCAGCGATGCTCGGCTGACGCCATGGCTCCATGACGGTCGCCAGGGTCGGACGCTTGGTGGTGTCGGGGGGCGGAGTTTTTTCCCGGGAAATGTGCTCACGGGAACGGTTCGCCTGTTCGGTCATCACCTGCGGGAGCAGCTCACGCGTCACCGGCTTGGTCCGCAGGGCGTCGACGCCGCCCCACACCAGGCCCAGCGAGAGCATCGCGAACAGGCCGACGACGAGTTTCTCGCCGTGGTTGAGGAAAAAATCACTGATTCCCCGCTTGCTGAGGCTGACCTTCGGCTTTTTCATGTCGCCATCCTCCTGCAATCGGACCATGCACCGGTCGTCACATGAATCTGCTGCTTGACCACTGAGTTGGGACCGGGATCGCGAATCGAACGGCGTGGAGCGGCCGCAGCGTTCGGCGGCGGTGGCGGCGGTTCGGCGGCCGCGGGTGCCGGTGCGGCATTCGGATCAGCAGGCGCGGCATTGGGATCCGCCGCAGCCGGCGCGGCGGCTGGAACGGCAGCCGGATCGGAGGGAGCGACCGGATCAGCTGGCGGCGGCGCCGGCTCGGGCTCCGCGGCAGCCGGCTCGGCGGCACCTGGCTCGGCAGCTTCCTCCTCGATACCGAGCGCCTTCGGATCCGGGCGCCGCGCGATCGCGACGGTCCCGGCGATCTCGAACGTCACGTCGTTGGGACGCCCCATCCCACCCGCGCCAGGACCGCCCATCCCCATCATCGGCCCTGCCATGCCATATCCAGCCCCACCACCGGCATCCGGTGAATACGGGGAACTCGCCCCCGCCGGCCCGCCGCCATACATCCCGCCGGCCCCGGCCAGCGAAGCCGAAGGGTTGATGCGGATTTCGCGCACGGTGATCGGGACATCGGCCCGTGCCAGTTCGATGAGGATCGCGTCGAGCTTCCGCTGATCGGCGATCCCGCGCAGCAGGAATGGCATCAGGCTGGCCACCTGCCCGGACGCCGATTTCACCTGCTCGGCCGTCAGCGGCTTGCCATCGCCGTCGACGTAGATCCATTCCTGCAGCGAGTCGTCGGTGTTGGCCGGCGCCGCCGGTGCGCCGCCTCCGGAGTCGTCGGAGATGCCGACCATCGAACCCATGCCGTAGGCACCGGGACCGAATCCGCCGGCCTGCCCCTGGAAGCGCGGGTGACTCGGCTTCACTTCGCCGCCCCCGCCCGCGTCAGCTCCCTCGCCGCCCCCCATCGGTGAGCCCGACGATCCCATCGGGCCCCCCATGCTGCCCATGCCTCCCATGCCGCCATACATGTCGCCGCCGGCGCCGCCGGCACCACCGCGACCGCGGGGCGATTGCATCCGTCCCGCCGTGGTCTTCTCGGGCGAACCATCGACCGCCGGATACCCCACGGCAAGCCGCTCGACGGTCGAGATCGGCGCGTCGTATGATCCCCCCGCGCCCTTGTTGATCCGGGCGATGACGTCGCACAGGAGGCCGTAGACGTTGATCTCCTCCTGGGCGAGGACCACCTTCTTGGTGCTCGGCGGCTCTTCCCAGAAGAACGACGTGAACAACCGCTGCTGGTCGGCCGGGCTCCACTGGACAGTCGCGGCCTTGCGACCGCGGGCGGCCGCCGGGCCGGCGCCGGGCATGCCGGCCATCATCCCCATGCCCAATCCCATGCCCTGCGAGGCATCGGGGGAGTAAGGGCTGTATTCACCACCACCGGCGAAGCCGGGCGCGCCCGCCATCCCTGGGCCGAACCCACCGCCCGCGCTGGCGGGGTCGGGCATCATCTCGTCGGCCCCCATCCGCGCCGGTAGCTTGCGGACGATCGCGCGGATGCCGTTTTGGTAGCGCTCGAGGAGCGGGCGGGGGAGCTTGCCTTCCGGCTTCAGGGCCTGGGCGCGCTGGAGGAAGTCGGGGCCGAGCTCTGCGGGCCACTGGCGGAGAAACGCCTGGCTCGCCCAGAAGCTCTCCCATTCGGCGAGCGTCTCGCGCTGGACGCGCGTCACGCGGCGGGTCATGTCCCCTTTCCACCGCTCGTTGGGATGCGGCTGCACCGCCTCGACGCTCTTGAGAGCCGACAAGCGGCTGTCGATCTGCCCCTTGGCGGCGGTCATCTCGGCTGCGAGACGGCCGTTGGTCAGCAGCAGGAGCGGCAGCACGATGAGGGGGACAAGCGGCACCAGGAGCCAGAAGTGGTACTTCGCGAGAAAGTCCACGAACGGGCGAACGGCTTCCGGAACCTGGACCATGTCTCGACTCTCCCATCTCCGCGACGCATCGACGGTGCCGTGTGTGGCGACGCCCCGTTGCCGTTTGCAATCCACTCGCCGGCCACTGGCGGCAGCGAATCGCTCGCCGCGCGCCGTCGCCTGGCATCACCCGGTCGTTCGTGTCGTCGAACCGCAGGCCCCCGACTTTCAACGGGCCGGTCGTGCGGCCGTTACTGGCCTGGAGCCCCCTCCGCCTCGTCGGCCGGTTTCTCGGTCCCCGGCACCTTCGGCTGCCATGCGAACTGGACGATGAAATCGTACCGTCGCACCATCGGCGACACGGCAGGCGGTTGCCCCTGCCCGTCGGCACCGGCCTGGGCGACGGCGCCGGGAGTTTCCCCGCCGTCGCCGGGTGCGGCATCCTTGCCGGGCGCGGGATCACCTGCATCGGCCGGTCCACCGCCATTCTCGCCCCCCGCCTTCGGCGCCCCCGCACCGCGCCCCCCCTGGCGACCGCCAGCGCCGAACGGCCGACCACCAGCCATCATTCCCGGGGGCGCGTTCATGCCGGGGGGCATCATCCCGGTCATGCCCCCCATCCCCGGCACACCCGGCATTCCGGCTGGTGCGAGTGGATTGGGAACCGGCTTGAGAGGCGACGAGGAGACGATCACCGGGAACCCGACGCCGAGATCGCCGATCGACACGGTCTGGCCGGCCAGCGGCCCGGCGGAGACGGCGACCTCGTCCCCCTTGCCGAGCAGCCCCTTGATGATCGTGGAGCGGAGGAACTGCGCCCCTTGGTCGGGCTTGTGATGGTCCTCGTTGTGGTAGTGGTAGCCGACAAGCTGGATCACCCAGCCCGGTCCCTTCGGCCCCTGGATCTCGCCGGGGGCCGCGCTGCCTTCGGCCGCGGGCGCCGCGCTGCGCCCTTCGTCGAGCTCTTCGGCGTCCTCCGACGGGTGCGTCTCCGACCACTTTTCCTTGACCGTGGAAAACCAGGTATCGAGGTCGGCGTAGTACTGGCAGTCCATCGAATCGATGTGCAGCTCGCGCCGGTCGGCGAGGCTTTCCGGGGTCGCCCCCGGTTCGTCGTGCGGGAGGATCGACTCGACGCTGCGCAGCATGTCGAGCACCTGGAAACGCCGGTCCTGCAACTTGACGAAATCCTGCTGCCGGACGACCGCGTCCTCCTGCTTCTTCTGCATGTCGGCGTAAAAGGACTGCGCCGCCTGCGACTCCGATTTGACCCCGTCGGCAGCCTTGAAGGCGGAGTCGTAGAGCGACGGCGACCAGGTCGTCCACGCCGAGTAGTTGCCGATGAAGCTCAGCGCCGACGCGGCGATCACGCCGACCATCGCCGCCACCGCCCAGGGCTTCTTCGACTCGATGAGCCGTTCCCGGAGGATTTCCCCGGGGAGCAGGTTGGTGCCCAGCGTGCCGCGACCGACCCCCTGGAGGGCGAGTCCGTAGGCGGTGCCGAACGCCAGGCGGTGCTCCTTGAAGGCGGCCGCCGACGTCACCGCCGCGCCGTCGAGGCCGCGAAAGGTGTCGAGACGCTGGACGTCGAGGTTGAGTTGCTTGCCGACGAAGTCGGAGAGGCCGCGGAGGCGGGCGGCATTCCCCAGCAGGAGCACCTTGCCGATCTTGGCGGTGCGATCGGAGCCGGTGAAGTAATTGAGCGAGCGCTGCAATTCCGACGCGAATTCGTTGAACACCGGCCGCATCGCGTTGAACACCGCCTTCGGGTCCTCGGCACGGACGGCGTTGCGCTTCAGCTGCTCGGCCTTGGCGAAGGTCAGTTTCATCCCCGTGACCAGCGCCTTGGTGAAATTGCTGCCCCCGATCGGCATGCTGCGCTGCCAGATCCGCAGCCCATTGGTGATCACCAGATCGGTCGAATCGACTCCCATCGACACCAGCACGACCGACTCCGGTGGGCTGTCGGGATCGATGGTCGCCGGGTCGGGCAGCTGGTCGAAGATCACCATGTTGGCCAGGGCGATCGGCGACAACTGGAGGATGTCGACGTCGACGTCGGCCGCCTGGAGCGGTGCCAGCGCCTTGGCCACCTGCTCCTTCTTCATGGCGAAGACGGCGACCTCGGCATCGATGACGAAGCCACTTTCCTCGATCCCGCCGGCGAGGCGCTGCCAATCCCAAATCACCTGATCGAGTGGGAACGGGATCTGCTGACGGGCTTCGTAGCGGACGATGTCAGGGATCTTCTTGGCTTCGATCGGCGGCAACTTGATGAACTTGGCCAACCCCGACTGCCCAGGAACCGAGACCGCCACCTTGTCGCCGCGGAGTTTGTTGCGCCCGATGAAGTCCTGGAGTGCCGCCCGCACCAGCTCGACCGGATCGGCCTCCGGCTGGGTGAGGATCATCGGATATTCGATGTAGTCGAACGCGTCGGCGACGAGGGTCCGCGGGTCATCGCCGGCCCGGCAGCGCAGCGCCTTCAGGCCACACTTGCCGATGTCGATGCCCCAGACATAAGGACTGGCAGCCATGGGGACTCAATTTCCGTGCGAGTTCCGTGCGAAATCCGTGCGGGCGTCCGGAACGGGCCTGCCGAGAGATGACCGGAGAGATGAAGAGCACGAGAGGAGCGGGGGGGGCGCGGGCCCGTGAAGGTCATCGACTCCCCACCGAAATCACTTTACGAACGCCCCTCGCGCGATGTCAAACCGGCCCGGCCGCGTGCCTGGAGCCACCCCGCTCCACCCCCAGGGGCGTCTGAAAACCGTCACCATCGTCATTACACTCAAGCGGCCATGGCCATCGAACGCATCGCCGTTTTCCTCCCCTGCCACTCGCTCGAGGACTTCCCGACGTGGCTCGACGAGCCCGATGCCTCCGACCTGCTCGCCGCCTGGACAGCGGCCTGGGATCCCCGGCTGATCGCCGCGGTCGGCAGGAGTCCGACCTGGGCCAGCGCCGAGGTGCCGCCCCACGACGGGACGGCGCTGCTCGGGATCGTGCCGCCGGCCTGCGACGAGCGGATCGCCGCCAGCCTCGCGGCGAACGTCACCCCTGGCTCGGTCTGGGTGCGGCACACGCGCGGCCGCGAAGCGATCGTCGCAGCCGCCCGGGCGGCGCTCGGGATCGACTCCGCCCCCCCCGCGCCGCTCGTGGAAGACTTTCACGCCCTCGGCCTGGCGTGGCTGCTGATGGAGTTGCTCTCGCGGCGGATGCGCTCCGGGTCGGCGCTGGGGGGGAGCGGGCTCGACGATGCGGTCCTCGCGGCGGCCCGGGCGGCGGTGGCGGGCGACGAAACGGAGGCGCGGGCGCGCCTCGGCGAGGGTTTCGCCACGCTGGCCGCGGCACGCGGCCACTACTACCCGGTCGACGTCTGGCTGCTCGACCTCGTGCTGCTGGCCGAGACCACGCTCGGACCGCGGCTGGCCGCCGAGCTCGACAGCCCGACGCCCTGGACGGCGGTCGCCACCGGCGACCTGCTCCGTCACCTCGCCGCCAGCGACCCGCCGCTCGCGGCGCGGCTCCGCGCGGCCGTCGCCGCCGGACGCATCGCGCCTGCCGGCGGGCGTGACGACGACGAGCCGCTCGACGGTTGGGCGCCGGAGACGATCCTGGCGTCGTTCCTCCGCGGCCGCCGGGCGTGGCAGGAGGTGGTGGGCGCGGCGCCGCAGTGTTTCGCGCGCGTCGGGGGAGGAACGCATCCGTTGCTCCCGCAGGTGCTGGCGCAGCTCGGCTACGCGGGGGCCGTGTGGCAGCAATTCGACGGCACGACGCTGCCCGATCCGGGCGCCAGCCGGATCCGCTGGCAAGGGGGCGGAGGAACCGTCGAGGCGGTCGCCAAGCCGCCGCTCGATGCCCGCGCCGCCGCCACCATCCTCCGCCTACCCGAACGGCTCGGCGACGCGATGGATCACGACCACACTGCCGTGCTGACCTTCGCCCACCACGCCGGCACCGCGAGTGAATGGTTCTCGCTGCTCCGCCGGATCGGGTCTTGGACCACCGCCCTGGGGACGTTCGTGCTTCCCGAGGAGTTCTTCCGCCGCACCGCCGGCGCCGGGGGCGCGGTGAGCCTCGAACCCGACTCCTACCCGCCGGTCCTGCCGCCGGCAGCGTCGATCCCGGCGGCGCTGGCGGCCCGGCTCGCCAACGCTCGTGACGAGGCCGGCCGGCTCGCCGCGGAGCGGCGCGCCCTCGGGGAGCTGCTGGCCCCGGCCAGCGCGCCACGGAGGCCGGCAGAGCGGATCGGGACGGCGCGTGGGCCGGGAGGCTTGGCGGGCTGGTTCCGGCGGCGGTCGTCGTCGGACCGGACGATCCTCGAGGGCAACGGCATCCGGGTCCGTGTCCATCCGCAGACCGGCGGGATGCTCTCCCTGCGCCGCAGCGGCGTACGCGGCAACCGCCTCACGCAGCAACTGGCCCTGCGGACGACGAAGCCGCCCCCGCCGACAGGCGCCGCGTGGGAGGATCCGCTGGAGCGCGCCCGCTACACGACGATGGTCGCCGAGTCGATCACCCGGCTGTCGCCGGGGGCGATCGAGAGCCGCGGCCGTCTCGATCGCGACCGGCGGACGGTGGGGCGCTTCGTCCAGCGTCTCGAACTCGATCCGCAGCTGCCGCTGGTCCGCCTTGCGGTGACCGTCGAGGGGCTTGCGGCGGAGCCGAGCGGCGCCGAGACGGAGCGGTTCGCGTCGTACGCCTGCTGCCGGTTCGCCTGGAACGAGAACGACGACGTCGACCTCCGCCGCAGTCAGGCAACGCAGTCGGTGATCACCGAGCGGACGCTTCTCTCGGCGCCCCACTTCCTCGAGATCACCGAGGCGGCGGCACCGGCAGGATCGGGCGCCACGATCCTCACCGGGGGGTTGCCCTGGCACCTGCGATCGAGCCCCCACATGCTCGATTGCATCCTTCTCGCCGGCGGCCAGATCGAGGCTTCGCTCGCCGTCGGCCTCGGGCTCGACCACGGCAGCGACCTCGGCGTGGCCTTCGCTGCCGATCCGGCGGCGGCATTGGGGGCACCGGCGGGGAACGTCCCGGCCAACGTCCGTCTGGCCGTCATCGAGCCGGTCGCCGACGGGGGGCGGCGCGAGGGGATCGTCGTCGGAATCGTGGAAACGGCCGGGCGGGGCGGAGACGTCACGCTCGAGTGGGCGAACCCGCCGGCGGCGGCGCGGCTCTGCGACGCCCTCGGCCGCCCCGTGGACGACCGGGTCGAGGTGGCCGGAACGCGGACCACGTTCCACCTCCGGCGCTACGGGTGGTCGCTCCTCGAACTGCGGTTCCCCGACCCCGCCCCGGCACCGGAGGCCCGATGATCGTCACCCTCGACGGACCGGCCAGTTCCGGCAAGAGCCTCGCCGCCCGGCGGCTGGCCGACCGGCTCGGCTGGCCGCACCTCAACACCGGCGCGATGTACCGGGCGGTGACCCTGGCGGCGCTCGAGCGTGGCGTCGACCTGACCGACGGTGTCGCGCTGGCGGCGCTGGCGGCAGCGCCGGAGCTCGAGTTCACTCCCGGTTCGGTCCGGGTGTTCGGCCGCGACCCGGGGCCCGCCCTCCGCTCCCGGGCGGTCGACGAGTCGATCAAGCTGGTCGCCGATTGCCCGGCGGTCCGCGGGGTACTCGTGGCCCGGCAGCAGGCAATGGCCGGGGAGGATCTGGTGACCGAAGGGCGCGACCAGGGGACGATCGTGTTTCCCGCCGCCGCCCTCAAGATCTACCTCACCGCCAGCCTGGCGACGCGGGCCCGACGCCGCCTCGGCGACGTCCTCCGGGACCGCCCCGGGGCGACGCTCGACGAGGTGATGGACGATCTGGCAAGGCGCGACGCCGACGATCAGGGGCGGGCGATCGGCGCCCTGCGGATCGCCGCCGATGCGGTCCAGCTTTACACCGACGATCTCAACCCCGAAGAAGTGACCGACCGGCTCGTGGCCCTGGTGGAAGCCGCCCGGGCGGCAGCCGGGGGGGGGCGATGAGCGCGCGCAAAGGCTCGCGCAGCCTCCCGGCCCGGATCGTCTACGACAGCCTGTGGACGCTGTCGCGTGCGCTGACGCTCGTGCTGTTCGGGATCCGGGCGCGGTTCGCCGGCCCGGTGCCGGCCGAGGGGGGCTTGCTCGTCCTCTCCACCCACCAGAGCCACCTCGACCCGGTGCTGCTCGGCGTCTCGATGAACCGCCGGCTGTCGAGCCTGGCGCGGCACTCGCTGTACACGTTCCGGCCACTGGGGATGCTGATCACCGCGCTGGATGCGGTGCCGATCGACCGCGATGCCCCGGGCGTGGCGGCGCTGCGGGCGATCATCGACCGGCTCCGCTCCGGGGCGGCGGTGGTGATCTTCCCCGAGGGCACACGGACGCCGAACGGCCGGCCGCAGCCGCTCAAGAACGGCTTCCTCGTCCTCGCCCGGCGTTCCGGGGTGCCGATCCTCCCGGTCGCGATCGTCGGCGCCTGGGAGTGCTGGCCACGGACCCGATGGTTTCCCGTCCCGGGGCGTGTCCGGCTCGAGTTCGGACGGCTGATCGAGCCGGCCGAGATCGCCCCGCTCGACGACGGGGCCCTGTTGGCGCTGTGCGCGGCGCGCCTCGACGAGCTCGACCGCCGCGGGCGCGAGGCGCTGGCTCCGCGGGCGCTCTCCCCGCGCCGCGCCCTCGCGCGCGATGCCCGGCAGCTGCGCCACTCGGCGGCGCGGCAGGCTACGGCACAGCCGACGGAGCGCCCTCTGCCTCCGCCCGCTTGAACGGATCGACACGGCCGCCTCCGTAGCCGGCCGGGGGCTCGTTGGCGTTGGCGCCGAAGGGGAGGATCCGCGGCCAGGCGACGTCCATGCCGGGCCAGGCAGCGGCGGCGGGCGCCGTGGCGGCGGCTTTCGGCAGCGTGGCCGGCGGGTCGCCACCGAGGAGCGCCGACGGTGAGGGAAACGAAGTCGTCGGGGGTGCGGGAACGGTGCTCGCGGCCGTCATCCCCGCCAGACCACGTTCGAGAACGCGGACCGAGACCTCGTCGATCCGCGCCTCCCCCAGCCCGGTCAGGGCGAACGTCACCACCAACGGCTCGCCGAGCCCGTCGTCGGGGGCGATGCGCTGGAGTACCAGCCGCCGCCAGGCGGGAGCCGGGGCGACCCGTTCGGCGAGCGCCGGACCGCCGAACGAGTCGAACACCAGCAGGCCGTCGACGCTGCCACGGATCGGCTTGGGCACCCAGACCCGGGCCTCGATCTGCACCAGCTTGCCGCTGGGAACCGCCAGCGGCGGCGTCGTGATCCACACCGGTGGCGTTTCGATCACGGCCGGCACCAGCGCCGCCTCGACCGCCTCGGCGCGGAGCACGAGGCACCCGGTCCCGGCCGCCGGTTGCGTGCGCACGATCTCGACCCCGCTGCGGAGCGTCTTCTGGGAGAGCACGAAGTGCCGCCAGCCGGCAGCGGCCAATTCGTCGACGCGTTCCAGCTTGCCTCCGGCGAGCAGTTCCGGGCCGGGCGTGGCCGTCGCCAGCGCCTCGACGAACCGCCAGTGCTCGGCGACTGTCGCGTCGGAGGCCGCGAGGGGATCGGCGACCATCGAACCGGCGGCGACGATGCCCCGCTCCCAGGCGAGCCGTTCGACCTGCCCGGCGATCGCCGCCGCCGTCTGGAAGGCGCCGATCGCCGTCGCCGGGTCGGACGACGCGCGGATCTCGCCGTCGCCCGCCAGGCCGGTCGCCTGGCGCAGCATCTCGCCGGCCGGCAGCCGGCCCAGCGCCGCGGGGGGCAGGCGGGCCAGCAGGTCGCCGGCACCGGCCAGCGCCAGCGCGGCCTCGGCCCGGGTGGCATCGAGGATCGCGGGCTGCCGCGCCCGGAGGCGTTCCTGGGTCTGCGCCGCGACGGCAGGATCACCGCTGACGAGAATCACCGTCGAAGTCAGGAACGAGTCGAGGACCACCGACACGCCCCCCGCCACGCGGCGCTGGCGCAGCGGTCGGAGCCCGCCGGGCGCCACCTCCCAGGCGCGGTGCGCTTCCGGCACACCGGGCAGCAGGAGTGTCAGCGGAGCCGCCGTGGGGATGTCGCCGGCGTAGCGACGGGCGACGATCTGGGCGCCCTGCACGGCCCGCCACACGAGCACCATCCGGGCGCGGGCCGCTTCGACGATCGCCGCCTTGACCTCCGGATCGGACGATTGCGCCGCCGCCGCGAACCGCCCGGCCGCAGCCCAGGCGTCGAGCGGTTCGAGCCGTTGGTTGGCCATCCGGCAGGCGTTGGCCCGCGCGCGCGACTGGGGGTCGTCGCCGTCGAGGCGCCGCGAGGAGGTGAACAGGATACCCCGCGCGCCGGCGGCGACGGCGGCGAACGTCGCCAGCGACAGGCTCTCGGGGTCGACCGCCAGGCCGCGGCCGCCGACACCCGCCAGCGCCGCCGCCTGGCGGCTGGCCTGCGGATCGACCTCGGTGGCCAGCGTCGCCATCAGCGGAGTGCCCGGGCGCGTCAGCCGGCCGCGGTCGCGGAGCCAGGTCTGGAAGGCATCGAGCTCGAGCGTCGTCCCGAGGACGGAGCGCCGCGCGACGAGCATGTCGACGTGCCGCGACACGCTCCGCAGCCCGGACTCGGCACCGGCGACGAGCGGCCGGCCGGGGCGCGTGTCGCACGTCCGCACGCGCCGCGCCCGTTCGGCGAGGCCGGCGACGTCCTCCTCGGCGAGGCCGCCCCCCAGGTCCCAGAGGAGGACGCGGTCCCAGGCCGCCGAGAAGGTCGGCAGCGACTCGGGATCGCGGACGTCGACGTCGGGGAGGTCGGGTGGGGGGCAGACGACCCACAGCCCAGCGGCCCGGGCCTCGGTGAGGAGGTCCGCGGAGGCCGGCACCGGCACACGGACGGCGTTGAATCCCAACGCTGCCAGCCAGGCCAGCGGCTCGCCGCTATGGTCGATGACGCGCGGGAAGAACGGTTGCCCGGCGATCTCGAGGACGCCGCGGACGATCCCCGCGGCGGGATCGCGCGGCCCGGCGGCGGGAGGCACCTCGGCGGCCGCGGCGACGACCGTGGCCGGTGCCGACGCAGCCGGCAGCGCGGACCGTGCCGGCGCGGCGGCGAGGGGGGCGGGTGCCGGAGGCGCGCCGGCGGCGACGATCCCATCGACGAGCACGTCGTCGATCGCCAATTCGTGGCGGCCCGGTTCGGCGGCGAGGTCGAGCACGAGGTGGGTGACCACGGCTCCGCTCAGGTCGCCGGTCGGCCCATGCTCGGCCCGCAGGGCGAGCAATTGGCGGCGGAGGCCGGCCGGCAGTCCGCCGACCGCCAACGATTCCCACCGCTCGACGTCGGTCGATTGGCTCCCCGGCACGAGCACCGCGACCACCTTGCCGGCGGCGGTCCGCGGAAAGTTCGGCAGCTCGACACGTGCACAGAGCCGCACGTCGGGGCGGTTGGAGCGCACCCAAAGGTTGGCACGCCATTCGTCGATCACCGCCGCCGCCTGGAGCGGCAGGGCAACGCGCAGGGTCGTGCCGCTCCCCGCCTCGACGACGATCCGTTCGGATCCCTGACCGCGGTGCGCCGGCGGACCGCCGCGCGCCTGTTCGACGAGCCGGGCGCCCGAGTCGTTCTCCGCCAGCTGCCAGGTGGCCGGGGCGGCATCCTCGCAGCCGTCCTCGAACGTCGTCGCCGCTCCACGGGGCACGGGCCCGACGCTGCTCCCCACCAGCACCAGCGCCACGAACACGGCCCGGCGGCCCCCGCCCCGGCGAGGCCACGCCGCGGCCCGGGCCGAGGAGCCGGAGCGGGAGCGCGGCAGCGGCGGGCGGTCGAGATGCACGGCGGACTCCGGTCCCGGGCGGACGGCCGGCGGGATTCCGGACCACGCGGGGTGGGAGTCGTACCAGCCGCTGCGGTCCCGGCTCCAGCCCAAGTGGCGGGTCGCGGGCCCACCGAGGAGACCACCCAACCGCCGCCAGCGGCGCAACCGTTGCCGTCGGCCGCATCCTGCGGCCGATCGCTTCGTCCGCGGGCTGCAGCGAGGCGGTTTGCCCTCCCCCCCCGATCGTCCCGGCGGGCCCGGCGGCCCGCGGCGCATGGGGTAAAGTAGTGGGGGGTTTTCGCCATGCAGCCAACCACCGCCGAGGAGCTCGCTCACCTCGCCCAGGAACTCGAGCTGGTTCCCGGGACGAAGCTCAGCGAGGCATGGTCCGAGCTCGGTGGGCACAACGTCCCGATCGATCAGCTCGGCGCTCTCCTGCTGCGCCGGGAACTGCTCTCGTCCTACCAGCTCGAGCGGCTCCTCCGTGGCGACCGCCGCGGCTTCTACTACGGCACGGCGAAGGTCCTGTACCAGGTCGGCGCCGGGGCATTCGCCCGCGTGTACCGCGCCGTCAGCACCGTCGACGGCGGGATCCTCGCCGTCAAGGTCCTCCGGGCCCGCTACAACGCCGACGCCGAGAAGTGCAAGGCGTTCCGCCGCGAAGGGGAGATGGGCCGGCTCCTCCGCCATCCCAACATCGTCGCCATCGAGGACGTCGGCCAGGAGCACACCTCGAGCTACATCACGATGGAGTTCGTCGAGGGACAGACGCTCCGCGAGCTGGTCAAGATCCGCGGTGCCGTCGACCTCGTGCGCGGGCTCGACCTCGTGATCCAGATGGCGGCGGGCCTCGAATACGCCCACCGGCGCGGCGTCACCCACCGCGACCTCAAGGCCTCCAACGTCCTGATCTCGTCGCTCGGCAAGACGAAGCTCGTCGACTTCGGTCTCGCCGGGATCGACGCCGACACCGGCGACAAGGCCCTCGGCAAGGTCGAGCATCCGCGCACGATCGACTACGCGACGCTCGAGAAGCTCTCGGGGATGAAGGACGACGGGATCCGCAGCGACGTCTTCTTCCTCGGGACTCTCGGCTACTCGGCCCTCGGCGGGGCACCGGCACTGGTCGAATCGCGCGATCGTGCGGTCCGCGCCGATCCGCGCCGCTTCACCACGATCGTGCCGCTGGGGACGCGCAACCCTGCGCTCCCGCGCGACGTGATCGAGGTCGTGTCGCGGATGATGCACCTCGACCCGCTCGAGCGCTGGCAGACGGTGACCGACGCCAAGCGGGCCCTCGAGCAGGTGTTCGAGAAGTACTCCGGCGAAGCGGCCGTGGCGGCGGCAACCCCGGTGAGCGCTGCTGCCACCGCACCGGCGGCGCTGCCCGACGACGGCGACCATCCCAAGGCCGTCAGCCGCGGCTCGCTGATGCTCGTCGAGCGCGCGGGGCGTGCCCAGCAGACGCTCCGCGACTTCTTCACCAAACTCGGCTACAAGGTGTTGATCACGGAAAACCCGCAGCGGGCGCTATCGCGGTTCTCGACGACGCCGATCCCGGCCGACGGCCTCGTGCTGTCGGCACAGTCGCTCGGCGAACCGGCGGTCGAGGCATTCAACAAGCTGACGAGCGATCCATTCTTCTCGCAGGTCCCCGCCGTGCTCCTCGTGGGCCAGCGCCAGGAGGCGTTGGCCGAGCGGGCGACCGTCGACGCGCGGCGGAAGGTGATCGCCACGCCGTTCCACACCCGCGACATGGCGCGGCTCCTCGCCGAGATCCTCGAGCGCGTCGCCTGAGCGCACCGCACGCGCCGGCCGTCCCGCGGCCGGTCGGGGCCACGGAGGGCTTTGTCCACGGAAAGCTAGCGCTGGTAGGCGGGGAGGTAGTGCATGTAGACCTCCAGCGCCATCGTCGCCAACGCCGTCGAATAGCACTTCGCTTGGCCGTTGAGCCGCTCCTCCCCCCAGCCTGGCCACGAGCCGTCGGTCGCCTGGGCATCGAGGAGGAACGACCGGACGCGCCCGTTCCAGGCCGCCCACTGCCGTTCCCCTGCCTGGAAGTGGGCCTGCATCGCGTAGTAGTTCATGTAGTGGAAGTAGTCGTCCATCTGTGGACGGTACTCGCGCTTCTGGAGCGACGCCAGCGCCGCCTCGACGGCCGGGTCGTCGTAGCGCCCCAGCAGCGTCAGCGACAGCGCGCCGGCCGCCGACTGGGCGTTCTTCACCCCCTGGCCGGGCTGGTAGGCGAAGCCCCCCTCGGGCCGCGCGCAGCTCTTCACGTAGCGGATCGCACCCTCGATCGTCTCCTCCGGTACCGCGAAGCGGGCGTTCTGCGCCGCCCGTAGCGCCACCACCTGCATCACCGTCACGCTCAGGTCGGCATCCTGGGGTTTCGGCTGGTAGCGCCAGCCCCCCTCCCGGTTCTGTGACTTGACGATCACGTCGACGGCCGCCTGACAGGCCTCGCGCATCTCCGCATCGGCCACCCAGCCCGACGCCTCGATCAGGGCGAGCGTCGCCAGACCGTGCTCGTACATCGGGCCGTGCGAGTGGCCGCCGGCGCGGACGAGGAGATCGTCGGGGCGCCGGGCGGCGAGCAGGCCGTCGACGGCGCGGCCGACCGTCTCGCGGTACGGCCCCCGTCCGGGCACGTGGCCGCGGCCGAGGAAGGCGAGCAGGCAGAGCGAATCGATACCGGTGTTGGACTGCTGCGACAGGCCGTGCGGCCACGACCCCGACGCATCCTGACGGCTGGCGAGGTACTCCAGCGCGCGGTCGACCGCGGCCTCGACGCGAACCAGCTCCGCCGTGTCGCCGTCGGCCGCCTCGAGCACGCTGGCGCCGAGGCAAGCGGCCACGACCATCACCGCACGTCCGACGATCCGCACCGTGCTCATGCCCGCCTCCGCCGTCGTCCCAGGGGTCAACTCAATCCCGACAGCCGGCGGATGCCGACGTCGATGCAGTACAGCGTCACCAGCAATGCCAGCACCGGCCAGGTGTCCCAGACGTCGTCCTCCTCGACGCGGCGCGAGGCCACGGTGGCGTCGGGGAGCCGCCCCGGCAGCGTCGCCAGCGCGGCCGGCTCGACGATCGCGCCGCCGCTGAGGTCCGCCAGCGCCGCCAGCGTGTCGCGATCGACGTCGGGGCGCGCCCGCTCGCGCGTCGGCTCGGCGACGATGCACTCGCCCGCCAACGGCGCCGCCGCCACGCCGTACTCCACCACGTAGCGGCCCGCGGCGGCGGGAACGAATCCCCCCTGCCACAGCCCCGGCCGGGCGCCGGGCTGGAGCGCCACCGTCCGTTCCCCGCCGGGCCCGTCGACGGTCACCGTGCGCGGTCCGGCAGTGACCGGCTGCTTGCCCTCGTCGACGAGATTCATCTCGATCGTCACCGGGGCGTCGGGCTCGCACTGCGCCGGCGCGACGACCAGCCACGAGGCGTCGGTGGGGCGATCGTCGCGGCGCGCGACGTCGCGGAGGAGCTGTCCCCAGAACCGCCAGAACAACGGGTCGCCGATGTTGCGCCGCCAGCGGAACGTCTCCTCGATCCCGATCCAGGCAACGCGGCCGCGCCCGGCCGGCGCCTCGGCGACGAGCACCACCGCCCCGCGCCCGTCGGGACCGTCGACCTCCGCCAGCGCCGTCGCCGCCGGCCGCGGCCGGCGCGCCGCGGCGACGCGGAAGAACGACGGCATCGCCCCCCACGCCGCCCGGTTGCGCACCGCGTCGCCCGAGAGGGCGAACGCCGGATGCATCGCCCCCCGCGCCGTGACCCGCATCCGGAACGGCTTGAAGGCCGGCGCCTCGAGCGCCCCGCTGCCGCCGCCGGCGGCCCGGTCGACTTCGACGGGAAACAGTTCGGCGAGCGGCCCGTCGGGGTAGTCGCGCGGCAGGTGGGCACTCCCCGGCTGGAACACCACCCCGACGCCGCGCCGCGCCACCGCCTCGGCCAGCGCCGTCTGGGCCGCGCCGGGCAGTGCGGCGGCGGGCACGTCGCCGAGGACCACCAGGTCGTAGGCCGCCCAGTCGTCGATCGTCGCGGGGAGCGCGGCTGCCGTCCCGTCGGCGACCAGCGTCACCGTGGCGTCGAACCCGGTGTCGCGGCGGATGCAGTGGTCGATGAAGCGGAGGTCCCAGCGCGGCAGCGAATCGACCAGCAGGACCTTCGTCTTCCGCTCGCTGACCTCGATGGCCACGCCGACGGCGTTGTTCTCGCGGACGATCTCTTCCGGCTCGACCGCGACGGCGACCTCCAGCCGCGCCGTGCCGGCGACCGTCGCGTGCCAGGAAAACACCGCCTGCTGCCGGCCGTCGCGGAGCGCGAGGGGAAACGACTCGATGACCGCGCCCGTGCCGTCGCGCGCCTCGACGGCGACCTTCCGCCCCGCCAGGCCGGCCGACTCGATCGTGGCGACGACCGTCACGACGTCGTCGAGGGCCACGACCGGCGGCGCGAGGACGTCGGCCACGGCGAGATCGACGGGGGGCTCGGCCGAGCCGATCGGCACCGCGAAGACGGGCCCCGGCGCCTGGCCGCCGCGCGCGTCGATCGCCCGCCGCGCCGCTTCGAGCGGGTCGATGCCGACCGTCGAGCGGCCGTCGGAGACGATCACCACCCCGGCCAGGGCCCGGTCGGAGGCATCGTCGAGGGCCAGCTGCAGCGCCGCGCCGAGGGCGGTGTCGGCGCCGCTCTGCTCGCCGGCCGCAGAGGGGCGCGCGGCGGCGTCCGGGTCGCGCGCCTGGCGGCGCGGGCGGCGGTCGAACTCGTAGCGGCGCAGCTCGAAGCGCCGGGCGAGTTCCTCGAGGGCGCCGCCGTCGCGTTCCTGCGTCCGTTCGATGGCGGCGACGAGCTCGGCCCTCGTCACCGTCGCCACCCGGGCCACGGCCGCGGCCGGCCCGCCGTCGTCCCCGGTCGGCCGGTCGAGACCGGCGACGCGAGTCAGGTCGCCGATCGAGTCCTCGGCGAGGCGCCCGACCGGCAGGTGCATGCTGTCCGAGGTGTCGACGAGCAGGGCGACGACCGGCTTCTCCTCGACGCGCGACAAGATCCGCAGCGCGGGGCCGGCAAGGATCAGCAGAAACAGTGCCAGCACGGCGGTCCGGCAGACGTCGAGCGCCCGGCGCAGGCCGCGCGGCAACCACGGGAAGCGCTGCCGGTGCCGCCGCGAGATCCACCATGCCGCCAGCACGAGCGCCGGCAGGCCGACCCACAACACCTGGGGCCGCTCCCACTGCCACTCGACGCGCTCGACAGCGGCGGTCATCCCGTGACCGATGCCGCACCAGCGCATCACCGTCGCCGCGAGGTGGCTCATGGAGTCTCGCCCGCCGGCGCGACGTCTTTGCCGAGACGGCGGAAGTAGGTGTCGATCACCTCGCGGTAGGCCGCGGGGCCCTGCTCGCGCATCCCCTCGAGGAGCGGATCGCGGACCCGTGGCGGGAGGCGCTCGAGCGCCGCGCGCTGGCGGGCGTCGAGGCCGCGGAGAGGCGATTCGAGGTCGCGGCGCGCGTTGCGCCCGCCGCCGTCGGTGGGCGAGTCGCCAGGGTCCTCGCTGTCCCCCGCGCCGTCCCCTTTCGCTCCCTGGCCATCCCCCGGTTCGTCGCCGTCACCGGGCTGGCTCGCCCCTTCTCCCTGCTCGGAGCTGCCGTCGGCGTTCTGGTTCCGGGCCTTCCGCGCCGCGATCCGCCGCGCCCGGTCGGCCATCCGCAGCGCCTCGCGGACCTCGCGGCTGGCGAGCAGCTCGTCGATCGTCGTCGGGAGCGGTTCGTCGACCGCGGCCCCGTCGGCGCTGTCGGCGGCAGGGCGCGGCCGGGCAGCCGGGGCGTCGGCCGCGGGCGCGGGTGTCTCCCCGGGCGCGGCGTCCCCGTCGTAGCGATCGTCGGCGGCGGGGGGTCCCGACAGCGGCAGCCGCCCCGTGAGTTGGCCTGTGAGGCGCTCGGCCATCGCTCCCGCCTCCGCCGCTTGGTCGCGCCCCGCGGCGATCCGCGCGGCGAGTGGATCGGCGGCGGGTTGCGGGGGCGCGGCTCCATCGGGAGGCGCTGGGACGGCAGCGGCGGGTGCGTCGGCTGGCGCGGCGGGAGCCGCCGCCTGGCCATCGGGATTCGGTGCGGCCGATGCGGAAGCTGGGGCGACCGGCCGGCCGAGGATCTGCTCGACCTCGCCGACCTGCGTGGTGGCGACGCGCTCTTCCTGGCGCTGCCGCGCCAGCGCCGCGGCCCGGTCCGTATCGGGCAGGGCGGTATCCGCGGCGGCGGCGGCCGCAGCCGCCGCCGCCTCGTCACGGCGCTGGGCACTCGCGGCGAGATCAGTGGCACGCCGGGCAAGGTCGTCGGCGAGGGTTTCGATCCGCCGGGCCGCGCCGGCGGCATCGAGCTTGGTGCCGGTCTGTTTCGCCGCGCGGGCGAGCCGCGCGGCGGCCTCGGCGATCGCCGAGGGCTCCGGGGCCCGGGCGATCCGCTCGAGCTGGGCGGCGGCCGCTTCGAGCGCTTCCTCGCGATCGAGCGACTCGCCGAGCTTGCCAGCCTCGTCGGCAAGCGCGCCGATCTCGGCCGCGATCGACGGCGGCACGAGGGGGCTGCCTGCCGCCTGTGCCACGGCCTTCCGCAGCGCCTCTTCGACGCGCCGGGCTTCGGCGCGCCGGGCCGCGAGGAACCGATCGAGCCGCTCGAGCGCCGCGCGGTCCTGCGGGCCGAGGGCGGCGGCGGCTTCGTCCCCTTTCTGCTGTGCGCTGGCGACCGCTTCGGCGGCCGCCCGGTCGCGTTCGCTGTCCGGCTGGCCGTCGGCGGCCGCCTTCGCCGCCCGGGCGGCTTGTTCGAGCGCCGCCAGGGTGTCGCTTCCGACCGCCTCGAGAAGCTGCTCGCGCTGGCTGTCGAGACCGTCTCCCTCGCGGGCCGCGTTGGCCGCCATCTCCTCGGCGAACCGCCGCGCCTGCTCGAGCGCCGGGACCTGCGATTCGGCGAGGGCGTTGTCCGGCGGCAGGACGACCGTGACCCGGTGCAGGGACGACTCGACCTCCTGCCCCTTGGTGTCGCGGACGACGAGCTTCCACGCCACCCCGCGCCCCGGCTCGAGGCCGAGCCGCTCCGCCGTGACGCTCGTGGTGAAGGCGATCCGCGCATCGGGGGGGCGGTCGGCCGGCGAGACGCCGGCGAGCGGCTCGGGCGCCGAGAGATGGTCGCCATCGGGTCCGATGCGGATCGCGATCGAGTCGATCCCCCAGTCGTCGAACGCCTCGGCCTCGATGACGACGTCGTCGGGCACCTCGAGGGGGAGCATCTCGGCGGGGCTCGCGATCACCAGCGCCGGGGGCCGGTCGACGGTGGGAACGATCTCGACCGGCGGCACCGGCACGCTGCGGTGCCCGTGCGCGTCGACGAACGACACCGTCGCCCAAGTCCGTGCTGCCACCGGCACCGCCGCCAGCCAGCGGCCGCCGTCGGTCCCTTCCGTGGCCTCGCGCCGCGCCGCGACGCGGCCGGTCTCGCGGTCCACCGGGCGCTCGACAGCCCGCGTGCCGCGCGTCATCCAGCCCGGCCGGTCGAGCACCGCGCGGCCACCGTCGACCTCGAACGTCGCCGTGCCGACGCTGCGGCCGGCGAGCGCCGGCAGCGACGCCAGCGGCGCCCACAGCCTTGTCCACGCGCCCGGTTCGGGCAGCGGCCCGGCGACAAACCGCCGCACCCCTTCGACCGGAGCGCCGCTGCCGTCGCCCCACACGACCTCGAAGCGGACCGTCTCGGATTCGAGGCGCACGGCGATCCGCCGCGGCGGGGCGGCGGGATCGGTGCGCGCCATCACCATGAACGCCTTGTCGGCCGGTGTGTCGCGCGGCAGCAGCAGCGGCTCGAGCCGCGTCCGCAGCGTCGCCGCCCGTCCCGCCTCGCAGACGAACGCCTTCAGGCCCCCCGAGGCATGGGCCGTGGTCCAGCGCCACGGCTGCGGCACGACGGCGTCGCGCGGCAGATCGTCCTCGAACCAGACGCGCTCGTCGAACGCCTCGACCTCGTCGGTGACCACGGTCCGCTCGGCGAGCTTCGCCTCCCCCGCGGCGGCGTCGGGCCTGACCCGCGCGGTGAACTCGACCGTCGCCCCCTCCGGCGCCTCGATCCGCGCCGGCGAGCCGATCACCGGGAGCGGGGCGTCGATCCGCATGTAGGCCGGCAGGCGGATCGCCGGGACGAGGGCCTCGATGGCGGGGCGGTCGAGAACGGTGATCGCGTGCGTCCGCGTCCAGGTGCCGCCCCCCTCGACCCGGTAGCGGGCCGCCGCGGAGAGCCCCTCGAGGGCGACGACGAACCGCTCGCCGTCGCGCCGCATCGGGTAGCGCAGCTGGCGGCCGGAACCGTCGTCGAGGACCAGGTCGGCCGCCGGGGCGCTGCCGCGCGCGACCGTCGCCGCGATCTCCAGCGGCTCGTCGACGAGCACCTCGAGGTCGCCGGGAACGGCGAACTGCAGCAGTGTCGCCGGCGGGATGTCGGCGGTCGGCGACAGGAGCCGGGACAGCGTCGTCGTGAACCGCTCGCCGAACCCCCCGAACAGCGCGAGCCCCGTCGCCAGCGCCACCGCCGCCAGGCCCGTGCCGCGGCGCAGCGTGTCCCAGCGGATCACGCTCCCGGGGCGGAAGTGCTCGAGGCGGGCGCGGGTCTGGTCGAGGAGCCGCGCCAGCAGGTCGGGGCGCGTGCGGTGGAGGTGTCCGGGGCGCCGGCCGAGGTCGAGCACCGTGAGCAGCCGGTTCTGCATCCCCCCCACCGCCCGTTCGATGCGCAGTGCCACCGCGTCGAGCACCGGCCGGCGCCAGGCGGGCACGGCGAGGAAGGCCGCGGCCGCGGCGGACACCGCCAGCCACCAACCGCACCATGCGGCCACCCGCGCCGGCACGCCGAGGGGTACCACCAGATCGACGACCACGCCGCCGACGACCCAGGCAAGTGCGACCGCGGCGACGAGCACCAGCCCGGTGGCGATCGACACGGCGATCACGCGCCGGCGCACCGAGGCGACCAACGCGCCGAACGCCTCGACCGTTTCCGCCGCGCCGTGAGGTGACGATCCGCTGGCCATCCGCTCCTCCTCGCTGCCGTGCACCCTGTGCCCCGGTCAGACGCTCCCCGGTTCGACGCCGTCGACCACCTGCCCGAGCCGCCCCGCGAGCCGCCCGAGCCAGCCGCGCAGCCCCGCCACCCCCTCCCCCGCGACCGGCGGCGCCAGGGTGCTCAACACGAACTCGACGGCGAACACCGCCAGCGCCGTTCCGATCAGCCAGCGCCAGATCTCGCGCCGGCCGCCGAGCGTGCCGGCGAGCACCGGATCGTCGCCGCTACCGGCCAGGTAGGTCACCGCGCGGGGAGCGAGGATCCGGCTCAATTCGGCTTCGCCGAGGTGCTCGAGCAGCGCCCCGTCGACGTCGCGGTTGACCGCCATCCCGAGGCGCAGCGGTTCGTCGCGGCTCCCTGCGGGCGGTTCGATCGTGAAGTCGTAGTGGCCGACGGCGAGCGTCTCGGTCAGGGCGCCGGTGGCATGGCCGTCGCCGGCCACCAGTTCGATGGCGCGGCGCCCCCCGGCCGGGTCGGTGACCTCGACCGTCGCCCGGCGCCAGGCTTCGTCGACGCGGACCGGCGCCGGCTCCCCGGGCCGGACCGACTCGGCGACCACGGCCGCCGCGGGCCGGCGGACATGCTGGACGGCGCGGAGGAGGATCGGCACGAACGCCGGGTGGACCGGGAGCGATGACCAGTCGGGGGTGAAGGCGAGCCCGGAGACGAGCACGCGGCCGCGGCCGATCCGCGTCTCGGCGACCACCGGCGTGCCGTCGGCGAGCCGGGCGAGCACGATCACCGGCGGCCGCGAGGAGGCGCCCTCCCCCTCGGCGGCGGCTAGCGTTACGCGCCGGAAGACGCGGAGCGTTTCCAGGCCGACGGTCCCCGTCGCCGCGCCGCCGTCGCGCCCCGCGCGGAACGGCCCGAACACCGGGTGCGAGGTGTCGACCTCGCCGAGCGTCGTCCCGGCGTCGGTTTCGTCGGGATCGCCGGCCGCCGGCCGCAGCGTCAGCGCCGCGGCGTTCTTGCCCCGGGCATCGCCGAGGACCGGCAGGTCGCCACGGCCGTCGCACCGTGGTCCAGCCGCCACCACCAGCCCGGCCCCTCCCTGCACCTGCCGCCGCACCCACAGCGAGCGGGCGCCGTCGAGACGGACGTCGGCAAGCACGATCACGTCGGCGGCGTTGACGCGGGACTCATCGAGCTTGTCGCCGCGGACGAGCGTCACGTCGAGGCTGCGCGCGATCTCGCGGTTGAGCCCGTCGCCGGCGCCGTCGGGGCCGGGGAGAGGACCGTCGCCGGCGAGCGTCTCCAGCGGCGCCTCGAGCGCCGCGGCGACGAACAGACCGGGGTCGTCGATCCCGCGCGCGTCGGCCGGGGCGACGACGAGGACGTCGACCCGCGGTTCGACGGCCAGCGCGAACACCAGCGCGTCGTCCTCGGGAAAGGCATCGGCCGGGATCTGGAGGCGGCCGCGGATCACCCCGGCGCGGCGCGGCACCACCGCCAGTGTCCGGGTCACGGTCGTTCCCGGCTGGACGACCACCGTCTCCTGCGCCGCCAGCTCGTCGTCGAGGAGAACCGACACGGTCTTCTCGACCGGCTCGGTGCCGGCCACGGCGACCCGGGCGGTGATCTCGACCGGCAGGCCGACCACCGGCCGCTGCGCGCGCGGTGGGTCGCCGAGCAGTGCCGCATTGGCGACGCGGCCGACGTGGCCGACGTCGAGCACGACCAGGCGAGCATCCGGAGGCAGCGTCCGCGCCGTGCCGTCGGCGCCGAGCCGCCGCCAGGCACGGGCCTCGCCATCGGTCACGATCCACGCCGTCCGTGCCCCGCGCGGCGGCCCCGACAGCCCCTCCACCAGCGCCGCGCCGAGGGCCGCCGGGCCGGGATCGGCGGCCAGCGTATCGAGCGCGGCGCCGAGGCGGCGGCCGTCGCCGAGCGCCGCCCGGTGGAGCACCGTGGGCTGCACGCCGGCGCGGACGAGCGTCACGAAATCCCCCGGCCCGAGCCGGGCGGCGGCGGCCCGGATCGCCTCGCGGATCCGGTGCAGGGCCGAGGTCCCCTCGCTCACCAGCCCGGTGGAGAGGCCGACGTCGGCGACGAACACCACCTCGCGCCCACCGCGCTCGCCGAACAACCCGGCGAGGCGCTGGATCACCGGCCGGGCGAGGGCGGCGACGACGAGCACGACCAGCGCCGTCCGCAGCGCGAGGAGCAGCCACTCCAGGAGCCGCAGGCGCCGGCGCTGCTGGACGTAGCCGTCGAGCAGGAAGCGGAACGTCGGCAGCTCGATCTCGCGGATCCGGAAGCGCTCGAGCAGATGGAGGATCAGCGGTACGGCCGCCAGCGGCAGGAACCAGAGGAGGGCGGGATTGAGCATGGCGGGGAGCGGGCTCGTCAGCCCGAGACGCGGGCCCGACGGGCGAGGTAGGCGGCGAGCAGATCCTCGAACGGCTGGTCGGTGAGCACCATCTCGTAGCCGATCGAGCGTTCGAGACAGGCGGAACGGACGGCGGCGAGGAAGGCCTCGAAGCGTTCGCGGTAGGCGGCCCGGACGAGGCGCGGGTTGGCGACGAGGCGCCCCTCCCCCTCCATGTCGCGGAACCGTGCCGAGCGCTCCCAGGGGAAGTCGCGCTCGGCGGGATCGACGACGTGGAACACCACCAGATCGTGGCGCCGGTGGCGGAGCAGCGACAGGCCGGCGTCGATCGCGGCCGGGTCGTCGAGCAGGTCGCTGACGAGGATCACGATCCCGCGCCGCGGCAGCCGCCCGGCGACCTCCGCCAGCACGCCCCGGATGCCCGTGTCGCCCCCGGGGGTGGCGCTGGCCAGCGCCGTGAGCAGGTGGCGGAAGTGATGGGCCACGCTCCGCGGGGGGATGAACTGGCCGATGCCCTCGGCGAACGTCACCAGCCCGGCGGCGTCGTTCTGCCGGAGAGCGAGGTGGAGCAGGGAAGCGGCCAGCCCCCGGCCGAAGTCGAGCTTGGTCGTCCCCCCGGAGGCGAATCCCATCGACCGGCTCGTGTCGAGGACGACGGTGAGGCGCGTGTTGGTCCGGTCCTCGAACAGCTTGACGAAGTAGCGGTCGGTCTTGGCCAGCAGCTTCCAGTCGAGCGAGCGCAGTTCGTCGCTGGGGGTGTAGGGGCGGTGGTCGGCATACTCGACGCTCGACCCGAAGAACGGGCTGGGGTGGATGCCGGAGAGCAACCCCTCGACGGCGCTCCTCGCCACCATCTCCAGGCGCGCCACCAGCGCCAGCGCCCGGGGGTCGACGACGCCGCCGAGGGCCGGCGCGGGGCGCGGCGGCTCGCTCGGCGGGGTACGGGAGGCCATGGCAGGGTCCTGCGAGGCGGCGGGCCGCGGTCAGGTCGTCTCGGGAACGGCGTCGAGGAGCGTGTCGATGATCGCGTCGGTGGTGATCCCCTCGCTCTCGGCGGTGAAGCTGGCGACGAGGCGGTGGCGGAGCACTGGTTTGGCGACGGCGCGGACGTCGTCGAACGCCGCGCTCGGCCGGCCGTCGAGCAGCGCGCGGGCCTTGGCACCGAGGAGCAGCGCCTGGCAGGCGCGCGGGCCCGCGCCCCACGACAGCCAGCGGCGGATGTCGGGGCGGGCCGCCGGATCCCCGGGGCGCGTGGCCCGCGCGAGGCGGACGGCGTAGGCCGCGACCGGCTCGGCGACGATCACCTCGCAGACGACCGCCTGGATGCGGAGGATGTCGGCCTCGGTGAGCACCGGCTCGAGTTCCACGGCGTGGCCCGAGGTCGTCGCCGTGGCGACGCGGATCTCGTCCTCCAGCGACGGGTAGTCGACCGTCACCTTGAACATGAACCGGTCGAGCTGCGCTTCGGGGAGCGGGTAGGTGCCCTCGCTCTCGATCGGGTTCTGCGTACCGAGCACGAAGAACGGCTGCGGGAGGTCGAACGACCGCCCGGCGACGGTGACGTGGTATTCCTGCATCGCCTGGAGGAGCGCCGCCTGCGTCTTCGGCGGCGTCCGGTTGATCTCGTCGGCGAGGACGAGGTTGGCGAACACCGGTCCCTTCACGAACCGCAGCTCGCGGCCGCCGGTGGTCTTGTCCTCCTGGAGGATCTCGGTCCCGGTGATGTCGGAGGGCATCAGGTCGGGGGTGAATTGGATCCGGCTGAAGCGCATCGACAACAGCCGGGCGAGGCTCGAGATCATCAGCGTCTTCGCCAGCCCCGGCACCCCTTCGAGGATGCAGTGTCCTTTGCAGAACAGGGCCATCAGCAGCAGGTCGAGGACCTCTTCCTGGCCGACGATCACCCGCGACAGTGCCGCCACCATCCGGCGATGGGCGGCGGCCACCCCCTCCGCCTCGCCGGCCACGGCCTCGGGTGCGGTCGCGCGGGTGGCGGTGGCGGCGCGGGCGTCGGCGGGGACCATGGCAGACTCCGGGGGGGGCGGTTGCGACCGGGTGCTGGGCGAAACCGCTCGGGGATCATCTTCCTGCCGCGAGGGCAGCGTGTCGAGTTGCCGCCGCGTGCCGGGGCGGGGCTCAGGGGCGCTCGAGCAGCCGATCGATCGCGCCGCCGGCGAGCGCTGCGGCGAACGCCTCACGATCGGGGTAGATCGCCCGGGCGGTGAGGAGCACGACCCAGTTGTGGACCAGCGGCGTGATCGCCACCACGACGGCGCCGTGTCGCGAGGCCTCCCAGATCTCGATCGCCGTCCCCATCGAGGCCTCGGGCACGAAGGCCACGACGAGATCGGCCCGGCGGCACATCCCGACGTGGGCCTCGAACACGTCGCGCGCCTGCTCCAGCCCGTAGTCGACGGACATGGCGTGCCGGGCGAAGGGGTCGTAGACTTCGGCCTCCGGCCAGCGATCGACGAGGAGACTCCGCAGCGCTTCGCGGTAGCCCTGGTCGTGGACGAGGTTCCCCACGTGGGAGCCCTGCATGATGCCGGCGAGGAACACGCGCATGACGACCCCTTCGAGGGCGACGGCTTCGAAACGGAAGGCACCCTCGGGGGCGGCGGCAAAACCGGCGCCCCGTCCGCGGGCGTCGGGCGGGAGTCTACGGCCGAGCGCCGCACCCGCGAAGCCGACGGCCGGACCGCAGCCCGACCTCGCCGCGGCGCGGCGCGTGGTCCTCGACCTGCTGGCGATCCCAGGTGTGTCGGGGGACGAGAAGCGGGTCGCGGAGCGGATCGTCCACTGGCTGGTCGAGGCGGGCTGCCCGCGGGCGGCGATCTCCTTCGACAACGCCCACACCAAGACCCCGACGGCCGGCAACGTCGGCAACCTGATCGTCAAGCTCCCCGGCACCCGGCCGGGACCGCGCCGCCTGCTGATGGCCCACATGGACACCGTGCCGGTGTGCCTCGGGGCGAAGCCCAAGGTCAGTGGCCGGTTCGTCGCCAGCGCCGACCCCGCCACCGGCCTCGGGGCCGACGACCGCGCCGGCTGCGCCGTGGTGCTGTCGACGGCGCTGGCGATCCTCCGCCAGGGGCTCGATCATCCGCCGCTGACGCTGCTGTTCGCGATCCAGGAGGAAGTCGGCCTGTACGGGGCGCGGTATGTCAAAGCGGCCGACCTCGGCCGGCCGCGGCTGGCGTTCAACTTCGACGGCGGCGCGGTGGAGAAGATCACCGTCGGGGCGACCGGTGGCTACCGGATGGACATCGCCGTCACCGGCCTGCCGAGCCATGCCGGCGTGGCTCCGGAAAAGGGGGTGTCGGCGATCGCGATCGCGGCCCTGGCGATCGCCGATCTCGTCGCCGGTGGCTGGCACGGCCTGGTCGAGAAGGAAGGAAAGCGCGGCACGAGCAACGTCGGCACGATCCACGCCGGGAGCGCCACCAACGTGGTCGCCGATTCGGCCGCGCTCCGCGCCGAGGCGCGGAGCCACGATCCGGTGTTTCGCGCGAAGATCGTCAAGGCGATCGAGACGGCCTTCCAGACGGCGGCGAAACGCATCAAGGCGGCCGACGGCACCACCGGCCGCGTCGCCTTCGACGGCCGGCTCGACTACGAGGCCTTCCGGCTGGAGGCCGACGAGCCGTGCGTCGTCGAGGCGACGGCGGCGGTCCGCGGCGTCGGCCTCACCCCGCGGCCGGAGGTTTCCAACGGCGGTCTCGACGCCAACTGGATGGCGGTCAACGGCGTCCCGACCGTGACGCTCGGCTGCGGGCAGATGGAGATCCACACCACCAAGGAGCGGCTCGACCTCGAAGCCTTCGAGACCGCCTGTCGGGTGGCGTTGCGGCTGGCCACCGGAGGTTGAACAGATGCCAGGGAAGGCGCGGCGGGGTTTGGCGGTCGACCGCGTCCACCGGGGCGACTGCCTCGAGCTGCTCGCCCGCGTGCCCGACGGCACCGTCCATCTCGCGTTCGCCGATCCGCCGTTCAACATTGGCTACGACTACGACACCTACGACGACCGTCGCTCAACCGACGACTACCTCACCTGGTCGCGCCGCTGGCTGGCCGAGGTCGTCCGCGTGCTCCGCTCCGACGGCACGTTCTGGCTGGCGATCGGCGACGAGTACGCCGCCGAATTGAAGGTCCTGGCGACCCGTGAGCTCGGCCTGGCCTGCCGCAGTTGGGTGGTCTGGTACTACACGTTCGGCGTCAACTGCCGGCAGAAATTCAGCCGCTCGCACGCGCACCTGTTTCATCTCGTCCGCGACCCGCGCGCCTTCACCTTCAACACCGACGCGATCCGCGTGCCGTCGGCGCGCGAGCTGGTGTACGGCGACCGCCGTGCCGACCCCACCGGCCGCCTCCCCGACGACACCTGGATCCTGCGGCCCCAGGACCTCCCCGACGGGTTCGGGGCCGATGGCGACACCTGGTACTTCCCGCGGGTCTGCGGTACCTTCAAGGAGCGCAGCGGCTGGCACGGCTGCCAGATGCCCGAGCAGCTCCTCGGCCGGATCATCCGCGCCTCGAGCAACCCCGGCGATCTCGTACTCGATCCGTTCGCCGGGAGCGGCACGACGCTGGCGGTGGCGAAGAAGCTGCGCCGGGCGTTCCTCGGCTGCGAACTGTCGGCCGCGTATGCGGCGCGGATCCGCAAGCGCCTCGCGGCGAGCGCCCCCGGAACCCCCCTCGACGGCGCTCCCGAGCCGCTCAAGAGCGTGCCGACCACGGCCGCCGGCCGTCGGCTCGGCGGCAGCGGGGGCGCGACGAGGGGGAAACCGTCGCGAGAGGAGCGCCAACGTCTCTTGTTTCCAAAGCGGCGGGTCTGATTGAATCCGGGTATTGGCACCCACCGCGCCCCGGTCGCCCCTGCCATGCCCATCCCCCCCTCCCGGCCGAAACCCGACCAGCAGACGGCCGGTCGACCGCCGGCGGCCCCCGGCGGCGGCACGGGGTTCGTCGGTCCCCCGGCCGATGGCGGGCTGTCGATCGATCGACTCGCCCAGGCCTTCGCGGCGATGATGGGTTCGGCCGATCCGTGGACGCCGCGCGCCGAGCCGGCGGTGGCCCAGGAGGATGCCTCACCGTCGCTCGACGACGACGGCCTCGCTCCCGGCGCCGAGGAGGGCTGCCGTGTCGATCCGGCGACGATCCTCGAGGCGTTGCTGTTCGTCGGCCAGCCCGACGGCGCGGCTTTGTCGGGGAGGCGCGTCGCGGCGCTGATGCGCGGCGTCCGCGCCCAGGAGGTCGACGAGCTCGCCGCCGAGCTCGAGCGTCGCTACCGGGCCAACGGTTGCCCCTACGAGGTCGTGCCCCGGGACGACGGCTGGGTGATGCGCCTGCGTGGCGAGTTTGCCGGCGTCGGCCGGGTGAGCGAGGCCCGCGCCCGGCTCGTGCGCCTCGATGCCGAGGCCCTCGACGTCCTCGCGGTGGTGGCCTGGAACCAGCCGGTCCCCCGCGACCGTCTGGTGGCACTGGGCTGTGATGCCCCCCCGGCGACGCTCCGCACGCTCGTGCGTCGCGGGCTGCTCGCGATCGAGCCGCAGCCAGGGGGCGAACCCAGCTACCGGACGACCGCCAAGTTCCTCGAGGTGTTCCGGCTCGAAAGCCTCGCCGACCTGCCGCGGGCCCTCGAGCCGCCGGCCTGACCGGGCGGCGGTGACCGGCCGCTCAGCCCTGGCCCACCAGCCACGCGAGCGCCGCGGCGCGGCTCGTCAGGGCGCCGTCGAGTTGCAACCGGCGGGCTTCGGTGAGGATCCGGCCGAGAGCGGGGCCGGCCACGATCCCCGCGGCGAGGAGGTCGGCCCCGGACAGCAGCGGCGCCGGATCGATTTCGTCGCGTGGTCGCTCGAGCTGCGCGGTGAACCACCGCGCTTCGTCGGTGCTGCCGCAGCCGGTCGCGGCCCGTGCCCGGAGCAGGTCGGCGAGCCGCGGCGCGTCGGCCGCGGCCACCCACGGCTGCAGTCTCGACCAGGGCCCGGTCGGCGGCACCGCGAGCGCGCCGAGCACCGCCAGCCCGTCGACGAGCCACGCCGCCAACTTCCCGGTCGCGTTGGCGAGCCGGAGGCGGCGCGCGGCTGTGGCGATCGCGGCCTTCGCGGCCGCGTGTGCGCCGTGCGTCTCCCAGGCGAGCACCGCCAACGCCGAGGCCAACAGCGGCTCGTCGAGCGCCCCGATCACCTCCCCGGCGCGCGGCAGGGCGTGCGCGGCGAATTCGCCGAGGACATGCGCCGCCAGGCCGGTCTCGGCAAGCAGTCCCAACGCCTGCCGTCGACCGGGGCGCGTCGCCATCCTCGTCAATTCGTCGGCCACGCGTTCCGGGCTGACGGTGGTGACCGTCCGTGCCATCCGCTCGATCGCCTGCCATGTCTCGCGTTCGATCACGAAGCCGAACGCGGCGGCGAACCGCACCGCGCGGAGGATCCTCAAGTGGTCCTCCGCGAAGCGCAGCGCCGGCGTGCCGATCGCCCGGATCACACCGGCCGCGAGGTCGGCCCGGCCGCCGACGTGATCGTGAACCGCGCCCGTGAGCGGATCGAGGAACATGCCGTTGATGGTGAAGTCGCGCCGCAGCGCGTCTTCGCGCGCAACGGTGAACCTCACTCCGTCGGGATGCCTGCCATCGCTGGAGGGGGCGTCAGCCCGGTACGTCGCCACTTCGACGGGGGCAGTGCCACGAGGGCCGAGAACCGTGATGACACCGAACGACGCCCCCACGGCGAGGGTCTTCCCGGTTCCGAAAACACCCCGCACGACATCGGGAAGAGCCGCGGTGGCGACGTCGTAGTCAGCCGGGGTCCGGCCGAGCAATTCGTCGCGGACACACCCCCCGGCCCAAAAGGCTTCATGCCCGGCTTCGCGGAGCCGGAGGACGACGGCGACGGCGAACCGCCGCGAGGCCTCCGGGTCGAGATTCCTCGCGTCAGAACGACCCATTTGGTTGACACCTTCGTAGGACAGGCCTATTGTGAACTCTTCTGCCGAGGTTCGCCGGGTTTTGATGGTGGCCGATCGATCGATCGGTGCCATCGCCACAACCCTTGACCTCGTCGGGCGTCCTTTCATCACGTTTCGTTTTTTCGCCCGTCTCCAACGGAGGTGTTGAATGGCTCATGGAATGGTGGCCGCCCGTACGAAGCGTGGGTTCACGCTCGTCGAGCTGCTCGTCGTGATCGCGATCATCGGCACGCTCGTCGGTCTGCTCCTTCCGGCCGTTCAGGCGGCTCGTGAAGCTGCCAACCGCAGCAATTGCAGCAACAAGAACAAGCAGCTCGGCTTGGCGCTGCAAAATCACCACGATGCCCGCAAGGCGTTTCCGGCGGCGATCGACCGGTTGCCCTCGACGGCAATTGCGATGTCGAACACCGGCGTCACCGGATTCAGCTGGCTGGTCCACATCCTCCCCTACATGGAGGAAGCGAATCTCTATAACGTGCTGTCCAGCAACTCCAATCGCTTCGCCCGGCTGAATTCGGCTGGCGTGGCGAACAACGTGTACACCGTCGTCGGTCCGGTCGGGACCACCCCGGCCTATCAAACCCAGCTCCCCGGTTTGATCTGCCCCAGCTTTGCCGGTCAGCCGACCGCGCAGATCTCGACGTCGAGCAACTACCGGTCGCTTCTGGCCAATCTCGGTGGGCTCACCAATGTCGCCATCACCAACTACAAGGGGATGGCCGGTGTTTGTGAGCGGGAAGAGAATGGCACCATCGGCGACAATGGAGCGATCCCGTTCCGCAGCCCGAAGGTGATCAACGAAGCCAACGACAATCTCCCCTACTTCGGCCTGAACCTTGCCGCAATGCGGGACGGCACCTCGAAGACGATCTGCATCGCCGAGTCGAAGGAAGGTGGCAACTCGTCGTGGATGGATGGGGCGTGTGCGTATGTGACGGGTCTGTCCGGCGACTCGACCGCCATGCCCACGCTCGTCAACGGCGTCTGGACCAACGTAGCGGGTGCCAACTGTGCCTTGCAGTATGGTCCGTCCGCCGCGGCGACGACCCGTGTCGGTCAGGCAAACACTGCGTACGCCCGGTTCCCGCTTGGTAACTCCGCATGGGGCCCGTCGAGCGAGCACTCGGGTGGCTTGGTGATGCACACGTACTGCGACGGTTCTGTCAAAACGCTGTCGTCGGACATCGATCCGACGATCTACTATGCCCTGATCAGCCGCGACTCGGGCGAGAACGTCACCGAGCCGTGATCGATCCTCGCTTTCCGTGTCGGGAGGCGGTTTCGATTCGATGCCAGTTCAACGGCGGCCGGGGAGCGAAGCTTCCCGGCCGCCGCTTTTTGTTTGATGTGATCGGGTGATTCGCAGGGGATCGACTCGATGGCTGACGATGCTCCCGTGCCGCTCGAGATCGACGTCCACACGGCCGCGGCGGCGATTGCCGCGACTGGCAGTTCGCCGCGTCCCCTCCTGCTCGATTGCCGGACAGCCGAGGAATTCGCCCTGGCTCGGATCGACGGGGCGGTGCTGATCCCGACGCAGGAGATTCCGCAGCGCCTTGGCGAGCTCGAATCGCACCGCGATCGGCTGCTGATCGTGCACTGCCATCACGGGATGCGCAGCCTCCGCGTCGCCGGGTGGCTCCGGGAGCA
>Ga0194130_10000229_pt1 | contig 112956 bp, 113 predicted proteins | sample TA2KigsurfametaG_FD_160084 | JGI IMG/M metagenome (GOLD analysis project Ga0194130, IMG submission 160084) | Freshwater microbial communities from Lake Tanganyika, Tanzania - TA2015050 Kigoma 12 surface | ecosystem: Environmental > Aquatic > Freshwater > Lake | place: Tanzania: Lake... | reverse complement strand
CCTATTGTAACTTAAAAATACCATTTAATGGAACAGATCTCTTTCGTACCGACCGGGGTAGGTTAGGTTTTATTAAGTAAATTTTCCCGATTTCTACAATTATAGATTTTGATTTCTGGGGGGGGGTTTTAAGACAGCTCTCTAAGATTTTGTTGTATTGATAGCCAATACCTTACCGAGAGATAGGGAAAAAGAAGCGTAAGGTATTGAATATGGTTGATCCCAAAAATTGTTGCAGTAAGGATAACAAATTGGAGGAACGTCATCAATTTTCCATAGAAATTCGAGCTAACGGTGGCAGATTTTAAAAATTTTCTATAGGTGATGAGGTGCACGATAAGAAAGGCGTCCCTCAGAAAAAATAGGGTAAAAAATAGGGGGTGCAGGTCTTTTTCCAATAAAAGAATTATCGAGACGAAAAAAACAAATAGTTTGTCTGTTAAGGGATCTATGGTGGCTCCAATTTTTGAAACCAGACCAAACCTGCGTGCAATCCAACCGTCAAAAAAATCGGACAACGCTGCAAAAAAAATGGCCGTAAGCCGGATCTCAATGCTTGTCTTCAGGAAGACGAGAGCTAAAGGGATCCTCGTTAAGGATATGATTGTCGGTAGGTACTGCATTACATTGTCGTCTAAGCTGTATGTGTATATAAATTAAAATGAAGATCATCGCGAGAGGTAGCAAGAAGATAAGCTTTTCCTTAATCCAGCCGGTGCTCTGCCCGAAATGATAAAAAATCGTGAAAACGCAACTTGTCCAGATAAAAGAGGCTACCAAATCGGTCAAGACTAAAGTTGCGTACCGGAATTTGAATATGCCGGCTCCTATAAACATCGCGAGTCGAAATCCAAACGGGATAAAACGCCCGATGATGAAGGTTAGAGCACCATATCTATGCAAAAAATTCTGCACTTTATCGAGCCGTTCTTGTGGCAGGAGACTGGAAATTTTTTTGTATTTAAGCAACTTTTGACCCAAGATTCTGCCAATCCAGTAGTCCACTTGGCCACACGAGAAGGCCCCCAAATAACAGGCTATAAAAAACGGGGTGAAAGAGTCGAAGTACACGCCGATCATGGCACCTGTAAAAATAAGCAGATCGAGGCTTATGACAAAGGTTAAACTTGAGCACAGGATGCAAAAAAACACCAGAAAGGGGGCGAAATCGGGATGCTGGTGCGCGAAATCACTGAGATTAGTAGCAAAATCCTCTATCATCTGGGCTACACTCTTGCAAGGGATTCGTCTGCTGTAGTCGGATTGGGGGCCGGCTCGGGCGCAGGTTCTTGCGAAGACGTTGATAATTCATCAAATTGCTTTCCAAGAGACTTGACGGCACTAATCCAGCCGATAAAGAAGAGACCTAAAAAAACACCAACAACAGGTGTGCTCATCGATACCGATCCAAGGGTGATAATCAGCGACTGGTGGATCAACCCGCTCCCCGATTTACCAAGACGCGATCCGACGCCGTCGATCGCCGCTTTCCCTTTAAGCTTAGACTCGGGCGAGAGGGGGATGAAGGCGATTTCTTTAGTGGTATCGAAAAAGGTGAACTTGCATGCACGGGAGAAGATATTCTGAATCGATCCAATAAGGACGATCAGCATAAGAGGGGTAGCTCCTAAAACGCAGGAGAAGTGGTGCAAAAACGGAGTTTGACGGAAGTAGTGGCAAAAGAAGAACAGGGCGCCTGAAACCAGAAGAATAACGGGCGTTACAAGGGCGCTTACTGTCCAACCAAAACGGCGGGTTACAGGTCCGGTGAAAGCTAATGATAAGACTGTGGACATGGCGCCAATCCACCAAATTACCTTACCGTAAAAGGCGTTTTGCTCTGTAGGATTGGGGTACAGTTGCTGCACCTGATCTTTCCAGACGACCTCGATCATATTCAACGAAATATTATACGATAAAACAATAATGGCAATATAAATCAGGTAGCGAGAGCGGGCTAGATAAGCAAAGTTTTTGCGCATCCCCATCCGCATCTTCTCCGGCTCTGCCCGGCCTTCGGCCGTTTTGGCATCGCCTGCAAAAAATGAGAGGTTTACGTAGCGGAATAAAAACATGGACGCAAGCCCGCTGAAGACGATGACTACGGATATAAGCGAAAGCGACTGCCCCCAGCTATCCCCTTTGTATATCGGGAGGGAAAAGGCGCCGGACGACAGGTAGCCGATCGCTTCTCCTGCGAGCATCGTTGCAATATTCGCCCCTACCCCAAGGATGGCATAGTAGCGCTTTGCGTCCGAAACACTTGTCACTTCATTGGCAAATCCCCAGAAAAGGACGGTCATGATGGTTGTGCCCCAGAGCTCGGACATAACGTAGAAAAGGGTAAAACTCCAATTGCGCAGCATGGCAATTAAACCTTGAGCTCCCTCGGGCAAGTAGGACTGCAGGGCATCTGCCAGCTGGTGGGGGTGAATAAAATTTTGAAAAGGGTAGAGGACAAAGGCGAAAAGGGCAAAAAATCCTACAAAGAGCGACATCACGATGTAAAAAATCTGCTCTCGCCGGTATTTGTTTGCGATTTTTGTATAAAAGTAGGTAACAAAAAGGGTCATAGGCATCAGCACCCAGACCTTTATGAAGGGGATGGTGCCGGCCCCGGAGGCCTTTGCTGTCATTACCAGCGTGTCCTTAGTTGTTTTTAAAATACTATAATTAAATACGATAAGTGCGTAGATAATTAGCATGGGAATGAATTTTTTTAATTCATGAGCGTGAATCGGCCATAAAGTTGACCGGATTCTACCAAATTGGACCGCAGACGCGTTTGTCATTATCTACCACAGGGGTTAAGACAGGATACCATTATAAAGGTTTTCCGATATTTGACAATCACGCAGAGTTTTTTTATGATTTTTTATGCTAACTCAATAAGTAAAAAATATTTTTTACTCTTCTAGCCACTTCAAAGAAGGGAGATCCATACTGGTGATAAATTCAATCATGGCTCCTCCTCCGGTCGAGAGCCAACTGAAGGCATGTTTTCCGTGTAAAGACTCCACCATATGCATGGTGTCCCCGCCTCCGGCTATTTTTGTCGCCTTTACCCCTTCCAGGCACTGAATGAGGGCGCGGCACCCCTCATCAAAGGGGGGAGTCTCAAAAATCCCCAGGGGCCCGTTCCATAGCACGGTTTTGGCGCTAATAAGAATTTTTTTAAACATCTCTACTGAGTGGGTGCCTATGTCGCAGGCGACAAAACCTTGTGGAATCGGAAAAAGGCTCTGGTAAATTTCCCCCGATGCGTTCTGCACAACCTGGTCAACGGGTAGTAAAATTTTTTTACCTTCTCGGCTCTGGAGGATCTTTTTTGCTTGTTCAACAAAATCCGGTTCGATTTCAGTATCCCCTACATCTTCGCCGCGCGCCTTTAAGAAGGTGTAAGCCATAAGTCCCCCAATAATGAGGGAGTCCGCTTTTTCAAGTACAGATTCGATCAAGGGAAGCTTTGAGGATAATTTTGCACCTCCTATGATCGCAACAAAAGGGGACTCGGGTTTTTTGAACGTTCGGGTGAGTAGGAGGATCTCCTTATCCAATAAGAAACCTGCAAAGGACTTCTTTGGAAACAGCTCGGGCAATACGGCAACGGAGGCATCACCCCGGTGGCTGACCGCAAAAGCGTCGTTGATGAACACATCGCCTAATTCGCTCAGCTGTTTGGCAAATTGGTAATCCCCTTTTTTCTCTTCAGGGTAAAAACGGAGGTTTTCGAGCAAAATGATGGATCCGGGCTTTGCCTGGTGGATAAGAAATTTGGGTTCGGGTCCAATCGATTCCTTGCAAAAAAGGACCTCCCTATCTAAAAGTTCCGCCAGCTTTTCCTGCACAGGCTTGAGAGTGAGCTTATCATCGGTCCCGTCGGGTCTGCCAAGGTGGCTCATTAAAACAATTTTCGTCTCTCTGCACTTTGCTTGTAGGAATTCGATTGTCGGTAAGCAGGCACGAATTTTAGAGTCATCGAGGATAACGCCCTCTTTCATAGGGACGTTGAGGTCTACACGTAGAAGGACAGTTCCCTCGCAGGGCATTTTAGAAAGTGTTTTGAGTTCGTTTAACTGCGTCATGATTTAAAGATCCAGTCCGCCAAATGGGGAGTTTGCTCGGAGAAATCCCTCCTTACTTTTACTTTTTTTGATCGCTTCTTTGATGCTAAAGGTGAGATCCTGGTCGTAGTTCTGCTTCGAGGCCCATATCAAGTAGTTGATCGGAATTTCGTTAAAGGATCGCCCTTTGTATTTCCCAAGGGGCATGTTTTTAAGAAGAATTGGGGCTTGCATCCTATTAAGGATCTCCTTGACCGATTTAAATCTACGAGTCAGATGTTTGAAAACCTGGATGTTTACCCTTACATCGTTCATAGCACGGTGCGCCCCTTCCTCTTCTACGTTGAAATGGCGGCGCAGCACCTCGAGGGAATTGGAGGGGCTTTCCCCGTAAAGACGGGCAAGGCGCAGGGTGTCAATCACCTGTATATTGTCAAAAGGATGAGAAATTTTGGCTCTTTTGAAAGCGCTTTTGAGCATTTCAATATCAAATGAAATTCCGTGTCCCACAATCACATGATCCTGGATCATCTCATTGAGTTTTGAGAGAAAGGTCTCAATCTTTGGAGCCCCCTTGCACATTTCATTTGTAATATGGTGGATGTCGATCACCTCTAGGGGTATCGTTACCTCTGGATCAATCAGGCTTTCAAAGGTTTCGAACTCCTCCTTTAAGGTAAATTGGACTGCTGCGATTTCGCATATACGGTCTTTTTCGGTATCAAGTCCTGTCGATTCTACGTCGATGCATATAAATTTTTCTTGGGAGAGTGGTCTCATGCTAGGGCCGGTAAGGGGGGTTCTTTTTCGTGTTGCTGCTCTGCTACCATGTGCAGCTTTTGCAGTAGAGTGTTTTTCCCCTCGACACTATGCACCGAATAAAAGAGGGGATGCGCTTGGAATTTTGCCCGAATTTCTTCGGTTTTTTTGTGTTTTTGTGAGGCGTTGAGCTTGTCTGATTTCGTAACAATCAGCGTATACTCAAGTGCGTTTGCTCGCATCCATTCTATCATCTGCAAATCCGATTCAAATAAAGGGTGTCTGCTATCGGTCAGCAAAAGAACGTGGGGACGGTACTCTGTTAAAAAATTCTCCATCAAAGAGCCCCAGGTATGCCTAAGGGACTTTCCCGTTTCGGAAAATCCGTACCCCGGAAGATCGAAGAGGTACATTTGACCATCAATATCAAAAAGATTGATCGCCTGTGTTTTGCCGGGCACTGACGATACCTTGGCAAGTTTGGGACTATCGCAGAGGTGATTGATTAGGGAGGATTTGCCGACGTTGGAGCGCCCAACCATGCAAAATTTAGGCATTTTGGGCCGGATGCCTCCTAGGGGGAGATTAACAAAAGTGTTTACAAAACGGGAGTTTTTAAAATTTATTCTTTTCATGTTAGGATCAGGCTCCCTTCTTGCATAATCAAGGGGCAGAAAGAAAATAGCCTCTCATCCCTGCCGCAGGGATTGATTGTAATCTCTAGCCGGTTTCGGGGCAATAGCGAAAGTGCGATGTCAGGCCACTCGATGACTTTAATTCTAGTATCTTCTTGAAGGAGCTCCTCTAACCCAAGCTCCTCTAAAAGTTCCTCAGATTGAACCCGGTAGAGGTCAAAATGGGCAAGACTGTTCTCGTAGAGGTGCACGTAATTGTAAGTGGGGCTGACGATCTCGTCGATAGGGGTTTTTGTAAGAATGTGAATCAAAAATTTCGCAAACGAGGTTTTACCGGCCCCAAGCCCGCCTCGGAGAAGCAGACAAGGGGTTTTTTGCAACAGCGGGGCTATGCACGCGGCAATTTGGGCCGTTTCTTCTAAAGAACTAGACTTCAGCGGCATCCTCGTGCTCTCCCTCTTCTAGCCAGGATGCTATGTATTTGGAGAATTCGGGATATTGGCTCATCGCCTCCACAAAGCTTGAGATCTGTGTCTCTTTGAGGTTTTCCTCAATGAATTTTAAAAAATCCTCTTGGATCTCGTAACGGTTCTGGGAGGGAACTTCGGCCAAGGGGATAGATTTAAGCTGGTGGTGGACGAAATCTTCTACAACGCTTGCCTTGTTTGCAAAGAGTTTGCCTGTTACAGCTGAAGAAAAAACAGTTTTTTTAAGCGCTACTTTCTGCGGCTTAATGTAGTTTTTTATCACCTCGGGATCTTCTGAAACAAAGAAACGTTTTACCCGTTGACCGTCGACCCGCTCGGTATTCTCTTTGCAGCGGGATACCCAGTCGTAAATAGCATCTTGGGGATTGGCGTGGGTGTTGTCACCGAAAACCTTTCCGGAAAAAGGGCATATGTAGATCTTTTTTGTCTGAGCGTTGACTTCGGGTTCGCCGATTTGGATTTTAATCTCGGTTTCACGCCAAAGCTTTCCCTGTTTTTCAAGGAAATGGATCAGCTCCTCTTTGCTCTTGTAGATTCTTTTTTCCTTGAGAAAGATGACCGGATTGAGGTGGTGCTTTTTTTCAAGGTAAAAAAGGTAGGATGTGATCAGATCCGGTTTGCGGTTTTTTTTAAAAAAGCTTTTGAGCTCTTCGATAAGTGTTGTAGAAATGACCGCGGTTGTCATCTTAACCTCATGGGTACTCTAAATGGAATAAGCTACTTTACCCAATTCTTTGATTATAATCAAGTAGGTGTTATGCTCCTTAGCCTAAGATAAATCAATAAAAACTCGATGAAAAACATCCCTTTCAACCCTTGTCACCTGCAGCACAAGCTCCAAGAAGCAGTTCAAAAAGCCATCTTCAAATCTATAGGAATTTCTTTAATCCCTGAAATCTCCAGGTCGAAGCCACCCCAGGATTCCGATTATCAAACAGCAGTCGCCATGGGGCTTGCCAAGGAAATGAAGAAAAATCCGATAGAGGTTGGGCAGATAGTATTGGAAGCCATTAGCGATCCCCTAATCCGAAAGGTGGAGCTCGCCGGGCCCGGATTTATCAATATTTATCTTGAGGAATCGACTCTTGAAGCGCTCAGCACGCACCTATTTGCCCCTCGGCCACCCAATCCGGAACGCATTTTGATTGATTATTCTTCCCCAAACGTGGCAAAGGAGTTGCACGTGGGGCATTTACGATCGACAATCATAGGTGATTCTCTTGCCAGACTCTTTGAGTGGCTTGGTTTTGAAGTGATGAAAATCAACCACATTGGAGATTTTGGTACCCAGTTCGGGATGCTTGTGACGTTTATAGTCGAAAACAATCTTGATTTAGATAATGGCCGACTTTCTGACTTAATGGAGTGGTACAGAGCAAGCAAGGTCTCTTTTGATGAAGATCCGGGGTTTAAAAAGCGTGCGCAAGAGATGGTGGTGCGTCTTCAGTCAAGTGAAGAAGAGATCCATCGTATTTGGCAAAAGATCCTTGAGATATCCCGCCTTGGTTTCAATGAGATTTATAAAGTTTTAGACGTGCGTCTTTTAGAAAGGGGCGAATCTTTCTACCAGCCTTATTTGAAGTCTGTTGTCGATCTGTTTGAAAAACAGGGCCTTTTGGAGATATCAAAAGGGGCAAAGTGTGTCTTTCTTCCAGGTTATAAAGACCAAAACAATCATCCTCTTCCTTTGATCATTCAAAAATCGGATAGTGGCTACAATTACGCCACAACCGATTTGGCAGCACTTAAATACAGGATTGAAGAGGATAAGGCCGACAGGATTATTTACGTAACGGACAGTGGGCAATCGCAACATTTGCATATGGTGTTTGATGCGGCAAATAAGTGTGGTTATTACAGTCCCAAAAAGACCCTTGTTGAGCATGCTCCGTTCGGTTTAGTTCTCAACGTCGACGGAACCAAAATGAAAACGCGCTCAGGGGAGGTATTTCGACTCATAGACCTCCTTAAAGAGGCGGTGCAAAGAGCAAAAGAGATTTTGCTGGAGCGGTACCAGGAGGATATCGACGAGGACGAAATTGAGGAGATGGCAAAAATACTTGGTGTGAACGCAATCAAATACGCAGACCTGTCATGTGTGCGCTCAAAGGACTATGTTTTCAGTTTCGATCGGATGTTGCGTTTTGACGGGAACACTGCAGCTTTTAATCTTTATTCGTATGTTCGGATTCAAAGCATTTTAAAAAAATGTCAAAAAGAGCCTGCCCCCATAAGTTTAGCCCATCCCACAGAGAGGAAACTGCTATTAGCTCTATTTCAATTCTACGAGACGATAGATCTAGTTCAACGGGATTTGATGCCGCATAGGATCGCAGAGTACCTTTACCATCTTGCAGAAACATTCAATGAATTTTTTAGGGATTGCCGTGTAGAGGGGGTGGAAGAAGAGGCCTCAAGAATTAGTTTATTGCACAAAACCCTTAAAGCTTTTGAAGCGTGTTTTCAAATTCTAGGTTTGAAAACTCTTACGAGGATGTAAGGAAGTTTAATGCGGTTGTTGATCTAGACGATTCGTCTAGACGAAATCAAAGTTTTATCGAACTGCCTCTTTTAGGAGGGGTGTTTTTGAGGGCTGATTAGGAATTTCCTGGACATACCGGGGGACAAGATAACCGGGAAGCCTCTCTCTTAGCTGTTCAACAAGCTCAAGCCCTTCTTCAATCGGAACCTCAAAATGCGAGGCGCCTTGGACCCGATCAAGCTGATGTAGGTAATAGGGGAGCACACCGGATCTGAAAAGGTCAAACGAGAGCTTTTCCAAAGTAAAAACATCATCGTTTACGCCTTTAAGAAGGACACTTTGGGACAATAAAATAATTTTTAAATCTTTCAATTTATCAAAAGCTTCCGTTAGATCTTCGCCCAGCTCAAGGGGGTGATTCACATGCACTACAAAGATAACATTTTTTTTCAGCCGGGCCAGGCAACTTAAGAGCTCAGCATCAAGGCGGTTTGGATCTGCAATCAGGGTACGCGTGTGGAACCGGATGATTTGAAGGTGACTTATGGTATCAAGCTCTAAAAGTAAGGGGATCAATGAGCTGTTTTTAAGTGAAAGGGGATCTCCTCCGCTTAAGATTACCTCATGCAGGGTAGTGTTTTTCTTCATAAGATCTAACTCTTCAGAAAACCCGCCGGCATTTGTTTCATAAGGGAAATTTTGACGAAAACAGTAGCGGCAGTGCATGGCACAGGCTTTGGTAGTCAAAATAAGGGAACGGCCCGCATATTTTTGCAGGTACTTTGGGCCCAAACGAAACAGGGGATCATTCACGGGTTCAAGGGTAAAAGACTCGAGAGAAGCCGTCTCTTTAAGAAGAGGAACAAACTGAAGAAAAAGGGGGCATGTAGGGTCATTCTTCCCCATTTTTTCAGCCAAACGGCGCGGTACCATGAGGGGAAAGCGGGGCCGTCTCCAGACAAGCGCCCTGTTTTCTTCTGAAAATTCTAGAAAATCCAGAAGCGTATCAATAGCAGTAAACGTTTTATTCTTTAAAGGAACGGCCATAAAAATCTCGAGTATGAGTATAGAGTCTTTTAAATTAGGATTGAACCTTTTTTCGTTAGGAGTATCTGCATCTTTTTGCTTTCCTGCATCGGTGTCCGCAAAACAGACAAAAATTTGGGGTAATTTTAAAAATTTCCATCTTGGTTAAAAAACTAGAGGATTTTTTGCGGTAAAAAAAATTTAAATAGTGTTGAAGAGGATTTTTTGGAAAAAACTTTATGTTAACGTTGTTGAGGGCCCCCTTTTAATCGGCGATAGGGAAGGGGAGGATGTCGGCACCGAGGGTTTGCAGGGGTTCCAATAAATTTCCGTACCCTCGTCCCAAAAAATGTATATTGAAAAGTGTGGAAGGCCCCTTTGCCATAAGGGCTGCAATCACATAGGCGAATCCAGCTCTGAGATCCGGGATAAAGATATCCCTCCCTACAAGTGGGGAACGGCCGGTGATGTAGGCCGTGTGTTGAAAACCCTGCCCCTTAAACCGGCAAGAAAGTTCTCCACAGCACTCTGGTGACAGTTCGATATTTGCACCCATTTCGACAAGTGTTTTGGTGTAACCAAAACGCTGTTCATACACCGTCTCGTGCACCCGGTGGGTCCCTTCCACCTGGGTCAAAAGGGTGACAAGCGGTTGTTGCATGTCTGTCAAAAAATTTGGATAGGGCCCCGTTTCTACCATGATCGAGCCCTTTAAAGGGGCGTCGTATTTAAATAAAATCCCATTATCCTGTACATAAAAGGGGGCTTTGACCTGGTGTAACAGACTTAGAAGGTTTCCCAAATGCTCCTGACGTGCCCCTTCAACAAATATCTCCCCTTGGGTCGCATAGGCAAGCATCGCAAACGATGCAGCGTAGGCTCTGTCGGGAATAAGAGTGTGTTCCACACCGGTGTAGGAGCCTTTTTGTACCTTGATGGTCCTATCATCGATAAAGGTAATGATAACACCGATTTTTTGTATAAAATGGATGAGATCGTAAAATTCCGGTTCTAAGCTTATATTACTGATATAAGTGGTTCCTAAAGCCCATGAAGCTGCTAAAAGAGCATTCTCACTTGCACCTAGCGAGGGGTAATCTAAATGGATATGTCCTCCTCGAAGTCCTGTAGGGGCTTTTGCTATGTAAAGATCCGTCACCCCCTCCCTCTCGATTTTCAAGTCTACGCCAAGAGTTTTGAGGGCTTGAAAATGGTAATTTACCGGCCTTGCACCAATCTGGCATCCCCCCACCGAGGGTATTTTTACCGCTTCAGTAGTTCTACCTATCAAAGCACCTAAAAGCAAAATAGGGATCCGGTTCGCTCCGCTAAAGCGGTTTGCAACCGTTGTCGATGTGATGGATGGTGTATGAATAGAAAGAGTATGGGTTTTTCGATCCCACTGTATTTGGCTTCCAATAGAGGAGAGCATTTCTACGGTAATTTCAACTTCTTGAATGTTGGGTACGTTATGGAGTGTGCAAATTTGATCTGTTAGAAGGGAGGCCACGAGACATTTGGTGACGCTGTTTTTTGCACCTAATGCACGCACCGAGCCGAATAAAGGATTTCCCCCATAAATTTTGTAGCCTGTTTTAGAAAAAGTTGACTGAGCTAGTGTCATTCTTAAAGCTTATCGAGGAAAAGATTTTTTGGGAATCGAAGTTGTTGTTTGTAGTTATCGATGAGGCAGTTTGGCAGGAGGGGATCGCTCGGGGAAGGGCCAATTTTTAGGCGCATCTGTTTAAATCCTTTTTTTTTCGCATACATCAGGGCAACGTAACCCATAGTTTTACGTGGGTTCATTTCACAAATCGGAACAGAGCCCTCCGTGTGGACGAAGGAATCCAATCCAACATTTCCCCGAAAGCCCATTCGACGAACGGTTTCAAGCAATTCTTTGGCCTCTCCAATATGGGTATCAAAAATCTTTTTATCAATCGAAATTCAACCTATCTCAGTGCCACGGTAGCCTCCCCCCGATGCTACAAGAAGATGGGTCTCTCCAAGATATTCGAGTCCGCTGTCATGAACAATCCATTGGGTGCTAAAATCGAGTGTGCGAACGAACCAGGGTTCTGCTAAGCAAGGGTAGCGGACGATATCTTCGGCTTTCCGGGCATGCCCCATACCTGAAAAACTAATGAACTGTTTAAAAACGCATTGATTGCTAAACGCCCTTTCAAAAGCCAAGGCCTCCTCTTTATTTGTGATAATCTTTGATCCCTTGGGTCGGTTGGAGTGATAAAAAAGAAACTCTTTTGATAGAAGTTTTACCGTAATAGGGTCTTGCTGCACCCAAAGCTCAAGAGGGCCAAGCATAGGGTCAAAAGGGCAGATCGTGTAATCAGGAATAGGGGCAGGGGGGAAAGCATCAACTAGTAGCGTAGATCCTTTAGGCGCATACAAAAGGGGGAGGTACTGAAAAAGATAGTGTGCATGGCGCAGAGTTTGTTTAGGCGCTAATAGAGTCTCTTCAAACCAGGTGTTGCAGTAGTGCAAGTGCATATGTTATACAGATGTGGTTTTAAGAGTAGAGAAAAAGTCTAAAATAGAGAAGATTTTAGATTTCATTATTCATATCTTTTTAGCGGAGTCAGGGTGTTTTTTCATGGATCGACCAGATTTTTTTAGAGAATACTGTACAGGTTTTGGGGAAGATAGTCATCAATTTAGAGAGGATACTGACGGTTGCATTATTGCAGGGCACCATTTTGCAAATGTCCCCTCGTTTGATGCTGATTCGGATGGGGATATTGTGTTTCACGCCTTATGCCAGGCTATTACTTCCGTGACCCATGTTCCGATTTTAGGGGGTTTAGCAATAAAGTATTGTCGAGAGAAGGGGATTCGCGACAGTAAAATTTTTCTCAAAGAAGCCCTGGCAACTCTCGGATCATGGAAAATAGTCCATTGTGTTGTATCGCTTACAGCACTAAGACCCCGTCTGCAGCCCCACGAAAGGCTTCTACGCACCCATATTGCAGAGGTCTTAGGTTTAGACATCGAAAAAGTTGGGATAGTTTTTACATCGGGGAACTATCTTTGCATGGCCGGAGAGGGGAAAGGAGTTACGTGCCGTGCAGTTGTCTCCTTTCAAAGATAGAGTCTTTTAAATTAGTCTTTAAAATACTAGAATTCTACTAATAGACATCCAAGTGCAATCTTTTTTCTCCCTTAAGACGGCGCAACCAATCCCTAGCCTCATCATCTGAGACCCCCATTTTGTCCCTATACAACTCTTCAAGCGTTTCGGTTACCCCTTTTGCCATCACTTTGGCATCGCCGCAAATATAGATAGAGGCCCCCTCCTCTAGGTAGGAAAACAGCTTCTCTCTATTTTCTCTCAATCTATCCTGGACGTAAATTTTTTTATCTTGATCTCGTGAAAAAGCTAGCGATAGATCCAGTTGCCCTGTTTCACTTAGACCTACCAAAAAATCCTCATAGTAAAAATGGGATCTACGGTTTCTTTCACCAAAAAGGAGCCAATTTTTTGCGGGGGCATTTTGATAGATCCGCTCCTCCAAAAATGCTTTGAAGGGGGCGAGGCCTGTGCCGGGACCGATCATGATGATCGGGGTGGTGGGCTCAGGGAGCCGGAAAAGTTCATTTGGAAATACTTTGAAGCGGCAGGTGTCATAGAGCGAGAGATAATTTGCAAGATAGTGACTCCCGACCCCCATCGTTTTTTCCCCCTCTTCATCAATAAATTCATCAAGTGTTACTAGAAGATGGATCTGGTTCGGAAAAATCGAGCTTGAAGAGGCAATCGAGTAAAATCGGGGCATTAAAGGGCGTGCCCGACTCAAGTCCCCCTCTTGAACCGATTGCAGATTCACATGCTCCAAAAGATACGAATACAGGTCGATCTCCTCTTTCGTTCTTTTGTGTTCGATCCGCTCACTGCCTCTTCTATCAAATTTTTTTAACCATTTTTCCACCTTGGACGGGGGATTTAAAACGTCTATTGCAATCGAATCACCCGGTAAATACGCTACCGGCTCCTCAAAAACAATCTCCAAATGCAAAGTCTTTTTCTCTACATCTGAGGGGGTTAAATATCTGCGATCTACTAATTTTGCGTTGTGTTTTGACATAAATGGCCAATGTTATGTAGGTAGTAAATGTGACCCCCATGCACACTAGATACAAAAAAACTTTATTGTTTATCGTGCTTGCATCTTGCACTGCGACCGGATACAAGCCCTCCTACATTATCACAGATCAGCCTCTGAAAGAAGAGGTAAAATCTGATAAAAGAGGGAACTCTCCCCTTAAGGCAGACCCTATCCGTTAGGCAGGGGCAGTCTTTTGAGGAGCTACTTTATGCAAAATTCCAAAGCAGTCTTTTTTTTGTAAGGCGTTTTTTAAGAGGTCGACCTTTTTCGAGCTCAATCCGCCCAAAAACGCTATAGCTTGCAACAGTCGCGCCCTTGTACGGTCGATGCCTAAAAGTTCAAAAGAGGCGTAAAGGGGAGGGCCTTGAGTTTTTCCGGTGAGAGTTGTGTAGAGGACTGGCATAATCTCTTTTTTGAGATTCAGGCCAAATATTTCGACAAACTCCTTGCAAACGGCCTCAATGCTCTCTTTCATCCAGCTCTCTCTTTCATCCAGTCTCCAAAGGACTGCTTGCAAAAGCATAGCCGATCCTTCCTGGGTCAATGTTTTGGGAACCATGTTCTCAAGGCTCAATTCAAGATGATTCGTGAAGAAAAAGTGGAAGAGATCGAAAAATTCGGAGTAGGTCCGAATCCTGGTCCGCCCCATCTCCATCAGCTCGACCATTTTTTGTTCATCAAATGCCCAGGAAGAAATCTTTTTCCAAAGCTCTTTCGGATCGGTTGTGCGCATCAGATACTGTTGATTGATCCAATCGAGTTTTTGGAAGTCAAAAAAGGCGCCGGAAGAACCGATACGCTTGACATCGAATGTTTTGCAAAAGTGCTCGAGAGTATAAATTTCCTCGTCGTTTGGCATGCTGTAGCCCATAAGGGAGAGGAAGTTCAAGAAAGCCTCTGGGATGTAGCCGCTGTCTTTAAAAAAGAAGATGGAGCAAGGATTTTTCCTTTTTGAGAGTTTTTTCCCATCGGCACCTAAAAGAAGGGGAAGATGATAAAAAGTAGGTGGGGTCCATCCGAAAGCATTGTAAATTACAATGTGTTTGGGTGTGGATGTGAGCCATTCGCTCCCGCGCAGCACGTGGGTGATTTTCATCAGGTGATCGTCGACAACGAAGGCGAGGTGATAGGTAGGAAATCCATCGGCTTTCAACAGGATCTGATCGTCTATCTCCTCATATTTGACGACGATTTTTCCCATGATCCCATCCTCAAAATGGAGCTCTCCCGTCAAAGGAACCTTGAGTCGGATGGTATACTTTTCATTGCGCTCGATCCGCTCTTGAATTTCTTCTTCAGTGAGATTTCGATAAAGACGATTGTATCCGCTTTTGGAAGTGAGCCGCATTTGCTCCAGCTCCTCTGCAGTGGCGAAACATTTATATGCCATCCCTCTATCTAGAAGTTTTTGAGCGTACTCCTGGTAAATCTTGGTCCTTTCAGATTGGCGATAGGGTCCATAAGGTCCCCCGCAATCCGGCCCTTCATCCCAGTGGATCCCGGCCCATTGGAGTGCTTTGTAAATATTTTGTTCGTAGATGGGTCGGCTTCTGGATTGATCCGTGTCTTCTATCCTGAGGATAAATTGGCCGCCATGGAACCTGGCAAAGGCGAGATTCATCAAGGCAATGTATGCGGTTCCTACGTGCGGATAACCGGTAGGAGAAGGGGCTATACGAACCCGGACCGGTACGGATTGAGACATAAAAAATCCTTAAAAAGTTCTAGAAGAATATACTCTGAAACCTTTAAAAATTCAAGCAGCCAATAAGAGGATAAAAAAATGGGCAACCGTACTGGGGCTGTTTTTTTAGATATTAGCTCAAGGCCAAGGAGGGATATTAAAGGAGTTTTTTAACAGACACCCCAAAAAAACTTGCCAGCTCTGCATAAAAGGGACCTTTTTACCACGTTGCGACGGTAAATGAAGCGGTCTGGTGTCAGTAGGTGAGGGAAGATTCTTTAAATTTAGACCAGTGTTTCAGGACCTCAACAGCTTCATCTAAAACAAGTTTTTTTTCCTCATCGTAGGTTGTGCCCTCCTGTTTTTTCCATTTGTTCTGGCGCTCTTTAGAGGCCCTATTGAGATGGTTCAGGATTTTTTCGGGGATAAACAAGCGTTGTTGCTGTAGTCCCCTTTTTGCCCGAATCCTTGCTAATGGATTCAGATCGAGCATTTGATCGAGAAAGCTTGAGGGTATTGTATTGGAGGGGAGGGCAAACTTGTGATGTTTTTCTCCTATTTCCAATTTATTCAAAGGTCCCGGAATCTCCACATGGGGGGCGACGCCGGTCAATTGAGGCGAGTTTCCTGATACAGTGTAATAAAGGCCCCTTGTGATCCGGTATTCACCTTTCGGGTCAATAGATCCACGGGAGTCTATAGAGAGAACTTGGTAGGAACCTTTTCCAAAAGTGGCACTGTCACCAACTAAAATGGCCCTGCCGTAATCTTTGAGGCACTGGGCCACTATTTCACTAGACGATGCGCTAGCCCTATCGATCATTACAGCAAGCGGACCTCTAAAAGCGGGCGGCGATTGGAAAGTTCTCATATGGTAGATGCCATGGATTCGGTCCGAAACTGATGCTACAACTCCGCGATGGATAAATAGACCAGCAATTTCCACCGCCTGGGACATGAGCCCCCCCGAATTTTCACGTAAATCGAGTAGGACGCCCGCAATCGATTTTTGTTTTTTTAACGTGTCATAGACACGCTTAAAGTCCTTGCTAGAGGAGGTGTTCTCGTCTTCGTAAAAGGAGTGTAATGCAAAATGAAGGATCGGCCCCTCGTTGGTCTGGATCACCTCGTAGGTATACCTACTTTCCTCAACAACAACCTCTTCGCGGGCTAAAGCCACAACGTGGTGGGCGTCTTTGCGCAGAAGTGTGAGGGTTACCGATGTTCCCTTTTCTCCCCGGATTAAGGCAACGGCATCCTGAATGGACAAACCCATTACAGGCTCGCCGTTTACGGCGATAATCTTGTCATCTACCTGTACTTTGCCTGAGCGGGCTGCGGGCCCCCCTTCTACCAGCTTTAGCACGTTTAAACCGTCAAAATCGTCGCGTAACATAGCGCCAATTCCGTAAAGTCTTTGTTGCACATGAATCAAAAAGTCTAGGGCTTCGTCGGGGGTGAAATAGGAAGTGTGGGAGTCCAGGGAGCGGGCAAAAGATTTTAAAAAGGTGCTATAGACAAGTCTATCCTCAATTTCTTTGGGGAGGCCAATCCAATCCTGCTCAAAATGGATCCGTTTCTTTTCGCTCCAGCTTAAAACTCTCTCCTGCATATTTGGGCCGATTTGATCTGCCATATACAGGGTATGGGCTTTCAGTTGGGCCAATCGGTCTATTAATTCTTCCTCAGAGAGGGCAAAAGTTTCATTTTTAGTCTCAAGCTTCTTAGGGGTGACTAGTTGTAATTTAGCGTGTCCAAGAAAGGTGTTATGGCGCACGATAGCTTTTTTAAACAGGTTTAAAATGTGAGTAAAATATTGGAAATCTCCCCTATGAATCGCTTTTTTCAAAGTGTATAGTTCCGCCTCGCCCAATTTGATCGAAGGGGTGATCTCATGGTCAAGAAAGTAACTTTTAGTCCGATCCATCTCTTCGACAAAATGGGCCAGAGTTCTCTCAAGAATCTCATTGTCAATCTCTTGGACTTGCGCATGAGCCCGCAACATTTCCTCCATCCGATGGGTCACATCGTGAACCTTAAGCTTGGGGGGCTCCTTTGCAACAAGGGCCAGGAAAAAAAGGGCGGGTAAAAGAAAACGAATCATTGTCCTCCCACTTAATGGTTTAGCTAAAATTGATCCAGAAAATTCCACTCCGGAGTTTGAAAAAATCTCTCCTATGCAGGCTGCAGGTGGAAAAAATTGGTAAGAATCGTTGGAAATAGCTGAAGAAAATTTTTTTCGAGGAACCCTTTTTTATAACTAATTAATTTTCAAGTATTAAATAAAGAAAATTAAAAGATTTCAACAGACACCATGGAAAATTTATCAAATTCTATTGAATTCAATTCTTTTTTATGGAAGAATTAACAACCTAAAAGACCAAATGATTTACGAATTGTGACCTATCAAAACGCATGTACCTACTAGGGAACCGAGGTCTTTAAAAAATTTATTTTAATGGAGAAACAAAAAAATGGAAAATTTCCATCAACAAAAAATGCAAGAAGTTGCTATTGATACACCGCCAGGTTTTGTTTCTATTACTGAGGCGGCTCGTATCAACAACGTAACAAGACAAGCAATCTATGTTGCTATTAAGCAAAAAAAGCTTAGAGCATATAAGCATTCGACACGTTGGACTATTAGCCTCAAGGATTTAGAAGAGTATAGAAATCAAAAATATTCAAGGTTGAAATCTACTTTTAACGGCGAATTGCTTTTTGATAACAACAAAGGGTATTTCTCGGTTGGTCAAGTAGCAAAAATGTTGAATGTGCCTGCTCAAAAAATCTACTACGCAACTCGTGTAGGGATGATGAAAGCGCACAGAAAAGGGGCGGCTTGGGTTATCAGTGTTGAAGACATCAATCTTTACAAAGAGAAGTACCTAGCAGCTTTCACATCAGAAGCTCTCGTTGGGTAATATAAGACCTATAAAATTATAGGCAATTTAGGCTCGCGGAAGTACCAGGAAATCTTTAATCTGCAATTGAATGCTGGTTTTTTCCTGGTACGAATTGATTGTTGGGGTAAAAGCCACAATCAGCCGCGAGCCTTTCTTTTTTATAAGCTCTTGGCGGCGCATAGCTAGATTGAATCCGATCCCCTCGAGTTGTCTCCCATTTTCTTCCAAATAAAATTTTAGATGCACCTTTCCGATAACTTTAGGCGGAAAAACCTGATCTGCCTCGCAAAAAAGGGTAGGGGCGGGGTTATCCACACCAAAAGGCTCCAGCAAGGACAACGACTCTAAAAAATCGAAGGTAAGGTCTTTAAAAGAGACCTTGGCATCGATCATCAGCTTCGGAAAAAGATCCTTGTCGGATAGGGACCTATCTGCTGCTTGGAGAAAGCGCTCTTTAAAAAAGGGAAAATTCTCCGGGGTTATAGTGAATCCTGCAGCATAATCGTGGCCCCCATAATTCATAAAAAGAGATCCATTTTCTCTCAGGACCGGGAGAATCGCGAACTCAGGTATGGTTCTTACGCTTGCTTTAAGGACACCTTTATCTTCAGTGATGACAACAGTGGGGCGGTTGTAGAGTTTAGACATTCTTGCCGCAATAATCGCGATGATTCCGGGATGGCAGGTTTTAGAAAATAAAACGATAGCTTTACCCTCAAGAAGGTCCGGTTGCTGCTCGATCATTTTTTCTATTTCGAGTGAGTCCCGACGCTCGATCTTTTGCCTCTCTTGATTTTTTTTGTCTATGAAATCGACGAGGTGATTTGCGACATTGAAGTCCCGGGTCAGTAAAAGCTCAACACCTTTCATAGGGTCAGAGATCCGACCAAGACTATTCAGCCTGGGGGCAAGTTTGGAAGCGATGTCACCGGTCGTGATTGTCTCTGCGTTCAACTCAGATAGATTGAGAAGCTTCAAAAGACCAATACGACCTGTTTTCGGAATTTGATTCAGACCATAACGGACTAAAATCCGGTTTTCACCACGTAGGGAGCCCATGTCGGCCACGGTGCCAATCGCTACGATATCCAGCATGTCTTTAAGGTCGATCTCCTCGGGATCGATTGTCCCCTTTAGGGATAGAAAGCTCAAGAGGGCATGGGCAAGTTTAAATGCGACACCAACGCCTGTCAGGTCCCTGTTCGGGTATGTGCTATGATGCAGTTTTGGATTCAAAGTCGCGATGCACTGTAGATTCTGCATCCCCGGTTCATGGTGATCCGTTACGATAACGTCAATTCCATACCGGTCTGCCCGTTCCACCTCGTCTGTAGACGTGAGGCCGCAATCGACAGTGATGATCAGCTTACAACCTTTTTCCAAAGCAGTTTCGATGGCATCACTCATCAAACTTTCCTTGATCTGGTTCCTATTAGGAACACTGTAGTGGACATGAACGCCAAGACGTCTAAAAAAATCGGTCAAGAGCACAGTTCCTGTGATTCCGTCAACATCATTGTCACCAAAAATAAGGATCGATTCCTTGTCCTGAATCGCTCTATATAGCCTATCGACTGCTTGATCGATTTGGGGCAACAAGGAAGGGGAGAACAGATCAGGAAGTTTGGCATACAGGTAATGGTGTATTTCTACCATAGAGGTAAAACCACGGCTCATAAGGATTTGAGCTGTCACCGGGTTGATATTAAACTCGCGGGTGATCCTCTGTACAAGCGGGGGGTTTTCTTTTGGAAAAACCCATGTGATCTCTTGTTTTTTTTGTACGATAGGGATCAAGAATTAAGCTCCGAAATAACCTTTACCTCTCTGTTTTCATACGCATCAAATAGAACCAGCAACATACTGGAAATAAAAAACGAAGAAAGAGTTCCTACAACAATACCGATTGACATAAGGAGAGAAAAACCGAAAATACTGTTTCCACCCAAAATAACCATACACACTAAAACAACCAGGGTTGTAGTCGATGTGAGAAGGGTGCGCGATAGAGTCACATTTAAGGATCGGTTTACAAGCTGCTTAAAAGGCATTTTCCGATCATGCTTTTGATCCTCTCGAATTCGATCAAAAACAATGATAGTATCGTTCAACGAATACCCCGCTATTGTCATTAGGGCTGCAACGACATTCAGATCTATTTGGACGGGGAGTCCTAATTGATGTAGAAGAGCCAAAATGGATAGAGTGATCACAATATCGTAAGCAAGCCCAAGGGTTGCGCTAATCGCGTATTTAAACTCGAACCTTAAAGTGATGTAGACTAAAATCGCCAAAAGAGCTACGGCAAGCCCAATAATTGCATTTTTTCGCATAGCATCGGACATTTGTCCGCTCACACTTTTGAATGTGAAGTGCACTCCGTTCAAGGAGGCATCTGTCATTTGAACGCCCTCCTGTTGCAGACTTTCCATCACAAAATTGAGACGGGGATTGGACTTGTAGGCAAAGGATGGGTCCAATTGCTCTTGTGTCAAACCCATTCCTGAAAAAGGCCTATTTGCCTCATCAAGTGATTTAGCTAAAAATACGCGCAATGATTCTTTTGTGGACAATTCACGAACCTGCATTTCCTGAGGACGAATACCCGCTTTTTTAAGAGCTTGTTCGACACAATATTTAGGGTCCGTCTTATTCTGGCCTGATACCTCAATCAAAAGAGAGTATCCACCAGTAAAGTCCATACCGTAGATATTGGCCTGGTTCTTATAGAGAGCATACCCTCCAAAGGCGGCTGCGCATAGGCTTAATCCCGCTACGGGAACGGAAAGTTTCAGGAAAGGTATAGAGGTTTTTTCAATCCATTTCCCTATTTTGAACGGCCTATCTCCTCTTTTTTCGACCCACTTGTAGAAGAAGGTTCGTGTTGTGAAGTAGGCTGTGAACATCGACGAAGCGACACCGATGATAAGCGTGAGCGCAAAACCTTTTACAGGGCCGGCATCAAAATTCAATAAAATCAGCGCTGCGATAACGGTCGTCACGTTAGAGTCCAAAATAGCGGAAAAAGCCCTGCTATACCCGTTATGGATAGCCGTAGCTAAATTTTTATGGATTTTGTACTCCTCGCGGATCCTTTCAAATACAAGAACATTCGCATCGACGGACATTCCTATTGTCAAGACAATAGCCGCAATGCCGGCGAGAGTCAGAGAGGCCCCGATATTTTGCAGGACCGCCCAAAGGATGAGCAGGTTGAAGAGAACTGCGATGGAGGCAATGAAACCAAAAAACCTATAGTATGAGCACATAATCGCAACAACTAATAGTAAAGCGGCAACTGCGGCAAAAATTCCTTGTGTCCTTTCTTTAAGTCCCAGCTCCGGACTCACATTATTTTCCGAAAGGATATTTGGAGTGTATGTCAAAGAACCGGCTCTCAGATCGGACTCCAGTTTACTTGCTTCACGCTGAGAGAAATTTCCGGTAATCATCGCCTTATCTTTGATTTCGGCATTCAAGCTGGGGGAGGAGATCACAGTGCCATTTAAAACGACGGCCATTCTCCATCCACGTGCGTGTGAGTATTGTTCAAGATCGGTTCCGATTACTTTGTCTTGGCAGAATACTTTAGTCCATGAGGAGAGCATTGATTGTGGCAACTCGACTGTACCGTTCGTATTTTTTTTGGTCGCTTTCACCTCAAATGAGAGAAAATTTCCATTTTTTGGGTCGTATGAGGCCCTTACGGTTTCCAGAGATGAGCCTTCGAGCGCATAATTGTTGAAAACAATCAGAAGCGGGTGGGTCTGCCCTTCCCACGCTGCCGATGTTTCTCCTTTGATCACAGCAACCCGGCTTAGGGTTTCGTCAAAAGCATTTGTGCAGCCTTTTTCAGGGTGGGCAAGCGCTAGTCCCGCCTGCAAAAGCAGCCTTGCAGCTTCGGTTTTAGGGTTAGGGTTTTGTGCATCGCCTGCATCTCCGTAGAGTTGCGAGTAGGCGATTTTATGAACTTGTTCCGCCTCTTTTTTCCCTTTAACGATCGCTTCACTCCAGATATCTTGAAGAAACCTATTTGTAGAATCTCTTAAAGAGATATTGTTTAAGGAGAACTTCTCGTTCACAACATGGAATGTCATTGAGGAGGAGCGTATGAGATCGCTTGCCGAGATGTCTTGAGAGCCGGGAAAATCAAGAATGATGTTTGAGCCCTCTATGCGGATAGAAACCTCGGAAACACCCATTTTGTTTACCCGATTAAACAACTCATTTACCCCTTGTTTAAGGTCAAACTCATTCGTAACAGTTTTGCCGGAGGGGTCCTTGAGTTGTATCTCTACCGTCTTTCCCCCTGAAAGGTCCAATCCCCACTTCAGGACTTTTCGATCATCGCCTCTATAATATTTTTTCATCGAGATGATGAAGTTGTTCCATAAAGTTGAGCGGATCGGCTTAGGAGCATCATAATAAGTTCTTAGCGAAGGATCGATTTGAGAGGTGTGATAGAGGTCCTTCATACGTAAAAGATCTTCCTGCTCTTTTGATTCAATTTGATTCACGGTGAGGATTCTTTGCCTCACGTCCGTAAATTCAAGAAGAGCAAATGTTTTAGAACCTTTGAGATAAAAATTTTCTCTTGTTGCCGCTACTGTAGGCTCACAAGCGGAAGGGAGCTCAAAGATAAGGTCCTCTGCAAACTCTTTATTGAGCGGAATCGCCGCCCCCGGATATGCAATAAAGCCTTGCTGTTGGAAAATGTTATTTAGCTGTTTAAGATCATCGTTGAAAGCTTTTGCCGTTTCATTTTTCAGTGAGGCGTACTTTCGATAAATTTTGTAAAAGTCCTTAAAAATGACATAGCAGGAGTCTGATTTAAAACCGCTTAAAGGGAATTTGCCCTCTAGGCCCGGTGCATACAAAACTGCCTGAAAACCTCGCTCGGGTAGGATTTGGTGTTGGTAGTCTTTGAAACTAACAACAGGGTAGTTTTCTCTGTTAAGATCGACCGTTTGTGGCTCAAAGAGCTGCAAACGCGACTCTGTTTTGTGCAGTATTTTTTCTAAAATAGGCTTTGATTGCAAAACAAGAATCGATTTGCTGGATTGTAATGTAGATAAAGGTGTGACGAATTTATGGTTGTGGAGCTTAAATTCCTCAGAAGTTTCTCTCGAAAGTCTTGCCAATTCCTTATAGATCAAGGATTGGACCGCCTCTTTTTTTATCGCATCGCCCTCAATCAATACAGACTCGACATCCTGATGGAGCTCAAGAAGGATTTGATCCTTCTCAAAATCTAAGTGGATAGAAGAAAATAAAGGGTTATTTTTTTGTAATGGAATATGACCGTGCTTAGCCCAGCTCGCTTCAATAGAATCATAGGATAAAGGGAGGGAGCCTTGTTGAAAATCTCTCAGATGATTTTTTACGACATATAGAGAGTCGCGTAGCTTCTCTTCTTTATTTTGCAGCTGGAGGATCTTGTCCTTGTCTAGAGTCGTTAACGAGGTTTGATCATTAGCTTGCTCAACAGACTGCAGGTCTAATCGCTCTTTTTGGCATCTGTCTTTAAGAGCCGTAAGGACTTCCATCAACGTGTAGCCTATAGTGGTCTTTTCTGAGAGGTGAGCCTGGGTTAAAGAGCAGATAAAACGTTTGGTTGCGGGGGACTTTTCTCCAAATGTAGTTTTGTAGTCGAGGAGTGTTTGAGCGTATTGAAGAAGGGGTTCCTCTGCGCGGTGATCTTGAAGATTTTGCGTGGCAACAGAGACGAGCTCAGCCGCTTCAGACACCCCACCAAGTGAATTAGCTATTTGAAAAACCCGGTCCAATCCGATCTGTTTGTACCCTTCTGTAGGGGACCCGTCATCGGAGTATTTTTCGATGAAACGGAACATTTCTTGGCGCTGTTCTTGTCCGAAGTGGATGGGGATCTTTCTCTGGACTTCCACTTTAAGAGTGTCTAGAGTGTCAGGGCCTAGTGCAAGCTGAAGGGGGTAGAAAGGGATAAGATTTCCTGCACGGGGCAACAGTTGCTTGAATTTTTTTGCATCTTCAGATTGATTAAAGACCACCTCAATCTTGTCCGAAAAATTCGGATCGATCTCTATCGATTTTAGTTTGACACCGATAAGTTCTGCATACGAGTGGATCCAGTCTTTGGAGTCTTTTTCAAGAAGATTGACTCTGTTTGCAATTTCATTTTGGATTTCAAAAGCTCTTTTGGCTCCAATTTTTTCGGACAGCGGGTTCGAGTAAAAGAGTAGGGTAGGCAAGATGTTATATGCTGTTAAAACTGTAACGCCTGCTATAAGCCAGGTGTGCCATCGCTTTTGTCTTTCCATAGAAAACAAGACCATTTCATGAAATTTAAATCTTAGAATACATCTGAAATTAGATTCTGTCCACCCAAAATAACTGGTTTCTTACTTCTGTTAAAAAAATAGGGATAAGCCCCGCTTTTATAGAGCGAATCGGTGTCCATTTTTTTTTCTGCCCCTTTACTCTTTAATCTGTGAGGTCGTGTTTTCTGGTTGAAACTTTAAAATTCTAAAGGTACAATCGAGCCTTTTAAGAGGTCAAATTTGGCAGTTTTAAACCACGTTGCTCTCATTTTGGACGGTAACCGCAGATGGGCTCATGACCGGGGACTGCCCGCAATCGAGGGCTATAAGAGAGGTGCAGACAGGGTTAAAGAAGTTATATCATTTGCAACGCAAAGAGCGATACCATTCTTGACAATGTACTTTTTTTCCACTGAAAACTGGGGGCGAAACCCCTCTGAAGTGAAGGGTCTTTTTACATTCATGGATACCTTTTTACAGGAGAACCTTTCTTCATTGTTGGAAGAGGGGGTAAAACTTTCCTGCATAGGTCGTCTTGAAAGGTTGCCGCCTTTCTTAAAACGCTCGATTGAAAATGCGATTCATCAGACCTCGGGGTGCAAAAAAATCCGTTTGAATTTGGCCTTGGATTACGGAGGCCGTGATGAAATTTTGCGAGCTGTCTCGAAAGCAGCTTTGAACCACAAAGGCGATCTAAATCTTTTGACTGAGGAGCATTTTTCCTGCTACCTCGACAACCCTGGGATGCCCGACCCCGACTTTGTGATTCGCACCGGCGGCGAAATGCGCATAAGTAATTTTTTGCTCTGGCAGATTGCGTACGCCGAACTCTATTTTACAACAGTTTTGTGGCCCGATTTTTCATGCGACGACTTCGAGGAGGCCCTTACAAATTTTGAACAAAGAAGTCGAAGGAGAGGTGGGGATGCCCGGAGTATTTCACGACTTGTCTAAGCGCTTATCGATGTCTTCAGGGATCATACTGATGCTGGTGATAAGCTTTTTTGGAAAAAACTATTGGCCGGTCCAATTTCTGACCGTTTTATTTGTGGCTACAATTACTATGGCCGCCATGATCGAGTATGTAGCGCTTGTGAAGCATAAGGGTGACCCCCCTTCGAAGTACCTTTTGGCCGCTATAGGGGTTTTTTGGCCTTTTGCATTTTTCTTTTTCCCCTCTTGGATATGGCTGATTTTGATTTTCCTCGGCTTTTTCATTTATAATTTTTTGTCGATTGACTGTGCGATCTACCGCGTAGCTACCGGTTCTTTTGCTATGCTTTACATTTTGGTCCCCATAGGGATGATTTTATCAATCCTTTATCCCGGGGGGATGGGATCCAAGGGGGATGTCAATTTGGTGGTGTATTTATTAGCGGTGACCAAAATTGCAGATATCGGCGGATATTTCATGGGCAGACTTTTTGGCAAAAAAAAACTTGCTCCTAAAATAAGCCCTTCAAAAACCGTCGTGGGTGCCGTCTTTGGACTTCTGAGTTCTTTACTGATGAGTCTCTTTCTTTCCACCTACGTGAACATCTCTCTCTATGAGGCGGGTGTCCTTGGAATTATACTGGGTGGAGCTGCAGAGTTAGGTGATCTGGCCGAATCGGTGCTTAAAAGAGATGCACAGGTAAAAGACAGTAACCAAATACCTGGACTTGGAGGTGTCTTGGACTTGATTGACTCCTTATTGTTTACAACACCCATCCTTTTTGCCTATTTTAGGTTTTGATGACCCATTTTATCATAACAATCGATGGTCCAAGCGCCTCAGGCAAATCGACCTTGGCTAAGAAAATTGCCCAGCGTTTAGGTATAAACTATCTTGACTCCGGTGCATTCTACCGCTCGATTGCCGCATTCCTCATATTAAATGAGGATTCGGCAGAGGACGAGGGTTTTCTACTTGGGTTTTTGCAGAATGCAACGCTCAAGCTTGAATACGAGGGGAGTTTTGCAAGGTACTTTTTAAATGGGGTAGATCTTTCGCCCTATTTAAGGAATGAACAGGTTGCGATGAAAGCCTCCCGCATAGCAAAATTTGGGGTGGTTCGTAAATTTGTGAATCAAAATTTACAGGCCATTTGCAAAAAGGGGGATTTTATAGCGGATGGGCGCGATTTAGGCTCTAAGGTTTTTCCAAAAGCCGATGTGAAGTTTTTTTTGACGGCATCTATAGAATCAAGAGCAAAACGGCGCGAGCTGGAACAAAAGACTATGGGAACAGAGACCTCATTTGAAAAAGTCCTGGAGCAACTCCTCCAAAGGGATGAGCAAGACTCGAAGCGTAAAATTGACCCATTAGTAAAACCTGCCGATGCTATTTTTATAGACACTACCTCTTTTACGACAGATGAAGTTTGTGAACAAATGCTAGTAAATATAAAAAAAAAGTTTGTTGTTCGGCCTAGTTGGTACAGAGTTTTGATAGGGAGTTTTCTTAAAAAATTTTTCAAGATTTTTTTTCGTCTTCAAGTTTTTGGGGAAGGTAACGCTGAGAAGGTTTTGGGTGGCCTTGTATATGCAAACCATACCTCTTACCTGGATGCCCCTTTACTTTTATCGATCTTGGGACCGAATACGGTGTTTGTAGCAAGCAAAAGGGTGATTGAAAAAAATATTTTCATACGATGTGTCACAAGGTTTTTTCCCTTGATTCTTGTCGATGAAAAAAATATGCCACGTGATTTTTTCAGAATCTGCAATAAGGAGATTCATAAAGGGAGTCCCGTGGTAATTTTTCCTGAGGGAATGCGCTCAATTACGGGAGAAATACTCTCTTTTAAAGAGGGTCTGGCCTCTATTATTATCCATTGTAAAATAACAGAGGTCCTTCCTATTTACCTTGGAGGAGTTTATAAAGCCTGGCCAAAAGAGAGGCTTTTCCCCGTACTTTGGAAAAAAATTACCGTTTTGATCTCCAAACCACTGTGTATTACAGGACACAAAGAGGGGGGCGCGAAAGAACCTAGAAATGCGTTAACAGAGCATTTGAAAAAAAGGCTTGTAGATCTAGAAAAACAGTATAAGGATAAATATGAGTAAAGATAATGAATTGAATCAAGAAACCTTTAACTCTAAGGTTTTGCAATCTCAAGTAACGGTTTTAGTAGATTTCTGGGCTCCCTGGTGCGGGCCTTGCAGGCAGTTGGCACCTCTCATTGAAGAATTGTCGATGGAGCATCCAGGGCAGGTATTTAAAGTGAACGTCGATCATGCTCAAGACTTGGCAGCAAAGTTTGGAATCCGTAGCATTCCCACACTAGTTTTCTTTAAAAACGGTCAAGTCGTAGATACTCTTGTAGGGGTGCACACAAAATCTACAATTTCAGATAAATTGAAATAGATTTTTTTAGAGATTAAGAGATAGAATTTCTAAATAAATTCATTTTATGAAGAAACCTTCCACATCTTTGATGGGAAGGTTTTAAAAGGGTGGATCGTTATTTGGTCGCTTCTTTTACATCTTTGAGCTCAAGAAGTTCTGTGTCCGCGATCCCTTGAACAGTTTCGTTTTTCTCCTCTGGAACGTGAGATTTCATAATCTCAACCTCAAAAGTGAGAAGGGAATTCGGGGGAAGCATACCGCTTGTCCCGTACCCCAGGTCGGGATGGATATAGATCGTTCTTTTTTCTCCCTCCTTCATACCGACAAGAGCTTTTGAGAAACCTGGAAATGTATCGGTAAGCGAAATTGTTTCAGACTCAGATTCACCAAAAACCTGACCACTCAAAAACTTTCCTTGATACTTGATCAAAGGATTTGAGCTTGACTCTACAGCGGGTCCATTACCCGTTTGGAGGGTAACATACTGAATTTTCCCGGCTTCAAGAGATATAACGTTTTCTTTTTTTCCGTTAAAGTCTAAAAATTCTTGGGCCTCTTTGAGGTTGTCACCCGCTAATTTTTGAAAAGATTTTTCCTGAATTTTATGAATTGCCTCAACGGTCTGTTCCTCGCTTAGCGGTGCCACCTTACCTGACATCGCGTCTTTGAGACCTTCAATTACGCAGTCAATGTTAAAATCCGGACCGAGGTTAGCAAGGTTTTTTGAAATCAGATGACCAAGCGCTTTGGAAATGACAAGGTTATCGATCTCTTTTGATGCTTCAACCGCTTCCTCTTTTTGCATATCTGCAGATTTACTACAGTGCAAAGGGAGCATTTGCAGGGCGCAACCAACGCTAAGGAAAGCTAGCCACTTTTTCATATGTTCTCCATTTCGTATTTTGGGTAATTTATTTTTTATAAGATTTATCCTCAACACAAATATGAAGCTCTTCTAACTGATGTCTGGAAACGATGGAGGGGCATCCATTCATTAGGTCGGAGGCTTTTTGTGTTTTAGGAAATGCGATCACATCGCGGATATTATCGGTTTTTAATAGAAGCATGACCAAACGGTCTACTCCGATGGCAAGCCCACCGTGCGGAGGTGTTCCGTAGCTCAAGGCATCAATAAAAAATCCAAATTTATTCTCGATCGATTCGTCGTCAATCTCAAGGATAGAGAAAATTTTCCTTTGCATATCCTTGTCATGGATACGAATTGATCCCCCCCCAAGTTCGTAGCCGTTAAGTACAATGTCATAGGCCTTAGCTCGGACTTTTAAAGGGTCAGATCCTAGAAAAGGGATATCATCCTCGTTTGGAGCTGTAAAGGGGTGGTGGGCAGAGGTAGGGTTTCCTTCCTCGTCCGGGACAAAAAGGGGGAAATCAACGACCCACAGGAATTTGTAATCTTCCGGGTCGTATAGTCGTAATTTTTTCCCTAGATCACGCCTTAGATGGTCGAAAGCCTGGTTCACAGAATCCTCATTGCCGACACCAAATAGAACAAGATCGCCCTCTTGAAGGTTTAAGGAGGTTTTTAAAAGGCTTTGATTCTCATCAGAGAGGAATTTTGCAATCCCTGTTTCGAGTTTCCCCCCTTGGAATCTCGCCATAGGAAGTCCACCGAGGCCGAATTTTTGCACGAAATGGGTGTAATCCTCAAGGTCTTTTCTCGAAATTCTCTCCCCTTGAGGGACGACGATGGTTTTTATGGCATCTTTTCGGGTTAAAGCTTCATTGAAAATATTAAAGGTAGAGTTTTCTAAAGCTTTATGGACTCGGTGGAGTTTGAGTTCAAAACGGATATCCGGGCGATCGCAACCATAAGTTTCCATCGCTTCAGCGTAGGAAATTCTTGTAAAAACCTTGTCAAAATTCTTGCCCAACACCCTGCTGAAGACCTGTTTCAAGATCGATTCAACAAGTTGCATAATTGTTTCTTGATCGACAAAACTCATCTCGATATCGAGCTGCGTGAATTCAGGCTGTCTGTCTGCTCTTAAATCTTCGTCCCGAAAGCAACGAGCTATCTGGAAATACCGGTCTAATCCAGCTACCATTAGGAGCTGTTTGTATTGTTGCGGAGACTGAGGTAAGGCATAGAAATTTTTTGGATGTACCCTTGAAGGCACTAGATAATCTCTTGCCCCTTCAGGAGTAGATTTCCCAAGAATGGGTGTTTCCACCTCGCAAAAGCCCACATCATCAAGCAGATCGCGTAGAATTTTGACCGCTTTGTGACGCACTTCAAGGTTTTTAAGAATCTGTCCTCGTCTAATATCAAGGTAACGGTACTGAAGCCGCGCCTCCTCTTGAATCGCGATGTTCTCTTCGTTGATGGGGAAAGGGGGAGTTTTAGCTTTGGATAGCAGGGTGACCTGGTGCCCTTCAACTTCTATCTCACCTGTTTTTAGGTTCGGATTTTGCATCCCGTCGGCCCTTGCCCGGACTGTTCCTTCAATCTCGATCACCCACTCGTTCCGTATGGATTCTGCCATCGCATGGGACTCAGGTGATATCACCGGGTCAAAGACGACTTGGGTGATGCCGGTCTTATCTCTGAGGTCTATAAAAATAAGTCCACCATGATCCCGGCGCTTATGCACCCAACCTGAAAGTTTAACCGTTTTTTTAAGATCGCGAGCGGTGAGCTCTCCAAGCTTGTGCGTGCGGTACATGTTTTAGATCCTAGAGTTTTGACTTTAACAAATCGAGGCAACTTCCGTAAAGGCGAGCCAGCTCTTAAATGAGGAAATTTCTACTAATTGCTCGATACAAAGGGCTATATTAGCCGTTTTTACATTATGCGTAAAGAGTCAAGCCCTTGATTAAATAGGCCTGTGAGACCAAGAGGGCTTGGTTGCAACCTCTTGAAGATTTTTTAAAAAGGGAGAGAATTTTTTTTTGAACCGCCCGGTGTTTTTTTCGCGCCCGCAAAGATAGAGTTCTTGGTTAAAACCTCACTATCAGGACGCTTAGCAAAGCGCCCTTAACGCAATTTCTCCTAATTTTAGCAGCCGTTCCATTTCATTTTTCTTTTCATGAAGATTGCGCAAAATTTCCATAAACGGAAACGGGATCCAATTTTCACCCGTACTCAAAGAAAGGTAGTATCCTAGGCTGTGGTCACCTTTTTCTGGGTAGTGGTTGATCGCCTCTAGCATCTCGCTCAGTCCGCCAGAGGGAAGTGTAGCCTCCTCAGTCGAGCTGCAAACATCTTGCCAGCTTTTGGATAGTTTTTCGCAATACCGCCAGTCGGAGCTAAGATCCTCCTCTTTAATTTGATGAAGAGTCTCAAGAAAATTCCTCAAAGCATCAATAATTTTTTGTGGTGTCTTCAAAGATTCTGTAGATCGGATCGAATCGAGGATTGTGGAGGCGAGAAGGTAGGACAGAATATGCATATTATAGGCTCCGGGAGGAAGGTTGAGCTCCTCCTCTTTTTGAGACCTGTCTTTATTTGCCCTTTCTGCCCGAATTTCCGCATGCATATGATGATAGCCTCGGATCGATTGTCCATACGATTGCATATGTTTCTTTAAATAGCGTTTTTTAATAAAAAAAACCACAATTTTGTTATCCCATTCTTTTTAAGTCTTTAAGGTTATCTTTGAGATTATTAGATATAGGGAATCAGCGAAACAGGATTTGGGGGAATCTTCTTGATAGAACGGATATTCTTCTCTGAAAAATTCTTTTTTGTTAGCCTGAATTCAAGAATCTTTGACAATTGGGATACATACGCTTGAAAAATTCGAATTGGCTTGATTATTTTAAGTTCCTCTCAGAGAGAAAAGCCCAAGGGGCCCAATCTCGCCTCTACCAATACTGGCGACTTAGAATTTTTAGTTCCATTTACCTAGGTTATGCTTTTTTTTATTTGACCCGAAAGAGCTTTAATTTCGCTATGCCTGCGATGATAGAGGATTTGGGGATTTCAAAAACTGAGCTGGGGTTTTTAGCATCGGTTTTATACATCACTTATGGAGCCAGCAAATTTTTAAGCGGGATCTTGGGAGACCAATTCAATCCTCGTTACTTTATGTCGATTGGGCTGATTTTAACGGGTATTTTCAACATTTTATTCGGACTTTCTTCGAGCATTTTGTTTTTTGCCCTTTTTTGGGGGCTCAACGGATGGTTTCAAGGTTGGGGTTGGCCTCCTATAGCAAAACTTTTAACCCATTGGTACTCTCAGTCAGAGAGAGGCCGTTGGTGGGGGGTTTGGAATACATCCCACAATCTGGGTGGCGCTCTAATTCCCTTAATAGTTGCAGCTGCAGCCCAGTTTTTTGGTTGGCGCATGGCGATGTTTATCCCCGGTTCTATTTGTATTGGAGTGGGCTTTTTTTTAATGAACCGCTTAAGGGACACGCCGCAATCTTTGGGACTCCCTTCCATCGAAGAATTCCGCAACGACCACGTGATGTCTTCTCAACAGGAGATCCTGCAGGAAAAAGAGTACTCCTCGCTCCAGATTTTAATGCAGTATGTGATCAAAAACCCCTATATTTGGGTCCTCTCCATTACTTATTTTTTTATATACATGGTGCGTACCGCTATAAATGACTGGGGATTACTGTATTTTGTTGAGTCAAAAGGGGTCCCGCAAATCATTGCAAGCTATTTCATATTTGCATTCGAAATAGGGGGTTTTTTTGGAAGTTTGGCGGCAGGATGGATATCAGACACCGTTTTTAAGGGGTTGAGAATCCCTGCAAATGCCCTGTTTGCACTCGGAGCGGCCGCTTCTTGTATCCTTATGGTTGTCCTCCCTATCAACCTCTATGTTTTTTATTCCATTTTTATGTTTCTGTCAGGTTTTTTTATATTTGGACCACAGATGTTGATTGGAGTGGCTTGTGCAGAGCTCTCGCATAAAAAAGCTTCAGGTTCATCAACAGGTTTTGCCGGGACGTTCGCCTACCTTGGTGCGGCGACCGCTTCTCTTGTGAGCGGACGGTTGACCGAGGTTTACGGTTGGGATATTTTCTTTCCGGCTCTTGCTCTATTCAGCGTCGTCTCATTTGCATTATTAGTCCCTTTTTGGAATGTGAAATCAAATCCGAAAATTGTTTCTATCTCTTCAGGAGAGGAATCTTTGGACTCTTAGTGCGGGAAAAAAATCTGAAACAAAATCTTGTTAGTTGGCTCGGAAATCTTTTTAAAATTCCTCCGGTGATCTAGCAGTTTATTTGGGTGATAATCCGCGATCCGTGGTAGAATTTCGGTATGTGGATTTCATTAACCAACCATTCCGGATACTCGATTTTATCCTCTCAAGCTTCCATAGAGGAGCTCGTAAAATTTGCCTGTACAGAAAAAATGGGTGCTCTAGCTCTCACCGACTCCTGCAATTTATTCGGGGCTGTTGATTTTTACAAAGAGTGCAAAAAAAAGGGTTTGAAGCCGTTGATAGGGATTGAGGCCATGTTAGCCTCGACCTCCAGATTTGATAAAAGGAGGGGGGGCGACGTGTTTGCTACACCACTCTATCTCATAGCCAAAAATAGGGTCGGATATCAAAATCTATGCGCTCTTAGCTCTCTTGGATATATTGAGGGTTTTTATTACAACCCCCGGATTGATAAGGAGCTGATTGAAAAGCACCATGAAGGATTGATTTGTTTGATCGGATCCCATGCAAGTTATCTTGCCGACCTTGCTTTAAAACAGGATGATACCTCTTTTTTCCAAGAATTGGACTGGTGGCAGGCTCTTTTTGGCGCCGATCTGTATCTGCAAGTCGAACGACACAAGATGGAGCCGAGCGATCTGGTAGCTTTAGGGTTTGATAAAGAGCAATGGCTGCTGCAACTGCACAATGAATTAGCACAAAAGCAGGAGCTATTGATTGAAAAATACAAGCAGGTCTCAAAACAGAGGCGCATTCCGCTTGTAGCTACAAACAATGTGCAGTTCATGCACAAAAAAGACTATAAGGCGCATGAAATTTTAATGAATATTCAGTCGGCCGAGACTGTAGAAATTCTTGAAAAAGATGCGTCGGGTGTTGTAAGGCGTCGCTACCCCAATCCAAAAAGGCGTGTTTTACCCTCTCATCAATATTATTTTAAAACTTCTGCTGAAATGCAGGAGCTGTTTCATGATCTGCCCGATGCTATCGAGGCGACGCAGAGGTTAGCCGATTCTGTCAATATGTCGATGGATTTTGATACCCGCTACTACCCGGTTTTCATCCCTCCCGATTTGGAAGGGAAAGTCTATACGGATGCAGAAAGGTCTAAGGCGGCCGAAGAATTTTTACGCAAGCTTTGTGGCGAGGGAATTGCTAAGAGATACAATCACGAGAGGTTGGAAGAGGTACGAAAAGTCTATCCACAAGAGGACCCTCTACAAGTTGTTCTTAACAGGCTCGACTATGAACTTTCTATTATCGCGACCAAGGGGATGTGCGATTATCTTCTTATTGTATACGATTTTATTCATTGGGCCAAAACCCAGGGAATCCCCATGGGGCCCGGCCGAGGATCCGGAGCCGGCTCGATTATTTTGTACTTAATAGGAATAACCGATATTGAGCCCTTGCGTTTCCATCTATTTTTTGAGCGCTTTATCAATCCTGAAAGACTTTCGTATCCTGATATTGACGTGGATATTTGCATGGATCGCCGCCAGGAGGTGATCGATTACACGATCCAAAAGTATGGAAAGGACCGGGTAGCCCAAATCATTACGTTCGGTACGATGAAGGCAAAAATGGCGGTCAAAGATGTAGGCAGAGTTCTTAGCGTACCTTTGTCTAAGGTGAACCTGATAGCAAAGCTTATCCCCGATGACCTACAAATTACTTTGCAAAAAGCCCTGGAAGTGGAACCTGAATTAAGGGAGCTTGCCAAAAAGGATACTGAAGTCGGTAAAGTGCTGGAGATGGCTAAGGCTCTAGAGGGGTCCATAAGGAACACGGGGATCCACGCGGCCGGACTGATCATCTCTGCAAAACCTTTAGTAGAGACAATTCCTGTTTGCACTGCTAAAGATTCGCAGATGCTCGCGACCCAGTACGCAATGAAACCGGTGGAAGCGGTTGGGATGCTGAAGATCGATTTTCTGGGGTTGAAAACGCTCACCTCAATTCAAAAAGCGTGCGATTCGGTCAAAGAAATCCATAAAATAGAAATTGATTGGGTGAATCTCCCACTCAACGATAAGAACACCTTTGATTTGTTAAACCAAGGGAAGACATCGGGAATCTTTCAGTTAGAGTCGCAGGGGATGCAAGATCTTGCAAGACAGTTGCACATCGATAAATTTGAAGAGATAATCGCGGTAGGCGCCCTCTATCGCCCCGGCCCTATGGAAATGATACCTACATTCATTCAAAGGAAGCATGGGCGCGAAAAGATAGAATTTGATCATCCATCGATGAAAGAGATCCTTAAAGAGACCTACGGGATCATGGTTTACCAGGAGCAGGTGATGCAGATTGCCTCGAGGCTTGCCGGATACTCACTTGGCGAAGGGGATGTGTTACGCCGGGCTATGGGGAAAAAAGATGCAGAGGAAATGGCCCGCCAAAGGGATAAATTTCGGCTAGGAGCCCTGGAAAATAAAATCCCCGAATCCCAGTCGATGGCTATTTTCGATAAAGTGGAGAAATTCGCTAGCTACGGATTCAACAAATCCCACGCTGCAGCCTACGGTTTTTTGAGTTATGTTACCGCTTATTTGAAAGCAAATTATCCTGCGCACTGGATGGCTGCATTGATGACTTGCGATATGGCCGATATTTCTAAAGTAGCGAAACATAGCGCCGAATGCAAAACGATGGGGATTGCGGTCCTTCCTCCGTCCATCAACGATTCAGAACAGTATTTTACCCCAACAAGTCAAGGTATCCGGTTTGCGCTGGGGGGGATTAAGGGAATCGGCGAAGGGGTTGTGCAGACGATCATTGAAACGCGCCGTAGAGAGGGTGCGTTTAAGGGATTGAACGATTTTGTACAAAAAAATGATGTAAAAAAGATCGGAAAAAAAACAATAGAGACGTTGATCGAAGCGGGCTGCTTTGATGACTTTTCCAGCTCAAGGCGTGCTCTTATAGCCCAAATAGGGGATCTTTTTGACGCAAGCGTACGGATCCAGAAGGAAAAGACTAAAGGGTATCTCTCCTTTTTTCAAGATGGGGAACAGGATCCAAAGACGGCGGTTGCTCTTTCGTCCGATGAAGTGCCTCTTGAGCGTTTGTTTAAAGAGAGGGAACTCCTCGGGTTTTATTTGACAGGCCACCCCCTGCAGTACTATCAGGACGCTATAGACAAGATGGATGTAGCTACAATCGACGAGGTTTTGCAGGCGCAACAGAGCACTGTTCTCATCGTCCCCCTGGTTGTGGAAGACCTTGAGTTTAGATTATCCCAAAAAACCCAAAAGAAATTTGCAGTTTTGAAAGCATCAGACCAAGGCGGTATGTTAGAATTGCTTGCCTGGAGCGATATCATGGAGACGAAAGGGCCCCTGTTAAAGGAGAACTCCCTCCTTGTTGCATTGATAGAAATCGAAAAAAAGGGGACTGAGCAAAGAACACTATTGAAAGATTTATACTCCTTTGAGAGTGTTAAGATCCAAGAGGTGCTGGAAAACCGCGAGAAGCTTCGGCTATCACAAAAAAGCTTTTTACAAAAAAAGGCGCAACAAGAGAGTAGGGGGAATGCGATGAAGGGGAAAGAAGAAAAAAAAGAGCCTCTATTAAAATTGCAACTTAATGAGGCAGAAATGGGGCACCAGGCTGTTGTCCATTTAAAAAAAATATTTTCCAACTCTGCCGGGAAATCGCCCGTAAGAATCCTTATAGGCCCGACTACTTTGCAGATTGACGAGAGTTTTGGTGTCAAAATTACTCCGCAGTTGATAAACGATCTAAAAACGTTGAAATATGTAGAGAGTGTTGAGCAAGGGGAAGGCTAACGGGAGAAGTCTAAGAGCGCTAGGCTCAGTATTTAAAAAATTGTTTTTAAATTCCTTAAATCTCTGAAAAATTCCATTAGTGGTTGCGGGGTTATATTTTGAACTGTTATACTTTTTTTGTATGAAGGCTATAGTTCTATTTTCGAGTATTGTTTTACCATTTTTGAGTATCGAGGGGAAGACCCAAAAAGATCCTTTTGAGCAACTTTATAGCCAGCTTCAAGAGGCTCTAGATAAACAAAATCTAAAATCTGCAAAAAAAAGTGCAGAGGTGATTGTTGATCTCTATCAGGATCATCCCATGTCATCCGAGGTATATTTTCAACTCGCAACTCTTTATTTGAAAGAGGGGGAGTATGAGGTGGCTTTTGAAGCGGCGGAACTCTACTTGAAAAAAGATGCGACCTTACGTTTCTATGAGGAGGCCTACAAAATAAAACTTGAGGTAGCCCATCGATACTCCAAAGGTTTTAAAAAGCATGTTGCCGGCTTAAGGGTGCTTCCCAAGTGGATGCCCGCACAAGAGGACGCTTTAGAAATATACGACGAAATTCAGGCAGCAGTTCCAAGATCCGATGTAGCGGCAGAAGCGCTGTATGCAAAAGGTGCTCTGCAACTGCATTTGGAGGATCACAAGGCCGCACTAGATACGTTTCAGATCTTTTTGAAAAAGTTTGCTCAACATCCTCTTGCCCCTCACGCCCACATCAAAATAGGGGATATCTACGTAATCAATACGAAGATACAACAAAATGATGATAGTTTTTTGGCTCTGGAGCGTCTCAACTTCCAGCGCTTTAAGGATAATTTTCCGTCCGATCCAAGATTGAGAATAGCCGAAGGTCAGATCAAATCTATAGAGGAAACTTTGGCTCTGGGAATGTTTGAGATAGCAGCTTATTATAAGCGGACGAAGCGTCATGATGCGGCTTTGCTTTACTACACCCAGGTGATCCAAACCTACCCGAAGTCTGTAGTTGCCCATAAGGCAGTGAATACAGTACAGTACCTACGTGAAAAACATGCCGATCTTAGAGATAAATATCCTGTGGAGGACCTTGAGATCATCGTGGATGTTATTGAAGAGCTTCCTGATACTATCCAAGATCAAGCAGATCAGAAAGTCCATTAAACTATTTACCCTAATTGGTTGGATAGTTTTTTCCGGTTGTCAATATAAATTTGTTTCAACAAAAGATCAGCCCACATTGGAGCTAGCTTTTCGAGGAGCGTACTCATCCCCAGCGTTTCAAGATGAATTCTTACTCGAATTACAAAGAGTCACTGGCTATAAAGTTGTTTCTGCAAATGGACGCTATCTAGTTGAGATAGATACGGACCGTTTGAGGAAAGATACGATCGGTTTTGTGCATGACAGAGACCCTCTAACTGGAGCCGTGATAGATCGATTATTTCCGAATGAAGGGCGCGCGGTTTTGGGGGCTAAAATCAGGATTATTGACAAACATCATTTTAACAGTATGATCTTGGATAGAAGGCTCTTTGCGTCCTCAGATTTCGATTTTACAAATCCTAACACGCTAAGGGATACTTTTTATGAGGGTACACCTTTGGTAGAATACTCATTAGGTCAGTTTGACTCCGAGTATGGCGCTTTTGATGTGGCCCATGAGCTCACAACTAAAAAACTTGCTAAAAAACTCGCCCTTTTTTTAGGAGGGATATGTCTCAAAAAATGAGGATGAAAGTAGCGGCCGATGTATCGCAATATCCAAAAGTATTAGACTGGGTCGAGGTTGGCGTCTCCTCGTCGCAAATTCAACTTTGTGTTGAGGAGATCTTCATAAATATTTGCTCCTATGCGTACCCTGAAAAAAGGGGGGACGTTGAAATTTTGCTGCAAAATATTGATGGACAGGTGGAAATTGAATTTATAGACGATGGCATCGAGTTTAATCCGCTTGAATACAAACGTCAAAAACCTATAGATCACCCGGGTGGTTTTGGAATTTATATCGTGAACCATTTAATGGATGAGATCAAATATGAAAGAAAAAATAATCGGAATCACTTAAGGTTGAAAAAACTAATTAAACAAAAAAAAACATAAAGGACTGTCCCCACACAATCGACATCCTCTGGGAAAGAGAAGACTAATATTCTTCTATTAAACGCTGGATGGCTTCTTCATTGTCCATAATTTCCTTAAGGAAGTGCCTAAGGACACGCAGAATGTATTTTGGGGTATTGTAAATACCCGCAGTCCTGAATACCAGCTCTAGAAGAGGTATTTCATCCTCGATATAAGCAATCAGTGTGAGGGTCTCTTTTTCTGTCTCCCCCTGCTGCGGAACGATCCAGACTGCAAACTGATGATTAAAAAGTGTTACCTTATCTTCCTCTTCGATCACGTGGAAATAGTAAGGGTGCTGCTGGAGAAGATCTTGATCTTGATCAGTAGAGTTTAAAAGGTTAGTATCTCTCAAAAGGGGGAGGTCTATATTGATGATGCCGTCATGGTTAAAATATGAAAGATCCGAAAAAAATTCTTCAAATGCTTGTTCTAGCTTCCCGGGGTTTGGCATTCCACATCCTGTCCAGATTCTTACCCTCCCCATAAATCGCCTTTTAATTTTTTTAAATAAAAAGTTTTCTATCGTTGCTATTATCTATACCTCGGCAATCAATTCTGCGATTATAGCGCCCAAAATTCAGTCTCCAATCGCTGTTGTCTATGATTGTGAGTATGACATGGTGTTGTTTTCAAAAAAGGGGGACCATAAAATCCATCCGGCAAGCACAACAAAAATTGCGACTCTTTTGTACGCTCTTAAGTGTTCTAGGGACCTAAAAGAGCTCGTAATGGTCGTCCCCGAGTTATTAAAGACGATGACAAAAGAGCAAAAGATCGCAAATAACTACTCCATAGTACCCTATTTATTGGAGCCTGATGCCTATACGCTAGGTCTTTATCCAAACAGTTTTTACACCTTTGAAGACCTTTACTATGCACTGATGTTAGTTTCTGCAAATGATGCGGCTAATGTTATCGCCTATCACCTAGGGGAACGGTCCATAGAGCAGTTTATGATTGGTCTCAACCTTTATATGGGTCAAATCGGTTGCGTGGATACCACCTATGTGAATCCAAGCGGCTTAGAGTATCCATCGCACAGAACTACCGCTATTGATCTCTCGAAAATGCTAGCTCATGCGATTAAGCAGCCCGAAGCTTTAAAAATTTTAAGCACAGTCCATTTTAAGATCGAGTCGGGAGAGCTTTTAGATAGAGAATTGAATAACTCCAACCGGTTGATTCGCCCCGACAGCGGTATGCAGTACAAATATTGTATAGGGGGAAAGACAGGTTATACAGAACATGCGGGCTACTGCTTTGTGGCTGCTGCAAAAAACGGGGAAAGATCATTGGTTGTAGCTGTTATGCAGTCTTTGACTCCTCATGAGCGGTTCCTGGATGCAACAAATCTGTTTAATGCGGCTTTTGATGAAAAAAAAATCAGCAGGGTTTTTTTTAATGCTGAAGACCCCTGTTTTCAAACAACCCCTAAATATGCTACTAAACCTCTAAGCTTGCACCTGGAGGAAGATCTGAGGGTGGAAACGTTCGAAAGCGTTCTAGAAAACATGGAGCCGGTCGTAACGCTATTTGAAAGTTCTCTCCCTGTAAAAAAAGGGGATGTTTTGGGGAAAGTTGAGATCGTAACTAAAAATGGGAAGGTTATCGATTCAAAAAAATTATTTTCTTCAGAGGATAGGGCTCTTACCTGGAGCTCTTTTTGGGTGCGAAATAAGTGGAGCGTCTTCTGCGCTTTCATCTTCCTAGCGTGGAGCGCCAAATGGTTTCACCGAAAATACAGGTCGACTAGAGCTTCTTGTAAAAGTATCTCTCAAGGATCCAAGTAATAAACTTTAATTAAAGCTCGTAGGGAGACAATCTTGTTAGAGTCGGCTAACAAAGGTTTTACTGGTCCAGAGCTTCAATATTTATTCCTCTTTAAGAGAGAAAGGGGCAAATCCTTCGGGTAATGGGATGTAGATTTGTTCATCAGAGTAACCATACTTGTCTTTAAGCCTTTGAAAAAAAGTTCCACGCTCTTTTTCGGCCATTTTTCCAACAAGCTCTCCTCGCAATTTATCAGTCATCTGACTGAAAGGCATCGGTTCGGATTTAATATGATCTTTTAAAGAGAAAACGCGTACGAGATATTCATTGTTTTGCTGTAGAAACACAGGGCTGCTGAGTGAATCTTGAGGTATAGTAGTCAGAATTGCTTTATGATTCTGGGCTATGGCTTTGTCCTCAACGGTCAATTCATCGGTAAGACTGATGCGAAAATCCTCTTTCCCTGCAAAAAGAGATTGCAGAGATTCCTTGAATGAATGCAGGCTTGTAAAATTGGCAGGATCGAGAGCTTTGATTTTGAATCCGATTTCATCCGCGGTTTCCTTATTCTTCACTCGAATGGTCATGAATTGGTACTTCCAGATCTCATTTCCGGGGTTTGCCGATACATACTCATCGTAGGCATTCTTAAGAGTCTGGGGCCCTACTTTATAAAATATTTTGTTAACAAACCCATACCAGTTCATCTGCTGAGAGAGGATGTCATTTTTGACAGAAATTTTGACGTCATCGTAGGTAAGATTGGCCTCGTGAAGCTTGTTGATGATGTCGCCTCCGTAGCGATTTACAAGTTCTTGCCGGATATCTGCATCGGTGATTTTTACTTTTTTCTCCTCAGCCTCTTTTTTTAGAAGTTCGAGCTGAATGAGCTCATCGAGTTGTCGTTTCCAGCTCTCTTTGTAAAAACCGTAACGGTTATTGACGTTTTTGTATTCTTCGGGGTTGTGCAAATACATGCGCATATCCAACTCTTTTACGACATCAGCCAAAGAGATCACACGACCGTTGATCTTCGCAAGGGGGATGTTATTGACCGCAATTTTCGTTTTAGCCGTCTTGAGTTTATGAAAAGAGCTCTCCTTAGGTGCGCTGCTTAAAGCAGAAAATGAGAGAGTAAGGGCAACTAAGTGTATGAAATAGATATGCATAGATGTGTATCGTACCAAACGGACGATATTTTCAGCAATTAGGAGTAGAATCGGAGGTAGGAATTTTATCTTTTTCTTTGAAGAAGCTGGCAGAAAAACCCATCTGGACCATCGATTGTAGGGATCGTTTGAAATGGGTCTTTGATTCTTTCAACGGGGTAGTGTTTACAAAAGTACTCTATCTGATTTTGATTTTCTTCTTTCAATACACTGCATGTGGCCCACAGAATATAACCATCCGGCTTGACAAGCTGAAAAGCTTTTGCAAAAATTTTCCTCTGTAAATCAATAAGTTCTCGTGTACCGGTCACTTCAAGCCGCCCTTTCATATCGGGGTTTCTCCGTAGAGTACCTGTTCCAGAGCAAGGGACGTCTAGTAAGACCCGGTCAAAAAATTGGGAGAACTTTTGAAGATCCGCATCGGGCAACAGGATCTGGTAATTTTGTATCCCAGCCCGCTTGCATCTTTTTTTTGCCTCAATCAGGGGCTTTAGCCTTGCGTCATGAAGAAAGAGCTGTCCCTGATTCTCCATAAGAGCTCCTATGAGAAGACTTTTTCCGCCGCTGCCAGCACAAAAGTCCAACACTCTTTCTTTAGGTTTGGCGTCAAGTTTCATGGCAACAAGCTGACTGGCCTCATCCTGAACCTCCATCAACCCTTGTTTAAAAGGATCGATAGCGCTAAAATTTTCCCTTTTGGCAAATTCGATCCCGAAGGGGGAGCTTAAGGTGGGTTTAACAGAAAAGGTTTTTTTCAACTCGGCTATAAGGTCGTCTCTTGTTGTTTTCAGCGGGTTGGAGCGCACATAGAGGGGTGCTTCCTTGTTTAGAGACTCTAAAAAAAGGTCAAAATCCTTTTTTTCCATTTCTTTTTCCAAAAACGAAAAAAACATTTCGGTAAACCCGAAACGGATATGGGGGGGGATCGAGTCCTGATTTAGAAATGCTTCGGGTTTAAAAGCATCAATTAGTGGTATTGTCGTGATATCAATTTTTTTAATTTTCAATACATATTCCATTAAAGGGAGGAATCTGGTGGTTTTGAAGACAAAATTTCCGATAACCTTGCGGTCTTTTGATCCGAGCGCTCTATTTTTTTTGAAATAGTTTTTTAAGCTTAGATCGAGCCTAAGTCTTTTAGGATCGTGTTGTAAAAAAAAGTATTCTATGTGGTACAAGCAAAATAAATTCATAAGACCGGAAAAACCTCTAATCTTCAAGACAAGGATTTTAGTGTTTTTTGGCCATTTTATTCTACAGGAGTATGTATGTGTAAAAGCAGTAAATTTGTGTATCAGTTAGGGAGAATTCTTTTTGCGATCCCATTTATCGTCTTTTTTGTTCTCAAAATTATTTATTGGCAGTCCTCTGTTGACAGCCTTGATAACGCCCTTACGATGTGGAAAAGTGAGGTTGTGGGGGCGTTTTTAGGGAGCTTCATAGATGTCATGATCCAACTAGAGATAGTAATTTTAGTGGCCGCCTGTCTTTTGGAGCTTGTCGGGGGTGTTTTACTTCTTCTTGGGATCCGAATCCGTCTTGCAGGTTGGCTTTTAGTCCTCTTTTTGCTCCCGGTGACTCTCGTCATGCACCCTTTCTGGTTTGCTGACACCGCCACCAGGTTTCCTATGGTTGCAGACTTCTTTAAAAATCTTGCACTTCTGGGTGGTGCTTTCGTTTTTGCTGCCGGAGTTGGTTGCCATGATTGCCATTGCCATGAAGAGGCGCACCAAAGAGACGATAGGGTTTAAACTTAGACTACAGGATTTTCCTAATCGTGAAAGGGATGCAATGTAACTATATCCTGTATTTTCTGCTTGGTTTGATTGCAGGCTGGTTTTCCACTGAATGCCAGCCTTTCTTTTTCGCCCTCTCAGGGATAGTTGTTTTTTTCTACGCTCTCATAGCCCTTATTTTTAAACATAAGAGGCCCGGATACTATTTTGCTTTTATATTTGGTTTTGCTTTTGCCCAAAACTTGTGGATGGGTGATCTCGTGGTTCCACCACATCTTCCAAATTTCAAATATTTTGGACTATGCCTCACACTGTTTTTTTCAGTTTGGATTGCTCTTCAATTTTATTTAGCCTCTAGGCTGGTCTATCCCCTCTACGATCATGGTCGGGTGTATGCGTTTATAGGTTTTGTAACGCTGCTTGAGTACCATAGGCTTTGGTTTTTATGCGGCTACAACTTTTACACCATAGGGTCGTTTTTGGTGCATATACCTTGCGCCCAGAAAATATTTTCCTTTGCAGGTCCCCTTGGAGCTACTTTTTTGATTTTGTCCGCCATTTTGGTCCCTGTATTGTACCCCCGACAAAGGTCAAGCTATCTCGGAATGGCCATTTTTATTGTTGCTTTGGTCATGCCGAGCTTCGAAAAGGTAGGTCCTGAAATAAAGGTGGGCTTTGTTCAAACCGCGCGCGACCCCTGGAGCGACGACGAGACTCGCTACATGCAGAAATATTTAGAATGGATAGAGAAAATCGACGATCTCGACTTGCTTGTTTTTGGAGAGACCAGCATCCCCTGTAAATATTTTTTTCGTTACCCTGACGGGATGTCCACAGAAGATCTCTTACTCTGCTATAAGTTTGAAAGCGCTATTGTAAACCTCTCGTATTCTAAAAATATTGACGTGATTGTTGGGCATATTTACCCCGACGATACAGGGTTCTTGAAAAACGTTGCCAGTTTGGTCCACAAGGGCGAAATTGTCGGACGCTATGAGAAGCTTAGGTTGATGTCGATCATGGAGGCATCGTGGAACTTTTTACCCGATTCTATAGCTGACTCGATTGACATGGGCCATTTTAACCCCGGCAGAGATAAAACGGTCCTTAAAGGGAAATATAATTATGGAATAAATATTTGCTACGATGATTACTTTTCACAGGACTCGGCTATTTTTTCAAAAAAAGATGTCGATTTGATTGTCTCATTGCATAATGACATTTGGATCAAGAACCCACGGTTTCAGTGGAACCACTTTAGGCAATGTTTGCTGAGGTCGATTGAAACGGGCATTTCGAGCGTACGCACCGCAAACGGGGGACTTAGCGGTTTTGCACGTCCCGACGGGTCCTTCAAGATTGCTGGTGGAGCTGAGGGGATACAATTCTTAGAAGTTCCGCTCTTAAAGAATAATACTTTATATCCTTTTTTGAGAGATCGCCTTTTTATCCTCATTTCAGTGATTGCCATACTAGCCGGTTATGTCAGGCCTAATAAAAAACTCTACCCCGAAGCTAAGAAGAGGTTGAACAAAAAGAGATTGACGGGTAAATTCTTATAAAAGCCGTTTCTTTGGGCTGGGTTTAGAATTTCGTTGTAAGAGGGTGACATCTTGCGAGAGCAAAGCTCGATTGTAAAACAGGTCGGTTCGAGACCACAAACAACAATTCTAAACGTACTTGAGCTCACGGGCATTGCCCTTTTTACTGGAAAAATCGTCCGTTGCAGATTCCTTCCCGCTTTACCCGACACCGGAATCGTTTTCAGAAGAGTAGATTTACTAGATAAGCCCTGCATTAGAGCTCGGGCCTCCACGGTGGTTTCCACCCCAAGATGTACGGTTATTGGTCAAAATGGAATTACCGTTCAGCTCGTAGAACACCTCCTTTCCGCTACTTATGGTGTCGGCATAGATAACCTCATAGTGGAGATCGACGGTCCGGAAGTACCTATTTTTGATGGAAGCTCTCAGAAATTTGTAGATTTCTTTTTGGAAGCTAAGACCGTCTCTTTAGCAGCGCAAAAACCAATTTTTAAGATCCTCGAGCCAATTGAGGTCTCTTCGAACGGAACTACTGTGAAAGCCTCCCCGTCAGAAGAGCTCATTTTCTCCTATTTGCTACATTATGACGCCAAAGGTGTTTTAGAGCATCAAGATTATTTGATAAAATTCAGCAAAGAAAAATATGTCAGACAGCTAGCCGCCTGCCGAACCTTCAGCAGCTATGAGGAGATTCAACCGCTGCTTGAGAAGGGGTTCATTAAAGGTGGTAGCCTGGAAAACGGGATTATCGTCAAAGACGGACGGGTGATCAACGAGGGGGGGCTAAGGTACCCCAATGAAATGGCTCGCCACAAAGCCCTCGATATGATAGGTGATCTGTGCCTTATTGGTTACGACGTTATTGCCAGTTTTCACGGTGATAAATCGGGTCACTCGCAAACAACAAAACTTGCACAATTGATAGAAGAAAAAGTTTTAGAATGGGTACATCAAACTCCACAATTACACCAGGATTGGGCGCACACGCGATAGACATCGATGAGATCATTCGCATCTTACCCCACTCCTATCCTTTTTTACTTGTAGATCGGATCCTGGAGATCGATCTTGAGCATAATCGCATCATTGGTCAAAAAAACGTGACCATAAATGAACATTTTTTTTCAGGGCATTTTCCAAGCAAACCGATTATGCCAGGAGTTCTGATTATCGAATCCATGGCACAAGTCGGAGGCATCCTCATGCACAAAAAAGGGATAAACGGCCTCAAAGTACTCATGAGCGTGTATGATGCCCGTTTTCGCCGACCTGTGACCCCAGGAGATGTTCTCATCATAGATGTACAGGCAACTTTTTTGTCTCAGCGAGGGGGAAAATGCGAGGCAAAAGCTTTTGTTAATAACGAAATTGTAGTCGATGCAGGTATAAGTTTCGGGATCCATCCGGAATTTCGTACACAATCGAGAAAAGACGATCACATTTAGCAAGGTCTATAATGGCAACCATTCATCCAACAGCCGTCGTTCACCCGGAGGCAAAAATTGCAGAGGGTGTATTTGTAGGCCCTTACTCGATTGTAGGTCCCAATGTTGAATTAAAACAGGGGGTGGTTTTACGCTCACATGTTGTTGTTGAGGGATTCACAACCATAGACCAGGGGACGCAAGTTTTTCAATTTGCGAGCCTGGGGGCTAAACCCCAAGATCTGAAATATAGGGGTGAAAAGACCTTTGTAAACATAGGTAAAAACTGTGAGATCCGCGAGTGCGTTACGATAAATAGCTCTTGTGGAGAGGGTACGGAAGTAAAAATTGGGGACAACTGTTTGTTGATGGCCTACGTCCATGTCGCGCATAATTGCACACTAGGAAACAACGTTATCCTGGCAAATAATGTCTCTTTGGCGGGTCATGTTGACATAGGGAATTTTGCGATAGTGGGTGGATTTACCCCAATCCACCAGTATACGCGTATAGCAGAGCACGCAATGTGCGGAGGGATGTCCAGACTTGATGGAGATTTGGGGCCATTCCTTTTAGGTGGAGGGACCGAGTTCAAGGTGGGGGGCATCAATTTGACGGGTCTGAAGCGCAGGGGATTTTCTCTTGAACGGAGGATAAAAATAGGGAAACTTTTTAAATGGGTTTACCGATCAGGATTGCCCTTAGATATGGCGATCGAAGGCATCTTGAGTGAGTTCTCCCTAGACGATCCGGATGTTCAGCTTTGGGTGGAATTTTTCTCCAAAACTAAGCGAGGATATGCCGGGTATCGCAAAATGCCGGCTGTGGAAACAGCTAGCTGCTAGATTCAGCCCTTTTATACGAATTTAGCTAAGAATCATTTCTTGCCCCTTTATCTTGGGATACCTTATCCTTTAAGGGCATGTTTAAGATCATTTTTTTTGGTACTCCAGAAATCGCTTTGCCAACCCTTGAATATCTATTTCGCTCCCACCATCTTCTGGCGGTAGTCACTATGCCTGATAAGCCTAGGGAAAGAGGGGGTGCAAATACTATGACTCCGGTAAAAAAAAGGGCGTTAGAACTTAATATACCCGTTTTCGAACCTCAAACCCCCAAAGACGAAATCTTTATCGATTCCCTAAAGAGGCTTGAGCCCGATCTTTTTGTGGTGTTTGCCTATGGGCACATTTTAAAAAAAACTCTCTTGGAAGTCCCGAAGCTTGGCCCTATAAATCTCCATACGTCTATTCTCCCCCTCTACAGGGGAGCGGCCCCGATCGAAAGGGCCATCATGGCCAACGAGAGCACAACAGGTGTGAGCGTGATGAAGATGGACATCGGAATGGATACGGGGGATGTTTATCTTGTTAAGAAAATCGAGATAACACCTGACATGGACGCAACAGCACTTAGCGAAAAACTTTCTAGAGCGGCACCGGAGGCACTTGAGGAAGTTTTAGAACAAATTTACCAAGATAGGGCTCACCTGACCCCGCAAAATCACCCCGTTGCAACTTACGCTCCTAAAATTCAAAAAGAAGAACTGGAGCTGAAATGTGACGAGAAAGAAAAAATGGTGCAGAGGATACGTGCGCTTACTGAATATGGGGGAGCAAAAATCCTCCTCACCACAAACCAATTATTAAAAGTTTTTAAAGCACGAACCGCAGACAGATACCTTGAAAAACCTCTTGAAATCCACGGGGGATCTATTTTTTTTCATGCAAAGGATGGTTCAATAGAACTAATTGAGGTGCAATTACAGGGGAAAAAACGGATGTATTTTAAAGAGTTTTTAAATGGATACCGCAACTACATAAAATAAAATACTAATTAAAATAAAGAGTTCGTATTTACAATATTTTTTGAAAAAGATATACCTTTTAACAATTAAAGGTTGAAGTATATGGTCTCGAATCTAATTGTAGATAAATTTCTTTTTTCAAGTCATGATCCAGTTTTAACGCTAGCCCAAGCGTACGCTGATTTCAAAGATCTTGGTGACGAGCACAAGATTTCTAAATTTGTGCAAAATGTTTTTGCGTTTGATGCATTGATGGGGTTAAGAAAAGGGTTGAAAAGGCTTTATAGAGCTACAAAATTGGTAGACCAGACTAAAAACGTAGAGGTAACCGATATCCCGTCACTCAAGGCTACATCTAAAATCACAGCGAAAACTCGCCTAGTTAAAAAAGTAGCCAACATTTTTGATAGTTTTTTACAGACTGTCAGTTTATTGAAAGATCTAGGTCTTACCCGATTGGGTTTGTCGGAAGAGTCTTTATGTGCGCTTGGCCTTAGTACTGAAGCGTTAAATATTGCTTATGCATGCGAACGGATTAAAAACGGTCAAAAACTTATAAAAGCTTCTAATGGCGCTATTGAAAACTCAACCAGGTGGCTAAATTGTAAAATTGCAGATCTATGCCTTAGCCTGCTAAGAATCTCAAGGGGCCTTTTTGGAAGCAAAATCGCAAATAAAAATATGAGACTTGCAGTTGATTTATCGTTAGTTTTTTGTAACTACCTAATTTTTTCCCAAAAAAAAATAATTAAAAAAAATTAAACACAAAATAAAGGAAAGCAATATGTCATTGTATACTTTAATGAAAGTTAGAATTGGTAACGATCACACGGATTGTACTATAGAGCAACCAAACAAATGTTCTCTGGCATCCCATGTCTGGTCCTTACCAGGGGAAAAACCAAGGCTTGCGGCTAACTTAGGCCGTATCTCTCTTGAATGGCTGGAAAAATTGAGTCTTGTAAGAGGTGAATGTTCAATGCGGACCTTCTTAGGGAAGAATTTTGAAGCAATAGATTTAAGCCTCGCGCCGATTGATCTTGTGAAAAACCTTATCAAACTAGCTGAGAAGGCAAAAAGCGGTTCCGCATTAAAAAATATGGTTTCCGATTTTGCAAAAACTCTTTCAGCGTTTAGGGATACCTTAAAGGGGGTAGCTCTGTTTCATGGGAAAACTTGCTCTGGTTTGATCGACAGAACCACGCTGTTGAAAAATGGGGTGGACATCGTAAATGCGTCTATTGAAATGAAGGGTGTTTATGACTCTGTTCCAAATAAAGATTTCCGGACCTATGGTCAAGATATTGCGAAGACATGGAAAGGACTTGAAAAAGCTTCCAAAATTTTTAAACACCTGGCCTCTTTTACAGCAGGAGTTCTGGGGCTAACGTCGGTAATTAGAGGAACAAAAGCAAATCCGGTTATTGGCATGGCAGTCGGAACTGCAGCGATCTCGGCGGCAGTAGCAGAACACTTCTTCTCACGTCAAGTTGAAGCACAAGAGGCTCTGAACATCCACACCAATTTCGAGCTCAAATTTAAACAAGCATAAAACCAAATAAGTATTTTGCTTTTTCCAAAGCCCCTTCTATTAAATATAGAGGGGGCTATCATTTTTATTGAACCCTTACAGAACACCATTAATACTTAAACTTTTAAAATCTGCGCCCTTTTCGTAATTTGATAATTTAGACTCTTGTTATTAGCTAGTTGTGAAAATATCTCAATCGTGATATTTTATTTTTAATTTTTTTCTAAATTTTTTCTATGTTAATTAATTCTAATATACTGAGAAGCGCATCTCAAATGATGATTACCCACGCCCCATTTGTTTTTGAATCCGCTTTCTGGCTCCTTTATTTAAAAAAAGACCATAACAGGCTGGTCCAAGCTGGCGAATCTGGTATCATCCCAAAACCTTTACTCGCTCAAAAAAAAATTGTTGTCTTTTGCAAGGTTGTCGGGGATGGCCTGCGTCTTTTTGATGTAGTGGGTCGAAAATTTGAATCATCGTTTAATCAATCTCAAATACGAGCAGCGCGGCTTGTAGGTCTTTTTTTTGGCTGCCTGGATGCGCTTAATGAGCAGGTCTTAACAACGCGAAAGCTCCGTGAAAAAAAATCTGCTAAAAATTTATTTCAATTAAGTTCAAATATTTTCTTTTATGGATTCAGTATTGCGAGCATACTTCAAATGCGCCAAAAGCTGGAGAGAAATTCGCGCCCAATCATGATGATAAGGCTTATGGCATTAAGTATATTAGGCTCCTATCTAGCCGAAAAAATGAAAATTTAAATTAATTTTTTATTTAAAGCCCCCTTTTTTTGCGCCCTTGCTTCCAGTCGGTTCGGGCTAATTTTACTAGCCTAAAATTAGTTTGTGGAAAATTGTTTCTTTTGATACTCTCTTCCCCAAGAGACTCTTTAGAGAGATTTGTTCTTAAAAATATTGAAAAAATCACCTCGTTTCGAAGGAAGACCTATGTCATTGAAACTAATCGGTAGAAAGAAGGGGATGACGCATCACTTTGATGATCAAGGTAATGTTGTGCCCTGTACTGTTCTACAGCTTAAAACACACGTAGTGTCTCAGGTGAAAACTCTCGAAAAAGATGGATACGAATCAATCCAGTTAGCGACTGAAAAGCTTACGGGATCAAAAAGGGCGAATCATATGAAGCCCCAGATCGGCCACTTTGAGAAGAATGCACTAGAGCCACGAAAATATTTAATTGAATCCAAAGTTGCAAAGATTGAAGAGTACCCTATAGGTACAGAAATCGACCTTTCCGTGCTTGAAAACGTCCAAAGTGTTGACGTTACTGCGATTTCAAAAGGTAAAGGATTCCAGGGCGTTATGAAGCGTCATGGGTTCAAAGGTTTTGGCTACTCACACGGTGAGGGCCCAATCCACCGCCATGGAGGATCAACAGGACAGCGTTCCTCTATCGGTCGCGTATGGAAAGGCCGAAAAATGGCTGGCCATATGGGCAACGAAAAGGTAACAATTCAGAACCTCAAAATTGTAAAAATTGACCGTGAAAACGAAGTGATTCTCGTTAAAGGTGCCGTTCCCGGCGCTACGAACGGAATTGTTGAGATTACGCATTCGGTTAAAGGTAAATAGAGGTAGCACGTGAATAAAATTAAACATTTCGATTTAAAAAAGAACGTGTGCCTAGATCAAGCAATCCGTATTGAAGCCGATCTCGATCTTAACAGGCCGCTTATAAAAAACTATATTGAAGCTCTTCGCTTCAACCTCCGTCAGTGGTCCGCTTGTACTCTTAGAAGGGGTGAGGTCAATCGCACAGGAAAAAAAGCGCGCAAGCAGAAAGGTACGGGTGGCGCTCGCCACGGTGATTGGGCAGCTCCCCAAATGAGAAAAGGGGGACGTGCACACGGTCCAAAACCTAAGTTCGACCAGCATATCCGTATCAACCAAAAAGAAAAAAGGTTTGCAATTCGCTCCTTGTTAAATGAGAAGATTGGGAATGGCAAAGTAGTTGTAGTTCCTATGGAATGGGTAGACCATTTTAAAGAGGGTCCTAAAACAGCTCTTGCAAATCAAGTCTTTAAATCTTCCGGTGTTACAGGTCAGGACAGCATCGTCTTGTTCGGAGACAGAAATGTCGAGAAAGAGCTCGAGCTTTTCAACCTAAAAATGTCTTTAAGAAATATCCCTAACGTTTATACTTCTACCTTAAGCCAGTTGAACGGGTTAGATCTTTTAAGAAATAAGAATGTATTTATCGTGGTTTCCGACATGTCGGAGCTTGAAACTTATTTAAACGCTTAAAAGGGTGAGTTTATGAAAAATATTTTAAAAACTCGCTACATGAGCGAGAAGGTTCAAAACCTCCAACAGCTGAAAAACAAAGATAACAATAAATCAGTACGCAAATTCAATAAGGATATTGTGGCCTTTATTGTGGATGTCAACGCCAATAAAGCGGAAATCAAAACTGCTGTAGAGCAGATCTACAATGTAAAAGTAGAATCTGTGAACACCTCTATCACGAGCACAAAATTGCGCCGAGTAAGGGGACGCATTGGGGAAACGCAAGCTAGAAAAAAAGCTTACGTAACTCTTAAACCCGGCTTTTCGGTAGACCAATAGGAGAACGGCAATGACACTTAAAAATTATCGTCCCATTACACCGTCTACCCGTCAGCTAAAAACTGTAGACTACACAAAAATTTTGACTAAAGGGGTAGAACCTGAGAAGTCTCTTTTGAGTGTGCGTAAAAGAACCGGTGGTAGAAACAATACAGGTCGTATTACAACACGCCATCATGGCGGTGGGCATAAACGCAAATTAAGGACAATCGACTTTAAACGAGATAAAGAAGCAATCGACGCAGTCGTAGCCTCCATCGAGTACGACCCAGGTCGTTCCGCTTTTGTTTCCCTTGTGAACTACAAGGATGGTGAAAAGCGTTACATCTTGGCATATGAAGGGGTGAAGGTCGGTGATGTGATCCGTTCAGGTAAAACAGCTAATTTCCGTCCGGGACACTCCATGGCGCTCAAAGACATGCCAGTAGGTTCTGTTGTGCATAACATCGAACTCGCGGCAGGACTTGGTGGCAAAATGGTTCGTTCAGCCGGTCAATCTGCCCAGCTTGTTGCTAAACAAGAGGATGGTTTTGTCGTGATCCGTCTCCCCTCATCAGAGATGAGACTAATCCATGAAAACTGCAGGGCAACATTCGGTGTGGTATCTAACTCTTCTCACAACACTCAAGTTGTTGGAAAAGCTGGACGTTCACGCTGGATGGGTATTAGACCAACTGTACGTGGTACTGCGATGAACCCGGTTGACCATCCCCACGGGGGAGGAGAAGGTCGTCATAACGGTTACCGATTAGAGACTCCCTGGGCTGTTCCAACTAAGGGTTACAAAACTCGTAAGAAGAACAAGCACTCCAGTATGTATATTATTTCGAGACGTAAAAAATAGGTTTTTTCCATGCCAAGATCGTTAAAAAAAGGTCCATTTGTTGACCACCACCTTCAAAAAAAGGTGGACGCATCGAACCAAGCTGGGAATAAAAAGCCGGTTAAAACTTGGTCTCGTCGTTCCACCATCACACCCGACATGATTGGAGTGATATTTGATGTTCACAACGGCAAAAAGTTTATTTCGGTTTTTGTTACTGAGAACATGGTCGGACATAAATTAGGAGAGTTTTCTCCAACTAGAACATTTAAATCTCACCCGGTCAAAAAATAGGTAAACTATGAGTATTGTATCTAAGGCTATATCAAGACACGTTCGTCTTAGCCCGAAGCGCTCTAGACTTGTTGCTGACCTCGTGAGAGGAAAAATGGCACAAGAGGCAAAGGTGCTTTTAGCGCACACGAACAAAAAAGCAGCTCGTCATATCCAAAAGACTCTGACCAGCGCAATAGCCAATGCTGAAACACAAAAAGGGTCCAGGCCAGAAAACCTGGTTATCTCTACACTTTTGATCGATGAGGCGACCAAATTACGTCGTGCCAAGTCGGCAAATAAAGGGAGAACCGCCCCTATTCGAAAACCGACAGTTCACATCACTGTAGAGCTGTCAGAGAAGAGGGGTTAAAGAGAGCATTTTATGGGTCAAAAAGTAAATCCAACTGGATTCAGACTATCTGTAAACAAGAACTGGAAAAGCAACTGGTTTTCAACCAAAAAAGACTTTCCCCAGTATTTGAAAGAAGACAAAACGCTTAGAGATCATCTTTTGAAGAAAGCCAATCAAATTGGTGCTTCTTCCTTCAAGATCCAGCGGATGGGAGATAAAGTTGAAGTAACAATTGTAACTTCTCGTCCCGGAGCAATCATCGGTAAGAAAGGTGCCGATGTAGAAGAGCTAAAATCCGAGCTGAGCAAGCTTGTAAACAGAGAAATCTGGGTTGAAGTGGAAGAAATCAAGCGTCCTGAAATGGATGCAAAATTAATTGCGGAGAGCGTTCGCCAGCAGCTTGAAAAGCGTATGCCCTACAAGCGTGTTGTAAAGCGTGCGATTCAGCAGGCAATGGATGCAGGGGCCATTGGTATCAAGGTTATGGTCTCCGGCAGACTTGGCGGTGCTGAGATTGCTCGAAGCGAGTGGTTTAAAGAGGGGAGAATTCCTCTTCATACATTAAGAGCTAAAATTCACTACGCAACTTCTGAATCCCACCATACATATGGAAAGTGCGGTATCAAAGTTTGGGTAAATCTGGGTGATGAAGAAGATCGAGGTGCTGAATGAAACAACCTGGAAAAACAAAATTTCGCAAATCACACAAAGGATCCATTTCCGGTTTGGCAAAGGGTGGGGAGTTTGTAGAATTTGGTGAATTTGGAATGCAAGCGCTAGATCGCGGAAAAATTACAACCAACCAAATCGAGTCTTGCCGTGTTGCTATCAACAGGCATTTTGCTCGCAAAGGCCAAGTTTGGATTCGTGTATTTCCACATAAACCTGTGACGGCTAAGCCGCTTGAAACAAGGATGGGTAAAGGTAAAGGGAACGTAGACCACTACGTTGCCGAAATCAAACCCGGAAGAGTCCTGTTTGAAGTTGCTGGCGTTTCTAGAGAAGATGCACAAACAGCCCTGCGCCTTGCTTCCGCAAAGTTACCGATTAAAACCCGTTTTGTAGAAAGACTGGAAAGGGTTTAGGAGAGTATATGAAAATGAAAGACATTCGTAGTAAAACCTCCGAAGAGCTGAAAGAGATGATTGCATCAAATCGAGTAGAGCTTTTGACGATACGTTCTAGCTACCGCGTTCAAGCTCAAGCTGTTAAACCGCATATTTTCAAAGAGAAAAGGAAGGACAACGCTCGGGCGATGACTATCCTATCAGAGAGGGAACGATGAAAAAACAATCGCAAATGATGGGTGTTGTTGTATCCGATAAAATGGATAGAACTATTGTTGTTAAAGTGACGATAAGAAAGCGCCACCCTAAATATCAAAAAGTAATGAATGTTTCCCGCAAGTATTATGTTCACGATGAAAATAATGCTTACAAGAATGGGGACGAGGTTGCCTTCGTGGCGACTCGACCAATTTCTAAACTCAAATGCTGGAAAGTGAGCAACCCTAAGAGCCAGGCCGGAGTATGATCCAAGAAGAGAGTATTTTAGATGTAGCCGATAACTCAGGTGCAAAAAAAGTTAAATGTTTCCGCATTTTGGGTGGTTCTAATAGACGTTATGCCCACGTTGGTGATATTGTAGTTGCCGCTGTGCAGGAGGCTATTCCCCATTCACCAGTGAAAAAAGGATCTGTAGTTAAGGCAGTTGTTGTTAGAACCAAGCGTACGATCCGTCGTAATGATGGGTCCACCATTGAGTTTGATTCAAACGCAGCGGTAATTTTAAATGAAAAAGGCGAGCCGGTAGGAACACGCGTCTTTGGCCCGGTGGCCAGAGAGCTCCGTGAAAAGAATTTCATGAAGATCCTCTCCCTCGCACCCGAAGTTTTATAAGGTAGAGCAATGAACATCAAAAAAGGTGATACAGTTGTCGTTACTTCAGGAGCTGACAAGGGTAAACAGGGAAAAGTTCTCTTGGTTTATCCGGCTAAGCAAAAGCTTCTTGTCGAAGGCGTACAGCTTAAAACACACCATATTAAGAAGTCTCAGCAAAACCCGAATGGCGGTCTTGTTAAGAAAGAGGCTCCTATCTACAGATGCAAGGTTTCTCTTGCTTCAGCAGAAGGTAAAGCCATTAAAGTTTCAAGAACTCACCATCAAAAGGACGGTAAAGTTCTTGTAAATAGAAAAACCGGCGAAGTAATTCGCCCTATTAAAAAGAGTGTAGAGGCTAAATAGTTATGTCGACTCAAAAGTTATCTAAGCCCCGACTTAAAACTCTTTACACTGATAAAGTGCGAGGGGAGCTTACTGAACGTTTTAAATACAGTAACCCCCACCTTGTACCGCAAATGGAAAAAATCGTTATCAGCACAGGGTTGAAAGAGGCATTGAAAGATAAAGCAGTTATTCAAGATGCCGTATATTCCCTTACTATGATCAGCGGCCAAATGCCGGTAAAGACTAAAGCTAGAAAGTCCGTTTCTAACTTTAAATTGCGCGAGGGGCAAGAATTAGGTGCGAAGGTTACACTTCGTGGTGACCGTATGTGGGATTTTCTTGACCGTCTAAACTCAATGTCACTGCCAGCGACGCAAGATTTCCAAGGTTTGCCAAAGAAATTCCATAGAGGCAATTATGCCTTCGGTCTTTCCAGATGCGAGTGCTTCCAGGAGATCGACTTTGACAAGGTGAAACATGTTATCGGTTTGAATATTCAAATTGTAACTACAGCGAAAACCGAAGACGAGTGCTTTCAATTGTTGAATGCTCTCGGAGTCCCATTTAAAAAATAGGTGTAATCCATGACCGTATCAGATCCAATCGCAGATCTTATTGTTCGTATTAAGAACGGGATCGCAGCTGAACACAAGTACGTAGATTGCCCCCTTTCTAAACAAAAGGTTGCGCTTCTATCAGTTCTTAAGGAACTTGGGTTCATCAATGATTTTATTATCAATGAGGAGTTGAGATTAGTGAGAGTCTACATGCGCTACGGCATGAATAGACACTCAAGAATTTCGACACTCAGACGGCTTTCTTCTCCGGGTCGCCGTTTATATGTAACTGCTGACACTATTCCTTACGTCAAAAACCGAAAAGGTGACGTAATTGTTTCAACTTCGCAGGGTGTAATATCCGGAAGTGAAGCACGCAAAAGGAGAATTGGCGGCGAAATTATTTGTAGTGTCTCATGACGCGAGGAGTCCATGTCTAAATTAGCAAAAAAACCCTTGATTATCTCATCCAAACACAAGGTGACACAAACTGGAAGTCTTCTCACAATTCAAGGAACAAAAGGGACCTTGAAGAGAGAAGTGAACTCGCAAGTACAAGTCGAAATAAAAGGACAAGAGCTTTTTGTTCTCCCTAAAGACGACTCTAGCGAGAAAAAGTTTTTGGGAACAGAATTCGCATTGTTACGCAATGCTCTTTTGGGAGTTGATAAAGGTTTCGAAAAGAAGCTACAACTCGTAGGTGTTGGTTTTAAGGCACAAGTAACCGGCAAACATCTTGATCTTGCGCTTGGTTTTTCTCACCCCGTAAAGGTGGAAATTCCTGAAGGAATAGCAATCGCTGTTGAAAAGCAGACAATGATCGTTATTTCAGGTGTTGACAAGCAAAAGGTTGGTCACTTTGCGGCGACTATCCGTCAAATTAAGAAACCTGAGCCTTATAAAGGTAAAGGTATCCGTTACGAGGGCGAGTATATCAAGCTCAAAGCGGGTAAATCTGCATCCAAAAAGTAGAGAATAGTTATGTCACATAAAAAATATAGTCTCAAAGAAAAGAGAGCTATGAGAGTGCGTAGCGGAATCAAAGCTGCATCAGACAGACTGCGTCTATCGGTGCACAAGTCCAATAAGCATCTCTACGCTCAACTGATCGATGATACCCAAGGTGTTACAATCGTGGGTCTTTCATCCACCTCTTTTGAAGGGGCGACCAAAACTGAAATCGCAGCCAAATTTGGTGCAGCATTTGCCGCTAAAGTAGCTGAGAAGAAAGTTGACCAGATCGTTTTTGATCGGGGCGCCAGCAAGTTTCATGGCCGAGTTAAAGCGTTTGCAGACTCTGCTCGTGAGAATGGTTTGAAATTCTAAAGAGTAGAGAGAGTAAAATGTCATTTGATAAAAAAGGACACCACAAAGAGTCCTCGGATTTGCAAGATAAGGTCCTTTTTGTGAACCGCTGTGCAAAAGTTGTTAAGGGTGGTAGAACCTTTAGCTTCTCTGCTCTTGTATCAGTCGGGGACGGAAAAGGTCGTCTTGGGATCGGATTTGGTAAAGCGTCAGATGTGTCTGATGCGATCCGAAAGGGTACAGAGTCTGCAACGAAAAATATACGTCACTTTCCAATAGGCGAAATCACGATCGAACATGAAGTTCATGGCACTGCCGATGGCACGGAAGTTTTGATCAAGCCAACGGAAGAAGGTACAGGTATCATCGCAGGTTCGTATGTACGTATTCTTTTGGAGCAACTTGGTGTTAAAAATATTGTTGCTAAGGTTCTTAGAGGTCGTAATCCTGCGAATATCGTACGTGCTACGATCGCAGCTTTGGAACAATTGGAATCCTCAGCTAAGGCAGGTGTCTAATGAACTTATACGAACAATTTGAAGGCTTAAGCCACAAGCGCAGAATGCGCGTCGGCCGAGGAATCGGATCCGGCAAGGGCAAGACCTGCGGTCGTGGAGTAAAAGGTGCCGGATCTCGTTCAGGTTATACCCGACGTTACGGAGCTGAAGGTGGACAAGGCGCTTTGTTTAAAAAGCTGCCTATCCGTGGTTTCTCCAACGCAAAACACGCAAAACAGGTTCTTATTTTTAATCTTGGAAATCTTGATACTCTCTTAGGAGAGGACAAGGTTTTCAATCGTGATTTACTTCGCAAAAGAGGGATCATCCGAGCGATTAACGAGAACTTCTTGATCAAGATATTAGGAACAGGTGAAGTAAAGGCAGCTATTCGCATCGAAGCGAATGCTTTTTCACGATCTGCGTTAGAATTTCTTGAAAAGAATAAGATAGAGTATAAAATCGTCTAATAAAAAAATTTAAGCGAAGACCTATGATATCTGCCTTTAAAAAGATGTTTTCCATACCACAGCTCAAAGAGAAGCTCATTTTTACAATAGTGCTTCTTGTGATTTGCCGTGTTGGAGCCTATATTACTGTTCCTGGTGTAAATGCTGAGGAAGTCGTAAGATTATTCAAATTTTCATCCGGCGGTGGCCAGAACTTATTTCAACTGGTAGATATCTTCTCAGGTGGTGCTTTTGCTCAGATGACCGTGATCGCACTCGGTGTGATGCCTTATATTACTGCCTCCATCCTAATGCAAATTATGGTGACGCTTATCCCATCTTTACAAAGAGAAATACGCGAAAATCACGAGGCCGGAAAACGTAAAATTGGCAAAGCTACGAGATTTGTCACGCTCATGCTAGCGGTAGTGCAGTCCTCTGTCTACGCATTGTATGCAGTCAAAATCAATAATTCGAATCCTGGCATTATTGTCCAGGAGCTTTTGAATTTTCAAATAGCCGGCTATCCTTGGCTGTTTGTTCTTTTAGTTGTTCTCACCATGACAACAGGTACTCTGTTGCTTATGTGGATAGGAGAAATGATTACAGAGAGGGGGATCGGCAACGGAGTTTCCCTCATCATCACCCTAGGTATTTTGTCTTCATTCCCAACTGTACTTGGTAACATTATCCGTCAACTTAACTTGGACTCTCAAGAGTCCGGTCAATTGACTTTTGTTTCTGTTGCGGTGCTAGCTATCTTCTTTGTGGCAATCCTTATCGGTACTATACTTCTTGTTCAAGGACAGAGGAATATACCGGTGCAATATGCTCGCAGAATGGTAGGCCGACAAGAGGTTCAGGGTGGCTCTGCAAACATTCCTTTAAAATTGAACTATGCAGGCGTAGTCCCAGTGATCTTTGCAAGTACATTTTTGATGTCCCTTGCCTTTGTGGCGCAACTCATTGGTAAAGAGGGTTTTTTTGATTGGATCGCAGGAATCTTGACCCCGGGCTCGATTCCCTACTTGATTCTTTATTCCCTATTGATTATATTTTTTACTTATTTTTGGACGACAACGCAGTTCCATCCGGAGCAAATAGCATCTGAACTTAAGAAGAACGGAGCTTTTATTCCTGGTGTAAGGCAAGGTAAGCCAACCCAGGAGTACCTTGAGCAGTCGATGAATAAGATTGTTATGGCAGGAGCTTTTTCTTTAGCCTTAATAGCTGTTCTTCCAACCCTTGTAAGTAAATTTTTGTCTGTTGACGCAAATATTAGCAACTTTTTTGGTGGGACCTCGTTGTTAATCTTGGTTGGTGTCGTATTAGACACTATGAAACAAATTGAATCCCACCTGATTATGAAGCGCTACGATGGCTTCATGTCAAAAGGAAAGTATTAACTTTTTTGAAACTCTAAATGGTAGAAATGTATGCCTCGTATTTTAGGTGTCGACATTCCCGATAACAAGCCTTTACGCATCAGCCTTCGTTATATTTACGGAATTGGACCCACATTGGCTCAAAAAATTTGTGAAGAACTTAACTTGGATCCTCAAGTTAGGGCCCACACATTAGGTGAAAATGACCTTTCTCGTATCAATCAGCTTCTCCAAGCTCAATATCTCGTTGAAGGGGATTTGAAACGCAAAGTTCAAAATGACATTCGCCGCCATATCACGATTAAATCGTATAGAGGTTTACGTCACAAATTAAATCTCCCTTGTCGAGGACAGCGCACGCGCACTAATTCTCGCACAAGAAAGGGAAAACGCAAAACTGTTGCAAACAAGAAGGCATAGGGGTTGATCTTTGGTTACTGTAGCTAAAAAATCCGGAACAAGCACACGAAAAGAGAAACGCTCCGTTCCTAATATTATTCTCCATATTAACGCATCCTTTAACAATACCATCGTTACAGCTACTGACCTGCAGGGTAATACTCTCGCATGGAGCTCAGCAGCCGCAGCAGGGTTTAAAGGTTCAAAAAAATCAACACCTTACGCTGCTAGCTGTGCTACGCAGATCGTGATGGACAAGCTCACCTCATTCTCTATCCAAGAGGTCGAGGTCCGTTTAAATGGTCCGGGGCCAGGAAGAGATTCCGCAGTCCGAATTATTGCTAATTATCCTGTATTGATTACATCGATCATCGATATTACACCGATTCCACACAACGGATGCAGGGCACGTAAAAGAAGAAGGGTTTAATCTATGCAAGTTGTTTATGCGGAGTTTAGACTTCCGAAACAGATTAAAAGTCAAACTATAGACCATAATAAATCTGTTTATACAGCGGAACCTTTTGAAAAAGGTTTTGGTCACACTGTTGGTAATGCCCTTCGTAGGGTTTTGCTTACCTCCATTGAGTCCTACGCCATCGTCGCGCTTCGCTTAGAGGGTGTTTCACACGAGTATACGGCTATCGATGGAATCATCGAGGACATGACCTCTATCATCATCAATTTCAAGGGTGTACTTTTAAGGAAGATCCCTCTTGAAGGTCAAGTTTCGACACGCGGGGTAAAAAAATTTTCCATTCAGTTGAATGTCACTAACGAGATGATACAGGAAGGCAACGGAAACTATACCGTCCAGGTTAAAGATTTGTTTGCCGATTCTGAATTTGAGGTGATTAATCCCCATCACAAACTTTTTACTGTGACAAAACCACTGACGCGTCATATCGATTTCAAAATTGCTCTTGGTAGAGGCTATTGTCCTTCTGAAAGGATCCACATTGCCGATCCTACCTTTAGCGAAATTGTAATCGATGCAGCGTTTTCACCGGTTAGGCACGTTAATTATTTTATTGAAGGGTGCCGTGTTGGTGGTGAAACGGATCTCGATCGTCTGGTAGTTGAAGTTACAACTGATGGAAGGATCACACCTGATGAGGCGATGACGCATGCTGTGCAAATTCTTTCTTTGCACCTGAATGTTTTTGATCCCCTCAAAATGCAACAGATTACTTTTGACAATCCCGAGAAGGAAGATTCCTCTGATCGGGATGCAATTATGTCAAAATTGGGACTGAAGATTTCTGAAATTGAACTATCTGTCCGTTCGACTAATTGTCTTCACGGGGCAAATATTTCGACTATTGCAGAGCTAGTTTCAAAAACAGAGCAAGAGATGCTCAAGTTTAGAAATTTTGGAAAAAAATCACTAAACGAGATCAAAGCTAAACTTGAGGAGATGGGACTATCTCTTGGCATGGATCTAAGTAAGTACGGCATCGATCCCGAGCAAATCAAGGAGTTTTTCGGCGGTACAGACCTTTCGGATTTCGACGAAGACGAAGATTTCGAAGATGACGAGGTTTACGAGGATGATTCTCTTTCAGAGGATGAACTAGAGACAGAAGAGGACGAAAATGAGGCATAGAAAACGTAGCGAAAGACTTGGCAAGACCTCTTCACACAGAGAAGCCATGTTAGCGAATATGACTAAAGCGCTGGTTATGAAAGAATCGATTGAAACGACTTTGCCAAAGGCAAAAGTTCTACGCCGCTATGCGGATAGGGCTATAACCTTAGCCAAGGAAAATACCCTTTCAAGCAGAAGGTCCCTAATCGCAAAGTTAAGAGTCCGGTTCAATGCGCTCACCACTAAAGAAGCGAGAGCTGCTAAAAACGGTGACAAATCATCCTTTAATGACGATCGCTTCGTTATTGAAAAGCTGATGAACATACTAGGTCCCCGCTTCAAAGAGAGAAACGGTGGATACACACGCATCATTAAAACAGCCAATAGAATAGGCGATGATGCAACGATGTGTGTGATTCAGTACCTTGAAGCATAAAATTCTTTGAAATATTCCCCCTTCATTCCTATGATGGGGGAGTAATTCATTCTTGGAGAAATCAGTTTTGACAGTCAAAATCGGAATCAACGGTTTCGGTCGTATCGGAAAGATAGTTTTTAGACAGCTCTTTGAGCGTCTAAATGGTACTAATGTTCAATTTTTTATCAATGATTTAGCTACTCCTCATCAGATCCGCTATGCTCTTAAATTTGATACAAATTATGGACCTTTCAACTATCCTGTGACTGCATTTGAAGGCGGTATCCAAGTCGGTGAATTGATGGTGCCTATCTTGAGCGAAACATCGCCGGAGAATATACCCTGGGATGTAGATATTGTAGTTGAATCTACCGGACGCTTTACAGCTTTTGACAAGGTGCAAAAACACAAGGCTCGCCATCATGTAATTGTAACGGGTCCCTCAAAGGATATTCCAATGGTGGTTATCGGTGTCAATGACCAGCTCCTAGAAGAAAATCATAGAGAGCTATCTATTGCATCTTGCACAACAAATTGCCTCGCACCACTGGCTAAAACCATCCATGAGACTTTTACCATAGTAGAAGCTCTCATGACAACCGTGCATGCGTGTACGCAGAGCCAACTATTAGTAGACGGCTACCGGCCTGATTTTCGTGACGGTAGATCTGCATTTCAAAATATTGTACCCTCCTCTACGGGGGCGGCTAAAGCTGTGGGTCTCGTTTACCCTCCACTTTCGGGTAAACTAACGGGGATTGCTTTCAGAGTGCCCGTTTCCACTGTTTCAGTTGTCGACTTAACTGTTCGTTTTGAGCAAAAAACTTCATTGGAAGCTATTTTGAACCATTTGATCCATGAACAATCAAATCGTTTAAAAGGTATACTCTCAGTGTCTAAAGAAGAGGGAGTATCCTCCGATTTTAAAGGGGATTCGCATTCATGCATTGTGGATGCTTTTTCTTGTGTGCAGCTCAACGAATGTTTTTATAAATTAATTGCCTGGTATGACAACGAATGGGGCTACTCAGCCCGTGTTTGTGATGTTATCATCCAGTGCTTAAAAAAAATGGATAGATAATCTGTGAATTTTACAAGAGAACCAATAATAGAATCGATAATCTCAGCAAGAGATGGTTATAAATTATCGATCAAATCTACAAAATTCAATGAAAATAAGGAAGTCTTGGTTGATGCGGTAGAAATCGTATCTTTTGGCAGCTCACAATTTTTTCGTTGCCAAGAGAAACCTAAACCTTTTATTTTCCCTGTAGCAGATTTTGAGATTTCCGAAGTTAAGGAAACCCGTTTTATACTCAAAAACTCGAGTCTAGAAAAATCTGTTAGGATCCAAAGCTCCAAAGAGCACCTTCATAAAACATCCAAAGATGTACAAGAGGAAGAGTTTGTAGTAGAGCAAGATCAAGAGGAGGAGTTGCTGGAGGAATCTTCTGAGGAGACCGCTGCTGCGCCCCGTGAGGATAAAAAGTCTAAGCGAAATAGAAGAAAAAGAGATCGTCAAAAACAACAACGTTACACACCTGAAGAGGTTTTACACGAGGAAGTCTCCACTGAGAGTGACAAAGGAGGGGATACCAAGGATGAGACGCTTGTTTCATCTCCTACGAGCACAACGCCCAAATTTATCTCCCCCCCTCCTGCGCTCATCATCAGCTCCCTCTCCCATCGCAAAAGCGAGACAGTTCATCAAGAATCTGTTTTACCCACCTCTCCATTAGAGAACGCTGATGCTCAGTTGCGAGAAATCCCGCTCAACCCCACACCTGTTGACCACTCTGTTGAGCGTGAAGATTTTATTAAAAAGGAAAATGCTTCCATAGAATCTTCGAACGAGATATGATATCCTCAAAACTTTTTCCCATCGCGCAGGTGGTGGAATGGTAGACACTAGGGACTTAAAATCCCTTGGCCTTTAGGCCGTGCAGGTTCGACTCCTGTTCTGCGCAATAAAAGCCCAGAGGTTAACCTCTGGGCTTTTTTATTTACATCCTCATATGTTAAATTTCATCTCTTTCATGAAAGCCAAACCAAAAGTCAGGTCAAATATTTTGAGTATTTATTTGGTTAGGGTATAGGCTTAATTTTATTAATCCTTAAGGACAAAAAATAAAAGTAGTCTGGCAGGAAAAGTACTATAGAAATGAAGGGATAAAGACAAAATAATATAGAAAGCAACCATAAGGTTGCTTTCTATAAGTTTAAGTTAAAAAGGAGGCGATTTTTTCAAAGAAACTTTTTTTCTTCGGAAGGTTAGCTGGACTCTCGATTTGCTGAAAGCGTCTGAGAAGATCCTTTTGTTCCTCATTAAGATTGACAGGGACTTCTACGAGGATGCGCACCAGGAGGCTTCCCTTCGATTTAGAGTGGACATTTGGGAACCCTTCTCCTTTGATCTTGAGAATTTTTCCGGTTTGGGTCCCCTCCGGAATAACAAGTTTATAGCTTCCGCTAAGGAGGGTTGGGATCTCCTTTTTAGCTCCAAGGGCTGCCTCTACAAAGCTTACAGGAAGGTCAAGGTAGAGATCATCCCCCTCGCGCACAAAAACATCATGTGATTCCACTTTGATCGCAACATAGAGGTCTCCATTAGGTCCTCCATGCAAGCCTGCGTCACCAAGACCCGGCATACGAAGACGCATTCCGTTGTCTACCCCGGCAGGGATATTTAATTGAACCTGTTTTTTTGTCTTAACCCGACCGTGGCCATGACAGGAGAGGCATGGATTCTTGATGATTTCACAAGAGCCGTTACAAGTAGGACATGTGCCGGACATCGTGAAAAATCCTCGAGACTGCTGGATGTGTCCTGTCCCTTTGCAGGTCGGGCAGGTCTGGATATCAGATGCCGTTTTAGCGCCGGAGCCGTGACAAGATTCGCAAACTTGCGCTACTTGGATCAAGGCAGTTTTTTCAACACCCTTCGCTGCCTCCTCAAAGGAGAGATTCAGTGAAATCTGCTTACTTGCTCCCTGTTGAGGGTACTTTCCCCCTTCGCCCCCCTGGGATTCAAAACCAAAAAAACTTTCAAAGATGGATCCACCCCTGCCTTGTCCAAACGCGTTCATAAAGGTATGCAAAGCATCCTCCATGCTCGAACCATACTGGCCGCTGAATCCCCCTTGCCCATTTACCGCGTCGGCTCCAAATCGGTCGTATGTTTCTCTCTTCTTTTCATCGGAGAGGACTTCATAAGCCGCTGATATTTCTTGGAATTTTTTTTCAGCTTCCTTGTCCCCCTGATTTTTATCAGGGTGGTAGGTGACAGCTAGTTTTCGGTAGGCTTTCTTGATCTCATCTTGGGTCGCACTTTTTGCAACACCAAGAACTTGGTAGTAATCTTTTGACATTCGATAAATGTTTTATGGGCGGTGTCTAAGAGCTGCTTTTTGTTTAATTTTACGTCTTTCGGATGGCTTAAGATAGTAGCGTCTTGCACGAAGAGTTTTCATAATGCCTTCGCGATCTACTTTTTTCTTCAAGTGACGAAGAGATCTATCAACTGTTTCACCCGGACGTAATTTAACTTGAATCATGAATTTTTCCTAATGATTTGGCCCAGATTATAGGGGATTGTCTTACGAAAAGTCAACCATTTTGGCTTATAGATGATAAAATCCTTGTCTCTAGGGTTTTAAGGGGTTTAGCGCGGGTGCTTGACATATTCAATTTTTAATTTTTTAGGATCGGTTCACTGTTTGTTTTTAAATAAATTTATTTCACGAAAACCAAGACTTTTTTTTGCATGCTTGGTATGCTGCTTCACATTTTTTTTCTCTAGGGGTTGTTGGAGTAAAATAGACTTTGCCCCCCTCCTGGATGCATTCGGCTGTATATGCTAGCCCAGAGCGGGCATCAAGCAGCAAAGCCCCCTGAGATTGCTTTTCCTCTATTTGGTTTAAAAAGTGGGAATAGGTGATCAGCGGGACGTTAAGAATTGCGCATATTGTAAACGCAATAGTAGCCCCCAGTCTAAGCGGGGGTAAGGTTTCCAGCCCCTTTAGGCATGGCAACGGCTTGAATTTTTTTTCTTGTTGGGACATAAGAGCATGATTCTGAGTTGGTAGATTGCAAGACTCTGGTGACCCTATTTCGCCTAAAAGCTTTTTTACGATTCATCATGATTAAAAACCGAACCCGACTGGTAACTTAAGTCTATAAAGAGGACACATAAAAGATTAAGTTAGCAAAAATTAGTAATAATTGGTCCAGAAAATGGGGTGGGGGCCACACCTTTTTACAATCCAGTGTGAGAAATTAGAATAAAATGTTTGGTAGTCTACACGAAAACGTCTCTCTGGAGCTAAGATTGTTCGTTTGAACCACCCATATAGTTAAAAAATACCTTGGAATAAAAAAACCAAAAAGAATACCGCGAAAAAGCAGCCAACTCCTAGACCTGTAAAAACAGGTCCTATTTACATGCTTCCCCTGACCAAAAGGCCCTTTTATCCCGGGATGGCCGCCTCTTTGACGATTGAACCAGGCCCCTTTAAAGAAGCGTTAAATCTTATGAAGAAGATAAGCCTCCTATCGGGGCTCTTTGACATAATCAATTTTTAATGTATCAAGAGGGGTAAACGCGTCTTTTCGGTACAACGAGCCAATGAAAAATCCTAGCCGATTCCTGTTAGCGGTTTGGGTGAAAGGGAGATCGATTTTAACAAGTTCGGGCAAACTAAAAAAGACCTCTTCTTCTTCAATCAGAAAATCTGATTGGTAGGCGAGTCCCGATCTAGCATCCAGGTGGATGCGGCCAGAGATTCCCGTCTCGGGAAGGAATCCCAAAAAAGAGGGATAGGTGATCAAAGGGACCTTTTTTGCAAGAGCGAGAGCTGTGGCGATAGAAGCGGCCAGCCTAAGGGGGGTAAAAGCGCCGGGTCCCTTAGGTATAGAGACAGCGATGAGCTCTCTTTGGGTTTTTTCTACAAGATTGTGAGCTAGAGCAGGGAGCGCGGGGTAGTCTAGAGAGGCGCACGCCTCCAGGATCTTCCCGGTCTGGTCTATAGTGAATATATTTCCGGATTGGTAGCTTAGATCTATCACAAGGATGCACATTGTCGATAAATATAGCGAAAACTTGTGATATTTGGTACAAAAAAGGGTGGGGAGACACTCTCGATCTTAAGGAACTAAAGATTAGGAAATTAGAAATAAAATGTTTGGTAGTCTACACGAAAACGAGTCTCTGTGGTAGGATTGGCCCATTGAATCACTAATTTAGTTGAAAAAAGACCTTGGAAAACAAAAATCATAAGAAAAAAGCCTCGAAAAAGCAGACGCGCTCCTCTTTAGTCAAGTCGGGACCCATCTACGTGTTGCCTTTGACCAAAAGGCCCTTTTTTCCCGGTATGGCGGCTTCTTTGACAATCGAGCCCGGCCCTTTTTATGAAGCGCTCAAGTCGATTGCTAAAACGGAAGATCGTTATGTAGCCCTGTCGATGTCTAAAAAAGAAAATATAGGGATCTATACTGTCGGGTTCGACGATCTGCATCCGGTAGGGGTTCTGGCAAAGGTTTTGCGGGTCGCCCCGCTTCAAGAGCAGGGCGCTCAGGTTTTTCTAAGTGTCGAGTGCAGGATTGTTTTAAAAAAGCCAAAGGCACAGTCCAAACCTCTAAAAGCCTCTTTTATACCCCATTTTGACCACCCGGAAAACGAGGACGACGAGCTCATAAAAGCCTACTCAACCAGCATTTTGACGACAACAAAAGAGCTCCTCAAGTTAAACCCTCTTTTCAAGGAGGAGTTGCAAGTTTTTTTAGGTCATTCCGACTTTACCGATCCGGGGCGCCTTGCAGACTATTCCGTTGCGCTGACGACCGCTACTAGAGATGAGCTCCAGGAGGTTCTTGAGGCATTTGACCTGAAGGTCCGAAGCGAAAAGGCCCTTTTGCTGTTAAAAAAAGAGCTTGACCTCAATCAGCTTCAAAATACTATTACCCAAAAAATAGAAGCGAATATCTCGAAGTCTCAAAAAGAGTATTTTTTAAAAGAACAGCTTAAGACGATAAAGAAAGAGCTGGGACTTGAAAAAGACGATAAAAGTTTTGATGTTGACAAGTTTGAGAAGCGGATTGAGAAATTACAGGTGCCGGCATCGGTACTCAAGACAATACATGAAGAGCTTGACAAGCTTGCCTTTTTGGATGCCCAGTCGGCTGAGTACGGGGTGTGCAGAAATTATTTGGACTGGTTGACGCTTATTCCTTGGGGGATCAAATCCAAAGAGGTTTTTGATGTGGAAAAGGCAAAACAGATCTTAGATAAAGATCACTACGGTTTAGAGGATGTAAAAGAGCGCATCCTTGAAATCATAGCTGTCGGGCAATTAAGCCAAACCACACGCGGGAAAATCATCTGTCTTGTAGGGCCTCCAGGAGTTGGAAAGACAAGTATAGGAAAATGCATAGCGCAAGCGCTAAATCGAAAATTTTTCCGATTTTCAGTAGGTGGAATGCGTGACGAGGCGGAGATCAAAGGGCACAGGCGTACCTATGTTGGGGCGATGCCCGGAAAGCTGGTGCATGCGCTGAAAACGACAAAGACCTCTAATCCTGTAATTCTTATCGATGAGATAGACAAGATAGGCAACGGACACCACGACCCCTCTGCTGCATTGCTTGAGGTGTTAGACCCCGAACAAAATGCTGATTTTATTGACCATTATCTGGATGTTCCACTAGATCTTTCAAATGTTTTATTCATCGTCACTGCAAATACGTTGGACACGATACCGACTCCGCTTTTAGACCGCATGGATGTGATTCGCCTTTCGGGTTATATTTTAGAGGAGAAGGTACAGATAGCAGAGAGGTACCTGGTACCGAAGAACAGAAAAGAGTCGGGACTTAAAGCAAATCAGATCAAGCTGAAGCCGGGTGCAATTATAGCCATCATAGACGGTTATGCAAGGGAAGCTGGGGTACGTAACCTGGAAAAGCTGATTCAGAAAATAATGGGTAAAGCTGCAAAAGAGATTGTGCTGAAGAAAAAAAATGCGGTTGTCATCACCCAGGAAAATCTTATCGAGTATCTAAAACAACCCGTATTCACCCAAGATCTTTTATATGAAGACCCACCGGCCGGAGTAGTCGTCGGACTTGCCTGGACCAGCATGGGTGGCGCTACATTGAGCATTGAGGCGGTAAAAACCCCTCACGCTGACAAGACCATTATGAAATTGACCGGAAATCTTGGGGAGGTCATGAAAGAATCGGCTCAGATAGCATGGACTTATTTCATGAGCTCGATTGATAAGTTTGCTCCTCATTACCGTTTTTTTGAAAAAAGTGAAATACACATCCATGTACCTGAAGGGGCAACCCCCAAGGACGGCCCGTCGGCCGGTATAACAATGGTGACAGCCCTTTTTTCATTACTTATGGATGTGAAAGTGCTTAAAGGTTTGGGGATGACCGGAGAGATTACCGTGACTGGAAAAGTGCTTCCTATCGGCGGGGTTCGAGAGAAAGTAATCGCTCTTAGACGCTCGAAACTGGACCACCTCATCCTCCCGAAAGAAAATAAGAGAGACTTTGGCGAACTTCCCGATTATCTAAAAACGGGAATTCATGTAGTATTTGTGGATACCTATGAGGATGTGTTCAAAGTTGCATTCGATTACCCCAACAATCAACGGATCCAAATGGCATCCCCATCTGAGCCGTAAAATTATTGCGCCCGAAATTCTGCCATTAAAAATGGCCGAATTTAGGGAAAAAAAAGCTATAATTATTACGCTTAATGGAAGTTTTGATCTTTTGCATGCCGGCCACCTTAAAATTTTGTCCCACGCCTATGACTTAAAAGGTGAAAACGGAATCTTTATTGTTGCTCTGAATACGGATGACTCGGTGCATAGGTACAAATCCGTCTTAAGGCCGATAGTTCCACTTGAAGAGCGGCTACAGATGATGGCTGCCTCGTTTTTTGTGGATTATGTCACCTGGTTTGAGGAGGATAATCCGATAGAGCTCTTAAAGATAATTCGACCCCATATTCATGTAAACGGCTCTGAGTACGGTGAAAATTGCATAGAGGCCGAAACGGTAAGAGAGGGAGGGGGGGTAGTTTCCATAGTTGAAAAAGCTCAAGGATTATCCACCTCAATGATTATTGAGAAGATTTTATCTCTAGGTAAGGTAGATGGTTAGGTTTTTTTCGTTTTTGATGATAGCTATCTACTTGTTGGACACTTATCAGTTTTTTGTGTTGTTTTCGGGTGCTTCCGAGTATGTCCAATCGATCATGCCCCTCACGCCTATCAAAACGTTTCTGTTATTTCAGGATTTTCCCCTAGATAGGCAGCTCTACGAATTGCTTTTGGCACAAAGTAATGCAGGATCCTTTGAGTCGCTGACCCCTTCTGCGCAGTCAATTCTTACGGATATTCTTCAAGAGGGCAGACAACAAGGAACTTTGAACCTTCCATGGTCTGAGCTTTCAATTTTAAGGGGCCAAGTGTTTAGGTTATTCACGCCGGCCCTTTTGCATGCCAATCTGATCCATATTTTTTTTAATCTTTTGTGGTTTGTCCCTTTGGGCTCTATGATAGAGAAACGAGCGGGTCCACTTCCCTTTTTGGCTATTGTCTTAATCACAGGGATCGCAGCAAATGTAGCGCAGTTTTCAGTGACTGGCCCACTATTTCTTGGAGTTTCGGGTGTTGTTTGCGCGCTTGCAGGTTTTGTTTTTGTGAGGACCAAAAAGGCCCCTTGGGAGGGGTATCCGCTTTCCAAGTCGGGAGTAGGATTGCTATTTATTTACATAATTTTTCTTACTTTAATTGAGATTTTCGGTAAAGTTTTTGTGTACTTAAGTGGGACAATGGTGGTGAGTCCAATAGCAAATACAGCGCATTTGACCGGCCTAGTAGCCGGAGGGCTTTTAGGTTTCAATCGATGGTTTAGGTGTTCATCTTGAGTTTACGAGAATTGACGATTTTAGGATGTGGTTCGCAGCAACACACACGTGATAGAAACCATAATGCTTACCTCCTTCGTTGGAAGACGGAAGGGTTTTTATTTGATCCGGGTGAGGCGACCCAGAGGCAATTTATTTTTGCAAAAATAGCACCTACTGCAGTTACCAGAATTTTTGTTAGCCATTTCCACGGGGATCATTGTCTGGGACTTGGAGCTATGATTTTGAGGCTGAATCTTGATAAGGTTCCGCAGCCTATTCATATTTACTACCCGGAGAGCGGAAAGCGTTACTTTGACAACTTGCGATATTCATCTATTTATACACAGACCATTACGATAGTGGAGCATCCGGTAAAGGTCTCGAAGGAGATGACCCTAGTCGATGAAACAGAGGAGTTTTTGATCTACGGCTCTCTTTTGAACCACGGAATCGACTGCATCGGGTGGCGTATCCAGGAAAAAGACACGCGCAAATGTATAAAGGAGAAGCTGAAAGAAAAAGGGGTTCATGGCCCGATGGTCAAAGAGCTCCTGGACAAAGGGGTGGTAGTGACCGAGCATGGGCGCGTGGATCTAGATGATGTGTCGTATGTCAAACCCGGCGACAGTGTAGCGGTAGTGATCGATACTTTAAAGTGTGCCCAGGCGGTCGAGCTCGCCCGGGATGTAAAATTACTTTTGATTGAGTCTACTTATCTAGATAGTGAAAAAGAGTTGGCGGAAAATTATAAACACATGACTGCCACTCAAGCTGCCCAGATAGCGTCAGAAGCCGGGGCCAAAAAGATGGTAATGACCCATTTTTCCGCAAGATACTCTGAGGAAGAGGTTTTTGAACTGGAAGCGAGGCACCATTTTACTGAGTCCTACGCAGCAAAAGATTTGAGAACATTCACCTTTTAAGCGGCTGCACACGTGCCCCGTTTTTTTTGTAACATTTGAGGCGTAATCCCTTTTTTTAAAAAATAGACCAAATAAAAAAAATCTATCTATCTTGTAAACAAAGGACTATTTCACTTGAAACCTTAGACTCATTCGAGTGCGCTCTCGGGATTTTCAGCGATGTGAGCAAAATGGTCGATAAGAGAATTACGCTCTTCGGAACTAGAAAAAGCGATAAGTTCCTTTAATAGAGATCGCATTTCTAAAGGATTATTGGAATCGATAAGATGTCTTGCCGCCTGATAGTAGGAGGCCTCAACACCCTCGGCCTCGAGTTCCTGGTCCATCATATTTTCAATAATTTTCGCATTTGTTTTAAGCTCTTCTGTCATTCCCTGAGATTTTTGAACTTTAGATGCAGTTTCTTTCAAGTGGACTATATTTTGAGCGATTTTCTTTAATAGCTCTGGATCATAGACAGCTTCTTTAAGACGAATCAACCTGATAAATTGCCTAAGAAAAATCTGTAGTTGATTTTTTAAGTCATCGTGCTGCATAGGTGCTCCCTTATTTATAAGTCACACTAACAAAAAGTAATTCTTTTTGTAAAGGGGGGTCATAAATAGGGAAAGCGGGTAAGATTTTTTGGTTGATTTATAGAGAGTAGGTCCTGTTTGATTGACACGTAAAATATTCTAAATGGGAAAAATAACGCTCCTCCTAGTGTCAAAAGAAATAGGAAAAGAGGGGAACTCCATCTTTTTAATGGGGGATGGTCCATTTTTAAATAGAAGGGGGTCTGGGCTATGGTTGTAACAAATCTTTCTAAGTTCTTCGGGGCTATTTCAAGATGATAAGCAGTCTGAGAAATATCCCTCAGGATCAGAAGGGGGGCAAAAATAGGTTTAAGATCTATTTCCAAGTAAATGGAGATCGCATCTTCTGTCCGATAATGGATTAGCTGGGAATTTTGATTTTCAGGATTTTTTAGAATCCAGCCTGTATTTTTTAGGAAAAGAGTCTTTAATGAGGGTGTCGGACTTGCATGTGGGGAACAAGCCTCATGAAGGAGATTTTTATCGTGGTCAATCAATTGGATTTTTTCAATAAAAGGCCAATTTTTAAAAAAGGAATCGTCGACTTTACCGATATTGTCTTTGTGAATTTCAATTAGGGACCGGGCAAGCTGCTCAATATGGCAGAGATATTTTGTAACACCTTCTAAAGCGATCGAGTCGTAATGTTGCTGGTTTTTTTCTTCTATTTGCAAGTTGTGTTGCCAACTAAGGTGCCAGGTCGATATAACGGCTGTTGAAGCTAAAAGGGTGCCATAGCACAACCATCCGGTCCTCCCGTAAAAAGCAGAATGGGTTGTTAAAAGACTAATATGGAAAACAAGGAAGAAAAATATCGTAAAAAAAAATAAAATTTTGAGTTCTTTATTATAGGGGACGATAGCACGCACTACAAGGGGTTCATCCAACCCGAAAAAGTTTTTTTCTAAAGACGTTGCGTACCCCCAAATGGTAAAGTGTCCTTTCTCCTCTTTTGGAGTATCAAAAGAGCTAAAAAATGGGAAGGAGCTTTTGTCCTCTTTAGATTTCAAAAAACTGAACTGAAGATTCTTGCTTGGTTTAAGAAAAATAGCCTCAAAATCTTGAACTTCTAATATCCGCATAGTTCCGTCATAGAGCGGGATAACACGATAATAAGCGGGGATTTGCGTCAAGTGCGAGGTTTCTTTGATCCATGAAGGGGTCGAGATCATCTGAATTTTTTGCGCCAAATGGTTATTGTCCAAGCCTAATTTTTTTTGTGGTTCAAGAATTTTCCAATTAGAATCCGAAAATTGGACTCTAATTGGCCATTTCGACCCTTGGCGAGTCAGTTGTCCTAAATAATTTTTTTGTCCTAAAAGATCCAATTTTTGGAATTTTTGATCCAATTCCAAGAAATATTTTTCAGACTCCCTTTTGAGAAATGTTTTGGATTTTGGCGCCACCTTTTGAATGGACTCAGAAAGCATCCAAAAAAAGGTTGCAAATAACACTAGAAAGAGGTGAGCTGCATATTTTCTCATCTCCTGTTTCTATTTCAAATGTTCCCTTTTTTGTAAATAACCGTTTCGAAACCTAGATATAGAACGGCTTTTGTAGAGGATTAAACTATTAATTTCTGTTTAAATCTGCTAGATTAAAAAAAATTAAAAAGAGAAGAATTTAAATGTTAGGTCTTTTAAAAAAACATACTTTAGTTGGACTATTCGTATTTTCCCAACTGTATTCCCAAACCTTTTATGTAGAGTTTGATCCCTACAATAAGTGGAATATAGACGGAGAATCTCACTATCAAAAAAAATATGGATTTAGGTCTAAAATTTTTCACGACTCCCGAGTTGCTTTCAATTATAAGCCTCAAGTAGCTTTTTACCTTTTAGACATCAAGGAAAAGTATAAACTCGAAGCGGCTGTTGAAACGGGAACTTTCTATGGATTTACGACTAGATTTTTAGGGAACCTGTTTGAGAGGGTGGATACGTTTGAGGTTGATATGTATTGTCTTTTGCGTGCAGAAAAAAGAATGAGGGGATTAAAAAATATTCATCTTCACCATAAAAGCTCAGGAGATTTCCTTGGGCCCCTTTTAGAGGAAAAATTAAAATCAAAAAGGCTCTTTTTTTACCTTGATGCACATTGGAATAATTATTGGCCTTTAAAAGATGAGTTAAGGCAAATAGCCAAGTCTCACAGAGACAATTGTGTGATCATGATCGATGATATTAAGGTCCCCTTGAGACCTGAAATTAGGTACGATTGTTACACAATAGACGGGGTATTCCAGGAGTGTTCTTATGAGTATGTCGAAAAAGAGCTAGCAGAAGTCTTTTCAGACTATAATTTATACTACTTGATTGTAAAAGGGGATCATGGAGGAGCGCAGCTATTGATCGTACCTAAATGCTTTGAAAATTGATGGTGATCTCTGAATGACAGATTTTAAAAATGAAGATTATTTTAAAAAATAGAATTTTGATCTTTTAGGTGTAGCTATTACGGATCGCGCTTGCGATGATCGAAAAAGCGTTTGCTACATTCAGGGAATTCTTTAGACCAACGAGCGGTATTTCTACAAGGTGGTCTACTTGGGACAAGATTTGGTTGGAAATGCCGAACTCTTCGTTTCCAAAAATTAGGGTACCGCCAGTCAAAGGAAATTTAAAGAAGGCGTAGTTTTCGGCACTTTCCCCCGTCTCAAGAGCAATCCAAGGGCGAGGGAGGTCTTCAAGTTTGGCATTTTCAAAAATGGGGACATGAAATTCGGCCCCTAGGGCTGTTTTTGCTATTTCCTTATGGTGCTTTGAAGGGCAAAATGGGGAGAGATGGATCGTGCCGAGTCGAAACGCCTCCGTGGTTCGGATGATGCTTCCAAGATTATACGCAGACCGGATCTGATCTAAATAAATCGAAAACGGTAAAAAAGGTGCCTCCTTTTCCTTGTGGTCAAGTCTCCTGATTTGCGGCAAGAATTTTGGCGTTTCTTCGTCCGGTTTCACCAATCCCATTAAGGAATGGTAGAGGTGGGACAAATCTTCAAAAGAGCGGGGCATTGGGGATATAGAAGGATCGTAATCCCTAAAACGGGCGTAGTGGTCAATCGCATCCTTATCATCGAGACTAAGATAAACACGACGCACAAGTTTTGCCAAAATCCTTTTTTTTGCCGCTGAGTGCAGAGCGAGGAATTGGTATTTACCGAGTTGCCTTAGATCGTACTTCAAGGTATTCCTCAAGTGTTCCTTTGAAAAAGTGGACCCCATCGGGTTCAATTGAAATAATGGATGTTGCGACGCGATCGATCAGGTCTCTATCATGCGAAGCTATTACAACGGTGCCGTTAAATTTCTCCAATCCGTCGCCAAGGGCAGAAACTGATTCCAAATCCAGGTGGTTATTCGGTTCGTCCAAAATCAAAACATTCGGTTTGCTTAAAATAAGATAGGACAGAATCAACCGCGCCGTTTCCCCTCCGGAAAGTTTGTAGGTTTCTTTAAAAACATCGTCCCCAGAAAAAAGGAGCTTTCCTAAGCTGCCGCGGATTTCCTGGTCGTATGCACTCTGATTGCGCCCCCTTAACCAATCAAACATTGTCACTGTCTCTTTTTTGTTTACGATATCATGGTGTTCTTGCGGAAAATAGCCGATCTTTACGTTTTGACCCACCACGAGGTTACCTGCTGTGGGTTCGATGATTTGAGCTAAAAGCTTAAGGAGAGTCGATTTTCCCATCCCGTTGGCCCCGATGATTCCCACTTTGTCCCCCCTGGAGATATCAAAGTTGATTTTCTCAAATACGGAATTGCTGTCGTAGGTTTTTTTTAGGTTTTGTCCCTTAAAAATAGTGCTTCCGGCTCGTTCCGGCTCATCGAACATAATGAAAGGTCGGGTGATATTGGTCCTTTTCATCTCCTGAGGCTGCAGACGTAAAATTTCCTTTTTCCTAGATGTTGCCTGGCTGGAGCGTGTCCCTGCACCAAATCGCTGGATGAAATCTTGAAGCTGAGCAATTTTCTTTTCCCTGGATTTAGCGTCTTGCTGCGACCTATCGCGAACCTCCATTTTAGTTTGCACCATCTGGTCATAGTTGCCTGGGTAAAGAATGATGGTCTCATAGTCGATATCTGCTATGTCGGTCGCTACCGAGTTAAGAAAATAGCGGTCATGGGATACAACAATCAACGTCCCTTTATAATCTTTTAAAAATTCTTCAAGCCACGTAATAGAATCAAGGTCCAGGTGGTTTGTCGGTTCATCCAGCATCAAGGCTTCCGGATTTCCGAAAAGAGCTTGACATATCAAAGCGCGAAACTGAAAATCTGAAGGGACATTCCCCATCAAGCTATCAAATAAATCTTCCGGAATCCCCATCCCGCTGAGCAGTTTTTCAGCATCACTGTCGGCCATGTACCCGTCTTCTTCAGCGATGATCTCTTCCAAAGAGCCTAGGCGCATTCCTACCAGGTCGGTCATTTCCACCTCGTAAAGACGATCCCTCTCCTCGAAAGTGGCCCATAGGCGTCTATTCCCCATGATAACAACCTGCCTTAAAGAATAGTCTTTATAGTCATGGATGTTTTGTCTAAGGTATCCGGTTTTTTTGGGAAGCGCTACCGTTCCCGAGGTTGGCTCTTCCAGACCCATAATGATCTTTAGAAGAGTCGACTTTCCAGCCCCGTTGGGTCCGGTAATCGCATAGCGGTGCCCTTTATTCAAAGCAATGGTAACATCTTCAAAAAGAGTGCGTGTCCCGACTCTTTTGGTAATTTTAGACAGTGTAATCATAATCAATAGAAGACTATAGCAGGTAGAAGGAGGGTTTTCAAGGTGCAAATTTCGAGGTTTTTAGAGTTTTTGAAAGGGGTAAAGCGAGTCAGCCTACATACGTTGAGGGCCTATGAGTCGGATCTTCGAGCTCTTCATAATTTTATTCTTGGCAAGCCACTGGAACAGGTGTCAAAATATGAGATACGCTCTTTTTTGATGACGCTTCATAAAGAAAATATTTCAAAAAAAACGGTAGCTAGGAAAGCAGCCTCCTTACGTAGCTTTTACCGCTACTTGGTCTTACATGAGGGCCTGGAAAAAAACCCCATGGAGCTCATCGATCCAATCAAGCAAGAGCCCTCTATCCCCAGAGCCGTATCCCGAGAGGAGGTGGAGTTGCTACTCAATTCTGTCGACCCATCGACATTCCTAGGGCTGAGAGATCGTTGTATTATGGAATTATTTTATTCGTCGGGGCTCCGGTTAAGTGAGGTGGAAGCGCTTGACTGGTCTGATATTTCGTTTCAGGACAGAATTTGCCTAATAAAAGGAAAAGGGAACAAATCGCGTCTCGTCCCATTCACAGAGACGGTAAGAAATTGGTTAAAGCTCTATAAGGATCACCCCCAAAATGGACTGGGAGAAATGGGGGTTGTTTTTGTGAATAAGTTTGGGAAAAGGATTAGTTCCCGTTCGATCGACAGAATGTTTAAAGAGTACGTCCTGAAATCCGGCCTCTCTTTGCATATTACCCCCCACGTTTTACGCCACTCCATTGCAACGCATTGGCTCGATCGGGGAATGGATTTAAAATCCATTCAGGAAATTTTGGGGCACGAGAGTTTAGGTACTACACAGATCTACACAAAGGTAACTAAAACCAAAAAGCAGGAGATCTATCAAAAAACTCATCCGCTAGCGATGGGAAAGATAGATTTAGAAGGATAGCTTTTGGAGGAAAGGGGGCGTTCAAAAAAAGGATAATTGTTAAAAAAATTTGAGGGGGCTGTAAGCCGGATTCTGTAAAAGGCAAAAGCCTTTACCCGTCATTCCTCTGGGAGCTCTGTCACCAGAACCCTCTAGCGAGTTAACGAAAGGACGGTCGACGAAAACCGATTTTCCCTTCTCTCTTGCTTCGGATGGGGTTTGCCTCATGCACCAATTACTTGGTGAGGGGTGGCTCCTGAAGCCACCGTTTCATCCTGTCGCTTTTATATTTCTATAAAAACGCGGTTTACTTTCTGTTGCACTTTCCGTAGCCTTGCGGCCCCCAGTCTTTCACTGGCATCCCTCGTCTGTGAAGTCCAGACTTTCCTCTGATGCGAAATATTCGCATCAGCAACGGGTCACCCCCTCAAAAAAGGTGCGTATTAAACCTTCAATGCGCGACGGCGTCTACGCTTTGTGGTTGTAGCTTCCCCTTCAACTTCTGTTTCTGGCAGATAGTGGATACGGGAGCAATGTTCACAAAAAATGAGCTTGTCGGCACGACGAACAAGGTTTTCGTGTTGAGCAGTCAGGCTGATATGACATCCGCTGCAAACTCGGTTAACGAGAGCAACAACAACTTCGTCTTTTTTATTGGATAAAAGGCGCTCATATACAGATAAAATGTGGGGATCGGCATCTTCAGCCAGTCGAGCCCGTTCAGCTTTAAGCTGGGAGCCCTCTTGGTTGATCTCGACGATTGTTTTCACGATTTCCTGTTCCAGTTCTTTGGAATTGTTGGTCGAGTCTTCAAGGCTTTGCTTTGTTTTTGTAAACAGTTCCTCTTCTTGAAGGCGTCGCTCTTCCAATTGCTGGAGCGTTTGGCTCAATTGCGCTTTTTCTCGTTCGGAGGAGGTAATCTCTTTTGTTAAAGAATTGAACTCTTCAAGCTTTTTAGTAATGGCTTGTTGAGCTTCAAGCTTTTTAATTTTGAGCTTTTCTTCCTCAATCTTTTTTTCGACAAAGGCGGTTTCGGAGCGGAGCTGATCCAACTCTTTTTCCCTGTCGCCTAATTGATTTTTGAGCTCGACGCGCAAAAGGCGTATTTGCTCGAGTTCTTTTTCTCGATCTTTACGAACGCGGACGAGCCGGATCATTTTCATGTCGAGTGCTTGAATCTCGAGGATATTTTTAAGAGTTTCACTAAGTGTCTCGGGCATAGCTTCCGTTTGACTAAAAGAAATGGTCTGAAAATAGAATACACCCTATATTCATATAGATCAAGCAAAAATGTCAAGGAGGACCTTTGACAAGGTTAAAGGAATTTTTAGACTCGGGAGTAAATCCCGATGAGCACCTAGATACGATTGCGATGCTCGCCTCTTTGGACTATATAGAAAAGGGCTCGCCTAGGATTGCCAAATCTATCGAGCAGGAGCTGGTGGATCAAAGAAATTCTTTAAAATTGATCGCATCCGAAAACTATAGCTCTTTAAGGGTGCAGTTGGCCATGGGGAATTGGCTTACCGACAAATACGCCGAAGGGATCCCTTTTCAGCGCTACTACGCTGGCTGCCAAAACGTCGATGAAGTAGAGAGCTATGCGCAAGAGCTTGCCAAAAAACTTTTCAATGCGGAAAGTTGCACGGTCCAGCCCCATTCAGGCTGCGATGCCAACCTTGCGGCGTACCTTGCCATTTTAGCTGAGGTGATTGAGAATTCCAAAGTGAAAGAGTTGGGCAAACCCCTGATGCAAATGTCCCACAAGGAGTACGAATCTGTTAGGCAAGATTTTACAAAGGCTCGTATTTTAGGGATGTCTTTGAAAGATGGGGGGCATTTAACCCACGGCTTTAGAAATAATTTTTCGGGGAAACTTTTTGATGCCTATACCTACGGCGTGGACCCTGTGACCGAGCGGATTCATTATGATGCGCTGCGCACGTTGGCCAAGGAGGTGCAGCCGCACATCCTCGTGGCAGGTTACTCCTCCTACTCGCGCAAAGTCGATTTTTCCGTCATGCGCTCCATCGCCGACGAAGTGGGGGCTGTTCTTTTGGTGGATATGGCCCATTTCTCCGGTCTTGTGGCTGGGAAGGTTTTTGAAGAGGTTTACGATCCGGTTGCCTATGCCGATGTTGTGACAAGCACGACCCACAAAACACTTCGTGGGCCTCGCGGAGGGATGATTCTTTCTAAAAAAAGATTCGAGGAGGGGCTGAAAAGAGTTTGTCCGTTGGCTCAAGGGGGACCTCTCGAGCACGTGATTGCAGCCAAAGCTGTCGCTTTTGAAGAGGCTCTCTCAAAAGAGTTTCAACAATATGCACACAGGATTGTCGAAAATGCAGAAACTTTGGCTCGCCATTTTTTGGACGAAGGGGTAAGGGTAATTACAGGCGGAACCGAAAACCATTTGCTAGTGTTGGATGTGTTTTCGTCCTTTGGTCTGACTGGAAAAGAGGCGGAAGAGCGCCTTTACAAATCGGGGATCATTGTCAATAAAAACGCGATCCCAAACGACTCTAGGGGGGTGGTGCAAACTTCGGGTATTCGACTAGGAACACCGGCGATCACGACCCTAAATATGGGTGTCCAGGAGATGCTTGAGGTAGCTAATTTTATTGTTCGTTGCCTAAAAGGGGGAGATCCTGCCAAAATAAAAGCTGATGTGCAGCGATTGAAGGCGCGTTACCCTCTCTATAAAGGAATCAGTTTAGGAAAACTATGTCATACAAATTAATTGATACAATCCATGAAAAACGGTTGAACAGCCGTATTGTAATGTTACATGATGCGGTGATGCCCGAAAGCTCCAAACGGGTAATCGATGAGCTTTTATATTTGAATTCAATAGATCCCAAAGCTCCCATACATTTTATGATCAACAGTCCGGGAGGATCTATCAGCGAAGGGTTTGCGATTTGGGATGTGATCAAATCTTTTAAAAACCCGGTGAATACGATTGTCTACGGCTTGGCCGCATCAATGGGGTCTGTCTTGTCTTTAGTCGGTGGAAAAGGGCGCCGTTTTTGTTTTCCGCATGCGAGAATTATGATCCATCAGCCAAGGATTGGAGGCACATCGCAAGGGCAAGCATCGGATATCAAAATCACAGCCGAAGAGATCATCAAGACCAAAAAAGAGTTGGTGAAGCTCTACGTTGAGGCAACGGGTAAAAGCCCTGAAGATGTTGAGAGAGCTTTAGATAGGGATTACTGGCTCACAGCTGAGGAGGCGGTTCGATTCGGGCTTATTGATAGGATTATCACAAGTATTGACGAAATCTGACCATGTTTTCTTTTGCCAAATACGTGGCTGCCGGGAATGATTTTATCGTTTCCAGAGAGCTCCCTGATGCGATCGCTCCTCTATGTAACCGCAGAGAAGGGATCGGAGCTGACGGCCTTATTTGGCTTGAAGAGGACAATGTCCATTTTTTCAATCAAGACGGATCAAAGGCGTATTGTTGCGGAAATGGACTTAGGGTTGCTGCTGTATACTCGGGCAAACAGAGGCTGAAAACTGCTTTGGGGTGGCACCAAGTAGAATTTTATCCCGGAGGCTGCAGAGTCTCTTACCCTGATCCCTCAGATTATCATAGGGTAGTCGAGGTCGAGGATCCTTGCAGCGTCTTTCATTCTCCTCAAGAGGTGAATTGCAATTATGTCAAAGTTTTAAACAGAAACCACGTCCTACTTAAAACCATCGAGAGGGGTGTGGGGGAAACCCCTTCTTGCGGCTCCGGAGCTATTTCAACTTTTTTGAAACTTTTCAACTATCGTAAAGTCGAGCCTAAAATTTTGGTCGAATTTACCTCCGGAGAAAAACTTTCAGTCGCCTCCCGTGATGCGGATGTGTGGCTTGAGGGGCCTGTGAGGCAAGTGTTTGAGGGGAAAATAGGATGAATATCATTTTCTCCGATAAGACATACCAGGTCGAGATTGACGGCACATGGGTTTTTTTGCAGTTGGGCGAAGGGAGAGAAGCTGTCGACCGTTTTTGCAATTGTGATAAAGCCTCCCAGGAGGGCTACTGCGAACACATTGGTCTTGCGATCGATCGGATCTATGGAAACACCCCCTACCCTTTACATAAAAGATATGGTGGCTCTTTAGAGGAGCAGATCGCATTTCTTTTATACAGGCGCCATGGGATGAAACCCGCTTTTGAACAACAAGAGGGATCGGTTTTACTCAAGTTGCAGGAGAGGATCCATTTTTCTTTGGATTGCTCCACGCCGGAAGTTAAAAAAAACCTATTTGATCTACTGACAGAGCGCGTGGAAGAAAACGAGGCGAATTCGATAAAGTTTTCCAATTTACCGATGAAAGAGCTGGAGCTTTTTAGGCGCCGCAGACCTTCGGACCGATTAAGTTTTGAATTGAGCCCTTTTCAGGACCTTTTTAAGACCCTTTTTACTTTGGAAGCAAAGCTAAGGGTTGAAGTTGAGACCGATAGGGACAATTTGCCCTCAGCACTGGTCTATAAAAAAGGGGGCGTCCAAATAAAGATTACGATGGGACTCTCATCATGGGCCCCTTTTATCCCTCTTTTACAAGATGTAGACAGCAATATCAAAGTTTATCCCTACCGGGACCGCCAAATCGAGACATTTCGATTGAATCGGGGAGGCGGAACGCTGGAGATCCATACAAAAAAAATCCCGATGCAGATTCCCGAAGAGGATGTAAAAGCGGAGGTGGGCTCATATGAGTGGATCAGCGGATTTGGATTTTTGAAAAAAACAATCGACCCAGTCCTTTTAAGCCTGATTATTCAAAAAAACGAGGTAGGCTTCTTTTTAAGCCGTAACTTGGATTTGGCGCAAAAATTTCTCAAAGAGTCAATCCATGTGAAACCCACAGTCTTGAAACACGAGCTGTTTTTTGACAAAAATCAATCCCTTGTAATCAAAGCCTATCTTTTTGAAAAAGGGGATCTGGAGAGAATTAACGCGCATCTATATCAAGGGTGGGCCTACCTGGAAAACAGAGGCTTTTTTAGGATAACTCCTTCGCCCTTCAATGAAGTCTGCCGGGTCATCAAGCGGGCCGATGTCTATTCTTTTGTGGAAAAACATCGGATGTGGCTCCAAGATAAGGCTGGTTTTCAAATCCACTCGTCGGCAGTCGAGGCGAGCTTGACATACGATATGCAGTCGGCCGCTTTGATCATTGAGCCTGAAAAAGAGGAGGGGCAATCGACAAGGGGGCTAATCGATTTTGGATTCATCCTTTATGTGGAGGGGACCGGTTTTTTTCCTAAAGTGCGGGGGATAAATGCAAAGTCGTCGATAAAAAAGGTGGTGCCGATAGAGGAAATTGCCGAATTTATCCGGGAAAATCGGGAGGAGTGTGAGACGATACGCGGCTTTTTTGTCCGCAAGCCCATTCTTAAAAGGTGCTACCTTGAGGTCGCTCTCAATAAGTTTGAGCAGGTTGTCGTTACCCCTGTCTACGAGCAGCACGAGGATCGGAAAATTAGAGCATTTAGCGAATTTCTTTACTTTGATAAAGAAGGATTTTACGAGGTCCCGATTGAAAAAAGATTACCCGAACGGTACACGGAACCCCAATTAATTCTTGCTGACGAGGTGCCCTATTTTATCACGCAGGAGCTGATTCGTCTTCTACCTTACACCGAAAATTTAGATCCAAGATTCAAGATTCCGCAAAATCTTCAACTTGTTTTAACCGAAGCCAAACAAGAGAAGGGGCGCTGGAAAATACGTCTTGTATACCGCTCGGAATATGGGGAGGTGTCGATTAAAGAGGTGGACCAGGCGTTGAGAGGGTTAAAAGGGATGCTGTTATCTCCTGCAGGGGCGATCCTACTAAAAGACCCAAGATTTCAATGGATGCAAAAGGGGCCAAAAAAAGGGGAGTGGATGGATATAAATCCCCTGGATTGGCTGAAGCTTAAGGTTTTTGAAAATATTGAAGTGGATGAAAAAGCCTCGCTCGACTGGGTCAATTTTTTCGAGTCCTTTGATGCCTCTACCCAAGAAGATCCCCCTCTTGAAGGTTTGAAAAGCACCTTAAGGCCTTACCAGCAGGTGGGAGCGCGGTGGCTATTTGCTTTGTACCGCTTCGGGCTAAGTGGTCTTTTATGCGACGATATGGGGTTGGGAAAAACGCACCAGGCAATGTCGATTATTGCAGCCATTAACAACGTACAGAAAGGGGAAAAGCCCTATTGCATTATCATAGCCCCTACTTCGGTGATGTACCACTGGGAAAAACTTTTACACCAGTTCCTACCCCATCTTACGGTCCGGTTGCACCACGGTCCGATCCGGAAAAAACCGGCGCTTGAACAGGATATCCTCGTCACCTCTTATGGCGTTCTTAGAAGCGATAAGGCCGATTTCAAGGGATTGGAATTTGATTTAGCAATTTATGATGAGATGCAAGTAGCAAAAAATCAGAGCTCGCAGATCCATAAAGTCCTTTTAAATCTGGATGCAAAAATGCGCATAGGGCTTAGTGGCACACCGATAGAAAATCGGCTGTTGGAGCTCAAATCGCTTATAGATATTGTGCTTCCGAAGTTTTTGCCCTCGGATGCCCTATTTAAAGAGATGTTTGTGAATCCTATTGAAAAGGGGCAATCGCAAGAGAGGGCGAATGTCTTGATGCGGTTGATACGCCCGTTCATTTTAAGACGAAATAAAAAAGAGGTCTTGCTCGATCTACCGGAAAAAATTGAAGAGGTGATTACTGTTGATCTTTCTGATGAGCAAAAAGAGCTTTATAAAAATATGTATAGGCTCTCTAAAGAGGTGATCGACCAGGAGATCGAAAAGGATCCCCATAAACAGGTCACCATCCATATTTTTGCCCTGCTCACAAAATTAAAACAGATTTGCAACCACCCGGCCCTCCTTTTGAAAGATGTGCCTAACTATACGCAACACCAATCGGGGAAATGGGATCTTTTTGTCGAGTTGTTAAGCGAGGCTAGATTGAGTGGTCAAAAAGTTGTGGTATTCACCCAATTTTTAGATATGGTAGCTATTTTTGAGCATCATCTCGAGTCGCTAGGGATTGGTTATGCAAAGCTCCACGGTGCTACTCAGGATCGCAAAGGTGAGGTGGAGCGTTTCCAAACCGACCCCGGGTGTGAAGTTTTTGTCGGCACAATTCAGGCAGCGGGAGTGGGGATCGACCTTACCAGCGCCTCTGTGGTGATCCACTACGACCGCTGGTGGAATTTTGCTAAAGAGAACCAAGCCACCGACAGGGTGCACAGAATTGGGCAGACTAGGGGAGTGCAAGTTTTCAAATTTTTGTCAAAAGATTCGATCGAGGAAGATATCGACTGGATAATTGAGAAGAAAAAGCAGCTAGCCGAGCAGATTTTAGCCTACGATAGTGCGGATGAAGATAAGCAATTGAGTCACGATGAGCTGATGGAACTGATGCGCCGGTTGGATCAATCTATGAAGCATATGTAAAATAAATTATATTTTACTACTTAGCCTTGCAGAGAATTTTATTTTATCCCCTTTTTCTTTTGTTTTAAGAAAATTTAGTCTATAATCGGACCCTCTTGAGAGGGGATTTTTTCACCGTGCCAGTCGTTGCAACTAAAAATACTTTGAACATCGTTATTGTTGGGCGCCCGAATGTTGGGAAGTCCAGTCTATTTAACCGCTTAGCCAAAAAACGGGTAGCTATCGTCCATGACGAGCCAGGCGTGACACGCGACTGCATCCATGCTTTTGCAGAGTGGGACCCGCTTAACAATTTGAGGGTGGTGGACACTGGCGGGGTCTTTCAGGGGGGTGCCTATGACACCTATATCCTCAGCGGTGCCGAAAAAGAGCTGCGTAATGCAGATGTGATTTTTGTTGTTGTAGATGGTCAGGTGGGGGTTCAGCCTCTGGATTTGCAGGTACGTGACTGGATTTTCAAATTAAATTTGAAAAAGCCGATTTTTACAGTGATAAATAAGTGCGAATCCTATGAGCTTGTGGACACCTACCCCTATAAAAAGATGGGGGGAAGCGAGGTGTTTGCAATTTCAGCGGCACACAATCGAGGGTTGGAGCCGTTACTGGATGCGGCCCTTTTAACTCAAGGGTTTACCCCCTTTGACCCGGAGGCGATCGAGCTAGAGGATGATGCACAGGATCCATTTGAACCTGTTGTGGGAGAGGAGGATTCTAGGCCAAAAAAACCTCGTATCGCTGTCATCGGAAGGCCGAATGTGGGAAAATCTACTCTATTGAATTCCCTTATCGGCCAGGAGCGTGTCCTTGTTTCAGATCTGATCGGCACCACCCGTGATGCAATTTACGTTGAAGAAGAGGATTGCGTATGGATCGATACGGCCGGTGTTCGCAAAAAGCAGCGTGAGACAACGGTTATCGAGAAATTTGCCGCGATGCGAACGGAAGAGGCGATAGAATCGGCAGACGTTTGCATCCTGTGTCTGGATGTACAACAAGGAGTTACAGATCATGACCGGCGTATAGCGGATATGGTCATTGAGGCCGGAAAAGGGGCTGTCGTATTTTTGAATAAGTGGGACCTTGTGAAAGCAATACGGATGGAGCACGTCATGCAGGCGATCAAACAAGATCCGTCCCTCAACTGCTTTATACCCGTAATCGGCTCTGCAAAGACAAGTCGCAATACCGATCAATTAAAAACAGCCTGTTTGAAAAGTTACGCATCGCGCAATCGACGTATCTCTACTGCTGAATTGAATAAATGGCTTAAAAACCTTTTGATGTATCAATCCCCCCCAAGCGTAAGAGGGCGACCGACACGTATTTCTTACTTGACACAAGTCTCTACAGCCCCACCGAGCTTTGTGATTTTCTGCAACCAGGAGGAGGTTGTCCCCAGTTATCTCCGGTATCTGGAAAATCGGTTCCGTTCTGAAATGGGCTTTGTAGGTACTCCAATCAGAATGCGCACAAAAAAGCGCGCGACCTGGATTGAAAGAAGGGAAAAATAATTTGTACCTTTTAAATCTAAAAAAAGAAATAATTCAAAAGATCAGTTTTATAAAGTTCTGAATTTGTAAAATTGCATTTTTGGAGATCTTTTTATGCGCTTCTTTTATTTAGGGTACATTTTAGTTTTTTGTAGCTTCTTCGGATCTCTAAAAGGCAACATTCTGGATGTGATGGAGAATAGATACATTTTCTTTTGGGACTTAGACCAGGAAACCACACGTTCGGGAGTGTTAAATTTTCAGGGTAAAAAGAGCTCGAAAATTCTTCTTATGGATACCGGAGTCTTTGATGTCGAGGCGAAAATAGAAGCCGGATATGAAGAAATCTATGCGCTTTTAGTAGAACCCTGTTGGATACACAACGAAAAAGTGAAACATTTTATAAAAAAGCACCACACCCTTTTTAAAAAGATTTTCACCTTTGACGCAGAACTCTTAAGTCATGATAAAGAAAAGTTTGTGTGCATACATCCTCTCACACAAGTAAGCGTCACGGAGTACAAGGTTTTTACCAAATCCAAGATGGTTGCGATGCAACCTCTTACCACAAAAAAGGGACGTTTTGAATACGATCTGAGGCACTATGTAGCGAGAAAGTTTCAAAAGTTTTTTTCTTCGATAAAACCGGCTTCTATTATGCTGCCCTTCCTTGATGATTTTTTTAATGACTTTCGTTACCAGGTTGCAATTGAAAACTGTAAAGAGCCGAATTATTTTACTGAAAAAGCCACTACCTGTTTTTTAACGGGCGTGGTTCCAATCTATCGAGGGTGCCCGAATCTTGGTGATTTTTATAATATGAAAGGGGTGATAGTTTTTGACACTCCCTCAGATCTGAAAAAAATCCTCTCAAACCTATCAGAGGAGGATTATCTGTCCCGTATGGATGCAATCCAAGAAAATTTCAAAATAGCTTACAGCAAGTATATAATAGATCATCCTAAAAATGGGCCGTTTCCCAAAGAATACTTTGCAAAAATTCTGGATAGTATTTTTCCTCCCGATAAAGTGTAGCAAAAAAATGGACTACATCTGTAGGCGATACGGTTTTTAAGGAATAGAGGGCTATGGGTTTACTTGGAATCGCTTTTGGCGGGCTCTTTAGAGGTGAATTTCGGATTGAGGCACCACGTTCTCAGCATCGGCGCTATTTTTCAAAACAGGTCATCAACGAATCGTTAAAGGTTTTAGAGTGTCTATTCAGGGCTATGGTTGTTTTAAGTACGGCTAAGAGATGCGAACGCCATAATCTCTTAATGATCGGGAGGGTTTTGCGCTTTCATGCCACAGCACATATTGCTATGGAGCTTTTTGACTTCATCTTTATTGCGAAGGCTTTTAGAAATGAGGTGGCGGAGATAGTAGGACAATTTACTGACTGAGGCTTGCATATTTTCATCTTAGAAAAGGACCGTTTGGCTCCGTAAAATGACAGATTCATTGTAAAGAAAGGTGCCGAAAGTTTAAACTCAGATGAAAAGCTAATAGGTTTTTTATTTCTACTGCCTTACAAACCCCTTATTTAAGAGTTCTCGACTCCCGATTGAAATGGTCTCTTTTTTACTCTTTTGTTGCAATGATCCTCCTTTTTTATTTTGCCGTGCTCCTGTTTGGGAGGTTGGCAACGGTATCCTCCTTTGAAACAATACTTAGGGAGCCGAAAACGGTCACTGTGAATCAAGAGGGGGAGTTTACCAATGGAGCCTTGGTTCAGTATAAAGGAGTCTCCTGGATGGCGGTGCGCAAGTTGGAAGGGGATAAATCTTTTATTTATATCGGCGCTTTTAGAAATGATGCTATTACCCAGATGCAGCGGCTTTACCTAAGAACCCAGTATGCAGAGGACCCACGATTGATCGTTTGGGAGGATCAACTCGTTGTTGTTTATAATGATCTTGTAAATAACAATCGTCGCATGCATTTAGCCATTCTTGAGCAAACGCAAAACGGATTTAAAGTCTCAAAAATTCAGCCCCTGGGTAAAGAGGGAAAGATGAAAAATACCGAAAAAAACTGGGTTCCTTTCGTTTTTGAAGGGGAGCTTTTCTTTCTTTATGAGACAAATCCCTGGACAGTCATCAAATACGCAAAAGGGGGGCCGTGTACGATCGTTTGTGAACAGGATCTGTTTATTCCGGGCGAAACGGCAAAATTATCGGGGGGGACCCCGGCTATCTTGCATGGGGAGGAGTTTATCTCTTTTTTTCATATCCGCTCAGGTACAACAAGGTCTTATATCTCCTGGAATCGGTACATCTATTTCATGGGGGCGTATGCCTTTGAGGCAAAACCTCCGTTTCTTTTGAAGCGTATGACCGTAAAACCCCTTTCCTACAAAAGTGCTTACAATCTATCCAAAAATCCTAAAAAGATCCTTTACCCGGTCGGTTTGACAGAGGACGGAGACGATTTTGTATTGACTATGGGGGTGAATGATAGTAGAACGGAATTGGTGAAAGTATCGAAAGAGAAGCTGGTCTCATTGATGGTTGGTCTCTAGGTAAATCCAGGTTTTCTAGCTGGATTCGTAACTAGGATCCCATTTATATTCTACGTTGTCTATCAGAATTTTTTTGTAAACCCAGGGGTCGTTGTTCTCCCGCATAAGTCGGTCGCACCCTTTTATCCAACCTTTCAGGGGACCAAAACGGCGGATGCTTAAAAGTGTATATCGGGAACTTGTGGGTCTAAAATGGCTACGGGGCCCATCGATTGGGGAGAGGATCTCCTGGTGAAACAAGATGATATTTTCAAGGGTTTTGCCGACGAAACCCTCACTCTCAGCTAATGAAATCTGTTTGGAGGGGTTTTGGACGAGAGCATGATCCTTTCCCCAGGGCTCTACATATCCCTTCACCGCTAAAAAAATGAGTAAACTAGAAACCATATTCCAACTGCATTAACGGGTATAATTTCTTATCTTCCATTACCGGATGGATAAGTGCCTCATAGAGGCGTTCATTGTACGTTTTCGCAGCCTGGCCGGAACCATAAATACTGCCGAAATACCATCCCGCCTCAAAACCTGTTGTCAAAATTCCGGCAGGAATATTTCCGTTTAGAAAAAAATAGGTTGCGGTCCCTATGAATAGGGCATTGATCGAAAAAGCGGTAGCAGCAGACTGGTATTGACCCAGGTAGGCATAGCCTGCTCCCGGGATAACCGCTAAAGTTTGAGCAATAAAGGGGGATTTCTTATGTTTGATGTAGGAGGTATGGGTCTCATCCAAAACCGATCGTAATTTTCTGGTCTTAGATAAATCTAACTGATCATAACTCAAAAAGTGGTGCGCTTTTTGGGTGTCGAAAAGGGCTTTTTGGATCGAAATATTCCCCTCTTTAGCAGGTGCCGCTTCCCGATTCAAAATAGCAAATGCTGTTTTGGTGTCGGCCGACTGTAAAGCATGACCGACAAGGATCGGTTCGGCTATTTTTGGGTAATTTTGGGCTAGGGCCTGGTGTACGCTTAAAGCTTTGTGCTTTTGTTTTGTGATTTCGTAGGCTTCACCCAAAATGAGAAGAAGATCTTGATAAGCTCTGAAATCGGGGTGTACGAAGGCAAGGGAGGAGGATTCGAAGGTAGAGACCAAGTCTTCATGTTTTTTCCCAAGGGCATAACACAACAGTGTGTAGTACTCTACCTCATGTTTTCGCTGCATGGTCAGAATCGGATTGGGTTCCTCGCTTAAGAGAAATTCCGCGCGCTGAAAAGAGGTGATCGCACGATAGAGATCGAGTCTTTTGGCAAAATGCACCCCCATACGATATTCTGTCGCCCACGAGGTTTCCAGCTCCTTAGGAGACAAAGGATCAAATGCAGATGGTAAAGCCTGCACCATTTTTTCGTGAACACTGTAATGAACGGTAGGGTGGATCTCATCCGATACCGAGGTGCACGAGAGCATGAGGGATAAAAAGAGGATTGCTACAGATCTAGTCCCTTTTGACAAGATCCACCCCGAAGTCAAAGGCTTCTGGATCGGACTGATCTCGATAGATGTCTTCTTGCTGCTCACTGATCTCCTTCCACTGCTCAGTTGATTTAATAATCTCGGGACGGATGAAAATGACTACGTCGGCATTTTCGTTGTCTTTAAGCGATTGGCTAAAAGCAGCACCAATCATGGGGAGGCCCCCCAAGCAGGGAAGACCCGATTTTGCCACTGTTTTGGTGTTACGGATTTGGCCGGACAGTACAACAAATGCTTTATCGGGAACATGGACACGTGTTTGCATGCTAGTTTTATTTGTCCTAATCCCGTTTACGGATTGAGTGTTTACATCATTATTGCTAGTCGTTCCGGTATTAGCTTCCTCTGTAATCTCTTCATCTATCTCTAAAGTGATAATACCATTATCGCCAATATTTGGGGTAATGTTTAGCGACACTCCTATGTTACGGTATTCAAGGTTCGCATTCGTTGTTTGTGAGATACCTGATGTGGTGATGATAGATCCGGTAAACGGGACGTTTTGTCCAACGAAAATTTGGGACATACGGCTGTCTTGAGCGAGAATTTTCTGGTTGAGGATTGTTGTTGTGCGCCCCTCTTCTTGCAAAGCTGTAAGAAGGGAGGTGAGGGTAAGGTAGGATTTTCCACCGTGAAAAATGATGTCGCCTATGATCCCCAGCTGGCTTGATGCTAGGCTAGGGAAGAGATTCGGCGATGGGCCGTTCACTGCATTGACACCCGATGAAGAGCCCCCTGCAGCTGTGGAAGACCCTTTTACAATGTCCTGGTAGTTAGGTAAGCTTGCAGCGTCTACTCTTGGATTGTTTGTTCCAGCCCCTGCAAATTTTCCTTTGAAATTACTGTAGCCACCCCAGCGTAGACCTATATCGAGAACGTCCCTTAAGGTTGTCTCGAGTACAAGTACCTCAATGAAAACTTGCTTAAGAGGGATGTCAATCGATGACAAAATATCTTTTAGCTTCGATAGGGTTTGCGGATCTCCTGTTGCTACTAGGGAGTTTGTCACCCGGATCCACTGCACAGAGCTGATAGCTGAAATCAAAGGTTCATTTTTAGTGTTCTTTGCGAGTTGCAGCTCCTCACCGATTTGTTTGAGAGCAACTTGGATATCGGATCCGGTATGAAAATTCAATTTGTAGTTTAAAAAACCGATATTGTCAAAGGACTCTATAGAGGTGAGGGGTTTATTTACTTCTACGGAAGGTGTATCAAATTCCTGTAAAAGTTTCATAATCTGGTCGATGGTTTCCTGCGTCCCGACAACTACGATCCTTCCGTTCAAAAACTGTAGATTATCTATAGACTTTGAAAGCCCATGATCGTTCACCCCTTTATTCGAGATGTGATCCATGTAGGTTTGCACCTCTTTGATCAGCTCCGGGCCGGACTTGTGCATAGGCTTGTAGTTTTGATAATTATCGATCACTTTTTTCCCGGTCATTCCGGGAATTCTTTGGTCGAAAGACTCCAGGAGTTTCTCCACCTTTTCTAGGTTTTCAGGTGTGCCGGAGAAGACCAGTATCCCGTCAGTGATTTTAGCGCCGTAGACTGTTTTCACCAGATCCGGATCTTCGTCTCTCATCTCTTTGGTGGTCGATTTGAGCTGTTCTAAAAGATCCTTAGCCGATCTAGTTTTTGGGGTATAGCTAAGAAATGTGGACGTCCCTACTTGCGAAATTTTCGAGGTAGTTTGCGTTTGCAAATCGATGGCATTGATCATCTCCCGAACTTTTCCGATATTGACCTCACTACCGCTGACGATAATCGAATTCGAGTTTTTTACGAGCTTGATCCCTTTGAGTGTCTGTATAAGGTTCGGATCTGCATTTCCGGAATTTTCCAAATCGTTAGCTATCCCCTGGAGCGATCGGATCATGTCGGCTGCGCTCATGTGGGTTGGTCTGTAGATAATATACTGCGTTGAGGAGACAGTATGGATGTCGAGTTTGGTGATGATCTCGGTCAGTTGTTGGATCACCTGCGGGGTTCCGCGAATGGTAAGCGTATTGTTTGCTTTGTTCCATTGGATATCTTTTACTGCCTGGATAAAGCCCATGTTTTCGGGTGAGTCGGGTAGCTGGGATGCCATTTGATCCAGTTGCTCTTCGACGAATTTGCCGGGGACATTTTGCAGTTTGATGATCGAAAAGCCGGTTGATACTACCGGCGCCGGGAGTTTCGTTTGCGAATCGATAGCATTGATCATGTCGCGAACTTTTCCAATATTGATCTCGCTACCGCTCACTATGATAGAATTCGAGTTCTTTACAAGCTTGATCCCTTTAAGTGTTTGTATGAGGCTTGGATCTGCGGTTCCCGATTTTTCGAGGTCGCTCGTGATCCCCTCCAGAGATTTGATCATTTCGGCTGCGCTCATATGGGTTGGTCTGTAGATAATATACTGCGTTGAGGAGACAGTATGGATGTCGAGTTTGGTGATGATCTCGGTCAGTTGTTGGATCACCTGCGGGGTTCCGCGAATGGTAAGCGTATTGTTTGCTTTGTTCCATTGGATATCTTTTACTGCCTGGATAAAGCCCATGTTTTCGGGTGAGTCGGGTAGCTGGGATGCCATTTGATCCAGTTGCTCTTCGACGAATTTGCCGGGGACATTTTGCAGTTTGATGATCGAAAAGCCGGTTGATACTACCGGCGCCGGGAGTTTCGTTTGCGAATCGATAGCATTGATCATGTCGCGAACTTTTCCAATATTGATCTCGCTACCGCTCACTATGATAGAATTCGAGTTCTTTACGAGCTTGATCCCTTTAAGTGTTTGTATGAGGCTTGGATCTGCGGTTCCCGATTTTTCGAGGTCGCTCGTGATCCCCTCCAGAGATTTGATCATTTCGGCTGCGCTCATATGGACTGGTTTATAGATTATATATCGCGTCGTTGAAACAGTATGGATGTCGAGTTTGGTTATAATCTCTTGGAGCTGTTGGATGATTTGCGGGCTTCCGCGGATGGTGAGCGTATTATTTGTTTTGTTCCACTGCACGTCCCTTACTGCCTGGATAAATCCCATGTTTTCGGGAGTATCGGGCAGCTGCGATGCCATTCGATCTAATTGCTCTTCGACGAATTTACCGGATACATTCTGCAGCTTGATGATCGTAAAGCCGGCTGATGATGTCGTCGGCTGGTCGATTTTCGAAATAAGATCGGTGATTTCCTGAATAGTGTGTGGTGATCCCTGGACAACGATAGAATTAGTATCTTTGTTCCACTTGAGTGTATCCATCGCATTCAAAAAATCGCCGTTTGCAGTGTCATCCGGGATATCTTTTGCCATCGATCGCAACTGGTCAATCACCATTTTTCCAGATGCGAACTTGAGTTTTAAGATGGAAAATGTGAGATCCGATTTCACCAGTTGCGGTGTGTCTATGGTTTTGATGAGACTTTGTACCTTGCTGATTTCAACAGGTTCACCAATAAAAAGGATGAAATCGGGAGCGATCAAAGTTGCATCGTTCATAAGCTTAGTGAATCCGGTTGAGCTATACCCGCTTGTTTTCGAATCCTTAGATATGGCTCTCAGTGCGGTCGAGATTGACTGGATGGAACGGTGGATCCCTTTATAAAGATAGATGTTACTGTTTGTGATCGAACCTTGTTGCTTTGAGGCTTTCTCTTCGATCTGCTGAAAGAGATCTAGCACCTTTTCAGTGAGTTCTTGACTGCCGACAATAAAAACCCTTTGCGTCTCCTCCTGAGGAAGCAAGGAGTAGCTTTTCTGGCCGCAAATGGTGTCTAAAATAGGTGCTGCAATCGAAATAAGCTCTGTTGGCTGGAAAAATACCGTTTCGTAAGGAACGCTGACCGCACCAGTCTCCGGTTGATCGACTGCTTTAACCAAAGAATCGATCGAGAGGATATTCTGTATAACATCGGATATGATGATAAGCTTCCGCTCGGGGAATGCTCCGATCACGCATGTGGAGGATAAATAGGGCTGGAGTAGAGTCAAAATTGTCGCAACGGGGCTATTTCTAATTTGATAGATTTTTGTGACTATCGGAGCGACGGTTTCCCCTTTATTAAGATTGGACCCAAATAATTGGGGCATCTCTTTGATGTCCGGATTTTGGTGAATGACGAGCGTTCCGTTTTCTTCAAGGATGCTGAATCCCTGTATTCTCAAGATTTGCACGAAACCCGACACAATCGTTTCTACGGTCATCTCTTCATCGGAAACCAAATTGATCGAAAAATTCAACTCAGCTGGGTTGAATACGAAATTGAGCCCGGCTATTTCGCTGAGAAACCCAATAAATTCCTCGACTTTCACTTGGCTGAAATTGATTTTATAACGCGATTCGCGAGACATTTTTTGTTTGGGACGGCCCCAAGCGTTCAGCCCAAACGGGATGATCGATGCGGTCAAGCAGTAGAAAAGTACATATCTTTTAAAGGCCGGCACCATATGCCCCCTACATAGAAAAATATCTTAATTATTGCAATAGAGCTCGTTAGAAATTGTTCGTAACTATGAGAAGAACAATAAAAAAATAGAAATCACTCAACGAATAGGTAGCTAAAAAGGGACCGTTTCATCACCGATTGGATCGCAATCGAGTCGAAAGCCAAGGTCGTAGAGCTCTTTTTCTAATTGTTCAGCATCGTGAAACCAGATAGCATTCCAGGATTGTTTTTTTGCAACGAGAATATTTTCTAGTTTATCATCGATGAAAAGACACCTATAGGGCTCAACGCCGATTGTTTCAATGACAAACTGGTAGGCCTCTTTTTGGGGTTTGCGTAGCCCGATCTCGTACGACAAAATCAATTCCTCGAAGGGCTCATAATAGCCGAGCTCTTTGTATAAATCGGCTTTGTGTTTCTCAGTGTTCGAAAAAAGAATCACATTTTTTTGTTTCTTGAGAGCTTGGATAATTTTAAAGACTTTCTTATCTATTAAAATGGAGCCTTTGATCTCTTTTTTAAATTGTTTAAGAAAAGAAGAGGGCATCTCTTTACCAAAATTTTTGAAAATATTTTTAAAAAAAGTTTTATCCTCAATCCCCTGTAGAAGGGCTTCTTTCCTTTCCTTCAGAATTTCTTTTGCAGTTTCTTCGCTAATCTCCAGCTCTTGAGACAAAAATGCCTCCACAAGCCGCGTATCCTTTTGGACGACAACATTTCCGAAGTCAAAAATAACAGTTTGGACTTTATTTGCAGGGGTATCAACAGTTCCATTTGCCTTGCCAAATAGAGCCAAAGGGAGAAGAAAGAGGGAAATCATAACTATTTTTTAAAATATTCAATAAGTATTGCTATTATATAGCATTCAAAAGAAAAAGACAAATAAACGAAAAGGGAGGGGGTTCAGTCAAGACGGCGGATTACTAGGGCTGCGGGGGAATTCCCTATAGAATTTTTTTGAAAGATATCCTTTGTAAAGGAGTCCGGTGATACCTTTGTGAGTTCCAGTTTCCTTCCGTCGATTCCAATTATAATTGTATCGAGCGAATCGAGACGGTCCTGGATGGGATTTGGAAAGGGGCCGCTGTTACCGAAAAGGCGGCCGGTAGCCTCAAGGGTACGCAGGGTGTTTGATGTATACGAGTGGTGGGCAATAAATGCGTTCCCAAACGAGAAAAGGTTGAAAAGGTTTTCTGTCGTGCTCACATGCAAAAGTTGCAAATGTAGTAGATAACTCGCACTATTCTCGAGCCGCTCAAGAAATTTGGAAAGGGAAAACTCATTTTTTACCGTCATCCACTCTAAAAGAAGCTTTCCCCTTTCCATGACAGTTTTGAGCTCCAAAAGAGATTGCATATCTGTTTCTGGGCTAGAGGCTATCAGCGCAAGATAAGAGCCGTCAGGCAAAATATGATGCAAAACGGCGTAGTTTGCCCCTTTGGGGTTGAGGTTGAGGGCCAATTCTACCGAAAGATCCATCAGCGCTTTGGGGATGGGAGCTATCAGCAGGCGCCTGCTCTGTTCTATGCTTTCAAGGAGATCTTTCAATGTGTCTTCAGAGCTCTCCTCTTTTGCCAGAAGGCCTTTTTTGAGATAGACAGAGAGATCTGCTATCATCTCCATCACATCCTCGTAACGACCGATCGGGTCAGTCTGAGTGGCTTTTTTTACTATTTCGCGCAAATGCTTTGGAATGAGCTCCAGATCGATCCTTCCAAGAGAGACTCGCCCTAAAATAAGTTCGTAGAGAATGACACCCATAGCATAGACATCGCTACGGGTTTGGACTTTCTTAGATCCCCCTCTTGCCTCCAAAGGCATGTAGGAGGGGGTTCCATAGAGAGGCCCTTCTAAAAGTTCCTCTTGAGTCCCAGCGATTCCAAAATCGACTAATTTGATTTCGGATGTCTCTGTGATCAGGATGTTCTCTGGTTTTAGATCTCTGTGTACGATCCCTACTGAATGGAGATACAGTAGGGCGTACAGCGTTTTTGTGACGATTTCAATCGATCTTTTTAGTGATAACGAGCGTTGCAAAATAAATTGCTTCAAGGAGATTCCGGGGACAAATTCTACCGCTATGTACATCCCGTCTTCATAGGCCCCCTCGCCTAAATAGCGGACGATATTCGCGTGGGAGAGCTCTTTTAGGATGGCCCCTTCCTTGAGGAAGATTTTTTTTCTTTCCGGATCTTTTAGAACATCGTGGCTTAAAACTTTAAGCACCGCCAACTCCCGCTTTTCCTCATCCATACCCAGATACAGGCGGGAGAGCGCTCCTGTTGTGAGAAGCTTCTCTATACGGTAGGGGCCGATTTTTCCCGGTAGATCTGAGGCGATCGTCTCGGCGCGCAATCTGACGGTGGGTTCATGGTAAAACTGGACCATCTATTCTATAACTTTGAAAAAAAGTTGCTGATCAAATTCGACAATTTCTCCACGGCGAAGGATCTGCCCGTTTAGCGTCAAATAGACTGTCTTTGGGTCCAGATCGACTTTAAGGGTACTCTCGGAGTTTAAATGGGCCAAGGTCTTGTAGGGGATCGCTATCGAACCCAATTCGATTTTGCAGTTGAGAGCAATCTCATCCAGAACAACATTTTTTTTGTGAGCTGTCGTATGAGAAGTCGTATGGTCCGCATGTGCCGTTTGTTCACCTAGCTCCTCTCCATCCTCCAAAAGATTCCCCTCATCTTCTTGATGTTCGAAACTCTTTTCATCATCAAAGGTCTCTTCTTCATCTTCATGATCTCTTGAGGACATAAATTTCTCCTGAGGTTTTATGGAAAGAGGTGTGAACCGGTGCAAATGAGCATCCTTATATTCGGCGCTGAGCAATAGGGTATCTTGATAGCAGATATGCACCAAGTAGTTTTTATCAAGGACCTCTTTTGAAATTGCCTCCAAATGGACAAGATCGAGCGCTTCTAGACTCTTGATCTCTTTTTGTGTCAAGCGGACTCCTCCTAGCACGATATGGACAGGCACATCGATGTCGGGATGATCCTCTTGATGCGAGACAGGATGGTGATGGTAGAACTCTTTGATCTTTTCTAGTGTTTTTACCGGAACAATAAGTCTTGGTGTTAAAGAAAGTCCGGGTATTTGCAAAAGAAAGTCAAAGACTTCAAACAACCCTTCAGAGGGTTGTGCGGTTGCTAATGTCATCGAGAGACCCTTGAAAAGATGCATCTCTTCTATCGCTGCCAACCCCTTGAGAGCTAAAAATTTCACGACCCCTTTAAGAATCTCGGTAGAGCTAGGGAGGTTCCCTTTCGTGAGATAAAGATGCCCCTTTTCGATATCTTGACCCCTAAATAAAAGGAATACAGGGGCCTTTATAGGTTCTAAATGGACTGCCTGCACGTAGGGTTCAGGCCCGAGTTCATGGTATACGGTGTCAAGATCTGAGGTGGAAATAGATTGCATCTCCACCAAAGTTTCAGCAGCGTGCAGGTGTTTTTTCAAAATGGGCTCCAGCTCGGCAAGGTGCAGTTTCGGGACACCTCCAAATGGAGAGGCGCGCACTTCTTCAGGCAACAGGAAACGGAGTTTTTTGATCCAGCTAGAATGCTTGTTCATATTCATTCACACGATACACAGTTCTTTGTTCTTTGCAAAGATTTTTTATTGTAGATGCATGCCGGGGGTTATTCTGAACAGAAGGAGGTAAAATGAGGCGCAATTCATAGGGAAAAACGGAAGAGGCAATCTGATTGTAGAGGTCTTGAAGACTTGGAATCAAAAGCTCCAGAGCTTTATCGGAACCCTGTATTTCTAATTGGATCTCCATTTGTGCAGTGTCGTAATAGCGCACTTCAAACTGGATAGTCTCCTCAAGAGTTTTGAGCGGGCTCGCAAGCTGAAACCTTGTTGCTTCAAATCCCTCTTTTTTTCGGCATTCAAAAGCTTGAAGAACCTGATGTTTTGCTTCAGTAAAAAAAAGATCTATTTTCTTTGATTCATCGTTTGGTTCATTCCCGGTGAAGGAAAGGAGCTGAAACGGGGAGGGGAGTTGAGGACACATAGGGAGAAAAAGATTGTCATCGGTATCAAAGGGTTTCGGAACTTTAGATGTCGATTCTTTTTGTTTGTAAGTACAAAGTTGCCTTGAAATTTCCATACACTTTCAAGCATAAGGATTATGGGGATTTGTGAGAATTTAAATTCTCATGTTTTTCCCGGAGGTTTTTGAGGCGGGCCAAGATGTACTCCCCTTCGACAGCATCTATCAAAATAAAGCTTTTCAGCTCCTCCTCGTAAGCAAAGGTATCCCCCGTACCGACATCAAAGTACCAGCCCCAAAGTTTTAACAGCCCCTGGTCGTATTTTTCTTTGATAAGGGGGAAAGTTTTGAGATGTTCGATCTGCTTAAGGATATTTTCTTTAGCCAAACTTTCAATAGACGGACATTCTTTTGGGTTTTGTCCGAAAGAAAGCCAAAATTGCAGACTTTCAGGGAGAGCTTCTGTCCCCCCCATAATCGCTTGCATAGCTCCGCAGTTGCTGTGGCCGCAAACAATGATATTTTCGATCGGCAACTGGCTTACAGCGAACTCGATGCTGGCCCGTTCAGAGCAAAGAACATGGTAGGGGGGGATAATATTTCCGGCGTTGCGAAGAACGAACAGGTGCCCCGGGTGCGTTGATGTGAACAAATTTGGGACCACTCGACTATCGGAGCATGTGATGAAAAGCGAGTCGGGCTTTTGTCCCATAGCCAGGTGGCTAAACCGGTTTCTGTAATCGCTTAAGTGAAGTTTTCTGAACTCTAGAATTCCTTGAACAAGCTTTAACATGGTCACCTCCTATAGCTAACAACCGTCTATTTAAAAAACGTTCATGGGGCAACTTGAAGATTTACTGTTCACCTTCATGTGGATCTCTTATATAGTCTTTTAAATTAGGGTGGGGCCTTTTTTCGTTAATTTTATCCTCATCTTTTTGCCCACCTCTCAGCTCCCTTTTTGAAGAACATGGCCTGCTTTGGCGCCGCTAAAGCTGACAAAAAATTTGAACCAATCTTTAAGAAAAAAGGTTCAATCTTAATTCAAAGACTATTCAAGCTACTTTAGAGTCGATTTTCGAAAAAAGATCGATTCTTTTATATCTGATTTAACATCAAAAAAGGATTTAAAATCCAGAGATAACATGGAAACTATTTGGTAAAGAGAGGGAAATTTTTCCCGTTTTCTATGATCCTTAGGGATGTGATAACTTTGCTTTTGGTGGTTCTTTCCCTATAGAGATGTTTTACCCTTTGCTTCTTTTGACCTGGGTTTCACGGCGACGGCGCTCCTCTCTTGTCTCACTAAGCAAAAGGGGCTTTTTAACCGAGATCTCAAATTGAGGGAGATTGCTGCGTAGCTGTTGCTCGAGTGTTGCGATATTGGCGTCGAGAATTTTTTGACCCTCGGGAGATGAGAAAAAACTGATGTTGAACGCGTGGGGAGCGGTGTCGTAATGTTCAATATCGATATGTGCCCCGTCAAGACCGGAATTAGGCACATGAAGAACAATCGATGTGGTGGTTTTTCCTTGAAATTGCATAACGGTCATCATACCGACGAGTTTTTGAAAGAGCTCAAAAACTTGAGGGGGAAATTGTGCGTAAGGGGGTGTTGTGGCAAGAGGGCTATTAGAGGAGGTCGCAATCGCGGCAGGAACCTGTAGAGGCTGAGGATCTTCTTGGGGTTGTTTTGAGGGTATAAGAGAGGGTGAGGGCAATACGGGCACCTCTTTTTCTTTTTTTTCTTTTTTGGAAACGTGATTTGGGACTTTTTTGTGATGTATAGAGACCAGAGGGGGGTCTCCTTCATGAGGTTGTATCAAAGGTGTACCGTCGGACTGTGGTGGGGCGGGTTTCTCTTTTTCTTTTTTTTCATTTTTGGAAACGTGATTTGGGACTTTTTCGTGATGTATAGAGACCAGAGGGGGGTGCCCTTCATGAGGTTGTTTCAAAGGTGTACCGTAGGACTGTGGAGGGGTACTCATGTGAGTTGACTCGGTTGGTACTTTGGGATGGGACGGATGCAGCTTTTTTAATTTTTGTTCAATAGCATCAAGTTCTTTGAAGTGGTCGTGCGATTTTTTATTTGCCAACGGAACTTCCCCTTCCTCCGAGATGTCGGTTGGGGTTGATGCAATTGAAGGCGGAGTTGACTGAGTTGGTGGGGAGGTATAAGAGGGCCCATTTTGGTTTTGGTCGGCATCTTTATTTTTTAAATTGATTGAGTCTTGATCTGTCGATGTAGACGGTTCAGAGATATTTTTAAAAAGATTTTCGTTATCGCCACCGTTATTGCTTACCTCCTGGGTAGTTTGTCGTGTAGCTCCAAGGGAGATTTTGGTGCTCTGTTTTTTCGACATCAGTTCCGAGAAAAGATCGGGTTTTGCCTCGATTTGTTTGTCCTCTTCCCCCTCTTCCTCGTCGGTTTGCCTTGTCGGATTACGTTTGTTTTGCTGTTGGGAAGCATCGCTATCGTCAACGCCCATCACCTTCTTAAATTTTTCTGGGGTAGGTGCATTTTTTCCCACCTCAAGGGGGTCTCGTTGCGGCTGGCCTGAAACGGGATAAGGATTTGGCATGCGACCTCTTGCTAGGTTAGATATTTCTAAAAAAAAATGCAGAGAAAAAAATACAAATCCAGGGTTGTACTTTTAGCACATAACCTACGCTTAAAGGATACATTTGAAAAAAATCAAGAGAGTTTTTCAAAGAGAGGGGATAAAACCCCTCTCTCAATCAAGATTATAGTCTTTTAAATAGTATTTAGGTCCGTTTTTAGGATCTCAGCGAGTATCTAAAAGGGTCTATTTTCCACCGGGTTTATATTTACGGGCTGTATGAATGGTAGTTCCGATCTCATCGGTCTCTTTGTTCTCTTCGGCAACTTCAAGGCGGCGCATATCGACCTCCCAATCCTCCTTGTGCAAACGCAATTTCTCGACATCCTGGCGTCTTTGTTCAAGAAGGACTCTAGCTTTTTCTACCTCATCAACCGCTTTTTTCACTTCTTTTTGTTGTTCAACAACTTTTGCATGCTCTTTTTTAAGCTTCTCTTCAACAACCACTTTAAGATACCGCTCTTTGATAATGATCTGATCGCTTGTGGTCCCTTTTTCCATCTCGTCCATCATTTGGCGGATTTTGTCGATTTTGTGTTGTTTTACGAGTTCAAGTTCTTTGGTGTATTGATCGAGCTTTTTTTGCTCTTTTTCGAGAAATTGTTTTTTTTCCTGTAGGCTCTTTTCAGCCTCTTCAAGCCGTTTTTTTTTGATTTGTTCGATTTCTTCGAGCGGATATTTCGGCTTTTTCACCTAAATAGGGCCCTTAGTTGCTGCAGGGTCTCTTCATACGTGGATTTTTCGGCGACCCCTTGCTTTAAAAAACGCTGCACCCTTTCGATATACTTGATAGCATAATCGGCGGCTTTATCAGAGCCCGGTTTGTACTCGCCGATACGGATCAAAAGTTCGTTTTTTCGATAGTTAGCTAAAACCTCGCGGATCTTCCCGATGAGCTCCATCTGCTCTTTAGAGCAGACATGGCTTAAAATACGGCTTGCCGACGAGAGGACATCGATCGCCGGGTAATGGTACTGCCGGGCAAGTTCGCTTGACAAAATAATGTGGCCATCAAGGATGGAACGAACTTCATCCGATACAGGTTCATTGAGGTCATCTCCGGCAACCAATATGGTGTAAAATGCTGTGATAGAGCCTTTATCGGAATTTCCCGAGCGCTCCAAAAGGCGTGGGAGTGTTGCAAAAACCGAAGGGGTAAAGCCAGCTCTTGCAGGGGGTTCGCCTGCGGCAAGTCCCACTTCCCGTAAAGCCCGGGCAAAACGGGTCACCGAATCCATCATCAAAATGACTTTTTTCCCCTGGTCCCGAAAATACTCTGCGATGGCGGTACCAACATAAGCTGCCGTCAAACGCATCTGGGCGGCTTGATCTGAGGTGGAGACGATCACAACCGATCTTGCCATCCCTTCCGGACCAAGATCATTTTCAAGAAATTCCCTAAGCTCGCGCCCCCTTTCCCCAATCAAAGCAATCACGTTCACATCGGCGCGCGCGTAACGGGCGATCATCCCTAATAGAGTCGACTTTCCACCACCGGCTGCAGCAAATATTCCGACACGCTGCCCTTCACCGCAGGTGAGGGCACCGTCTATGCAACGGATACCGGTAGAAATGGGAGTCTCAATCATTTTCCTCTTTAAAGGATCGGGTGGGGGAGACATGACAGGGTAAGTTTCTTGGAGGTTAAGAGGACCTTTTTCTTCTTCGTCCAAAGGGTTGCCAAGCCCGTCCAAAACACGTCCGAGCAACTCCGGTCCTACTTTGATATGCAACGTTGTTTTCAGCGGAACCACCTCGGAGGAGGGGCCTACTCCCGTCATTTCCGACATCGGGGAAAGAAACACCTCATCTTTTGTAAATCCGACAACCTCTGCCAATAAGGGGGTTCCTGGGCGTTTGATCATGCAAATTTCACCCATCTTCACTTCGGGTACGACCGCCTTGATCAAGAGGCCGACGATTTCGGTGATACGACCGTTCATGGCCGTCAGCGAGATCTCATCTAGCTGTTTAAAGACCGAGTCAAAATCCATAAAAAAGCCCGCTAGATCTGGGTGTTGAAAAGGTATTTGATGCCTTCAATTGCTTTAGACAAAACAATCGAAGAAAAATCCAATTGTTGCTGCGCCCGATTTAATTTCACCTGAGCCAAAAGAAGGTCTCCCGGATTCATCGTCTGTCCGTCTTGAGAATATTTTGTGATCATCGCCTGGGCACTTTCGAGCTGCTCTTGTCCGTCCCCAATCAAGGCGATAAATTTAGCTATAGGGTTCTGTAGCGCTTTAGTGTCTACGTCGGGACCTGTGTCGACACCCACTTTTTGTGCAGCTTCGCGGATGTTTGTATGGGCATCCTCAAGTTTGCTGCGCACTAGAAATTTTTGAGACGGTTTCAGTTTCAGGTTCGGGGTATTCAATTTTTGGTTGATGTCGCCCAGTTGCGTGGAAGTTATCTTCATTTGCTGCTGAACCGAATCCATAGTGGGGGGGCCACTAATATTGGATTGTGGAGAAAGGGCCTGCATAGGGGTGGGGCTTTGCTGCACCTTGTTTGCGGGCTCTTCTCTCATGTAATCGGCAAAAGGGCGTTTCCCCGCTTCTGAGCTGGTGTTCTGGTCGATCGGTGTCATACCGGGTATACTGGAGGGGTCGGAAAGTTTTGGGGGAACGTCGTTGTCTGCCATGGTTTATCTTCTTTTGTGGCTGCTGATTTCAGAGGGAGAGGGGGGAGCTTTGATAAAATTTTCGTAGAAATAACTGGCGTTTTCTGTCAATTTACGTATTTCGGGGTCTTTAGTTTTGTCATGTGTATTGTGAAGCATACTTGCCCCTTCTGCCGACATGTCGTTGCTGAATGTGAGGCACAATCCGAGAAGGGCCTGGGCAAACTCGTTGTGAGGCTCTTTTAAAAGGGCTTGTTTGATATGCACAATCGCAGGTTTGAGCTCCAATTTGAGCAAATGCATGTAGCCAAGGCCGATCTTTGGCATCACATTGTCCCGATCAAGGATTTCGGCCGCCTTGAATAATTTGACAGCGCTATCTTCATCTTGATGCATAATAGCCACAAATCCCGACTCAAGGAGAAGGACAAAATCTTTTTTGTGATTTTTAATAAACTGCAACATAGTGTCTCCTTACTATCCGCGCATATTCGAGATAGAGTTTTTTGCAATACCATTCAAACTGCTGATCACGTTAGATATGGAATCTCCGATTTGGGTCAAATTACCCATCATGAATTGCAACATTAAAAAACTGCCCGGGGATACCGAAGACATGTTTTTCGCCAATGATGCCACAAGACGCGCTACCTTGCCTTGAGCGTCAGTGTACTTATTGATCATCAGGTAGAATCCAATCTTATCACTTGGTACGGTCATACTATGCCCACCTAGTAGAATGTTTGAGGATTTTTTCTAGGGAAAGATAGCCGTGCAGAAGATGTCCTACATCTTCAAACTCTGCAGGATTTGTCCCGTTATGAATCAGAGTTTTGAGCTCTTGAATCCTTTTTTCACTTTTTTCCTGGATTAAGGCCTTTTTTTTTGGGTCTTTGAGTTCATTTTCCAAGTCGAACTTGAAAATTTCTCGCCCCGAATTATTTTGTCCCAACATGTCTTACCAACATTTCTTCTTTTAAGTCTTTAAATCTCATAAGTTAAGAATTGAAGTCAATTTTATATTTTACCCCATCCTTTTCCAGTAAGATCTCTTTTGATGTGATCGCTGTGATCAACATACCATCGAGCATTTTTCCTTTAGAAAGAATCCTGCCATTGATCAACACAAATGCCTCTATCCCATCTTTAATAGAGCTGCCATTCACTTGATATTTTGAGCTAATGTCTATTCGTGCTGAAGATTCACTTGTGTAGGTGATGATCGATTCGACATTTTCAACCCCTTTGATTTCGGTGATTTGATCGACGATTTTTTTGAATGTGCGTTCCTGCCCTTTTTCAACGGGTCCTGAAAGGACAAGTTCCCCCATTGAGTAGTTGAAGGAGACGGTTCCGAAGCCGCTTCTTGTAAGAATAGACTGAACCCTCTGTTGAATCAAAGCATTGATCACAAGCTCATTTTTAAGTTGGTTCAAATAGGTGAAATTGAGGGCTATGTACTCGAGAAGTTCGGCCTGCTGATCGATAGTTTCCAGGTACCCGCGCAAAACAAACTCTGCGGGCGCAATCGCCTGTATCAAGATTCCTTTCCAGTTTGGATTTGTTTGGATGAGTGCATTCGCATTTTGCCAGACTAGCTCATCGATAACCACTGTATCCTCCACATTTTTCAAAAAGGGGAGCTGATTGAGCAAAAAAAGCATCTCTTCATATTCCACTTCATTAAGAACATGACCTACCAGGAAAAGTTTTCCGGTAGGAGGATTGAATGTGTATTCGATTTTCGGATAGCGCTTGAGTACGGAGGCAACCTCATCTTTTTGCTTGCTGAAGGAGACCGGAATTTCATGGGATGAGAATAGTGATAGGAGGAAAAAGGTGGAGACGATTACGACAAAAGCCAGTGCGCCGAACCCAACGAGATGTTTGTAGGGGATCACCATTTTTTTGAAGGCCATTTCCCGACCCTCTTTCGTGTCGGTGTCTATCGGCTTCTCTTCAAAGAACGGGTTAAAAACTGTCTCTTCGATCATCTCTTTATCGATAAGGATCAGCTGCGTGGTGCCCAAAGAGATCAAGTCCTGCCCTTTGAGCTCGTATTGCCCCTCAATTCTACGATGATTCACGAAGATCTTATTGAGGCTCTCAAGGTCTTCAATTACGGGGATATTTGCACTGTTGAAGGAGAGGCGTGCATGCCTTTTTGAGACCGAAAGGTCGTTAAAAGCCACGTCGCAAGCGCCTTCATCTTTACCTAAAACAAGCGATTCTCCTTCGATTAGAGGGAATTCGGCGCCACTGTTAGGCCCTGAGATTACTTTCAGGTAAAAGCGTCCCGTTTGCTGCCCTTGCATCGAAAATTGAAATAGAGGCGCCTCTTTGGATAGAAATTCGTCGGCAAGCTTGGGTCCATTTTCCGATTCGGAATCCTCTTTTTTAACAAAACGGAATGTGTTCGCCCCTAGAGATATAAAATCCCCGTCGACAATCGTCTCTTTACCCTCGATCAGGTTTCCGTTAACTCTCAGGGGGTTTGTCAAACTAAGATTTTCTATCTCTATCCCATCTTCATTAAAGAGAAAAAGGGCATGCCTTCGCGATATGGAGGGGTCTTCTATTAAGCAGGTGGAAGAGTCGGGGTCGCGTCCAACAATTACCCGTTCTTCATCGGTCAAGTCGATTTTGAGCCCCTTGAGAGGCCCCTCTTCAGCTATGAGATAGTAACTCATCTATAACCTATCAAGTTGAAGGTAGTCATGCGCAATCTGTTTAAAAAAAAACAATCATTTACCATGAAATTGAGAAAACCGTTTGTTTTTTGTAACTTCTCTTTATCGTCAAAAACCCTTAAGATTGTCAAGCATGAAACATGGTTTGCCTCAACAATGAAGGCGATTTTTAACGGTTCTATTAGAGAGAATGTACTCTGAAAAGGATTTAAAAAACTATTAAAAATCATGATTTCTTTTCGAAATTGTGTTTCAGGTAATCCCATGCGTTGCAAAATTGCTCCAGTGTTTCCCAGAAAAGCTCTTTTGTCATGGGAGTGTAGACATACTGAGACAAAGTGATGTATTTTTCGTTTGGGTCCATCCCCAGGACAGTCCCCATCGTTGTTTGGTAGAGGTAATTCGCCTCCAGGAGTTGTTTGAACGCGGTCTCTTTTTCAGAAATCAGGAAGAGAAACAGGTTTGTCCGAAAAAATACCCCTTCGTTCGCAAGCTGTCTGAGTTCGATCTTGAGATCGGGCGACAAGTTGAGAAGGTAGTACCCCCCGGTCGTTTCCTTGATGAAATCGAAGGGGGTGCCGTGCTCAACAAGAAAATTCTTTAATATTTTTTCCAACATAAGTCATTCATCTTCATACAGAAAGTCTTAACGGAATGCAATCTCTACTTTTATTTCTTGAAAGAAATAGTCTGAATTCCATAATGAGGGAAACGTCCAGAGGGGGTTTTTTGGACAGCCGTTTTGAGGATAGATTAGAGGAGATCGATCTTTTAGAGATTAAAGATCTTGATTCGCTCATCCCGTTTTTTCAAGATGCCATGAAGTTTCTTAACCAGTACCGCATTGTGCAGGCAAAAGGCGATTTAGCCGAAAAAAACCGGCTGCAAAGGACGATCTTTATCCTTAAAGAGCTCCTTTTAGATTCGATGGACAGGATCGAACAGAGATTGAAACTGGATCCGGATCAACTGGAAAGCTATCTGGATCGTTTTGAGGATTTTAAGGTTGATGAGCAAGAGTTTTTAGACCTTATTCGTGCCGAAAGAAAAAAAACCTTCCATAAGACTCAAGCGCAGGCCCTAGACCTCGTTGCTAAAGTAAAGAAAGGAAAGACCAAAGTAAAAAATTGGATGAGGCCTTGAGATGCTCAAAGATAAAAACAAAAAAATGCTCGATTTAGCCTTTGAAAAAGGGGTATCGAATGCTGAATTCAGAAATTTCATCAATAATTTTCCAAAAGATTTCTTCCTTTTTTTGCACGAGGGGGTAAAAAGTCAAGACATCCGCTTCAAATTGAAGGCGATTAAAGTGACTACTGCGATGCTGGAGGCTTTAGATGATCAAGTGGATGAGATCGTTGCAAAAACGGGTTCGGAAAAAGGTTTGGTTTATTACGTTCTATTCCACGAAATGAATGGTGTCCGTGAATTTGACGAGGTAAAACAGTTTTGCAAGCAAAAAGGGCTTCTTTACGGGGATGCTGCCATGAATTACATAATGGAAAATTATTCCGAGCCCCCGAAAAAGAGGAGTAAGCCTAAAAAACCTCAAAAAGGGAAAAAGGGCTAGATGGAACCGGTCAATTCTATTTTTCGCCCCTCTATAGAAGGATTGGAGAGAATGCTTACAAAATCGGCTTATGATCCATTTTTATTCATTGGCCTTCAGGAGCTGTTTTTTCAAAAAGCATGCGAGGAGCTTTCTAAAAGCAACGGGCAGGGGCAAAAAAAAGAGATCCTTGTGGCTCTTAAAAAGATGGAGAATGCTCGGAATCTTATTTTAGAGAGGATAGTGGCTACCCCCGATAAACTGCTGGTAGCAAATAAGGAAAATTTGGATATTCTGCAGAACCAGATGGCTCGCTGCATCGACAAGTATGAAGGGATGATGAGGTTGTTGAAACCCAAAAAAGCAAGAGCGAGGGTGCGGACTCATGTTTAAAAGGGGTGGTTATGGTGTTTAAAAATTCTGATGTAGCATCGAAAGGAAGTTATAGTGACAGATTACAAGATGGGGATCCTTTTGACGACATCCTCACTGAGATCGCAGAACTCAAAGAAGGTCTAGAACAAGATATTCAGCATATTAAGGATCTAGCCCAAAAAATGGTAGCAAATCCCAACCAGATGAATGTGGGATATCTTATGATGCTATTTACAAATATTCCCGACCAAAACGATGCTTTGCAAACTGCAAAAACGGTCGGTGTGGCGAATGTCATCAAAGAGTCATGGTCGAAGTTATCCGCCGAAATGGCCAAGTTTGCACACTCAGAAAAATTAGTTTTAGGCCAGACCAAAATCTTCAATCTTGACGATCCTAACTTTCCGTATGGGTTGCTGATTGAGGGTATAAATCCTGATGGAACACTTAAAGTCCAAGCTCTTGGCTCTGACGGTAAACCGGATCCTACAGCCCCGGATCACGCTTTTAGTCCCTTTAATAATGATGGTACCCTTAAGTCCGGCGTCCCTTTTTTTGATATGAGTGGCTATGGAACATATAGTGGTGACCCGAGAGGGTCAGGGCTTACTTTTAAAGGGAACTCCGACATGTACACACCTTTGGGACAGAATATGATAAATGCCGACAATATTATGCACGAAAAAACCCTGCAGGATATGGACGACCTAAAAGGAGAATTGGACACTCATGAGCCGCAATTGGGTGGAGTCGATACAATTATATCGGTTTTAGGCGATAACATTGCAGCGTTTGCTACGGCTGATAACCCTGCTTACACGTTTCTTGCGTCAACTGGAGCACTTGGTAATTTGGGGAAGACGGATACCTCAATCATAGATGGATGCAGCGGAGTCCTTTCCAATATCAACTCCGCAAAAAACACTGTGGAAACGACGATGAACTCTACCGTGAGCCAGGCTCAGGTGCAGGCCAATCAGGTAAATGGACAGTGGCAATCGTCTATGACCGCAGTTGGGGGGTGCCTCTCGACATTCATGGACTCCTTGAAAACTTTTATCTCAAATTTTCCAAAGTAGCAGATAGGGGGGCTAAATTTAGCCCCCTCCATTCCCATGCATCGCACATCAACACAATTCCCAATAAATTTTTAACCCACTTTTTAAGAAGCGTTTACACTTGGACATCCTTTATTGCACTGATAATAAGTGGTTTATAGTTTGTAAAACTAATTAATTTAAATGCAGCATGATAAGGAAAAAGTGTAAAAAAATATTTAAAATTTATAAAAAATATGCTAAAATAATAGATAGGAAAGGTCTAGTTACTAGATCTAGCTTAAGAATAACGAAAGTATAGGGGAATAGTATGGTAGATCATAAAGGGGTAGCTTACGCTTACAAACTTGTACTTCAAGCCTATTTTGATACGAATGACGCTTCACAGGATATCTCCCAATGGGCGCAGTGGCAGCTTCCTCTTGCTACTGACCAAAAGCAGGTAACTGAAGACAGGATGGCGCAATTACAGATTTTACTTTCGATAAATCCGGATGTACAGGGCAAAACCTGGACCCAGACAGATTTTTCTAATCTGGGTATAACTGATTCGTGGCTAAAAAGCTTGCTTAATCCAGATCCAAGTCATGCTACCCAGCTACAAACTATTGCGGATGTCCATACGCTCTACTCCTCAGTTGCGGGGATTGTGACGACAACCGGTAACTCAGCTGACCAAACGTTTAGCCAGAACTCTCAAAGTGCGATGGGAGCCGCTACACAGAGTACCTCTGCTTTATCCACCCTCGCAAACATGTTGCAGGCTTTTATTCAGGCTATGACTGCAGGGGTTATAAAAATATTATAAGTTTATTTAGGAGAATACCATGTCAACAGTGATTCAACCAATACGACAGAAAGATTCTGATATATTGCCCACAGGCTCTACTCTTGGGGTTATTCATACTGCGCAAATAAAAGAGACCTTGAGTTTGCTCCATGACTATAAAGAAGGGGATCTTTTGAAGAGTCTTCTTCCTGAAGGTGCCAAAGTTAGATCGGCCGGGGAAACATCGAAGAACCACGCTGCTTACATGTCCGGCTTTATCGCGTTGATTGAGTCGTTGACAGACACCACTGCAGATTTTATGAAGATCAACGGTGCTTTGCAGTCCACTGCTTGTCAGTCTGTAAACCTGTTGCAGGAGGCGAACACGACGATAGCAAAACAAACAACTGATGGCCTATCGAAGTTAGCAAATGAACGAGCGGAAGCGGCCAAAAATCAGGACGCGATGAAAATTTTCGGCTGGGTTATGGTTGGTCTTATGGCAATTGTCTCTTTTGGAACAATGAGTGTCGCTGCGGCGGCAGTTGCGACCGTAATATCTGTGGGGGCACAGGTTGTAAACTCGGTTCAATTGTCGGACGGTGAAACATTGATGCAAAAATTAGCCACCGCTTTGGGTGGAGGCGACGCAGGCAATACAAAAGCGACACTCCTTATGGATGCGATTGTTTTGATCGCAACGGTAGGAGCGGGTGTAGGCCAAGCTATGGCGGAAAATGCGACAGAAGTAGCTGAAGAATCAGCGGAAGAAGCTGCAGAGGAATCAGCATCAAATGCACACCCAGACGAGCCAGCTTCAGTTGACCCCGAACCTGAAAATCCGCCGGTTAATCCTGGATTACAAAATGTAGTAGAAGAGGCAGGAGAAAGTGCAGCAGAAGGGGGCTTTAAAAAACTGGTCGATAAAATGAAGGCAGCAGTTGCAGAATTAAAAGAAAAAGTGATGGAGTTAGCTGCAAGAAGCGGGGCTCGGGATATCAATGCGGGAGCAGCTGCCACAAAAGCTCTTCAATCGTTCAGAGAGACCATGCGTTCTGCTCTCGGAGCTTTAGAAAAGCTTGGTGGTGAGGTTGTGATCAAAGGGGTAGGCAATGGATTGAAATTGGGCGTACAGGAAATCATGACCAATTTCAAC